>OFMJ01000054.1_pt1 | contig 117744 bp, 130 predicted proteins | sample 1541801 | NCBI WGS metagenome assembly OFMJ01 (sample SAMN04209234, study PRJEB22552) | human gut metagenome | biome: gut; material: feces | host: Homo sapiens | place: USA: Oklahoma
GGGTGCGCTTCCAGACCATTGATTTCACAAAATTCGAGGGGAGGTTGTTCCCATAGACAAGAAGAAACTCATTGCGGGCCTGATCGCTGCGCCGTTCGCCATCCTTGCGATTCTCTATGCAGGCGGCTTTCTGGGGCAGATATTGGGCAACTACGCAGCATGGAAACAGGGCGGCGGCATCCCCGGAGACGGCACATCTCCGTCGGCAGCGTCGCCCGATTTTTTTACCTGCCTGACCTCTGTTCTCCATCCGCCCTATGGAGTGTACGGGGTGCTGATCTGCATTGGCCTGCTGGCGATTCTGCTGCTCATGGTCATGCGGATGGGCTACAGTGATACCGGCGAGTATGACACCGACCGGAACTTTGTCTATTCGGCCAAGGGCACCTACGGCACCTCCGGCTGGATGGGCCGCAAGGAAATGAAGGGGGTGCTGGATCTGGTGCCGGATCTGCGCAAGCACAAGGGCATTGTGCTGGGGATGCTGGACGGGAAAGCCGTCTGTATTCCCGAGAATCCCCGTATCAACGGCAACCTGGCCGTGTACGGCTCCAGCGGAAGCATGAAGACCCGGTCGTTCTGTATGAACCGCATCCTTCAGGCGGTAATCCGTGGGGAATCGCTGATCATTTCAGATCCGAAAAGCGAACTCTATGAAAAATCCAGCGAATACCTGCGGGAGCAGGGCTATTGCGTCAAGGTTTTCAACTTGGTGTTGCCGGAAAACTCAGACAGCTGGAACTGCCTTTCCGAAGTGGAGGGGCAGGAACTGATGGCGCAGCTTTTTGTGGATGTCATTATCAAGAACACCAACAGCACCGGCAAGGGCGACCACTTCTGGGACTCCTGTGAGATGAACCTGCTGAAAGCCCTTGTCCTCTATGTGGACCAGAGCTATGCGAAAGAAAACCGGAATATCGGCGAGGTGTACCGGCTGCTGACGCTGAACGGAGAATCCGACTTGGATAGCCTGTTTGATGTTCTACCGCCCACCCATCCGGCCAAAGCCCCCTACAGCCTGTTCAAGCAGGCCAGCGACACGGTGCGCAGCGGCGTCATCATCGGCCTTGGCTCCCGGCTGCAGGTGTTCCAGTCGGAACTGATCAAGAAGATCACCACCCGGGATGAGATCGACCTGGAACTGCCCGGCCAGGAGCGGTGCGCCTACTTCCTCGTTACCAGCGACCAGGACAGCACCTTTGATTTTCTGGCAAGCCTGTTCCTGTCCTTCTGCTTCATTAAGCTGGTGCGGTATGCAGACAAGAACTGTGAGGGCGGCAAGCTGCCGGTTCCCGTCCATATCCTGGGGGAAGAGCTCACTGCCTGCGGGACCATTCCGGACCTCTCCCGCCGTCTCAGTGTGATTCGATCCAGAAACATATCCATGAGCTGCGTCTTCCAGAACCTTGCGGGTCTCCAAAACAGATACCCGCTCAATCTCTGGCAGGAAATTTTGGGAAATTGCGATGCGCAGCTGTTTTTGGGCTGCACAGACAGCCTGACGGCGGAATTCATCTCCGAGCGCACCGGTCTGGCCTCTGTGTCAGTGTCCAGTAAATCCAAGCAGCTGGGCACCTGGCGCATCTCCAATTATACGCCGGAATACCGGGAGACCTCCGGCGTCGGCAAACGACCCGTCCTCACCCCGGATGAAGTGCTTCGTCTGCCGATTACGCAGGCGCTGGTCATTATCCGCGGCCAAAAAGCCCTGAAGGTAGAGAAGATGGACTACTCCAAGCACCCGGAATCCTCCAAGCTCCGCGACTGCAAAGCCTCGGCGCACATTCCTGAATGGCGAAAATTGGAGGAACAGGCGCAGCCGAAGCCTGCCGCCGCACCGTCCCCGCCCCCCAAGCCGCAGGGGACCGCCCCCAAAAAGCCGGTAAAGAGAAAGCCCAAGGCAGCCGGCACACCCGCCGGCGCCAAGCAGGCAGCTCCGGCCCCTTCCGCTGAGGCCCCGGACGGGATCATCACCACAGATAAGGACTCGATCCTTTCTTAAATTCACAACATAGGAGGTTTTACTTATGGCAACCAAGAAAAAGGAATTGCTGGAGCAGGAAAATTCCGCTCCTGAGACCACGGTTCCCGTGGAGAACGCTCCGCCCACTGATGAAACGCAGGCTGATATGGCGGCGCCTTCTGATGGCGGCGATTTGAATGAGCTGCTGGCCTCTATGGACCAGTCTGATGAAGATGCTGCCCCCACGGAGGATGGCGGCGCCCTCCCGGAACTCACCGAAAGCGAGGTGTTTGGTACGGCAGCTGCCGATACTGCGGCGGCAGACGCCCTCCCCGGCGAGGACGACACCGCTGTTCTGGCAGAGGGCCCTGACAGTGATGATGGCGAAGATGCCTCTGCTGTTCCCGCTGATGATGGTGCGGCCGATGTCCCCGGTGAGCCTGTTTCTGAAGAGGCTGAGGAACCGGAACCGCCCAAGCCCAAGCGGGCCACCCGCAGGAAAAAGACCGCGCCGGCCGAGAGTACAGCCCCGGTGGAAGAAATCACCGCAGAAGCAGAGCCTCCTGAACCGATGGCTCCCGCTGGAGAAGATGCGCTGTCTGATGGCGGTGAGGCGGCTGCGGCGGAAGCTCCTGCCTCTCTGGCCGAACCGCCGGCAGAGACGGCTCCCGCGCCCTCTCCCACACCCAGACGCGCCGCCGCTCCCCGCCGCAGCGAGCCCGCCATTTTGACTATCCGCAACCGGGAAGATGTGGAGACGCAGGAAGACCGTGAGGACATCATCTGGCATGAGATCCACAACGCCTACCGCACCCGCCGCATCCTCACCGGCAAGCTGGGCGGCATTGAGCAGCTGGACAACCGCAAGACGGTGGCTGTGGTGGACTACAAGGGATTCCGCATCATCATCCCCCTGAAGGAAATGATGATCAATCTGGGCCGCAGCCCCTCCGGCCAGGAATACGCTGACCTGATGCTGCGCCAGAACAAGATCCTGGGAAATATGCTGGGCGCCGACATTGACTTTGTGGTGCGGGGCATTGACTCCAAGACCCGCAGCGTGGTAGCCAGCCGCCGGGAGGCCATGATGCGCAAGCGCCAGACCTTCTATTTTGACCTTGACCCCGATGGGATGTACCGCGTCTACGAAGGCCGCATTGTTCAGGCCAGGGTCATCGCTGTGGCGGAAAAGGTCGTCCGTGTGGAGGTGTTTGGGGTGGAGTGCTCGATTTTGGCCCGCGACCTTGCCTGGGACTGGATCGGCGACGCCCATGAGCGGTTTGCTGTGGGCGATGAAGTGCTGGTTCGCATTCTTAGTGTGCGGCGCAACAGCCTGGAGGACCTGGGCATCCGGGCCGACATCAAGAGCACTTCGGAAAATACTGACCGGGACAACCTGCAGAAGTGCCGCATCCAGGGCAAGTATGCAGGAAAGGTCACCGATGTTCATAAAGGCGTGGTCTATGTCCGGCTCGCCAACGGCGTCAATGCGGTTGCCCACTCCTGCTACGACTACCGGATGCCCGGTAAGAAAGATGATGTGTCCTTTGCCGTCACCCGCCTGGATATGGAGCGGGGCGTGGCCGTGGGCATCATCACGCGAATCATCCGGCAGAACCTCTGATATGAAACCGCCTGGGAAGCTGCGATTGACTGCTCCCCAGGCGTTTTTTCTTCTGATTTTGCTCTTTCGCCATCTATCTTCGGCACAGCCTTTCCATAAATCTTTGGTATAATTTTTTTATTTCCTGTTTGCGTTGATTTTTCACAAAAACAAGGATATAATATAAGTAAACTAAGGATCAAGGAGGTTGTTTTATGCTGATTCAATTTAGTGTAGAGAACTATCTCTCCATCAAAGATAAAGTCGTGCTGTCTTTGCTCGCCAGCAGAGATAATGAGCATCCCGAACACCTCATTTTGGATGGGAGCAAAAATTATTTAAAATCTGCCGTCATTTACGGAGCAAATGCTTCCGGAAAGTCCAATGTTCTGAACGCATTTTGGTTCATGGTAAACTATGTTCTGACTTCGCATAACCAGCAGGTTCATAAAGCCATTGAACGCTCTCCCTTCAAGTTTGACAAGGAAACACCTGCCCATCCCAGCAGCTTTGAAGTTATCTTCACTGCGAATGGTATCCGGTATGCCTATGGATTTTCTGTAACAGACAAGGCTGTAGTAGAAGAATATCTATATTACTATCCAAACGGAAGACAGGCGCTCATTTTCGAACGAAAAGACACAACGGACTTTCGTTTTACGGTGGACATTGACGAACAAAACACGCTCAAGGACCGCACTTCAGCCAACAAGCTTTATCTGTCTGTTGCATCAAACTGGAGTTATGCCAAAGTAATCCCTGTTCTGGAGTGGTTTGCGTCCTGCCAGATCATCACCAAGAATTCTGTTGCAGATGCCTATGGGCTTGAAGCAGAGCAGCTCAAAGATGATGACTACCGACGTGTGATTGCTTCTATGCTGCGTGTTGCGGATTTTGGAATACAATCCCTCCAGGTGCGAGATTCGGACCCTATTCCTTCCAAGCACAGCGATATATTTACCAATATTGATGCTGTTCACACAGTACAGGACATAGAGGGGAATACATCTTCCTATACACTGAATATGACAGAGGAATCCGATGGCACCAACAGCTATTTCAAACTGATCGGCATTGTGAAAAAAGCTTTGGATCAGGGAACGCTTCTTGTCGCCGATGAGATGGATGCTCACCTGCATCCTCTTCTGACAAAGCATCTGGTATCTCTATTTAACAGCGCGGAATTCAATCCGAATGGGGCGCAGTTGATTTTCACATCGCACAACACCAATCTTCTGGATTTGGATGTGCTGCGTAGGGATCAGATCTGGTTCACAGAAAAAGACGAGCAGACAGCAGCTACGGATTTGTTTTCCCTTTATGACTTTTCCATTCGCAAAGACGCTAAAGTTGAGAAGGGCTATTTGATTGGCCGCTATGGTGCCATCCCCTTTATCAAGGGAGGGATGTAAAATGGCACGCGGAAAAATTGAAAAACGCGGTCAGCGGCGCAGAAAAATAAAACCTGTCATTCTGATCGTGACAGAAGGCTCTCAAACTGAGCCGAAATATTTTGCACACTACCGCAATCGGCAAACCAACATTGATATTCGCGTCATTGGCAGCCGCACCAGCGGGGGTGAAACCGATTACCTCAGCCTGATTCGGAAAGCAGTGGAATACCAGAACAAAAATCAAATATCCGTATCAGATGGAGACGCTGTATGGGTCGTTGCTGACGCCGATGTAAACTATAATAATCCTGATCCTATTGCCGCCAAGGATAGCCTGCTCTCCAAAGCAAGGAAACTGGCGGATGCGAAAGGGATTCACATTGCGATTTCAAATCCTTGCTTTGAGTTTTGGTATTTGCTGCATTTCCAGTACACTACAAAATTTTTCAAAGATTACCCCGCAGTGAAGACAGCTTTGACCGCCTACCTCCCGGATTATGAGAAAGCCGGCGATGTGTATGCGCAGTTATCCGAACATACAACTGACGCGCTCCAGAACGCCAAGCGTGTAGAACAATACCATATTCAAAATGGCAGCAATAAACCGTTTGGGATCGCTGTTAATCCATTCACCGACATCTATCAGCTGGTAGAATCACTACTGTAATTGGGCTCGGGACTTCTTAGGATTTTCTTTTGATGCCCGTGTAAATTTCAAGCATAAAGGCCGCATGGGGGCTTTGCGCCCCATGCGGCCTTTATTGTTTGCCCTTAAAGTCAAATCTCTATGAGCCTGATCTCACGCCCCTGAACATGAGCAGCACGCATCGTGAACAGCGTCCCGCCTTTCTCCCTCCCATCATATACTGCGATCACGCGCTGCGACTGGGCAACCATATAGCGATTGCGGTTCATGTAGCACGAAGGAACGTAGCGGTCGGAGATTACCTTCACGCCATCGCAGGCAGTCAGCAGTCTATGAAACTCTTTGTCCTTCGTCTTCAGCCGCCCGGCATAGGGGATCGCTGCTTCTAAAAACAAGCTGCCATTCTCTTTTTTCGCTTCTGCAACGATTGCTGCAAACATGAGGTCGGCACCTTCCGCAAAACCGGAAATAAATCGAGTGTATCCATCCTCAATCGCCGCTGCCACCTCCCTCCGCAATGCCTCTTCCACCAATCCCTTTTTTTCCGCCGGAATATCTCTGTGACCCGTTACACAGCAGGTTTTTGTTTCGGCTTCCATCCTGTTTCCTCCTATATCTCTTCACTTTATGCCATTCTTGTATAGGCAATATTGCCTATAACACTACTCCTCCATTATAGGCAATAATAGAGATATGTAAAGAAGGAAGTGGAGGAAACGACCAGGAATGATCTCATACGAGCCCTTGTGGCAAACCATGAAGCGGCATGGCGCAACCACATATACCTTGCAGGCCAAGGCCGGTATCAGCAGTTCGACCATCCGCCGGATGCAGGCGAACGAATCCGTCTCTACCAATACCCTGGATACGCTCTGCAAGTTTTTCAACTGTGAGCTGGATGGCATCGTAAAATTCCTGCCTGACGAAAAATAGCACGGAGAAATGGTACTTGCTGTTTCTCCGTGCTATTTCATTTAATTGTGAATGCAAATACGGCTTTGTGATCCTATACGCAACAAATATCATCAGTACTCCAATATTTATTGCACATCATTCAAAGTAGAATATTTTGATATAGAATTAGCCAAAGCTCGTAGGCATACTCATTCTAATAATTATCAGAATAGATAAAATACCAATAGCGAAAACTGCTGACCAAACCCATAACTTTTTGGATTTCCAGTCAATCGTGCTTTTGGTGATTTTTTCAAAGATAATACCCATTACAATGGAGAATGTAAAGATACCGCCCCAAATAGCCCAACCGTAATGACCGTAACCGTATGCTGCTCCTGCGGGGTTTTGGCCCCCTAATTCACCAATAAGTAGTCCAAGCGCAAATCCTGCCAGTGTTGTAAATGAAAAATACTTTTTCCCAAACAATGCAGGGATTACGGATACCGCCATAGCAATCCAAAATATATTTTGATGTAGCAGCCAACCATATAAATAGCTTAACTGTGCTGGATCATCTCCAAATAGCCACCCTATTACACTTGTTTGCTGCCCAGTTGTACCGAAAATGCGTCCAACAAGATAGACAATGACATACCCAACGGCAACAACCAGTGTAAAAAATATATTCTTTTTTATTTTTTTACGGCGTTCTTCACGTTTCTTTTCTTGCTCCATTTTGTAAAGATAGTAAATCTGTTCCGCCGGTGTGTCCTTTTCTTCTTCATCGGAAGCTAACAGTATATCTACTGTCGTGCCGAATATCTCTGCCAGCTTGAAAAGATTCTCTGTGCTTGGGGCGGATTGACCTGTTTCCCACTTTGTTACTGCTTGTCGGCTTACACCGACAAACTCAGCCACTTTTTCTTGTGATAATCCAGAGCTTTTTCGTTGCTCCTTAATCCTTTCGCCTAATGACATATTCTTCACCTCCACCTATATTGTAGCGAAAGCGGCACTCTCATTCTACCAACTATTTGGAAACTATCGGTTGCATTCCAAAATTCGCATCAATTTATCACTTTAACCCTCTGACGGATATGTTTTTGAGCATTTTAGGATTAAGTTTATTATACCAAAGGCTCATGAACAAATCTACATCATTTCAGCCTGTCAGCGGCATTGTTATCTCTGGCACACTGCCGCGCTGCTTCCCGCCGTTCCTCACTGTATGGGGCAGTTAGGCGGAAAGAGAAGCGGCCTTTCTCAATGCCGAACTCCTTTCTGTTCTCCTATTACTCAATAGTGGCATTTTCGAGTGGTTTCGACCCTTGACTATCAGACTTCGATTACACAAATCTAGAATTTCATTTTGGATTTGTATAATCGCCATCGCTAAAAAGAATTGGCACAGGATTGCCCATACATTGGCGCAGTCCTGCCCTTTCGCCGTAAATCCAAATCTGCTATACTTGGTACAGTCAAAACTTTGTAATGCAGCCGTTCCGGTCGGGACGGCTGTTTTCATTTGTAAGTAAAGGTGGTGGTTCACATTCATACTTTCCTGCAAAAAGTCCGCAGGACATTGAAGAGCGAACGGGGCGAGGCCAACTATTTCTCTACGGTGGTGTTCATCTTCATCGCCGTCATCCTGCTGGCCTTTATCATCGACCTGTTCGGCATCATCTCCACAAAACAGGAGTTAGACCATGCGGCAGATCAGATGGTCAAGCAGATCCAGCTGTCCGGCGGCATCAACAGCGAGACCGACTCGCTCTTTGACTTCCTGTGCTCGGAGATCGAGGGCGCGGAGAATATCACATACTCCATCGACGCCACATACAAGACGCCTACGCCGTCCGGGATGTCCCGGGCCATCCAGCTGGGGACACCCTTCTATATCACCATTGAGGGTGAGGCCAAACTGGGCGGCTTCTGGAACCTGGATCTGGTCAACATCACGGTGGTGGCCCGCGGCTCCGGCGTCAGTGAGCACTACTGGAAGTGAGGTGGCCTATGAATCGTTTTTTCTTACGGCTGCGCCGGCCACTTCGCAACGAGCGGGGCGAGATCACTTTCTTTGCCTGCTTCTTTGTGGTCGGGGTCGTCATGCTCATCTCTTTCCTGCTCCTGTACGCCTCGGTGCGAATCACCTGCATCAACATCCGCAACGGCGCCAAAATGGAGCTGAACAACCTGAGCGCCACCATCTATGCGGACACCTACCGCTCCCAGCGGGAAACCAACTTCGAGGAGTACCTGCGCACCCTCTATTCCAGCAATGACTATACGGAAATGCTGGAGGCCACTGTCGCCGGCGGCCTGGCGGAGAAGATCCCGCTCTCCACAGAGGACTATGAGGTATCCAACATCAGCCTGGAGTTCAATGTGGTGGGCGACCGGGTGGAGTACATCTTCTTCTGTGATGTGGAATTCTATGTGCGCATGTTCGGGCACAGTTATCCCACCATCACCCAGCGGGTGGAGCTGACCGGCTACCACAACACCAAATTTTAGCGGCGCTGTTGAAATTCCAGTCAGCTCCGCAGTATAGGCTTTATATAACAGCAAAAAGGAGTGTGGACACACATGAAGAAGTTCTTTCAATCCAAAGGCTTTATTGTTTCGGCCCTGGCCGTCCTCTGCGTTGTCATTCTGGGCGTCTGCTGGTTCGTGAGCCGGGACCGCACGGAAGAATTCCGGCCGGATGAATCCCCGCCCAGCAGCACCAGCAGCGACTGGTCGGACGGCGGCGCACAGTCTGGTAACGGGAGCGGGGGCGCAGACGCCTATGCACCCGGCCAGTCTTCCAGCGCCGAAGAGGAATATCCCAAGGTGACCTCGGAATCCGAGGGCGAGGTTGAAATCGACTTTACCGATACGGAGAAGCCGGAAGAAACTCCTCCCCCCGTACCGGAAGGCAAGACGGAAATCGAAGACCCCGGCGAAGAGCATGAGGTCAATCCCGATCCGGCAGTACCGGAAGTCACCGTCCCTCCCGCAGAGGAATCCACTTCCGGCAATGAGCCGGCCCCCGGCTCCAACAATGGCAGCGGCGCCGTTTATGATCCGGTGTTTGGCTGGGTAGTCCCCGGCGATGTGCAGCAGTCCACCGGCGACAGCGACGGCGATCTGAACAAGCAGGTCGGCAACATGGGCGGCTGACCACCTACAACTGAATATAGACCTGAAGGGCCGTCACAGGGTTGTGGCGGCCTTCTTATTTTCAAAAAGAATGGAGCGTGATGTATTTGAAACGACTTCTCGCCCTCTTATGCAGCCTCGCCCTGGTGTTCTGCCTCGTTCCTTCCACAGCCTTTGCATCGGGAGGCAACGGGAACATTGACGGTGGCGGCGGCGGGATGGGGCAAGGCACATCCTCAAACTTTTGGAATCCCGGCAACGACGGCGTGCGCATCACAGTCGTGGATGCGGAAAGCGGCGCCGCCGTGTCCTCACCGCTGGACTTTTCCAATCGAACGCAGAAAAGCAGCGTCCTCCATTTTGGCAAGGTCAACAAACTGCAGTACCTGAGCGGTACCGGCCTCTCCCTCCAGTCCGGAGTGGCCTATTCCTGCATCAAGCCCGCGCAGTCCATGCCCACCATCGTCAGCAGCAAAGGCCAGAGCAACATTGACGCCATCAAGCGGTACTTCTGCTCGGAGTACGCTTGCATGATGGTTGCCCAGGCGGCGGGTGTGGACTATGAGCGGATGATCGCCGGCGAATATAAGCTGCTGATCGAACCCATCGCCTACTTTACCCACAACGGCCAGTATTACTGCATGACAGCCACCGAGGCCGGCCTTTACGATCAGATGTCCGGCGGCAACCTGCGCAAGACCATGACCTCGCTGACCCATAAGAACCTGCCGCTGGCAATGTTTTTGGAGTTCAGCGACCTTGGTATTTCCGCCTGGACCGGCAACACCACCGGAACACAGAACAATTCCGACATCATCAATACACTGGGCGTCGGCATTGTCTGGTTTGACGAGGCCCCGCCCGAGGGCGAGATCGAGGCCCCTGATGTGGAGTACCGGGTGGATACCGATGTGATTACCTCTGTCACCCTGCGGACGGATACCGACCTGACGCCGGATAATCCCGCTTCGGTGACCTTCCACATCCTTGGAACCACCTACCGGGTCAACAAAGTGGTGATCCCCGCCGGCGACAGCCAGGTGGTCTGGGTCAAGTGGCATACCCCCACCACACCGCAGACAGTCACCATCACGGTATCCGTCAGCGGCGCCTATACCGCCCAGGATACCTTTGTAGCGGAGATCGTGGATCTGAACGAACATATCCCGCCCGACCCGGTAGCCACAGACACCAATCCCACCTATACTGTGCCGTCCCTGCCCAATGAAACGCAGAAACTCACGGCCAACTGGGGCGTCTGGAGCTGCTATTGGGTGCCGGTATGGGTGTGGTGCGATCACGGAGAAGACGGCGGGCATTGGGTGGATGAAGGCTACTGGGAATATGAGTACACCGGCTATTCCGCCTCTATCAGCGGCGTTATGTCCCTGATGCCGGACGATATTGTGCCGACGGCCTCCGGGAAGTCCATGAAGAGCGGGTACGGCGTCAAGCAGGATGTGACGGCCACGCTATCCACCGATGCGCCCACCAGCCACATCACCCATCCGCAGACGGCCTTTTCCGTGTTTCCCGAATTCCAGTACGAGACTTACCTGCGTCTGCTGCAGCGGGTGTCCAGCGGCCGAAGCGCGAAATTCACTTTCCAGCCCAATGAGTTCTCGACTTACAGCCGGGAAGTACATTTTACCCCCATCTGGTTCCCGGATGCGACAAACTACACCGTCTTCACCCAGGTCTGGGATACCTGGACGCCGGACGGGATGCTGAGTATCAACCTAAACGACTATGTTTCCATTGACGGGAGCCTCTATGATGACTGGTACACCAATCGAGAATAATGTGTGGATGGCCTACCTGCTCACTGTTTTTCTGGTGGTGACGGGCTTTGCCGTCTACGACATCCTATACAGGCGGGTGCCCGACCGGGCGCTCGTCTTTTTTATCCCCTTGGCCGCGCTGGCCCCGCTGATCCAGGTCTACTTCATTCTGGAGTATGGCCGGATGCCCATTTTCATCTGGCCCGTTGTGACCGAGGCGCTGGTGGGTGCGCTGCTGGGCTTCTGCATCCCGCTGGCCGCTGCTATGGCGACCGGAGGCAGCGGCATGGGCGGCGGGGACATCAAATTCTGCGGGGTGCTGGGCCTGGTCTATGGTCCCTCGGGCATGGCACTGGTATTCCTGGTGGCCGCCGGTTTTGCCATGCCGGTGGTGTTGCTGTTCCGGCGGCTCTTTCGGGACAAACAGCCCATTGCAATCCCGTTTTTACCTTTTCTGGCCTGCGGCTGCTCTGTGGCGACGCTGGCTGAACTATTTTTATGACAGGAGAGATGCTTATGAAACTCAATAACCGATTCATCTTCGGCATTCTGTCCCTGGTTCTGGCGGCGGTCATCGCATTTGTGGCACTGCCCACCATTGCCCGGCAGACCAACGGCAAGACAGAGATCGTCCGCATCACCCAGCCGGTGCTGAAAGGCGAAAAGATCACCAGCGACAACGCCGAAGTCGTAGAAGTAGGAGGGTACAATCTCCCGCCCAATGTGGCCCACAGCATGGATGATGTGGAGGGTCTGTATGTGACAGCCGACTTGGCTGCAGGCGACTACATCCTCACCAGCAAGGTCAGCACCGTCCCCGTTTCCTCGGATGTGGCGCTCAACGATATTCCCTCCGGTAAAGTCGCCATCTCACTGACTGTAAAAACGCTGGCCTCCGGCCTGTCGGACAAACTGCAGCCGAACGACATCATCCGCATCTATCACTTCCTGGAAACGGCGGAAGAAGTGCCGGAGCTGCGCTTTGTCAAGGTGCTGTCGGTCACCGACTCTGACGGTATCAATGTGGACAACACCAAGGAGCCCACCGAGGACGAAGAGCCGCAGCAGTCTGCCACCATCACCGTGCTGGCAAGCCCGGAGCAGGCCCGTATCATTACCGAGATGGAAAATGACGGTGTGGCCCATGTGGCGCTAATTTCCCGCAACAACGACCAGCTGGCCGAAGAACTGCTGGCTGAGCAGGACAGGACGCTTCAGGAGATCTACTTCCCCGAAACACTGGTTGAGGAAAATACAGAAGGCCAGGATGGCGGAGAAGCTGCTGAAAGCGCCGCAGATGGCGAGGCCACAGGCGAATCGGATGCCGAGGATACGGAAAGCGGCGCCGAGACAGCCCCTGCGGATGACGGGCAGGATGCCGCGTAACAGAAAGGAGGCCTGAACCTATGGGAAAAGTCATTACTGTCTGGGGCAGCCCGGGGAGCGGGAAAAGTATGTTTTCCTGCATCCTGGCAAAAGCCCTGACCCGCGACAAGCGGAAAGCCATCATCATCAACGCGGAGATCAGCGTCCCCATGCTCCCGGTCTGGCTGCCGGAGCAGATCATCCAGACCAACGCCTCGGTGGGGCAGGTCCTGAGCAGCGTGGAGATCGACACTACACTGGTGGCAAGCCATGTCACGGTGCTCAAAAGCTATCCCTTCATCGGCCTGATGGGCTATTCCGCCGGTGAAAATCCGCTGAGCTATCCGGAAGTCAAATATGCTATGGTACTCCAGCTGGTCAACGCTGCCACCAAGCTGGTGGATTTCGTCATCCTGGACTGCAGTTCCAACATGACCAATGTGTTCACCCCGGCGGCGATTGAGTCCGGCGATCTTGTCATCCGCCTGCTCACCCCCGACCTGAAGGGCGTCAACTACCTGAAAGCCCACCAGCCCCTGCTGGTGGATGGCCGTTTCCACTATGACCGGCACATGACCTTCGCCGGCATGGCCCGCCCCTTCCACGCTCTGGATGAAATGGGCTATATCATCGGCGGCTTTGACGGCCTTCTGCCCTATGGCAAGGAGATCGACCGCTGCGCCACTGAGGGCGGGATGTTCCAGGCCATCAAATACTGCAATCCCAAGTACACCGCCTCACTTAACAAGGTGCTGGACGCTTTGGAGCAGATGGAGTTGGCCGAGCAGGCGGCAGAGGGGGCGGACGACGAGGACGAGTTCGAGGAGGATGACGCCGATGAATAATCTCAACGACATATTCTTCGCGCCGGCAGCCAATCAGGACCTGACCTATGACCAGGTGCTGGAGGATGTGCAGCGGTATTTCGCTGAAAATCACGCCTCCACCATTGCCGAGGCCGGCGAGGGTAACGCCGAGCGGGCCACCACACTGCTCAAAGAGCTGATGGTGCAGTACATCGTCAAGCGTAAATACGCCATTGAGGGGCTGACCACCGAGGAACTGTGTGAAAAGCTCTATGAGGATATGGCCGGTTACTCCTTCCTCAAGAAATGGATCTACAAGCCCGGTATTGAGGAAGTCAACATCAACGCCTACAACGACATCGAAGTGATCGAGGCCGGCGGGCGCAGCATCAAGATCCCGGACAAGTTTTCCTCCCCGCAGCACGCCATTGATGTGGTGCGCCGTATGCTCAACGCCTGCGGCATGGTCATTGACGACACCATGCCCAGTGTGGTGGGCTTTCTGGACAAAAACATCCGTATCTCCGTGGACAAGACGCCCATTGTAGACCCGGATGTGGGGATCAACGCCTCCATCCGTATCGTCAACCAGCAGACGGTCTCCGAGCAGAAGCTGCTGGATTCCGGCAGCGCCACCGCTGAGATGCTCCACTTCCTGATGGCCTGCATCCGGTATGGCGTCAGCGTGTGCATCGCGGGCTCCACCGGCTCCGGCAAGACCACCATCATGGCCTGGCTGCTCTCCAATGTGCCCAACAACCAGCGCCTTATCACCATAGAGGAAGGCAGCCGCGAGTTTGATCTGGTCAAGCGGGATGAAAACGGGAATATCTTAAACTCCGTCATCCACCTGCTGACCCGGCCCAGCGAAAATCCGGCGCTGAACATCAACCAGGACTTCCTTTTGGAGCGGGTACTGCGCAAGCACCCCAATGTCATCGGTGTCGGCGAGATGCGATCCGCCGCGGAAAGCCTGTCGGCCGCCGAGAGTTCCCGTACCGGCCATACCGTCTGCACCACCATCCACTCCAACTCCTGCAACAGCACTTACCGCAGGATGATGACCCTTGCCAAGCGCAAATACAGCATGGATGACGCCGTACTCATGGAGATCATGGTGGAGGCCTATCCCATCGTGGTGTTTACCAAGCAGCTGGAGGACCGTTCCCGTAAGATCATGGAGATTCTGGAGGGTGAGGATTACCGGGACGGGCAGCTCATTTCCCACACGCTCTACAAGTTTGAGGTGGAGGACAATGTGACCGATGAAAAGGGCGAGGTCCATGTGGTAGGCCATCACCGGAAGGTGGGCCTGATCTCGGATACTTTGAAAAAACGGCTCCTTGACAACGGCATCTCCAATAAAGAGCTGGCGGAGTTCATGGACGCCCCGAAGGAGGTGGATTAAAGGTTGCAGTGGATCTACATCATTTGCTTTGCGCTGATCAGCGCGGGCCTCCTGGCCCTGTTCGGCGTGCGGCCGGGGGATTTTATCGACGCCCTGTTCCGCTCCCAGCGCAAGGCAGCTACCTTGTCTGACGAACTCAATGTCCTGATGGGCACGCCCGCCAAGGGCTTCTTCAACCAGGACTATGAGCTGAAGCAGATTTTGAAAGGCACCGGCCGCTCCGACCGCTATGAGGCGGTCAAGCGGCTGTCGCTGATCCTGTTTGCGGTGGGCGCTGTACTGGCACTGCTCATCAACAATGTGTATATGGTGCCGATCCTGGGCATTGGCTTTTCGCTGGCCCCCATCTGGTATCTGCGCAGCACAGCCGCCAGCTACAAGAAGCATCTGAATGAGGAGCTGGAGACCGCTATCTCCATCATCACCACCTCATATCTCCGCACGGAGGACCTGATCCGGGCAGTCAAGGAAAACCTGCCCTACATCAATGAGCCGGTGAAGGCCAACTTCGAGGCATTTGTGTACGAGGCGGAACTGATCAACGCCAACCTGACCAGTGCCATCAACTCGCTGAAGATGAAAGTCCCCAACCGGGTATTTCATGAGTGGTGCAACATCCTCATTCAGTGCCAGTCTGACCGCTCCATGAAAAACACGCTGCCCACCATCGCCCAGAAGTTCAGCGATGTGCGTGTGGTGCAGTCCGAGCTGGAGGCCATGATGCAGGGGCCGCGCCGTGAGGCCATCACGATGATGTTCCTGGTGGTCGCCAATGTGCCGCTGCTTTACTTCCTCAACGAAGACTGGTTCCATACACTCATCTTCACCACACCCGGCAAAATTGCCCTGGCGATCTGCGCGGCCATCATTCTCTTTGCCCTGACGCAGATCATGAAGCTGAGCAAGCCCATTGAATACGGAGGTGACGGCGCATGACCCTTTTAGCACTTGTGGCGATCATCTTCTTTGGTTTTGCCACCTACAATCTGACCTGCGCCTTTGTGGATATTCCCACAAAGAAGACCTCACGCATGATGATGCTGGCCCGCAAGCAGCAGGGCGTAAAGGCCGAGAAACTGCTGGATGTCTACATCACCAAAATCGCTGGGCTGATCGCCCCGTACCTGAAGCTGGATAAGCTCAAGCGGAACAAGCTGCAGCGGGCGCTGGATATTGCCGGCCTGGAACTGACGCCGGAGATCTACACGGCCCGGGCCTGGGTCACGGCGGGCACCGTCGGCCTCTGCTCTATCCTGATGGTGTTTCTGGTGCCGCTGATGGTTCCCGTGCTGGTTGGGCTTGCGGTGGCACTGTGGTTCTCGACCTATTACAGCGTCTTCGATTTCGTTAAGAAGCGCCGCAAGCTCATTGAAAGCGAAATCCCCCGGTTTGCCCTGACCATTGGGCAGAACCTGGAGAACGACCGGGATGTGTTGAAAATCCTGACCTCTTACCGCCGGGTAGCAGGCAAGGACTTCGGCGCGGAGCTGGACCAGACCATTGCCGACATGAAAACCGGCAACTATGAAAATGCCCTGATCCATTTTGAGACCCGCATTGGCAGCCCTATGCTGTCCGATGTGATCCGCGGCCTGATTGGCGTACTTCGCGGCGACGACCAGCGGATGTATTTCAAGATGATCTGCTTTGACATGAGGCAGATCGAGCAGAACAATTTGAAAAAAGAAGCAGCCAAGCGCCCCAAGAAGATCCAGCGTTACTCCATGATGATGCTCATTTGCATTATGATCATCTATCTGGTGGTCCTCTGCACCGAGGTCATGAGTTCCCTGGGCGCTTTCTTCGGCTGACAGGTATCCGCCCACGCCTCTGGTGTGGGCTTTCCATATACCCGCTCCTACCCGGGGCGAATCTACGATGGAGGTGATGTTTTGTACCGCAGTGGGTTCCCATAGCAGCCGCTATGCCGGCTGCCTTCCATCCATTTCCCCAGGGCCGGCCTGTTCCCAGGCCGGCCCTGAACCTACCGTCTGAACAGGAGAAATCCATGTCGAAGAAAAAATATATTCCGCCTGACGGCGAAGATGGGCGGCGGCGCCGGTTCCGGTGGCTTTTGCGCCAGAAGCCGAAAGCGTATCCGGACAGGCCCCGCTCCAACAAAAACAGCCTGCTCAAGCCTATCCGCCGGTCCTGACCGGCCACAACCATACCCAAATTCAATATCACATTTACAGGAGGTATTTCCATGAAGAAGTTTACCAGCTGCATCCGCAGCAAAGCGAACGGCCTCGCGCTTCGGGCCCGTATGGCGCTCTCCAACCAGCGCGGCGATTTCTACATCTCTGATGCAGTCAAAATCATCATCGCCGTTGTGCTGGGCGCCCTGCTGCTGGCGGCCCTGACCCTCATCTTCAACGATACGGTCATCCCCCGGATCACGCAGGAGATCGAGGGCCTGTTCGGCGCAGCCAACTAAGGGCTTGTTCGCTTAAATGCCGTCAGCGGGGATCAGCCTGTGGATATTCACAGCTGGTCCCCGCTTTTTTATTTTCTCAAAAAACGACTATTGGAGGTAGAGGATGAAAACATCCTGCAAATTTTATTCCTTTCTGCGGGCCGTCCGTGGGAACTGGCGCAATGCCATCTTTGTCAGCTGTGGCTGCGATGCCTGTATGTATGGCCGGGAGAAGCCCTGTTCCGGATTCATGCTGACAGTGGATGAGTGCGGGCAGGTCATGCTTCTGCCTGCGGAAACCATCCATGAACTGACCGGCGAGGAAGTAGAGCCCGCCGAGTGCAGTGCCGTTCTGTCGCACCGCTCTTTTGACGCCGCTTTTTCCAAGTACATCGAATGGCATACGCCGGCCCCTTCCGCATGTACGCTCAGGCAGCTTTGTCTGGACCCCAGCTGCAGCCAGAACAGCTGATTTTTACACAGAAAGACGCCATCGCGCCGTCTTTGGCGCGTCTTTGGAGGTGATGATTTTATGATGAAGCAAAAACCGATCAAATGTCCTTATTGCCATGCCAATGCCTCCCTCCGTCCGGCCAGCGTGGTTTACGGCTTGAACCGCCGCTCCCAGGGAAAATTTCTCTATCTCTGCGACCGCTGGCCCGCCTGCGATGCCTATGTGAGCGCCCATGACAGGACGCGCCGGCCTATGGGGACTTTGGCAAATGGAGATCTCCGGCACAAGCGCATTTTGGCGCACCGGGCATTGGAACAGCTGCAGCAGAGCCGGCACATGGAAAAATGGGAGGTCTATATCTGGCTCCAGGCGAAGCTTGGGCTGGATAAACGGCAGACTCATATCGGCCAGTTTTCCGAATGGATGTGCGATGAGGTCGTCCGCCTCTGCAGGCAGGCCTCAGCTCCTCCCGCCGCCGGACAGGCGGCAGCCTGACAGGAGGTGAGCAAATGACCAGCCTGACAAAACAGCAGCAGGAACTCGTTGCTCAAAACCTGCCGGTGGTGCATTGGGTGATCTGCGATTATATTCATGTGAATCCGACTATCTGCGGCCTGGAGTACAGCGATCTGTTCCAGGAGGGGTGCGTCTGGCTCTGCAAAGCCGCGGCCACCTATAAGGACGATGGGCGGGCACAGTTTGCCACCTACGCCAAAACGGTCGTAAAAAACGGGCTTCTGTCCTATTGCCGGACGATCTGCAACAGGGGCAAGATGTTCAGCCGGCTCATTATCGGGGAGCATGGGGAGCTGGCCGCCGACGGCGAGGCCCTGGAGCCGCAGTCCGATGTATTTGACGCTCAGGTGTCCCTGATGGAAACGCTGTCGCTTCTGGAGGCCAGCAAGCAGGACTATGACGGTGTGGCCCGGCTTGGGATTGAGGCTCTGGCGCTCAAGCTTCAGGGGATGCGGGTCACGGATATTGCGGAACTCTACCAGGTTCCGCCCTCCCATGTGGGTGCATGGATCTCGCGCTCAGCCGCCAAACTGCGCAGCGACCCCCGCTTTCTGGCAAGCTTGTTTTGAATTTGTTGAAAACCACGGCCTTCCTGCAGTAAAGGATATATAAAAGGAGGCATTGATCAATGGAACGGAAAACCTTATATACTGCAATCGGCCGTCTGGAGCGGGAAACAAATGGCTGCGGCCGGTCCTGCCCGGTCATCCGCCTTGGCGGTCAGCCCTACATGGTGGATATGCAGGAGCTGGTCGTCTGGACTGCCCTGAATTGGCGGATCTCCAAATGGGAGGATATTTCTTTTCAGTGCGATAAGCTGGCCTCATCTATGGGCGGTGCTGTCAGCCGGCCATGGGATGCCTGCGTGAACCGCCTGCTTACCCGCGGTCTGCTGGTTTCCGGCTGCGGGGAGACCGAATACGATGCGCTGTATGATCTGTTGAGTTCCCTGGGCATCATCCCCACCAGCGGCTCTGCCCTGGTGCGCGGCGTATCGTTTATAAAGCTGGTAATCAGCCGCCGGGTTTCGGTCAGGCAGGCGCTGAAGCTGTTTCGCAAAGACCGCCGGACCGACTATGAATCCCGCGTTATGCGGCTTTCCCGGCAGGCCCTGCTTTCCACTGCGGAGATCATCAAATGTGTGGAGCAGGATGTTTTCTCCCTCCCCAGCGAGCGGGTCCTGATGGAGAAAGTGTACGGCGACAGCGAGACCACCTGCCAGAATATCGCCAGCCTGATGAAGAACAGCCGGAGCAGCCAGGCGGTGACGCTGGCCGTTGCCAACCTATATCTGCGCCAGCAAATCATTTTTGAAAGGATCAGCACATGAAAAACCAATGGAGTCAATTTCCCTTTGTCCTGCGGCGTAAGATCCTGCTGACATTCCTGGCCGGGATCGCCAGCATAGCAGTCAGCCTCGTGATCTTCACTGTCGCCGCAGACCGCATCCTTTTGGTGCTGGGTGGACTTATTTTTGCCGCCTCTCTGGTGCTGGGCAGCAGCCTGTGGCGCACCGCCGCCCGGGACCGGTACGAAGTGGTGGAAGGGATCTGCGCCAGCGTCAGCACCCCTATGCTGCGTCGTTACCGCAAGATCCAGCTGATTGATGAACAGGGTGCGGAGCGCACCTTGCTGTTGAGCAAAACTGCCAAGTTCCAGATTGGCGCCCGCTACCGCTTTTATTTTCAAAAAGGGAGCCGGCCTGCCGTCGGAAACGACTATCTGGATGCCGCTCTCTCCACCAACAGTTTCCTTGGATACGAGGTACTGGAGGACGCAGCCTTCTGTGATGAAGAGATGGAAAGCAGGGAGCAAACACCCCATGAGTAAGAAATAGGGATACGGCACCAAAGTTATAGCTTCAGTGCCGTATCCCTCTATTTTGTTATTTTCATCCGGTAGCCGTGGCCCCGAACGGTTTCGATGATGTCAGCCCCCAGTTTGCGGCGGAGCTTATAGACCATGCTGGAGATCCCCGTCCAGCTGGCATCAAAGGAGTCCGCGGCAACGGCCTCATGGATCTGGCGGGCTGAAAACACCTGCCTTGGCCGGAGGACAAACAGTAGCAGAATATCGAAGTCCATCCATATATAAAATATGTCAACGATCTGCGTCGGTTTGGTTAATGAGCATCTTACTAACCCAAAAAACAATTCCGTATAATGCACGCATGGCCGTTGCGGAAGTACGCAAAATCAAGCCAGAAAAAGAGTGACAAAGCGTGAAGATATAGAAAAGGCGTCTCCATCTATGCTTTCAGATTTCAATTTTACTGTGGTAGCAGGATGTAGCCAGGGTGAAAATGCCTTCTATCCTTTAGGATAGCCCAGATCAGTTTGTTTTGCAGGTAGTGCTCATTTTATCGTTGAATAGTTCGGCCGGTTTTACTAATCATTCCTCTATGATTTGTGCTTGGTCGGTTATCTCTGGTTGACTGCTCTGAATGCCTTCATTGAGGGTAGGAACGCTGAAAAACACGGCAATGAAAATGTTTATTAAAACTATAGCCGCCAATATAATGGCAACGATTTTCCAGATACGGCGGGAGCGGCGATTTTTGATTGCAAGCTGCTCATTTATCCTCGACAACTGCTCTGCGACATCGCTGGCGGCATTTTCATTTTCAATTTTTGCCCCCAGCAATTCGCTGACAGACACTTCCAATACTTCAGCCAGCCGGATAAGAGTATCAGCATCGGGAACAGATAAATTTTTCTCCCACTTAGAAATGGTCTGTCGGACTACATGGAGCCTTGTTGCCAATTCTTCCTGTGAAAAGCCTTTTTGCTTTCTGAGAGTTTTTAAGTTTTCTCCAAACATTGTGCGTTACACTCCTTTGCTTTGATAAATCCAAAGTAACACATTAGCCCTTATACGGCAAGCAACGCAGATTAACAATAACGCAACTGCCCGAAAAATAAAGGCTTTCACCATTAAAGCTAATATAATTTTGCTTCCTTGTAAAATCAATTTGATAATGGCATTCCTTTGTTGCTCTCCTCCACTCAACTGATAAAAGTCTTAGGGATACGGCACCAAAGCCATAACTCCAGTGCCGTATCCCTCTATTTTGTTATTCTCATCCGGTAGCCGTGGCCTCGGACGGTTTCGATGATGTCAGCCCCCAGTTTGCGGCGGAGCTTATAGACCATGCTGGAGATCCCTGTCCAGCTGGCGTCAAAGGAGTCTGCTGCTACAGCCTCGTAGATTTGGCGAACGGAGAACACCTGTCCTGGCCGGCGGGCCAACAGGAGCAGAATATCAAACTCCATCGGCGTCAATTCTATCCTCACGCCTTTTTGATATACTAAACGCTGTTGCGGGACAATTTGTAAAGTCCCATGCAAAAGCGGAGTGTTATCCGTGGCCGCTAATGAGAAGAAATCTGAGATAGTGGAAAGAGCCATCACAGTGTTTGAGAAGATAGCCTCCTCGTTTTCATCGAAAGATAAGATTATAAATTTCCCATCATATTTTAACTTCTTGAAGAAAAATCAACCTGCAGGAAACATTCAAATTTTACCACTACCCCTCCGATATATGAATTCAAATTTTATATTTCCGGAAATCAATTTTGTGCAGAACATTCCGCAGTTTTTACTATTTAATAGACGGAATACTTAAAAGGAGGTTCGCCCCAATGTATAAGCCCCACACCATTGAGCACTACAAGATCCAGCGTTTTCTGGACGAAACCTTTGCAATGGAGCATTTTCTGGTCTCACCGCTGTCCCGCACCTCGCTCTTGCTGGAGGATGAAACCGGCGAGCAGCTTGCCTTCGGTTTTTTGGATAATGAAGTGCGTGAGATCCCGCTCCCGCCTCCGGCCGACTCGGAAGAAATCAAAGATTTCATCCGGCGTTTCCGGGCCCTCAATCCCAAACCGCGTCTGCACACCTTTGAAGATATTACCCGCTGGTGGCTGGATCACCCCAATCCCCTGACCTACCAGCAGGCCCTTGGGCTGTCGGACGAGCTCTACCGCCATTTTCTTTCCCACTCCATGATCGAAGAGGAAGACGCTTATCGTCTGGCTTCTTCCGGGCTTGTCAGTGAAGATGATTACCGGGATATTCAGCTCTGGTATCTCAACGGCAACACCGCTGCCCGCTGGCTCGGTCCACTCGGCGTAGATGGGACAGGCAATCTCTATGGCCTGACATTCGGCTACGGGACGCCGGCAGCCCGTACACTCAGATTCTATCTGCTGGATGATTACTACCGCTACATGAACCATATATTGTGATTCGTCTTGCTCAAATATCTATATATAGTATTACGCCACTTGACAAATACAAGATATAGTGTTACACTTACTTTGTAATTGATTTTTGTGCGTTCCCCATGTGGGATACAGACTAAGCTTCTGTACCGCAGATTAAAAATCTGCATTGCACACGCAGTCAAGGTTGTATGCTGTATCAAGTGTCAGTGGTATTGCCGCGCCCTTTCGGGGCTGGTATCTGCTGGCACTTTTTATATATAGATATTAACGCCAGAGGCGAAGAAAGGAAGTGTTATGGCACAAATCGTTGTATTTGGCCGAGTCATGCACGAGCTTGTCCCGAAAGAGGGCCAGTCAAAACAGCAATATGTCTGTTTCGACCTGATGGAGCGTTCCGGCAACACCCCGCCGGACTACTACCAGGTATGGGCCCGCGGTGACGATGTTACCCGGCTCATGCGGCTCAAGGTCAAAAAGGGAAGCATGATCTGGCTCACCGGATCGCAAAAACTGGTGGATGTTCGCCAAAAGGACGGAACCACAGTCAAGAAGCTGAAGATATGGCTGACGGACTTTGGATTTCTCCCCGGGCAGTCCTCCAAAGCAAAATCCGAAAGTGAACAGCATGACCCTGACGAAGCGGCGCCTGTTCCGTCACCTCCCGAGGTGATGAATGGCGACCGCGAACCCCTGCCGGAATAAGAACCGGCGCAACAGAGGGACCGTATCAAGTTTTCAGAATGATCTGAAGCTTGGTGCGGTCCCTCTTTTTTTGTTTTCAGGCAAAAATCTAAAGGAAGGATGGTAAGAAAATGAGTAATGACAAGGGACTTTTGAGCGGCAGCATCACCATCTTGATCGGTGCTGTCATCGCCATCATGGCTTTGGTGCGCGGGCCGTGGCAGGCGTGGCTGCTGATTGGGGTATTCACCCTTTGGGGGCTTTGGGTCGTTCTGATCCTCCTGCTCCCGTATATGCAGCAGGCCAAACGCCGCCGGCAACGCCAACAGAGAGAACGCCGGCTACACGCTGAAGGCATTGCCCAGAGCACATTCCAGGTCCCGGAACTGGAGGAACCTGTTTCAGACGACCTGCTGCTCCGCTATGCCAACCACCGGATTCTGACCTATCTGCGCTCGTCGTATTCTGACGCCTGCTTTGAGTGGTGTGAGAAGCGGCCGGTAGAGCTGATCCGCACCAATGGCACTGGGCGCATCCGGCTTCACAATGTAGATGGATTCGACCATGCAGACATCACATTTGGCCAGGACGCAACCATTAAATGTGACCTGCTCAAAATCGTGCCTCTGTCCAAAGCAGGTACAGAACAGGACGATGAGTCCAATATCCCGCCCAACAGGCGACCCATCGATCCGCGCGTTTGGTATGAAAACTGCGGGCGCGAAATCATGGAAACGCTGATCGCCGACCTGAATTCCCGTGGGCACAGCAAGCTCACACTGCGGGAAAACGGCGACATCTGCATCCAGCAGGACGATGAACTGGTACCGCAGGAACATCTTTCGAACTTTCCCGCGAGGGTCTACTGGCCCTGCTTGGTGGAAGTGTTTGAAAGCACGGGCCTGTCGGCTGAAACCACGGCGCAGGGCATCCAGGTCTCCTGGTGACCGCCATCACCCAGAGAGGGGAGTGAAATAACAATGAAATCAGGGATCAGTCTTGTAGACATGGCAAAGGAGATCCAGCGCCAGGCTGATTTGAAAGCCGACTATATGTTGGACACCCGCAGCCTTCGTCTGGAGCCTTTTGACTCGAAGCTGTACCTTAACGCCTATGACCAGTCTGGAGTCCCGGCGCTTGAACCGCTGGAGGTCAATCCCATTGCCCACCGGCAGATCGGCACACACCTGAAAATCCCGGCTGCTTACTATGACAAGATGCTGGAGGAATATCCCGAACTGCTGGCGCAAAATGTGAATGCCTGGTTTCAGCGGGAGCCCTCTGTCCGCATGGTCCGCACCATTGAGGGTACGGCACGGGCATTTTTGAGCAACCGCTACCGGCGCATTGATAACCTTGATATTGCAGGCATTGTCCTTCCTGTCCTTCAGGATATGGAGGGAATGCACTTTGAGAGCTGCCAGCTCACGGAAAGTCGCATGTATATCAAGGTAGTCAACACCCGCCTGGAGGCCGAGGTCGTACCGGGCGACATCGTTCAGTCCGGCATCATCATCAGCAACAGCGAGGTGGGACTCGGTTCGGTGAACATCCAGCCGCTGGTCTACCGGCTGGTATGCAGTAACGGAATGGTCGTAAATGATGCCCAGACGCGCCGCAACCATGTGGGCCGCGTCAACGAGGCTTCGGAGAACTATCAGCTGTATTCGGAAAAGACGCTGGAGGCAGACGACAAAGCCTTTGCCATGAAGATCCAGGACACGGTGCGGTCCGTGGTAGACGAGGTGCGCTTTACCCGTGTAGTCAACATGATGCGTGAGGCCAAGGATGCCCGCATGAATACCACCGATGTCCCCGGTATTGTCAAGCTGGTCAGCAGGGACTTCCACATCACCGATGAGGAAAGCTCCGGTGTGCTGCAGCGGCTGATCGAGGGCAACGACTTGACGCTCTATGGTTTGTCCAACGCGGTGACCCGCCACAGCCAGGATGTCCCGGACTATGACCGGGCGACTGCACTGGAGGGCATCGGTTACAACATTCTCTCCATGCCGGCAAGGCAGTGGAGCCGTATCAACCAGCTGGCCGCCTGAGTGGCTGCCAACCATCCAATTTTAAGGAGGAACGAACTATGTACGAACAGAACACTTCTATGATGAACACTCCTGAGCGGAACACTTTCCTGCTCCCTGCGATGGTGGAGGGTGATTTCAGCAGCGATGAGATCGCGGAGGATGCGGACGGCCTGCAGATGATGAGTTTCCAGCGGGTGAAAATTCCCGCCGGCGGCGCCCTGCAGTTCGAGATCCCCACGGAAGACCCCGACAATCCGGACTATGCCCGGACTCTGGAGGGTGTTGTGCTCTACAATCATTCTGCTTATACCCTGTGGCCGGAAGGCAGCGAATATGACGAGGACACCAAGCCTCTCTGCTCTTCTGTGGACGGCAAGACCGGCATCGGTGAGCCGGGTGGCGCCTGCGCCACCTGCCCGATGAACGCATACGGTTCGGCCAGAGACGGCGGCCGCGGCAAGGCCTGCAAGAATATGCGGGACATCTACCTGCTGCGCAGCGGCGAGTACATGCCTCTGCTGATTTCTCTGCCGCCTACCAGCATCAAGCCGTTCAAGGAGTTCCTGAACCGGGCCTTTGTCTACCGCCGGCGCGCCACCTATGGCAGCCTGATCCAGATCGGGCTCAAGAAGGAGAACAATGGCAGCAACGACTACAGCGTTGCCACCTTCCGCCTTGTGCGCGACTTCCAGGGCGAGGAACTGGCTCAAATCCGCGCCTATGCCAATGGCTTTAAGGAGCAGATCAAGGCCATCAACATCCAGCGGGCCCTGATCAACGAGGAGCAGCGTACCAACGACTGCGACTATGTGATCCCGGAGTCCGCTACGGCGCCCGGCAGCCCCGATGGAAGCTATGTGGTCGGTGAGATCAACGGCAACTACGAGAAGCTGCCTGCGTAATGAGTTTTGTTGCGGCCTCAGCCGCATGACATGTCATCAAGGGATACCTTCGGCTTACGCCGGGGGTATCCCTTTTTTGCTTTAGACTGGAGGAAATATATATGTTATGTGAAGTACCGTTAACAAAGGAGCAACAGGAGTTTGCCGCTGAACATCACGGCTTGGTCTACAAATTTTTGAACGACAACCACCTGCCGGAAGACGAGTTTTATGATGTCGTCATTTTCCCTTACCTGAAGGCCGTGCAGGATTATTTTTCAGATGAATCGGCCCAACGCTATTCATTCGCGGCGATTGCCCGGCACAGAATGCGTCTGTGTGTCTATGATTACTTTCGTTCGCAAGCTCGCCGCAAGCGCAACGCCGAAATCCTCAGCATTCACATCGGTCTGTACCCGGACGGCGTGCCCCTGGAGGAACTGCTGCCGGCGCAGGATGATCTGATGCAGGAATTTGAAATGAAGCAGTTGCTTCATGACCTGGCTGGCCGTGTTTCCAGGCAGCAAATGAACATCGTCCGCATGAAGGGCTGCGGCTACGGCATCCGTGAGATCGCCAGCCGTGAAAAACTCCCCATGAAACGCATCAAGGAGCTTCTGGAAGAGGTCCGCGCTGTGTTTCTGGAGTTGTGCTATGAGTAAATGCCTGCTGTCCCTGGCAGGCCAACAACAAAACTGAATGGAGGCTGAATAGTATGACGAAATCGAAAAAATCCATTGTAATGCACGGAATGCTTTTGTGCCCGCTGGTTCTCGGCCACTGCGCCTTCCTGCGTGCCAACGGCTCGGACTACCGGACCTCGCCCGTTGTGGCGATCCATCAGCAGTCCGGGGATCTGGTGCATTTCGAAACGCTCAACTCCAACTACTTCCTTTCGATGGACCCTTTCCCGCTGGCGGCCGCCAGCCCGCTCCCGACGCTTCTGGCCGCGTGCGCGTAGAGAAGTCAAAACAATAAGGGGTAATGCCCCATAGGTCCCGGCCGTGGCAGGCGCACTTGTCTGCCGCGGCCTTTTTTATGGAGGAATGTATGGAACAATCCAAAACTCTTGCTGTTTCCGTAAGCGCCAAGGAGTTTGTCACATATCAGTGCAGCCAATGCGGCCATTGCTGCCGCCACATTGAGGGCTGTGTCATGGTAGAAAGCCTGGACGCCTACCGAATCGCAAAATACCTTCGAGAGCAGTATTGCGGTATCCGCAGTACGGATGATGTGCTTCTCCAATACTGTGAGCCCACACCGCTCACCGATGAAGGGTATCCCATTTACACACTCAAAACAGTTGGAGCAGAAGCATCCTGTGTTTTTCTGCAGGGCAACTATTGCAGCATCTATGCCGCTCGTCCTCGAACCTGCCGCCTTTATCCATTTTCGGCGGGGCCCGGTGAGCGCGGCCGGGATTTTGAATACTGCCTCTGTTTTGATGATAACCAGCAGTATCACTTCAACGGCGGGAAGGTGCTTGTCAAAGACTGGCTGTACCGCAACTTTCCCCGGGAAGATAAGGAATTCTTGAAGCAGCAGTATCGGATCATCCCGGAAATTGGCAAGCTGATGCGCCGCATACCAGAGGAACTGCGCCGAGCATCTGTGTTCAAGATCCTGTTCTATCACTACTACAACTTTGATCTGGATCAGCCGTTCCTGCCCCAGTATGAACAGAATAACCGCAGCCTTCTGCATGATCTTCGTCAGCTGGCGCTTCTGGACTGAGGCGGCGCCTATGATGTATGCACTGGAACACTTTTCAGCGCAGGGAACAGGCGGCCGCCCATGTCGATTCTGGGTACAGTACGCTATCTGCGGAAAACATGAAATTTTAGAAAAAGTTTGCCAAAACCAGTGCCGTCCGGAGGAATGGCGGGTAATTCCTCTGACAGCAGGCGCACCAGAAGAAAGGAGTGCCGCATGAGTACCAACCAATACCAGGAGATGCGCAACCGCCAGCAGGCGGAAGTAAATGCGTTTCCTATGTTCTTCGCTTTTAATAAACAGCAGTTTGCTGAAGGAATGCGCAAGCTGGGCCTGTCCTCCTCGGACACCCGCCAGATATGCAGCATTTTTGGAGGCGGCTACTGCCGTAAAAGCGATGTCGCAAAACTGAATGAAATGTTCACCCGACACCGAAAAGAGCTGGAAGATGCCATTGCTGGCGACAAAACCGGGCAAGGTTTTATCTGTGATATGTTCCTCCAGGAGTTGGAGAACCATGAGTACAGTTATACCGGCGATGTGCAGGAAACGCTTGATGCTTTGGGCATTACGGCCCAATATATGGAGGCTGTTCCGCAACTGCTGGATGGCCTGGCTCTGGCCTGTGAAAAGGCTATGCAGCACGATTGTTTCGACTGATCCAGAAAGAAACCATGCCCCATCGGGGCCTGAATCAACAGCCGCCGCAGCTCATATGCCGCCGGCGGGCTTTTCATTGACAGGAGGTGCAATCTTTGAATTTTCACGAAACGATATGCGGCCGCCGCTTTTTTGACGCCCAGCTGCCTCATCTCATCAAGGCTCTGGAACGCATTGCCGATGGCCTTACCCGACCCAAAATGTCTTTGCCGCATGGCATGACTATTGAGCCCAATTTCCTGCATGACCTCTATTACGGCGAGTACGAACCAAGTGTTTTTAAGGAGCAGGACAAAAAGCAGCAGGTACTTAACCACACAGTATCTGCGGCTGAGACCGCCCTGCGCGGGGAACTCTCCAAAACTCCTGCAGCTCTGGCAGCTTTCGAGGTGTACCAAACGGCCGCCGGTGAGCGCAACAGTGCTGTGATTGAACAGGCTTTTGAGTCTGGATACCGTACTGCCATGCAAATGCTTTTTGCTGGGCTGGTATCTGCTCCGCCGGAGGACCACGCCAATGGATGAACAGCGGCACAACGCTATAGAATTGCCAAAAGGATTATACGAGCCTGTGCTCCGGCAGCCGATGGAGTTAGACTTCCTGCTGGGGCAGGAACTCTCCCTTTGCTTTCATGATTTGGACGGCTCCCATGTGTTCAAGACCTGCTATGGCGATATCTGCAAAGCAGTCAACGCCTTACGGGACTATGCACGGCTGCTGGAGATGGCCTGTGAGCAATGGGACCTGACCGGTTTTCATCGTGCCCTTTATGAGTATCATGCGGAAAAAATGAGGGAAATTGCAGGCAAATTTCAGGCCGGCATCGGCTATGACTATGACGCTGCCATGGAAAAATGTCGCAGGAAAAAGAAGCGCAAGAAGAAGGAAGACGATTTTGGTGAGGATGCTCTTGTTCTGGCCTTTAAGCGGACAAGGCAGCCCGCCGAGCAGATGAAGGAGGCAGATGCTGATGACTCTCCCTGGGAAGAGGACGAAGACGAACAGGAAAGTGACGACTGATCACAACACGACCCGCCCCAGCGGGTATCGGGATCGCCAGTCTGGTAAGCTGCAAGCCTACCGCTCTTTTGCTGCCACTCATTTGCATGTGTATGAGCGGTGCCGCCATTTTCGTCGCGGATAACTGAACGATTTTTGATCTGTGGGGCTGGGGTATTGTACCCAGCCCCACCCCACAAAAAGGAGGGAGCAATGATGATTTATCATCAGCCTGGAGAAGAATTTTGGCATGAGGGTGTCTGCTACAAAGTCGGCGGACGCATTGTTGCCAATGAAGCGAGCGATTACGCAGGGCTCTTCGGAAATATCCTTGAAATTCGCACCGAGGATGACCGAGAGACGGACAACGACACGCCGGACATCTACTGCGCGTTTGACCCGCCGGTACTCTCTGCGGGCCGCCTTGCGCTGGAGCAGACCTTTTCACAGCTTTACCATGAGCAGAAACACATCGAGGATCTGGGCCTGGATATGGTCATTATGGGGCCTGAAATGATTGTTCCCCTTGAGCATCCGGCCCAGGTATATCCCGCAGGGACGCTCTATATAGTCGTCGTCCACTGGGCTACCGATGGGGAGTATGGTTCCTATGAAGCGATCTTCACGGAGCGCACCGATGCCCTACATCAATTTCACAATGACCTTCGAGAAGAATTCCTGGTTGGAAGCATTCCACGCTGGAAAGAAAGCAGCCAATTCGTCGAAGAAGAGTCTGACAACAGCTATGAGTGCTATCTGGACGGCGAATACTGTGAGAACCATTTTTCGATTGCGCTGGAACAGCGGGCGCTGCCGCTTTCCCCTGCATTTTGCCGCAGCACGGCAGAATTGTACCGCGCAGAATGCCTGCGGGATGATTTCAGGGAGCATATTGAGAACCGTGACGATTTTCAAGAGCTCTCTGACACACAGAAAGAAGCACTACTGCGTTCTCCCGATTTGCCGCAGCGGATCACCAACCAGCTGGAACACAGCTGCGCCTACGGTGAGGCTTACTGGCAGGCGGTGTCCGATGTGGCACGCACTCTGCTGAAAGAGATTCGCCAGCAATCCGCAGAACATAGCTCCTGCTGACGCTGTGACACATAAACCATAATAGAATGGAGGTTTGACTACATGGACGAAAAAGAAAAGAAATTGCGTGAAGACCTGGAATTCCATCTGGATACGCTCCGGCGCAACCTGGAGGTCGTTTCGATGGAAGATCTGAAAGCGAAATACGCAAAGCCATTCAAAGAACTGAAAGATAACATCTGCAAGACCGCCACCGCATACACCCAGTACATTTCCCTCGGTGGTATCCGCGTCAAGAGCCGCTACGGCGACGAGGCCGTGAAATACATAAATGAGGCAATCAAAGATACTCCCTACCTGAAAAAGATCTCCGAGGCCGCCTTTGAGCGACAGGACATGGATGAGATCGCGGCACTGGCAAGGCAGCTCCGTGAAGTAGTTTTGCAGAGCCTGCATGTGTTCAGCCTGCCGCTTTTCTGCCTGTATGTTCCTACGGAGTGTATGAATGACTACCACACTCCCCCGGAGATCTATAATGATGTCACTTCGCAGGTCTTGCGAAACGGGGAATGGCAGCTTGCGGAGAATATCCGCCCCGGCGAACTGATCCCTGTGCAGTTCATTTTCGAGGTATCTGCGCCATCTGAGGAAGCGGCATGAAGCGGACACAAAAATACTTGAGCAGCGAGGCTCACGGTTATTTGCGGGAGGCGGAGGCCTGTTCCCTGGTTCTCAAAGACCTAGAGCGCATATCCGCCAAACTACAGCGGCGAATCGATAAAGAGGCCGCCGCAAGGCAAGCTGACTTTGAAGCCGCCATGCAGTACCACAGCGAGGCGGAAATTCAGGATGCCTACGGCTGGGAGTTCATCACTGAGGCACAGTATCATGCCTATTTGGATCTGTTCCGCCGTGGCGGAAAAGCGATAGAGGACCACCCTCCCACCATCTCTGAAATGGCGTTCTCCATTGTGCGGAAGGTCATTCGTGATTTAGAGGCGGACAAACGGGAATATGAGTTTTCCGCTCTCACACCGGAGCAGCAGGTCGTGGAACTGCAGCGCGCAGAACAGGCCCGAATGGAATGGAAGGCACATATTGCCCAGCTGCGGGAGAAACAGGGCCGTGTACTCAAATCCGAGGATTTGGAGGCTTCACAGTCTTAGTTTTCCTGCGCCTGCCAATGGGCAGAGGCCATCACTACAAAGGGATCGGCAAACCGTACCGCTGCGGTCTGCCGGTCCCTTTTTATATAAAGGAGTCGAATATGAAGAAAAAAACATCTCACCCAATGCTGAAGGAAATACACCGTAACGATTGAAGAACAGATCGTTCAGGAGTTTCCCGTGGAGGCTTATGACCTTTCCCATGCGCTGGAAACAGCCGAAGCTGCCTATAAGCAAGGGAAATTGGTGGTACAGCCCTCAGCACCGATTACCCGCCTGATCATGGAACGGCACAACAAGACCGGAAAAACAACCGGGTGGAGAGAATTCTAATTATGATTGTAAGGGAGAGAGACATATGAATCTATGGCATGACAAATCTTATATTGCGCCTTCAGGCCCGAACTGGGTCGAACGGGGCTACGCTATGTACGATGTTCATTCCGTGCGCTTTCAATTCGTCTATACGGAAGAACAGAAAGAAGCCAACTGCCGTGCGCATACAGTGTCTGATGTGGACCAAGCCGTACTCATGGCCGCTGAAGCTCGCAATTCGATTATGAAGCCCATTATGGATGCCATTGCCCAAAATTTCGTCTGTTATCAGTATGAGGATACCGAACCGGCGCCTTTTAAGAACTGTCAGTGGGACCTCTACTTCTGGTGCAATGATTTCAGCAATACGCTCCACGGCTATGGTCTGTCCGGACGGGATTACTCCTATTTCACACTGAGCTTCAATGAAAGTCAGACCGTGAAAAAGCGTGATGAGGTCTGCTGGCGGCTACTGCAATTTCTGGAACACCGCTGCCGGGAAAACCGCAATCTGGATGTTGCCGTCCAGCACAGTCTCTGGTACGACCATGAGAAAATCAAAAAAGATGCTGACCGCATGAAATACCTGTTGGCGGGCTGTAGTTGCACCTATGGCAGTAAGGACGGAAAATTCCTGTTCGATGATGGTATTTTCTGTTTTCGCCCCAAGTACGCCAAGAGGCAGCTCTATCGTGTTTCTGATTCCGAGGTTCTTGCCCTGTGCTGGAAACTTGGCCTGACAGATGATATTTCTGATGGCAGCCCTCTTGCAACGGGGAGGTGCAGTGCATGAAGTACAGAGAAATCTATGACGTACTGGAAAAGCAACAGATAGATGTCCCGGGGTTCCGCTTTTCTGATTACAGCGGATGGCGGTCCCCCTGGCAGTCTTATATGACGCTCCAGCGGCCGCTGTGGATTGTGGCGGAAGACCCTGCATCAAGCCGGCGTCTCTGGATCACACAGGATGGAAGGGATCTGAGCATCACTGTTGGAAAAATGGATCAGAACGGCGGAAACTGCGGCACAGTAAAGCGCATATCGTGCCGGAACCGCACAGCTCTGGCCGCTGAATTGCGCCGTCTGTTTGACAGCGATGCGGCCTAATTGCATCAAGGGGCCGGTAGGCAATGCCCCAAGATCAGTTGAGAGTTCAAAGAAAACGGAGGCGTTTTGAACGCCTTCTCCACCCTGTCCTCACAGGCAGGCTTGTTACAAGGACCAGCGGACTGTGCTTTACAGTCTGCTGGCCCTTATTTTTGGAGGAAATCATGAAACCAATACCTTTTAGTATGAAAGGAACGGAATATGCCCTGACTCTCAAAGTTACCACCTATCCGGAAGGCAATCTTGCCATCAAGCTCTATCAGGAAAGCTTCGGCCAGTTGGTATTCTGGGACAGCCTCACGGCCAATCTGGGCGGCCTGTGTCCCAAGGATTGTGGATATATCAACACCAAGTCCACTGGCAAACGCTTTTACGCCTGGATCAAGCGCAATGGCCTGGGGGAACGCACCGGACAGGTTCGATTGGAGGACGGCGTAGAATATGTGGAATACCTCTTCAATGCCAAAAAACTAAAAAAACTGGACCCAGAGGGTTACACCTACTACGAGCGGCGCTTGAAGGGAGAACTCGGCCGGCGATATGAGCGGCTATATCAGGCGCTTCGGCGGCTGGCAAACCACATTCCAGATTTCCGCTATACAGATTACAGCGGATGGCGCAGGTTGTCGGACTCCATCAATACGCCTCCACTGTGGATTGAGGCTGAAGACCCCGCACATCACCGACACCTTACCTTTGAGCACCGCGGGGTCATATTGCGGACCACTATCACAGACTGCGACACAGATACTGTGCAGAGCAACTTGTACCGTCTCCGGGATGATATGGCGGCTGATTTGCTCACCTTATATCAAGGTGAACTTCCGGTCTATGCGCCCTGGTCTGAAGAACGCCGAAGAAAAAGTGACGCAAGGCATGACCCGTCCCTTGCTCAGACATTCAAAGAAACAACCGAGATCCGCCAGAGGGCGGCAAAAAAGAAATCCAGAAGAAGGAGTGCTAAAACATGAAGATCAAATTATATCCCAAGGATTTGTTAGAAACTGCCTGGCGTAAGGACAAAAAGCTGTACGCAAATGGCGACGCCACAGAGCCGCCCCAGTGCCTGCGGTGCGGCGCCTCTCTGGCAGCCCACCTGATGGTCAATGCACTCAGCCGCTATGCGGATGTGCAGATCTGTGAAGCCTGCGGTATGGATGAGGCCCTTCGGGATGCCGCCCATGCTCCCTTGCCCCTCACAGAATGGGATGCAGTGAAGCGCGGCAGACTCCCGGTACCCGCAAAAGAGCGTGTCTGCTATCTGAAAACCTCCTGCACCTTTGAGGAAGTATTCCAGCACACCGATACACCGCCTATGCAGCTCCCCGGCCAGCCGGTCAGCGAGGTCGTTTACTCCCGCTCGGATTATGACGGCTATCGGTGGTGGACAACCTGGCACGATGGGCCTGGGAAAACGACATCGCCGGATCTGGCGAAGGAGATCGACGAGTTCCAGAACGCCCTGTTCAAGCTGCCGGCCTTCAAGACGCTGGACACTATGCGGCGGTTCTGCAGGTATGCGCAGGCCACCAGCGAGGCGACGGAGTTCAACCTTTATTCCGAAACCGACCACCTCTATATCTGGATTCGGCTGATCACCCGGTCCCGGGATTACAATGTTTATGTTCACTATTACGATAAGGCGGCTGTGAGACCCACACAATAAAATGTAACACAATAGAATGCAATAAAGAATCGCTACCACATAAATGGCCACGGTGAAGAATTCCTTTCCGTGGTCATTTGCAATTACTGAAAGATATATTTTTATGGTCATCCCAAAATATTCAGAAATTAAAGCGGAGATATACACCATATCATTAAGCAAGACGGCCTGAATCTTCAGGCCGTCTTGCTTACATCACTTTGAATGGGGTGAAACATTATTTGATTTTCGTCTTTTTAAAAGCAGAGAGAAAGACAACGTTACCTCATAACCTTGCATTGGCGCACTTTCTATTTTCATAGAACCATCATGCGCTTCAACAATTTGGCGCACAAGCAAAAGTCCCAGTCCATGCCGCAAATTAAGTCGTTCATCGGTGCTTTCCATATAGTGCGGTTTTTCCTCTAACTCTTGTAACTTTTCAGGGGTAAGCCCTACTCCATTATCAGCAACAGTTAAAGTGAGCGCTTCTCCGGTGTTTTTAAGGGAAAGCAGAATTTTGCAACCTTGTGGATTATGCTTGATGCTGTTCTGAACAAGGTTGTTGATTGCCCGTGAAATCAAGCGTGCATCACATTCCAACATGGCATTTTCTGCCTCTGGTGCAATATCAATTTCAATCGTATAGGCATCAGAAATCCCGGAGTTGAGCAATTCGGCTACATAGGAACGAATGAGTTTGGACAGGCGTATCTGCTCCTTGTGAAGTGGCTGCATTTCGTATTCCAGTTGGGATACTAAATTCAAATCCTGCACAAGTTCTTTGATTTTGACACTTTGCTTTCGCACGATTTCGGCCTGTTCTCTAACCTTATCAGTGGTTGCTTCATTTGCGGCTATCCGACCAGCATATCCCATAATCATAGAAAGCGGTGTACGGATGTCATGAGAGACGCCGCTGATCCAGTTGGCGCGGGCTTCGTTCTGCCTGCTTATTATCTGAGAGGCTTTATTTACACTACCTGCAATTTCGGATAGCTCTCCGTCAATATGGAGCGAAGCGGGTTTGCCATCTGCCAATGTTTCAATGGCTTCTACAATCGGCTCTGTATTCTGGATGATCCGGCGTTTTGAAAAATAATAGGCCAAAAACAGGCACAGCGCATCCATGCCTAACATTCCTATCACATAGAGAGGGATTTTTTGAATTGCCTCAATGGAATAGTAGTTGCTGGTGATCTTCATGTAGCTATCCTTTGGATACCCCAAAACCAACAGTCCCTCGTCCGTATTCCAGACAAAAACAGGATAATCTTCCAGATAACCTTTTGAAAACAAAGCTACATCCTGAACATTATAATTTTGCGGCACTTCTTCCGGCACATCGAGGGTCCAAAAACACTCTCCATTTGGTGTCAAATACATAGCCCAGATATTGTACTGGCGCAATTTCTGTACCGCATCATCCGTCAGGCCCTCTGTGGTTGCCGCAGCGGAGGCCATCTCAAGCATAGCGCGTGGAGACGCTTCTCCGTAATCCTCTGAAACTGTGTGATAGAAGGTCGCTCCAAACAGAATAACATTGATAAGCACCAGTATCAGGAGAAACGCAGCGAAAGACGCCAAATGTTTTGAAATATATGTTCCCAAAGATTTCATGGCGTCACTTCCTTGTAATCAGTTTATAGCCCAGCCCCTTGATCGTAATCAAAGAAACCGGCTTTGATGGATCGGCTTCAATTTTTTCCCGAATACGCCGCACATGGGCATTCAGGCTGTTTTCATAGCCGAAAGGGTTGTCACCCCATAACGCTTCACAAAGAGCGTCAACCGTGACGATCTTTCCCTCATTGCGAGCCAGCGTTTCCAACAGGGTATGCTCTTTTGCGGTCAGGGGGATAACCTCGCCGCCTTTGTTGACCTCTGCCCGACTAAAATCAATCGTACATCCATCCAGGACAACCAGCGGGCTGTCCTCTTTATAAGTGCGGCGCAAAACCGCATAGATACGCAGCAGTAGTTCCTGCGGCATAAACGGTTTTGAAATGTAATCATCCGCACCGAGGCCAAGACCGGCCAGCTTGTCTGCGGCTTCATCTTTTGCTGTTAAAAAGATTACCGGCACATCTGTAAATGTACGGAGCTGCTCCATCAGGGAAAAACCGTCTCCATCTGGCAGCATTACATCCAATATCATCAAATCTGGTTTTTCCTGTTTTGCCACCATGACGGCTTCTTTCACTGATGCGGCAGTAAGGACAGTTTCAAAACCGGCATCTTTCAATATATCGGTTACCATCTTCAGCAAATCCAGCTCGTCATCTACAAGCAGGAGCTTTTTTCGATGTAGAAAAGAGTTATCCATAGCTTCACCTCCTGAAATTATTATAGCACAGAGAGACCAGTCTGCGGTGGGTATCCCGAAAAAGTAAGGTAAAAGTAAGGACGCGAGAATGTAGAAGTCAGGTTGATGTTCTATGATGGAGTCAATGAAAGGAGATGTTCTTATGGATTACATTATCACTACGGAACAGTTGACAAAGAAATATAAGAACTTCACTTCTGTCAACCATGTTTCGCTTCATATCCGCAAAGGCAGTATTTATGGCTTTCTCGGCCCGAACGGAGCAGGCAAATCCACCACTATGAAAATGCTGCTGGGCCTGACCGCCCCCACAAAAGGCAGTTTTACCATTGATGGAAAGCAATTCCCGGCTGACCGAATTGCGATTTTGAAGGAGGTCGGTTCGTTCATTGAGTCCCCTTCGTTTTATGCGAACCTGACCGGCCGGGAAAATCTCGATATTATCCGCAGGATTTTGGGACTGCCGAAAAGTGCTGTGGAGGACGCACTGGACCTTGTGGGCTTGACGGAATTTGGCGACAGGCTGGCAAAAAAATATTCGCTGGGCATGAAACAGCGTCTCGGCCTCGCCGGTGCGCTGCTGGGCAGACCCCCTATCCTGATTTTGGATGAGCCGACAAACGGGCTTGACCCTTCCGGCATCCATGAAATCCGCAACCTGGTGAAATCCCTGCCGGATTTGTACGACTGCACAATCCTGATCTCGTCCCACATGCTGTCCGAGATCGAACTGATAGCGGATGACATTGGCATTCTCAATCATGGGCGGCTTCTGTTTGAAGGAAGTCTGGATGAGCTTCGCCAAAGTGCTTTACGGGCCGGTTTCGCGGCAGACAACCTGGAGGATATGTTCCTCTCGATGGTGGAGAAAGATAACGCGGCCAGAAAGCAGAGGGCACAGCTATGAATGTACTGTCAATCGAACTTCGGAAAGAAAAGCGGACCGGCGTCATTCCTGTGTTGCTGGCTGTTGGAGTGTTAGGAGCTGCATACGCATTTGTTAATTTCCTTGTGCGGAAAGACACGCTTCTGAATTTGCCGCTGGCCCCGATGGATGTTCTGCTGACCCAGCTTTACGGTGTGATTATGATTCTGAACCTGTTCGGTATCGTGGTTGCCACCTGCATGATCTACAACATGGAGTTTAAGGGCAGCGCCATCAAGAAGATGTATATGCTCCCCATGAGTGTTCCGGCTATGTATCTGTGCAAATTCCTGATTCTGACGGTCATGTTTTTGGTTGCAATCATACTGCAAAATTTAGCACTTATGCAGATCGGCGTGACAGACTTGCCGGAAGGAGCATTTGAGATGGGAACACTGGTGCGCTTTGCTGGATACTCTTTCCTCACATCCATGCCGGTGTTATCGTTTATGCTGCTGATTTCTTCGCGCTTTGAAAATATGTGGATACCGCTCGGTGTAGGGGTGGCTGGATTTTTAAGCGGTATGGCGCTGGCCAGTTCCAATCTTGCTGTCTTGATGGTTCATCCTTTTGTGCTTATGCTGAAACCGGCAGTTGCCATGAGCGCCCAGCCCGATATGACTGTGAGCGCGGTATCTCTGATAGAGACTGTTTTGTTCCTTGCTATTGCACTGTGGCTGGCGAAAAGCAAACGCTATGAGTAAGGAGGGATTATAGAAATGAGTTTTTTGGAACTGCTCAAAATTGAGTTTATGAAGGTGAAACGCTCAAAGATCGTACCACTGATCTTTATCGCGCCGCTGTTGGTGGTTGCCTCCGGTGTTGCAAGCCTGAGTCGCTATTTCACCCCGGAATATACAAATGCTTGGCCTGCCATGTTCATTCAGAGCGCACTGGTTTATGCGTATTACCTGTTGCCGTTCAGTATGATTGTTGTCTGTGTGATGATTGCAGGCCGGGAAACCGGTAACAATGGCATCTTAAAAATGCTGGCGTTGCCGGTCAGCCGATACGCGCTTTCGATTGCCAAGTTCTGTGTGCTGGCATTTTACCTGTTCATGGAAATGGTGGTGTTTCTTGCAGTGTTTGTAATTGCGGGATTGATTGCGACACAGACGATGGGAGTAACAGAAACCTTGCCGATCCTGTATCTGCTGAAATGGTGCCTGGGGCTGTTTCTGACAATGCTGCCGTGTATTGCGGCTATGTGGGCAATCACGGTTCTGTTTGAAAAGCCGCTTCTTTCCGTTGGGTTGAATTTGCTGCTTGTAATTCCCGGTATCTTGGTTGCGAATACGCCGCTGTGGATTGTTTATCCGTACTGTTACAGTGGCTATCTCGTTTCCTGCTCTCTCCATGACTTTACAGCAGAAACCTCCGATGCCGCTTTTTCGCTGTTTCCGTTCCTGCCATGTGCGATCATCGTGTTCGGTCTGCTTTTCGCACTGGCTGTCACCCGCTTTGGGAAAAAAGAAATGAGGTAAATCTATGGAAAAGAAAAAACTTCAATCAATCAGTATCGCTGCGCTCTTTGTGAGCATCCTGCCGCTGGCAGCCCTTGTCCCGTCCTTTCTGCACCTCTCGCTGTCGGATGGCATCCGAACTGTTTGGGCCGGAGCCAATATCGTCTTTGTCCTGCTGGGCCTGATTCTTTCGGTAGTTTGTGTGCGGAACAGGGAAAGCCGCAGTGTTATCAATATCGTATCAACAGCAGTCAGTGCTTTTTGGTTGTTGCTGATGGTAGGAATTGTCGCACTCGCTTTGTTCCTTTCTTTCGTTCAGTGAGGAAATGGTTATGCGTAAAATCGGAAAAATTTTTGGGTGCTGTCTGATTACTCTTTCTCTACTGTCCTGTACTGCCTGCTCCGGCCTCGAAAGATTAAGTGATAATTTGAAGGACGGGGCAGAGCAACTCAGTGACGATGTGGTAATTGGGAAAAGCAACGCACTTATAACACCTTATCAGTCCTTTGAGGGCAGCCGTACTTCGGATAACGATGCTTTTCAAGCAACTTATGACGCTTCTGTAGTGGGTTTCGATGGACAGGATATTTTGGTAGCAGATACCGACCTTAAAGAAAATGAGTGCCGGGAAATCACCATCCAGTATAGTTTTGATGTTCAGTCTGGAAACTGCCAGCTCATTTACATTTCCCCGGAATTAGAGGAAAAAGTGCTTTCTGAATCTGACAGCGGGAGCGTTACTGTCCAACTTCAAACGGGGGCTAACTATATTGGAATCGTCGGTACGGACTATTCAGGTGCTATCCAGGTTGCAATAAAATAAGGACCATACATTGTATCTGCCGGGCGACGGCAAAAGAAAAAAGCCGTCGTTCAGCAGCCCTTTCTCGTGCCTTATTCGATCACGGCGGCTCACAAGGAGGCGTCAGGATGGAAAAGACCATCATTATTCGAATAACGAATCCAACAAAGGCACAAGATGCCTTGCTTCAGCGGCTCATGCGGGCATTTGGGGCAGAGCATATTGAGGTTCAAGAAAACACTGCTTTTACTTTATTGTCTGGAAATCTGCAAATCGACCCGCAGCGCAGGCTGGTGTGGCAGTCCGGCCAGGCGGTGGACCTTACGCCGATGGAGTTTGATATTCTGCTCCTGCTGGCCCGCCGGCCAGGGCAGGTGTTCACCGCCCGCCAGATCTACGAGGCCGTCGCTGCGGACTCCTACGATGCCAGCTGGACAGGGATTTCCAGCATGGTCTACAAGCTCCGCCGCAAGCTGGGCGCCGGTATCATCGAAACGGTGAGGGGCCACGGCTACAAATTCGTTGTCCCAGGCACCTCACTAAAATAAAGCAAGCGCACAACGGATCTTCTTCCGCTGTGCGCTTCTTTTATTTCTCCGCCGGTAATGCGGCCCCGGCACACAGGGCTCCTTCTGGTGTTTGTGAATTCGATTGGGAAGATGGGGAATTGCGGTGAAGCAGTTTTTTCTTCTCGCAAAATTCGTATTCTTAATTTATGAATGAAAATTATTCATTGACATTTCCCCAAATGGTGCTATACTTATTGATAGAAGGAGGTTGAGCCATGAATACCATAAAAGAAAACTCAAAAGCAGCGTTTAACCAACAGGCCGCCACCTACGATAAAGATATTAAGGGCCAGCACGCCCGCTCCCTTTATCCCGTTCTGCTGGAAAAGCTGTCACACATTCCTTTCCACTCCGCTCTGGATTTAGGATGCGGGACTGGTGAAATGCTGAAACTCATTATTCAGAAGGACGCCCATAAAGAATTGTACGGCATCGACTTGTCGGAGGAAATGCTTGCTGTTGCTAAGTCAAAACTTCCGGAACAAGTCAAGCTGTTACTGGGAGATAGTGAGTCACTCCCTTTCCCGGATAACACTTTTGATGTTGTGTACTGCAATGACTCTTTTCATCATTACCCAGCTCCGCAGAATGTATTAAAGGAAGTGCATCGTGTATTGAAGCCGGAAGGAACCTTCCTGATGGGGGATTGCTGGCAACCCTTTGTAGGGCGCGTGATAATGAATTTCTATATGCGCCATAGCAAAGAAGGCGATGTGAAGATCTACTCTGAAGCAGAAATCGTTTCAATGCTTTCAGAATATTTTCATAATGTGTCGTGGGAGCAGATTGGAAATACGGCCTGTATTGCTATGGCTCAAAAATGAGTGATATTCAATCATTGAATCTTTAGCGTGGGCGTGCTATTATAAAAAGAAAGGAGGCACGGACTATGCGGATTACAAAAGAACCAGAAGTACGCAAGCAAGAGATCTTGGATACTGCTCTCAAATTGTTCGGGGAAAATGGATATGAAAAAACCTCGATTACAGATATAGCAAAAGCAATCGGCGTTGCTCAAGGTCTATGCTACCGATACTTTCCGTCCAAAGAGGCGCTATTTGACAGCGCGATTGAACAGTATGCAGATGTTCTGGTGGAACAGCTTGTTGGCTTTGAAAAGGACGATCACAAGTCCCTGCGGCAGATCATCGAAGATATGCCTGCCACGATGGAAGATCGGGACACAAAGTACTATTCAGTTTTTCACCAGGCCGAAAATAAGAAATTCCACGATCAGCTTTCTCTAAAAGTATGTGAGAAGTTAGTTCCGCCTGTGGAAAAGCTGCTACAGCGGGCCCAGCAAAATGGTGAGATCCAGATTGATGATTTGCAGGCTGCTGCGATGTTTTGTGTATATGGACAGCTTGGCATCCTGTTGGCGGACGAACTGACACAAGAAGATAAATCAAAGCGGATTCGAGAATTTCTCATATATGCGCTTCGCCTTTGAAAATATCCCCTGCTATCGGGCGGGGGATATTCAAAGGTCAACAACTGAATAGTTTTCATTCACATACGGAGGCACTATAATGAATGACCCTTCATGCTTTACAAACTTACATGAATATTACACTTTCATTTATGCCATAAGCTACATGATGTTAGTAGAAGTTGGAATCTGGATCTACAATTTTAGGGGCTGGTTGAGAAGGCCGGATAAGAAAAATAGTGATTATGGAACGCTTCTGATTGTTATGTTGGGGTGTTGGGGAAGTTTTTACTTCAGCACTTATTTCAGAAGCCAACAATTTACGCAAATAGCTGGAGAAATACTTCTCCCTCATATTTTTTACTATGTGGGTGTGGCTTTAATTCTAATAGGCACGACATTGCGTGCTTTTGCGGTCTGGAGCCTGCGGCATTCCTTTACGCTTGCTGTCAAAACAGGCAGCAACCAGCAGTTGGTTACAACCGGCGTTTACCGATATATCAGGAATCCCGCTTATGCCGGAACAATGTTGAGTATGCTTGGAAATGCTTTTTGTTTCCGTTCTGCTTTTTCGCCCTTCATTGTGTTACTAATTTTGGCAGTCTGCTATGGAATTCGGATTAAGGTAGAGGAAAAAGCATTATATGAGTGCTTCGGAGAAGATTTCAAAAATTATTGTTTCCGTTCATGGAGACTGATACCTCTTATTTGGTAACTGGCTACTGTTTGAGTAGCCATATAATATCATTCAAATATGAATGTTGTTCATTCAATTAGAGAAAGGAAGTTTTAATCATGCCAACAAAAATTGATTTTATAGGTGGGAATACAAAGCGTTGCCTTATGGCGATGGCGCTCCCGATGATTGCCGCCATGTTCCTCAATATGATGTATAACCTGGTGGACAGCCTGTGGATCGGGAACTTGCTGGGAGAAACAGCCTATGCCGCATTGACAAACTCCACCCCCATCATTCTAATCTTGACTTCCGTTGCGATGGGCGCAACCAACGGTATATCAATTCTGATCTCCCAGGCGATTGGCGCGAAGGACAAGAAAAAAACAGAGAGTTTGATTGCCACATCCTTCTGCGTTGCGGTAGCCTTCTCCCTCCTTGTGACGATTCTGCTTGAGGCGTTTCTTCCTGCAATTTTGAAGGCGCTGAATACTCCGGCCGAAACTTATGATATGGCATACAGCTATTTGGCCATCTATGTACTTGGGTATCTCGCAGTCTACCTTTACCTTTACTTCACCGCTGTTTTGCGGAGTTTTGGCAATTCTATGTTTCAAGCTGTAGCCATGCTGGTATCAACAATTTTGAACGCAATCCTCGATCCTATTTTTATCCACTTCATTGGATTTCACGGTGCTGCGATTGCTACACTTCTTTCTCAGGTCATCTGCCTGCTGTTTATGCTGATCTATCTGAAAAAGAAAAAGCTGTTTGCATTCAAAATTTCTGCGTTTGACAAAAATGCTGTATTGCCCCTGATTCAGAAAGCAATCCCCTCTGTCATCCAGCAAAGTATCCCTGCAATCAGCACGACTTTCCTCACGGCGCTTGTCAGCACCTATAGCGTCACCGCAATAGCAGCTTATGGAGTAACGGGAAAACTGGAAACCATTCTTTTCTACCCGGCAATGGCACTGAACATGGTTTTGACCACTATTATTGGACAGTGTGTTGGTGCAAACCGTTATGATCGGGCCAAGGACTATCTAAAGTGCGCTTTGGGATATGGCTGTGGCCTGCTCGTAATTCTCTCCGTTGTGGTGGTCGGTTTTTCGAGACAGCTTTCCGGTCTATTCGTCCGCAGTGAGGCTGTGGCCGCTATTGTTGGAACTTATTTTTTGATCGTCAGCATTGGGTATATTCTTAACACCGTCACAAATTGCTATTTAGGTTCCCTTAACGGTATGGGGAAACCGTCAAAGAGTATGTTTCTGATGATTTTCTATTACATTGTAGTCCGGATGCCTTTGGCGTACTTACTTTCCTATCTGGGGTTCGGCCTAAATGGAATTTGGGTTGCGGTATTGATCAGTCATGTGGTAGCCAGTGCTGCCGCAAGCATTTCTGGAACTATCTCTTTCAAGAAAAGGCCGACTGCAGAATAGGAAAATGATTATATCACGGTTCTAAATATAGGGAGGTGATTCGTTTGGGAAGTTGGTAATCCTGTCTTTTGATGACAACGATGATGCTGTCTTTAATAAAGCAATCGCCGCTCTTTCTTCTATTGCAGATTTTTCTACGGTGGCCGCCTCCGCAGACGCACTGCTGCTCTTTGGCTCGTTGCAAATTGACCCGCATCGCAGGCTGGTGTGGCAGTCCGGCCAGACGGTGGATTTGACGCCGATGGAGTTTGATATTCTGCTCCTGCTGGCCCGCCGGCCAGGGCAGGTGTTCACTGCCCGCCAGATCTATGAAGCTGTTGCGGCGGACTCCTTTGATGCCAGCTGGTCGGGGATCTCCAGCATGGTCTATAAACTCCGACGCAAGCTGGGGACTGGCATCATAGAAACAGTGCGGGGCCACGGCTACAAATTCGTCGCCCCAGGCACCTCACTAAAATAAGACAAGCGCACAACGGATCTTCTTCCGCTGTGCGCTTTTTTATTCCTCACGCCGGTAATGCGGCTCCGGCACATAGGGCTCCTTCTGGTATTTGCGATATTTTTCCGGTACTTCGGCAGGCTCCTCCAGGCTTTCCGCACTGTAATCAATCGGCTCATCACAAACAGCGTTCAGCAAAATGCGCTCCAAATGCTCAAATTCTGAAAACTGATCCAGGGAGGCCATCACAAAGGAGTCGCGGACATAACCGGCACTGGCAGCCATCAGCTCCTGATCCATAAAGTATCCATGATGCTCCACAAAAAATGTCATCATCATTATAACCGTTCGGGTATTGCCCTCCCGGAAAGGATGCACCTGCCAGATTGGCGGAAAGAGGCTGGTAAGCTGATGAACAAATTGTTCCCGGCTGATACCATCCCAGCGAGTATTTCCCAGCCGCCGAAAAGCCTCGTCGAGATCTTCCTCTATCCTGTCGTCGTTGCTGTACCAAACGCTTCGGCCTGCCAGCAGCTTCTCCCGCTTCTCGATATTGATGATGCGGTACTGGCCGGCCCATTCGTAAATGTCGCCAAATAGGGTCCGATGGATCTCCCGCAGGCCATCCGGAAAAAAGTCCTGAAAGCCCTGTTCGTATAACAGCATCATATTGGCTCTGGATTGCTCAGCCTCGATGCGATCCAGTGTTTGCTCATTTTTGATGCCCAGCTTGTTTTTCAAGACAGGCACATCTTCATACAGGTACGGGTCAGACACGGCTCTGGCGCTCCTGCTCCGCGATTCGGCGATGATGTGCCAGCAACGCCTGCTTCATCTGTTCGCCCGTCAGCTCACCGCGTGCCCAGCTGGCAGACAGTGACCGTGCATAGCTGGAAATCGGCGCACCCTCAATGGCGTTGATCGCGTCAGCCGTCTTGACCGCTGCAATCCGTTTCTTTTCCAATGGACTCATCGCGCCTTCACCCCCTTCATTGATTTTAGTATAACACAGAACAGGCCTGTTTCCAATAGGCCAGACCAATGCGAATCTTTCTGAATTAGCAGCGAGCCTCAATGATTTCCTGCTCGGTGGTGCTGCCGGTGGACGGTTGGTACTCAATTTTGAAAGTTTGGATCAGGGTGGCTCGATGAGTATAAAAGCATAACGCTTTTTTGCTATTTCTCTTGATGATTTTTTCCATAATCAATCAATGTACCTATAACAATTCCAATCAACATTCCAATACCCGCACAAATAGGAATAGCAAAAAGATTTTGCAGAAACGCCCATCCCAATACACCCATGCAACCACCGACAATAAATCCTGTTAATAAGCCAATAGTTAAGTATCTATTGTTTTTCATATTGTTATATCCCCCTAAATTGAACTTTATCGTTGGCTCTATTATACTATGACCAGTTGCTTTTTGGAATAGATGAATTGTAAACTTGCTGAACGGGAAAAGCTTGAAACGCAAGGTATTCTCAGGTGGCAAATACATTTTAAGCCCACGGGAAAGACCCTGAGACAGCGATCTCAGGGCCTTTCTCATAGACTTAAATCCGGAACAGGTCAATCGCCCGCATCAGCGTGATGCACAGCTCCTGGTACAGATCCTCGTCCAGTCTGCCGTTAATCACGGCATACTTGAGCAGCAGGGGCCGGTACATGAGCAAAATGCTTGTGCTGGCCTCTTGGTCACCGCCCTTGGCTCGCCGCAGCATCTGTTCAAATGTCATATCCGTTCACCCCCTCGATGTTCTTCTTCAACTTCCGGATAGCCCGGTAATACACCGCGGCCGCGCCCTTATACGACAATCCCAGCTGCATACCGATCACATCGAATGGGCGCTTGTCCAGCACGCGGGCCAGGAACACATACCGTTCCCGCTCGTCCAGCTGTTTCAAGGCATACAGGAGCGCACCGCTCTCAATTTTCTCCCAGAGGGGCAGCCGCTCCATCACTTCCTGCTCCAGCGTCTGGCTCACAGCAAAGATCGTATCCGTCAAGGTCTCCTGATTGCTGTACGCATAAAGGGCCTTCAGATAATCCCGCTGGGTTCGTCTGACTGCCTGGATTAAGTAACCTGTAAACTTGATTTGCAGTTCTTCCTCTGCTCGTCCATTATTTCGTTGCCACATGGCCTTATCCTCCAAATAGTTCAAGAATTTTAAGGGAATTCTTGAACCTTTGGCGGAGACCGGCACCGAACTAACGGGCATCTTGCCTTGCCATATAAAGAAACGCGGCCGGCCGCACACCGCAAAGGTGAGCTGCCGGCCGAGTGATACACATAAAGAAGTCCGTCATGACTTCCGGCGCCCGCAGGAGGAGGCTTATCGCTCGATTTGCGGTGTTCCCGCCTACTCCCGTGAAAAGGGCGGCGGAAGAACCGTATTGTAAAGTAAGCTGTGTGTCGAAATGTAAGCAGATGGACGAACCTCTTTATGTGCATGATCCATCTTTCCATCATGCACTTCTGGCTCCCTGCCATCTGGACCACACTTTGCACACGAGCCCGCCGATGCTATGGGCTGGCGGCGGGCCTGCCAATCATCTTAGGTGCAGTGTTGTTCCGAAAACTTTGTTGATTTTTGTCGGATTATAAAAGAAAAGGCGGCCTCATTCTCTCTGGAATAAGACCGCCTGTTGTAACTTGAAATTACCTCTGCTATTTTGATTTCTCCGTCTCATAGACATCCCTCCCGTTCTTTCTACCCATATATGGCTTCAAAATGCCATATTAAGTGTAAAGGGCAAAGATCGCTGGATTTTGACTGAACGGCAATTTTTCCCATCAGGCGGTTATTTCCATCAAAATTTTGCAGCTTTAACACAAAGAAAAAGGGCGGGCAAAGATCTGATTTCTCCGCCCGCCCTTTCTAAACAAGATTTATCCCTGGCGCTTGACCTTCAGGTGCTGAAAGCTGTCCTCGCTGATGGCGTGCTCCATCCGGCAGGCATCTGCCTCAGCCGTTTCTTGATCCACGCCGGCCTCTATGAGCATTTCCGTGAAAAAGCAGTGCTTCTCATAGGTGCGCTCGGCCACCTCGCGGCCCACATCGGTCAGGCGAATGAAGCCGTCCTCGTCCCGCTCGACAAATCCGCCGGTCTGCAGTGTTGTAATGGCGTGGGTGATGCTCGGCTTGGTGAATCCCATGTGTCGGGCAATATCAACTGGACGCACCATGCCCATTTTCTTTTGGAGAACAAGGATAGCCTCCAGGTAATCTTCTCCCGACGCATGGAGTTTCATTACATTGCCTCCCTTATTCCGCAGGTTCCAGAGACAGAATATCGAAGAAGCAAGGTGTTCCTGTGAAGGTATAGCCTGCAATCTTATCAGTGTTATAAACGAGCATATCCTTTTGATAAGTAAGAGGAATATCCAACACATTACCTACATCGTAGTTAAATAAGTAGGTGTAGGTATCCCGAACTTCTTGGTCATCGGACATATTAGTCAATTCTTTGATGGTAGCAAGGAACTCGTCAGAGCCTTCAATGCCAGGCAACGAGGGTGTCTGCGGCACCATGCTGTCCATAGGAGTAAACCAGCAATGGGGAGACGCAAAGGCGTACTGGCAATGCCACAAGGTCAGATCGAACTTGCCTTCCAGATAATCGGCATACCACTGCATCTGCTCAGTCCCGTAAATCGTAATATCAATTCCCACTTCTGCAAGCTGGCTCTTGATGACTTCGGCAGTAGGCATACTAACGGATGTGCTGCCAGTCTCCAGTGTGAGCAAGAGACTCAATGGTTCTCCGTCTTTTTCGCGGATACCAGTGCTTTCATTCATCAACCAGCCAGCCTCATCCAGAAGCTGATTTGCCATATCCGGGTTATAGTCATAAGTTGTTTCTAACTCAACATCCGCATAGGGAGTATCGCGGGTGGCTGGGATGTCTGCCGGAGGTTCATAACCGTTAGAAATAGCTACGGACATTTCCTCTTTATCAATGGCATAGGCTATGGCCTGCCGTACACGAATATCAGACAAATAGGGGCTGGTGGCATTGGTGGTGATTACTTGCACACGGGTATCTTTTTCGGCCATCTGTCCGTCAATCCCGTCCATAGCAAGAGCCTGGTCGTATTCCTCATAGGTCAGAAGCGTGCCCCCGTAGATCATGTCAATCTCGCCGGTCTGGAGAGCCTGGAGGCGGGAGGTCGAGTCAGGAATGTATTTGACGATAATCTCATCCCAATAGGGTGTTTCTCCCCAATAGTCCTCGTTCCGAACAAAGCGAGTGTACTCGCCGGCCACATACTCGTCATAGATATACGGGCCTGTGCCTGCAACACCGGAGATAGTCTGGAAGTCACCGGGGATAATGTACTCCGGCGCGCTCATGGGGTTTACATCCGGCCAGCAAAAATCCTGAAGGTAGGCATAGAACGGATGGTCGTAATGAAGCGTGATTGTGTACTCATCGACAACCTCAATCTCTTGAATGTCAGTAATGCCCTTCAAACTGTAAAAGGATGGGTTAGACTGCTTATGTTCCAGATTTGTCTTGACTGCTTCGGCATTGAAGGGTTCCCCATTGTGGAAGGTGACGCCCTGGCGCAGATGGAATGTAAGCTCCGTCTGGTCATCGTTATACTCCCAGCTCTCTGCCAGGCCGGGGACAATCTCACCATTGTCAAAGTCCACCAGGTTTTCATACACCAGCTTGGATGTGCAATAAAGAGAGTTATTCATGTAAAGGGTAGAGAGGTCTGTGGTTTCTGCTCCAATAGCGTAGGTCAGCACTTTCTTTTCAGAGTCTGCCGTAGTTGATCCATCGCCGCCAGACTCCGCAGATGTCTGATTACTGCTGCAAGCAGTAAGGAGCATGGCGAAACAACAAATGGCCGCAATGAGACGAGCAAGTTTCGATTTTTTCATGGTTTACTTCCTTTCCTGTAAATTTATGTCAATATTAGATTGACCGATATTAACGATTTGCCCGCTTTCCAGCTCATAAATGCGCTGGGACAGGCGATAGGCGAATTTCATATCGTGGGTGATAAGGAAATAACTGCACCGGTATTCCCGATGGTATGCCTCCAGGACCTCCCGAATCGCCTTTTGAGAAATCAGATCAAGTCCGCTGGTTAACTCATCCAAAATAAGATAGTCAGGCCGCACAGCCAGCGCCCGCAGCAGTGCAACGCGCCGCTGCTCACCCCCAGATAGGTTTTTGGTTGGCGTATCCAATAGTTTTCTGCTGGTGGCCGTCAAATCCATCAGTTCTAAAATTCTCTGTTTACGCTCCCCGAAAGATAATTTGGTCAAATTGCGTAATGCTTCCTCCAAGTTATGCCCTACGGAGAGCCTACGGTTCAGGCTGCCAGTGGCATCCTGGAAAACGGCCTGTATCTTTGTGCGATGGCTACGCCACTGTCCATAACTCCATTTGGCAATGTTCTCGCCATCAAGCAAAATCTCGCCACTGGTGGGTCGTTCCAAACCGATTAAGAGGCGGGCCATTGTGCTTTTTCCACTGCCGCTTTCTCCGGTAAAACTGATATTTTCCCCTTTTACCCATGTAAATGAAATGTCTCTTAGCGCACGAAAGGGCTTGCCGGAGGCGTCCAGAAACTCTTTGCTCACATTTCGGACTTGGATTTCTGCCATGTCCAGCCACCTCCTTCCTCAACCATAGCCAAACGCACGAACTCTTTTGTCCACTCCTTATGAGGGGCGGCAAACAAATCTGCTGTTGTGCCATACTCTACAATGATGCCGCTCTGCATCACAAGCAGATCATCACAGAGAGTGCGAATAGCTGCATCATCATGGGACACAAACAGAATTGCTGCCTGTTGTTTCATCCGCATCAATACCTGGATCAGATACTCCTTGTTTTCCTCATCCAAAGCGGAGGTCGGCTCATCTGCAAAAATGTACCGAGGGGAAAGGCCAATTAAAATCGCCATAGTTGCCCTCTGAAGCATCCCTCCGGACAACTGGCTGGGGTAGGAACGATAAACCCGATCCGTATCCAGAAGATTGACCTTTTGCAGAACATCCATACTAAGTTTGCGAGCAGCATTTTTGTCTAATCGAAGCCGTTTCCGAAATGTTTCTGTCATCTGTGTCCCAACTGGCACATGAAGATTAAACGCAGTCATCGGGTTTTGCGGAATAAAGCCCAAAGTTGTCCCGCAGAGATCCCGCCGCACTTTTTCTGGCTTTTTTAGCAGGTCCTCTCCATCCAGCAATATTTGTCCAGAGTTAATGGATACATCCCCATCCGATACCCCCATCAGCGCCTTTAAGAGTGTGGTTTTGCCGGAGCCGCTGGCTCCGGTTAATCCGGTGCAGATACCCGTTTTCAGAGTAAACTCTACATGATCCAGCAGTTTGACTCCCTTAGAAGTCTGAACAGACAGGTTTTTAACCTCTATCATCATGCCGCGTCACCTCCCTCCAACTGTTTTGCCAACAAATTAAAGGCCAAGGTACACAGGAAAATAAATAGTATCGGCAGGAAAAGCAACGATGGATGGGTCATCAGCATACTTCGCCCCTCGGAGAGCATCGAACCCCAGTCAATCACATCATCGCCCAAGGTTAGCCCGATAAAGGAAAACGCCGAGATATTCATAATCATTTCCGCGCAGGATAGGCAGAGGAAATGTACCAAGGGTCGGATAATGTTCGGCAAGATATGGACAAATAACACCCTGCTGCGGGAGGCCCCGGAGGACACCGCGCACAATACATAAGCCTTATCCAGTTCAATCTCTGTCTGTGTTTTGACCAGTTTAATCATCCTCAAAATCAGGGAAACGGTCAGCGCCACCAGCATCGTAGGGATGCTGTTTCCCCATATTCCGACAAAAATGATAAGGTAAGCTAAAGGCGGGATCGCTGTCACAGCGTCCAGCAGGCTGCTAAATACCAAACTTCTGGCAGCATTTGCTCTGCCCAGCCATAATCCGATCAGCGTACCAAGAACAAGCACAATGCCTCCGCCCAGCAACACAATACCGAGGGTCACATATCCGCCATACAAAAGCCGGGATAATTCGCAGCGCCCGAACTGATCGGTCCCCAAAGGGAACTCTGCACTGAATGGCGCATACTTGTTGGCAATATCCATCGCCTCCGGGTCATGTGGTGCGATAAGAAATCCGAGGAAACAAAAAATAATGATGAGGACCGGGATGATCCATTTCAAATGTTTCATTACAGGCCCCCCTTTCGTGTCTGGAGCAGTCGTTGGATAATGTCTGCCAGAATGTTGAAAATCACCAGTGCAAAAGCAAGGAACAGCACCGTTGCGTAAATCACGGGCAGATCACGATTTGTCAGGCTGTTTACAATCCGATACCCCAATCCTGGCAGAGAAAAAATGTTTTCTACTATGGCGGACCCCGCCATACACATTCCCATCATCTGCATAAATGTCGGAACCGTAGAGATGATAGCCTGGGGCATAGCGTACCGCACTACAATGTAAGGATCGCTTAACCCCCTGCAACGGGCGTAGAGAACACTGTCCTCGCTCATGGCCTGCTGAATCGCCTTTGAAAGCATTTGTCCGAAAAAGGCAATCCCGCCCACCGCCAAACAGAGTGCCGCTGGAAGGTATCTCATTAAACCTGTATTGCCGGATACACTAATCAGGTTCCATCTCACGGCCACCACATCAATAAATGAAGTTGCCAAATAAAACGCCGGGATGGATATTGCTGCGATGGACGCAAATGCCAAGATTTTCCCCATCACATTCTTTCGCGTCAGGTAGAGAAGAACCCCTAATACCAGTGCCCCGACTGCCTGAAGAACCGCAGATAGCAGAACAATGCAGCCTGTTTCCTTTAAGGCCGATCCAACGATAAGGAAAACATCCCGATTATCCACATACGAATTTCCCAAGTCAAAATGAAGCAAGTCATTCAGCCAGTCCAGATACTGTACGACAATCGGGCGATTCAATCCCATCTGCTCACGCACTGCTTCAATACGCGTCTCATCGACCGTGAATATACGGCGCGAATAGGCTTCGGCGGCATCAATGGGCGAAAGCTGCATCAGGATAAAAGTGATCGCCGTTACCAGAAATAAGGTTAAAAAAAGTTGTAAAATTTTTTGGAGTAGAAATCTTTTTGTACTCACACCTCCGCCTCCCTGCACTATGCGTTGATTTTCCAGTCAATCGCAGCTTTACGATTCAAAATGAAATCAGCGTAAATGCCCTTTTGCTGGATGAGTTGGTCGTGGGTGCCGTGTTGAACAATCCTTCCGTGATCCACCACTAAAATCTGGTTTGCATGGCGCACCGTTTTCAGTCGATGGGCGATCATAATAATGGTCTTGCCTCCGGTTAATGCTTCAATGGCCGCTTGAAGTTCCGCCTCATTCTCCGGGTCAACATTTGCGGTTGCCTCGTCTAAAATTACGATGGGAGCATCCTTCAGCATGGCTCTGGCTATGGAAAGCCGCTGACGCTCACCGCCGGATATTGTGGCTCCTCCTTCACCAATCACCGTGTCATAGCCGTCAGGCAGCGCCATAACGAAATCATGGCACCGGGCGGCTTTTGCCGCAGCCACCACTTCTTCATGGCTGGCTCCCGGCTTACCAAACTTGATGTTATTTTCAATACTGTCGTTGAACAAATACACATTCTGAAAGACCATACTGAAATTGCTCATCAAGCTGTCCAGCGAATAGTCTTTTACATCAATGCCGCCCAATTTCACGGAACCTTTGTTCACATCCCAGAACCGGGCCATAAGGCTGGTAAGCGTTGTTTTGCCGGAACCGGAGGGTCCCACAATAGCGGTAGTCGTGCCTTCTGGAATTGTGAAGCTCACATCATCAATGATTTTCCGATCTCCATAGGAGAAGTCCACATGCTCAAATGAAATGTCATGGCTTTTCGGCACCTGAACAGAGCCGCCCTCATCCATCCTGGGTGCCCGGTCAATTTCCTCTACCCGGTCAATGGAAGCATCAATCATCGGCAGCATAAAGAACATCTCACCAGCCGATTCCAATTCGCTATATACCAGGAACGCAGATACCACCATCATCAAGCAGGTGAACAGCGACATATTCCCTTGCAGGAAAAGCCAGATGGAAAGCAGGATTGCCAATACAGAAGTAACACGCAAAACAACCTGCTCCAGCACATTGTAGGGGATGCGTTTGCGCTCCAATTTGAAGTTTTGATTTTCTGTTTCTTTAATGGTATTGTTTAGAGTTTGTTTTGCCGCTTTATCCCCGTGGAAAGCGCGCACCACACTCATGCCCTGTATGTATTCCAGCACAGCATCCACCAATTTAGTCTGTGCGGCCAATCGACCCGGTGAAAGCTCACGGGATTTCTTGAGCAGTCGGGAATTGACCCAAAGGAACAGCAGCATCCCAACAAAGAACACAAGACCGATTCTCCAGTCAAAGCACATGATTGCCAGAGAAAAAATTGTAGTCCGGATCATGCCCACAACTGTCCGGGCAATCACTGCAAAAGACATACTCTCCAAATCAGCCATTGTAGAGGTTGCTGCCGCAGTAAGACTGCCAAGGCTTTGTGCGTTGAAATAACCCATCGGCATATATTTCATCCGTTCACCGATGTGAATACGCTTTTCTCCGCACATTCGGTAGTTGGCGTGTCCTTCGCTATTGTGGGCCAGATACCAGCAGAGCGCAGCGCCAGCCACACTAACCGCCATAATTCCCAAAGCTGTCCATGCGATGGCCCCGGTCATGTTCTGTTCTACCAACGCCCGCAGCACTATCAATAGAGCGACAAATTGTAAAGCCTCAAAGATGCTCCGCAGCAGTTCAAAGGCCATACCTTTATACCAAGTGCCTTTCTCTGCCCCGGAGAAGCGAAAGAACCGTTTATATGCGTCAAACATACGCCGCACCTCCTTCCATCTGATCGTTGTCTCGCGCCTGCGTGTGGGCTGCCCACATTTGCTGATAGAGCGGACACCGCTTCAACAGTTCTCTATGCGTCCCGGCATCCAAAATCTTTCCATGATCTACTACAGCAATTTGTTCCGCTCCGGTAATGGTGGACAGGCGATGGGCAATCACAATGAGTGTCTTTCCGTGAGTCAGCCGTCCTATGGCGTCCTGAATGACCGCCTCGTTTTCCGGGTCCGTGTAAGAAGTTGCCTCGTCCAAGATAACAATGGGGGCATTTTTCATCATGGCGCGTGCAATAGCTACTCGTTGCCGTTCGCCGCCGGAAAGATGTCCGCCAGCACCTCCCACAATCGTGTCATAGCCATGTTCCAGTCCCATGATAAACTCATGACAGCCCGCAGCCTTTGCCACCGCTTCGACTTCGATATCCGTTGCATCCGGCCTTCCCATGCGGATATTCTCGCGGACGGACAAGTTGAACAGAAAATTATCCTGGGATACATAGCCAATCAGATCCATTACCTGCTCTGGAGGAAGTTCTTTTGCGTCAACACCTCCAATGGTGATATGCCCGCCTCCAACATCCCAATAAGAGGCGATAAGTTTCGCAATCGTGGATTTACCAGAGCCGGACGGTCCTACCAATGCCGTTGTGGTTCCTTGCTTGATGTCCAGGGTGATGCCGTTCAGAACTTGCGTATCCTTATAAGCAAAAGTCGCATTCCGCAGGGAAATATCCAATCCTTTGAGATTTTTCCGCTGGGACGGACGATCCAGATTAGGCTCGGACAATACGGCAGTAATTTCTCCGGTGATAGTAGCAATTTTAGAAAAATCATCCGTCAGAAAGATAGCTGCAACCAGTGGCCCCATAATGCCAAGAGAAAGAATGGCAATGGTGATAAAGTCCGGAGCAGCCAAAGAGCCGTTCATATAGAACAGGCATCCCACGGGCAGCACACCAATCAATACGGCCGGCCAAATCGTCATCATTAGAGCAGAATAGCCTTGGGTGGATTTCATCCAGTCCAGCATGAGATCCACGCTCTGATGGACAGCCTGTGTAAACTTTCCATAGGAGGCAGCACTTTGATTGAACGCCTTGATGACCTCAATCCCATTGATGTACTCCACGGTGGTGGCGCTCATATACTTACTTGCCTGAACAACAGCACCGTATTTTTTAGGGTATTCCTTCATCTGAGCCATGTAACAGAGCATCCCAATGGGTATCGTAATCAGGGATACCAATGCCATTCTCCAGTCCAACACAAACAGGTAAATAATAATGGCGATAGGGACAAGCAGGTTAGAAGTCATTTCCGGGATGATATGTGCCAGAGGGACTTCCATTTGCTCTACACGCTCTACCATTGTTGTTTTCAGCCGTCCCGAAGGTGTATCCGTCAAATATCCCATAGAAACACGCGTTAATTTATCCGCAATCGCTTGGCGTATTTCTGAAAGCACATGGAATGTCGCTTCATGGGAACATCTGGTAGAGAGCCCATGAAAAACAGACTTCATCAGATAAGCTATAAGGGCAACAATTCCCCATGTTAAATAAGCAGAAAAATTCGTTTCACCTCCAATCAGCAGATTTACAATCCTTGCCACAGCGAAATATGGCACGATACCACTTGTGACGCTGATAACAGCAAGAATGATAGAGAGCAAAAAGCCTGATTGATGCGGTTTAATGAATGTCATCAGATTTACAGAATCTTTTTGTCGCTGCATACAATTCCCTCCTTTTAGTTAGCAGAACCTAACCATAGGTCAAAAGTAAAAGCCGACAATCCACAGGATTTATCCTGTAAATTATCGGCTCTGCGTCTTGGCGTCTGGCTCTGATAATATGATGCTTTGTCCCTGCACATCTACGATGTGTTCTTTTCCGCATTTAGGGCAAAATAGCGGAAAGTGTTTGAGAACAGTATCCGGATTTACTTTCGTGCGGGTTTTGTTGCCGCAGGTAGGACAGTGAATCCAACCGTTGCGGTCAATCCAACCACTCATACGACATCACCTCCATCCGTAGAAAAGATGGTCTGCCATCCAGCGGTATAGAAACGCCGCATTTTGCGGATATGCTCCAATGCCTGAGCTTTTGGCATATCGTGAATGATAACCTCAAACATTCCCGTATAGAAAGCACTGGAAAGAAGATGATTTAGTTCCGGCGTGAGCCGGCCGCTTGTTATTGCATCATTTCCAGATGCCTCAATATACTTTGCGGTACATTCTGTATCCAGTTCAACAACACGATGAATGAACTCTTGATAGACACTATTCTCTCCACTGGTAAGCAACAGCTTAAATTCATCGAAATGATCGTAAAGATAGTCCACTACTTTAGGAAAGCCATCATTAGAATATCGAAGCATTTGCTGTGTCTGCTCATTACCTGGCATCGTGGTAAACCCGGATAATACGGCTTGTAACAATTCACAAAAGCCATCCGCCGCCGGTTGAACCAGGGATCGATATAGACTTTCTTTATCAGGGTAGCGAATATAGATTGCGCCTTTACTCGATCCAGCCTTTTCTGCAATTATCCGGAGAGAAGCATTTTCATATCCATTTGCTAAAAACTCCTCTTTAGCACATTCCATGAGCTTTTCAGTCACTCCCGCCACTCTTTTTGCCATAGTTCGCCTCCCTTCATTCAAGACCACCAGTTTCAATCCATCGGTCTTAATATAGCACAAAGCATTTTGGCAGTCAATAGGAAGTTTGCTGTGTTCTATACTTTAGCCAAAAATCGCATTCATAAGTTTTCAAAACAGTATAGAAAAAAAGAGAAAGGTTACAACAGTAAGTACCAACAAATAGACTCTTGAGTTCAAGTAATATTCATCTGAAAATGTTTGCAGTAGGTAGTTCAAGCCCTTTGTAAAGTAAGATCTGAATGTTGAATTTCTCTGGAAGTTGTTCTCATAAGACTATATCAAAGAATAACACATTTCACCTTTCCCGTATCTGGATGGATCAACACCACAGGCAGTTTCCTCGCCTCTGCCATCTGCAGCGCCACCTCCACACCGCTCGGGCCGGGGGACTCATCATCACACACAGCCACCAGGCAATCAGCGTGTTCAACCATGTAGGCAGTGCGCTCCCAATATCCCTGGGCCCCCACAATCTTGCTGCCCATTACAAACTGGTCGCAGTTTTCCTTCAGATGGCGCAGCCGCTCCCGGCTCTTTGGGTCCCATCGCTCGTCATGGCCCGGGAACGGGTAGACCAGCACGATTTCCAGCCCCTGGTACTCTTCCCGCCGGCGCATTTCCAGCAGGATCTCGCCGGCCCATAGATCGACACCAAGGGCCCCACCAACATAGAACCGGCGCACACCGCGCCGGTACAGTTCCGCAAAAACATCGTGCATCCGCTTCTTCAGGCGCTTGCACGAAGTCATATATTCCTGGTACTTAAACTTGAACCGCGTAGGCCGTTGACTGGTAATCGCGCATGAGTAAAGCTTGGACATCTCATCTCCTCCAGAAACTTTTTTCTCAATATAGCCCATTATACTTGCTATGGCTGAGTAAGTTCAACTATGGCCGCTTAATTTTTTATGTTATAGCGGATAAAATATAGCTATAGCATGGAGGGTTGCGAATGGGCGAACTTTTGAAAGAAATGGGCCAGCGGATACTGGACCGGCGCAAACAACTAAAACTGACACAAGAGGCTCTGGCCAAGATGGCGCATGTCACGCCCCAGACCGTTTCGACTGCGGAGCTGGGCACGAAAGCCATGCGGCCTGAAACGATGCTGAGGATCTGCGATGCGCTTGACATCAGCACAGACTATCTGCTGCGCGGTCAGGTCATGGAAGGCGACACACGCCTGCTCAATCAAAAGGTCTCGTCGTTGACCCCCTGCCAATACCGGCATTTAGAAAATATTATCGACAACTTTATCGCGGCTATACAGGAAGAAAAAGAGGTATGAGCGCCAGCGGCAATGCAGCCCTCATACCTCTTTTTATATCATCTCCCCTGGCGAAAAGCCTCCATTGTGCTGGAGATCAGGCCGAGGATCGCAGCATCTGCCTCCGCTGCCTCTCCCAGCTCTGGCGCATATTCCGGCTCCAGCGTCCGTTCCTGCGGCGCCGGAGCCGTTGTTGTTTCTTCAACCGGGCAGGCGGCGGGGGTGCCGGCAGGCTTTTCAGAGTCCCTTGCCTCTTGGCGCAAGATCTCCCGCACAATGGCTTCAATGGCGGCCCGGTCTATGGGCGGGGCCGGCGCCGCTGCTCTTAACGGTTGTGGATCATCTGCAAAGTGGGTATCGTAGAAAACAACTGCATTGGCGATATACTGTGCTTTCCCGTGGTCAGGCTGCTTTTCCAGCAGTTCGACAGTTGCCAGATGGATCGGGTCACTGATATTGAACCGCAGGGAAAACCGCCCTCGTTCTTTCTTGGTCGCCATAGTCATCACCTGCCCGCAGCTTCAAGGCGGTACAGATACTCATAGCCGGCTGCATTGGCATTGATATTCGAGACGAACAACGGCTTTCCCACTTTTCCGGATGCCTCAATTTGACGACGCAGCAGGATGGCGCCGCCGCCCACAAACACCACCGTGCAGTAGCGCAAGTCCAGCATCCGCTCCCGCAGGGTGCTAAACAGGTCGTTGACGAACTCCTGTGCCAGCTGCTCCACTAGCCGGACTACCGACGACGGGTACTGCGTCTGCTTGCCGGTAAGGATGGCGTCCACATCTCCCTCATCCAGCAGCAGATCCAATTCCGCATTGCCCCTGGACCTGATCTTATTGTAAAGCAGGATCACGCCGTTTTCCAGCGAATCACAGGAGCTGAGGTCAGCTTTTCCATTTTTCATCAGCAGATAGTCTGCCGTGAAGCCGCCAATGTCCACCACTACCGCCTTGGCCTCATTCATCAGCGTGTGGAGCATGGTGGCCGCCGCCGCGTATGCCTGGGGATAGCAGGCCACATCATCAATGCTGATGGCATAGTGCTTGTCCCGGTACTGGAATTCTACGATCCCTTTCTTCTGGAAATAGGCAGTGAACTTTTCCGCTTGGGCGCCGAAATGGGCCGGCGGCAGCCCTACCGGCAGCTGGATGTGGTACAGCTCTTTCTCGTCAACGCCGCGGGCCGTCAATTCCTCCGCAATCGCAATCAGGGTGAGGATAAAAAAGCGGTCGTCCCCAGTCTTGTCCTTGCGGTAAGGAATACGCTCGTTGGAGAGCGTATAGTAGTTGCCGCCGTATTGCAGGCTCGGCCCGAACGGCCGGGTCATGCTCTGCTGCAGGCCGGAAACGAACGGGGCGCAGTGAACCGTCTTGATTTGTTTATTACCATGATCGACACCAATTAACATAGGTGAATGCCTCCTTTTTTGCTTTATACATATCCTTTACGCCTGGATGACGCCTTTCTCAACAAGTGAAGGCACATTTTTTGAAGCCTATGTTCTCGTGTGGCACTGCTACTGGATAAGAATAAAAATTAAGGGATACGGCACCAAAGTTATGACTTTGGTGCCGTATCCCTATCTGCTTACTCATGGGGTATGCTTGCTCACTGTGCCCCAGCTCTCCACCAAGGTATGCCGTGTCCGTCAGTGTCAAGGATTTAAACTTTTACAAAATGGGTTTCTAAGGAACTCTCCTTATACATTGTTGACTTCATTGTGATTATAGTGTATAGTGTGTATTATAAAACATCACACTCGCAGGAGGTGAGAAACTTGTGAAAATTGTAATCTCAAATACTTCTGATAGTCCCCTCTATCAACAAATCAAAGATCAAATTAAGGATGCTATTTTGAAAGAGGAACTGGTTGAGGGTGATCCGCTACCATCTATCAGAGCTTTTGCCAATGATCTGTCTGTTAGTGTACTTACAATACGACGGGTTTATGAAGAACTGGAACAAGAGGGATTTGTCACAAGCCAAGTTGGTATAGGAACTTTTGTGTCAACAAGCAATCTGGAGCTATTACGAGATTCTAAGCGCCGTCTTGTGGAACAAAAAATGCAAGATATGATTCAAACCGCGAAGTCGCTCAAAATTACTAAAGAAGAATTGCACATGATGATAGATATTTTGTATGAGGAGGGTTAATATGCAACCACTTTTAGTAGTAGACGGTCTTAAAAAGACTTATCCTAATTTTAAGTTAAATGAAGTGTCTTTTGCTGTTTATGAAGATTGTATTACTGGGTTTATCGGAGCAAATGGCGCTGGAAAAACCACTACTATACGCTCAATTCTGAATTTGATTTCGTGCGAGGCTGGAAGCATAAAATTTAAGGGCAAAGACACGAAAAAAACAGAAAAAACTTTCAAAGATTCTATCGGCGTAGTATTTGATGAAGGTTTCTTTTATGACGAATTGACATTGGCGCAGATGAAAAACCTTATTGCATCTTCCTATTCAGAGTGGGACAATGGAGCCTATACACATTACCTGAATACCTTTTCTCTAAAGCCGGATCAAACAATTTCTTCCCTTTCACGGGGAATGAAAATGAAATTTTCGCTGGCGTTAGCTTTATCACATCATGCAGAGTTGCTAATCATGGATGAACCTACAAGCGGCCTTGATCCACTGGTACGAAAACAGTTTATTGAAATACTGAAAGAATACATGGCTCAGGGCGGAAAGGCTGTATTTTATTCAACACACAATACTTCTGATTTGGATAAAGCTGCTGATATGCTTGTAATGATTGACAATGGAAAAATTCTATTTGAAGAAGAAAAAGATATGCTGTTGGAAAGTCACCGTCTTGTTAAAGGCAAAGGGCTCCTTCCTGCCGAAGCAAAAAAAATGTTCCTGAAAATTGAACAGACACGATATGGGTTTACGGGAGTTACAAATCAAGTGGAACAAGTAAGAAAGGCTTTTCCTGATGCCATATTTGAAAGGGCAACTGTTGAAGATGTCATGCTGGCCCACATAAAGGAAGGTGAAAATATATGATCTTACAGTTACTAAAAAAGGATTGTATCATTGCAAAAAACTATGTGGCTGCGGTCATACTCATTGGGTTAGGTCTTCCGCTGTTGTTGGCATGGAGGCAGCCAGAAATGATTGAAATATTGGCACTGCCCGGAGCTGTTTTTATTGCTTCTGTCGCATTTAATCTTGCGGTTTCAGAAAAGGAAAATATGTATCCTAAAGCAACGGCGTTGCTTTGTACCACTCCATACGGCAGAGGAAAATTGGTGGAAGAAAAGTATTTACTATATTTTCTAATCTATCTTTATTGTTGCGTTGTATTCTGGATTGAAATGCAATTTATTCCTGAACTGGCGGGCGTTGATTTTGTACGGTCTATTGTGGTTGTTTTTTGGATTCAAATTATTTGTATGGGAATATTTCTTCCTATCCAATATAAATTCGGATATGAAAAAACCAAACTACTGGCAATGCTGTTAGTTGTTGCTGGCCCTGTACTTATGGGGGTTGCCAACTCTGTTTTAATCCCGACAGCAATTATTCCCATCTTTCCAGCCATTCCGGGCCTAATATATATTGTGTTTTGGGTGATCGGTGGTGTTCTTTGGCTTTCCTCAATGTTTATATCGAAGAAGATTTTTTCAAAGAAAGACTTGTTTTGAGATATAGAATAAATTGAAACGCCGGACGCAGCGGCCTGTCGGCCTCGCGGAAAGAAATAATTCCGATAACATTGGAAAAATAAGCACCATATAACTTGCTTCTTCTTTCTATACGATTGGAGGTGATCCACATGGGAAGTTTATAATCCTTTCCTTCAACGATGGCGAGGACGCCATCTTTGCAAATACTGTGACGGCCCTTGCTTCAGTCGCAGACTTCTCCACGGTGGCCGCCTCCGCAGACGCGCCGCTGCTCTTTGGCTCTCTGCAAATCGACCCGCAACGCAGGCTGGTGTGGCAGTCCGGCCAGATGGTGGCCCTGACGCCGATGGAATTTGATATTCTGCTCCTGCTGGCCCGTCGGCCAGGGCAGGTGTTCTCTGCCCGACAGATCTACGAAGCCGTCGCCGTGGACTCCTTTGATTCCAGCTGGACAGGTATTTCCAGCATGATCTACAAGCTCCGCCGCAAGCTGGGCGCCAGTATCATCGAGACGGTGCGGGGCCACGGCTACCGTTTCACGCCAAAATAGCAGAACAGCGCCGCCCTGGCTCTACCGTGGGCGGCGCTGCTACGCCTTTTTTTCTCTTAACCGTTTAACCAATTAAGAAACTTTTTGCACTTTTTGTACCTGTAATTTGGATTGAGAAACCCTTCTTTATCAGGTATAATGAAAAATAAGTGGAGGTGGCTTTGTGAAACAAAAGTATAGTCTTAGCATACTTATGGGCTGTTTCCGAACCCCAATATTATTTTTAAAATTTGGGGAGGGATAACTATGGTAAAAATTGCAATATGTGATGATGAAGAAAAATCTGTTGTGCTGCATGAGAAAATTGTAAAGGAATGTTTGCAACTGGCAGGCATTGGTTATGAGATAACGACCTACACCCAGAGCCAAAACCTGCTTTACGATATAACTGATGACGCCTTTTTCTATGACTTAATTTTGCTGGATATTGAAATGCCAGGAATCAGCGGCATGGAAATTCCACAGCAGATCAAAGGCTATCTTCCAAATGTCAGAATTATCTTTGTGACCTCTCACACGGAGTACGCCATTGATGCTTTTGAACTTTCCATCTTCCGTTATGTACCTAAGAATAATCTGGAAGTGAAACTGACTGCCGCTGTGATTGATGCTGCCAAACTAATTGAACTAGAAGCCGGACAAGAGTACACCATCCAGACGGCAAACCGCATGGAGAAAATTCCTTACAAGGATATTTTCTATATTCAGCGGGATGGCAAAAATGCCAGCATTGTGTCCAGTGTTGGAACTTCAAAAGTACGAAAGAGTTTGCAACAAGTATTTGAAGAACTAAACACACCGGAGTTTATTTTTATTGACCGTGGTTATATCGTTAATATCATTCAGATTATGAAAATCAGTGACAGCACGGCTATTCTCAAAAATGGTGAACAGTTGCCGATTAGTCGTTCCCACTTGCAGGAGGTAAAGCAGAAAATCAATGAGTTCTGGGGGGCGCATATATGATGGCTGGGCTTCAAATACTTTCTTACCTTTTCACAAATGAGCTGCGCCTATTTTTGGGTCTTTACCTTGTCGCAAAACTGACAGACTTCTCTTTGGAGCGAAAAGCGTTGTTGCTGATAGGTGCTTGTGGCTGCTTCATTACTATTTTGCAATCGGCCTCATTGTCCTTTATCGGTGTACTGGTCGTTGAGGTGCTGGTTATTGCAGTCGTTGCATGGTATCATCGACGTGAAAAATTAAACCTCTTTCTTTTTCTGGCCATTTTCTATGAAATCGGTGTAGGGCTGTGGGACTTCTTGTTTCAATCTGGTTTGGGTATCCTGTTCCGTTCAGAAAACTTTGTCAATCCAGACCTCCCGGAATATTTAGTTGGGATTTGGTTGGTTCGGCTGGGGATGTTAGGGATTGCCGTATTTCTGGCAAAACACAAGGAAAAATCATCCGTTCCTATGCGCTTGGCGTCCGCTGTGGTTATGTTGGGGCTATTTGGCGCAGTCACGCTCTCTGAGCAGACAATATTGCCCTTGAGTGAAGATCAAACTGGCACATGGATTACAGTAATACAAGTCAAGCCAGTTAACGGTCAAGATGAACAACACCGCTGTTGACAGTCCTGCCCCTTTGTTGGCGGACAATCAAGCGGTGACAGCAAGGAGTGCTACTATTCCGTACTATTATCAATAGAAACAAAAAATACCGCCGGGCAGAAGGAAACTCCCTCTGCCCGGCGGTGCTGCGTTTGTTACACGAAATCAGCGTACTGTTTAGGTATGTACGCTGTACTGGGCCTTTGCCAAGTCCTCGGCGCTATTCAGGATGATGCCGCCGCAAATTCCTCTGCCATAAGGCGTGTATTCTTCAAAAAAGAAGCTGTAAGGCTGGCCGTCATCATAAATAACGATCTTTTCTGTGCCGCGCCACTGGAAATGCCGCCCCAGGACTCGTCCCAGCTTGCGCCGGAGAACGGGCCGCCGGGCAACCTCATGGAGATTTTTCCGGCTGTGGAACTCATAACGAGGCATGAGCATTTCCGGAACGGAAAGGTGGCGCCACTCTGCGCCATCCATATCCTCTCCATTTTCCACAAAGACATGGAACGGCTCATAGGGCAGCCGAATATTCTCCTGCCATCCGTGTACTTTACCGGCGCCGATCTCCTGAAGCCAGGTGAACCGGATCTCCAGCATCTTCATGTCACCTGGCCTCTGCGTCAGCCGCAGGACGGCAAAGGAACCGCAGTCACCGGAAATCAGCCGGGTTTGTGGCCGTTGCTCCAGTTGCTGGAGTTCGCTTCTCAAAATGGAAAAACTGTAGGGGGATTTTCGGGTCCAGGATACAGTCCTGATATCCAACATTTCCTTATTGCATTGTAATTTTACCAGTGTGCGGTCATTCATAAGATTCATCCTCCTTCTGCGGCGCTGTCATGCGCATCGCCGCCTGGTCTACGAGGAAAACAGCCCCCGTATATTGCTCTTTGTAGGAAGTTTCCGCGGCGCCTCCCATAGAATCCAGATACTGCTGTCCATTCTTGGACTTGGAGATATACACATAGAATTGGCTGCCGACATACTGATCGCGGTCATAGCAGTCCTGATAACACCTCGCCAGCACGGCGACGGCACCGATGGCTGCCGCTTTCTGTGTCACCAGGGAAACGGCCATCTTCATTGTGGTTTCCGCTTCTTCATCGTTCAAACCGGAAGTGTAAATGTACTCCAAAAACAGGATCAGCATTTCATCGCCGGCTCCCATTTTGTCCGCCGGCTGTTCCTGTGCCAAATCCGCAAAGGAAAAATCAAAGTCAGCAGGTTTTTGGAACGCCCCTTTCGTCAGCCGGATGCAGGCGCGGGCCACAATGTCTTCACCTTTCCGAATCAAGATCATCTTCTTGTTGGAGTCGAAGGCCGCCAGCAGGCAGTCCCTCTGGCTCCCCGTCCAGCAGGAGAGGCAGGTGCTGTGGGGCAGTTCGCCCAGCCGCATCGTAAAGTAGAAATCATCCGCCTCTTCTGCAGAGAACGGCCCCCGCTCCAGCGTGAGATTGCGTTTCCAAGCTGCCTCCTGCACCTCGCTGATGGGATAGCGGATCTCCCGCTGCAGGTCATCGGCAAAATATTTCAACGCATAGAATTGGCCCATCAGTTCGGCCTGCACAATCCTTCTCAAAGCCTCGATAGCCTTGTCGTTTCCCTGCAGGTAATCGTACAGAGAGCGCACCATCGCACTGCCGCCAAGCAGCAGGAAATTGGTGACCGACTTCCTGTGCTGCTCCACAAATTCATCGGTAAAGGAAAATCTCTGTTTCAGATCGAGCCAGTCCTGATCCATCGTCAAAACGGCGGCGCGAACCTGCGTCCAGTTCTTCTGCCCGGCAATCACTGCCTCGTTGTTGAGCGCGAAAATCGCGTCTGCCTCAGATTGCAGCTCCGGAATAAACACCTGCAGCTGCTCATATCTCTGCAGCAGCCGCATAGCTGTCCGCCGGGTCAGGCCGTGGATGTGTCCAAAAGCACCCCGGTACCACTCACTGAACGGCTTTTCCAGCAGGCACCGGGCAAGCTGTTCCAATTCCTGGTCTTTCATGTAGCGGCTGACCAGCCCATATTTCAATAGCTGTCGGAGGGTAAGCAGCCGCCTGTCCACGGAAAGGGGCGTCAGCAAGGCGTAGAGCCGGACATAGATTTCATCCTTCCGCCATAGCAGCCACATTTCCTCAAAGGTGTACTGCCTGCCATCTTCCAGCCGGTCGAAGTAGCTGCTGCCGCGCTCTACGGTGTCGCACGCCTGCAGGTTCTTGGCCGTCAAGCTGTTGAGGTTGCAGTGTTCACAGAACTTGTCTTCAAACAACAACGCATACCGTCCCAGCGAAAGGAACAGCTCGCTATTGTCGCTCACCAAATCCAGAAAATGCTTCTTTCCATGCTGCACCGCATAAGTGAGGATGGGGAACTGATGGCGCTGGATGGCGCTGAAGTCCAGATGGAGCCTGCCGGAGTACAGGGCGTTGAGATAGCTCAGGTCATTACGCAGGATCTCCTGCCGCTGTTTTTTGTCCAACGGCGCTGTGCGTGAGATGAACCAGTTGAGGTCGTACTGCCCCGCATGATTTTCCAGCCACTGCTCAAAGAAGGCGTCAAGATCTTCGGTGTCGTATTCAAAGGCGGCCAGCAGGCGGCGGAATTTCATCACATCGGCCATCTCTACCCAGCGAAGGTCTTTGATCCGTTCCGTATCCAGATCAAGTGTCACCTCCTGCCGGTAGAGCAGCGTGAGGACCCGCTGGAGCGGCCGGTTCTGTTCCAGCAGTTCCAGCGCCGTGCGCTCATTGCTGTGCCAGTTGAATAGGTATGGGCCAAGAAACGGCTGCCGCATCATGTTCCTCTGTGCATCCGTCAATTTGGGCAGCTCCTCCCGTTCCGCGGCTGGGAAGGCATTGAGGTTGTCGATGATGGTCTGTTCTTCTTCCTCGTACCTGATAAACGGCAGGTAGAATTTCATGTAATAAAGCCGCAGGGACGGAGGAAGATCCGTGACCGCCGCTGCCAGCACCCACTCTTTGGGATACTGCGTCAACTGCTCCCCGCAGGCCGCAGCCGACTGAAGCATACCGGAGATCGCTTCGTCATCTGCCGCATGGTCGCACAATGCCCGGTAGAGCATGGCAAATTCCGGCGTCCGAACAAGTTCCTTCTGAATCTGCGCATTGTCATCTCCGGCGCGGAGCCTGTCCTGTAATTGAAAAGTTTCCACCCGCTCACAGGTCTGGTCCAGGGCGTCCTCCGGGAATTTCCCCGTCAGTCTCGGTTTCAGGCCGCTGTTTTCCATGCGGGTGAGCAGGGATAAGTGCTTCAATGTGTTGGTCATGCCGCTTCACCTCCTACGATGGTTTGCACCATTGTCAATATCTCTTTGCGTGGCCGGGGCTCGTATATCATAAGGCCACCGCACAGTTCAAAGAATTTCTGCATTTCCTGCGCCGCAAGGGTCTGGGCGCAGCCTGCCGGCCATTCCAGCAGTTTTTCATAGACCATATCCAGTGCGGCTTTCCTGGTCTCGCCATAATAATATCCGCGCATGAACTGGACCAGGGATTCCGCGCTGCCATCATAGCACCTTGCCAGGTTCTCCTGACGCTCCATGACCTCCTGCTGCCGTTGGCGCTCCTTTTCCTGTTCTTCCTGCTCGGCTGCAGCTTTTCGCTCGGCCTCCATTTCTTCCTTGGAATAGAACTGTTCCTTTAACTGCTCCGCCTCGCAGCCATTGCAGGCGTCACGGGCCAGAAGCTGCCGCAGCACAGCCGCCAGCAGCGGTTTATCATAGATGCGCTGCACCTCCGGGGCCTTTAGGGCACAGAGAACAAACGAATCATAGCATTCTGGCTCCGTCTGGAAGAAGGAAGCATCGATCCAGTCATAAAGCTGCCGGTGCTGCTCCGCTGTCAGGAACGGCCGAACCATAGAGAACGCTTGGACTTTTTTGTGATAAAAGCCTTCCGCCTTGGCAAACTTCTGGTGGAAATAAAAGTCCTTTCCGAAAATCTTCCGCAGCTGAGGAAAGGCGTACTGGCCAAACAGCTTTTGCGCGAACCGATAACACCGCCAGCTGGAGATTTTAAGCGCATATTCCTGTAAAAGCTCCAGCGAATGGGCACGAGTCCCGTCCTCCTTGTGCTGCTCAAAAAACTGCCACAAATCGATCTCCTTCCGTTCCACCAGCAAAGCAAAGCTGCGAAGTGTATGCCAATGGCGCTCGTTAAAATACTCAATATACTCCGCACCAGTCAATGCCTGATACCGCGTAAGCCAGCGCCGCAGCGGGATCGCCGCACGGGAGCGGAGCATCTGCTCGGTAAACAGTTCCGCATACTCTCCCTTACTCAGCCCGCTTGCCAAAATGTCGTATCGCGGATCGAATACATCAAAGCGATAGGGAAACTGTTTTTTGATCTCCTGATTCATCCAGAGGATGGTGCGGGGCGCTGTGGGTGCAAGTCCCGTCTGGATGGCTGCCCAGAGATCCTGATACCCCTCGTACTTGACCTCAAATTTCTGGTAAACCAGGAACAGCCAGCCGATGTACGCATAGATCTCTTCCGGCTGTCCATCCGGGCAGTTCAGCAGCATACGGACACAGGCCGCTGCAATCTTTTCCGCCGTGATCCCCTTGGACGAAAGCCGGCCCGGTATCCGGTCGGCCCACACCGCCAGGGAATTTGCCAGCGTGATCTCTTCCATGCTGTACCCGGCAGTAAGCAGAATCGAAAATTCCCGGCTGTCCGGTTTCATGTTCATATAGGGCAGCTTCAGCAGTGTCCGCACCACCAGGTCGGTCTTGCCGCGATAGCGTTTTGCCTCTTCGGCATAGAAACGGATGAACCATTCCAGTACGCCAAAATCCCATTTCAGAGAGAGCGTCCGGTCCGGCCCAAACAGCCGCGTCAACTGCGGCCGCATGGCCTGATAGCCGGCCTCCGGGTCGTCAAACAGGGAGAGCACAAACAGCGCCTCCTCCGTCCTGGCGTATTCTCTGGCGGCCAGTTCATCCAGCCGTGCGCGGCGCTGGGGAGCGTCGGTTTCCAGCAGATAGAGTGCACCTTGCAGGTAAACATCCGTCCCGGCAGTCCTGCGAAGTTTCTGAATGAAATCATTTCGCTGATTGCCCACAAACATCGTGTCGGCCTGACACTGGCGGGTGTAGCCCAGAGCCAGTGCAAGCGCGCGGAGAATGCGCATATCTGCGCCCAGCTTTTCCTCAAACCGCTCCAATACTTCACCGGGATAACGCAGGTTGTAGGTTTCAAAATAGCCGGAGACATTCTGATCTTTCTGCCAGATCTGTCTCGTTTTCAGCTGACGGTAGAGGATTCTCGCCTCATCGTCCTGAGCCGTCTGCACGATCAGCTCCACAAAGGCGTGATACAGCGTAAGGTCAATGACTTCCTGGTAGGCGCTGTATGCCGGTATGATTTCTGGATTCACAATTTTCCCTCCTTCTTCTTTCACTGCGGCCAATGCCCGCCGGTGGAGTAATTCCATTCAATCGTCCCGTCTTCATAGATTTGAGGGCCGTGCGCGGCCAGGCTCCAGCCGTCGGACAGCCTTGTGAAATAGGCCACCGTTTCCCATGGGCGGCTGCCCTCTACAACGCCGGTGCAGCGGTATTGCCTGTCATTGCGGTTGGTGTAAATGCGATTGATAACAGGAACAAAATAGTGTTTCTCCATTTGCATATCCTCCATAAAAATCATAAGGAGAGGGCCGCAGGCAGCCCTCTCCCCATTGTCAAACTTTGATGACCCGGCGTGTTAAGCCACACCGGCCATACGGAAAAATTCTTTCGGCGTCAGCACCGGGATACCCAGTTCCCGCGCCTTGGACAGCTTGCTGCCAGCTTTCTCTCCGCAGACCAGATAGTTGGTCTTGCGGGTCACCGAACTGCCGGCCACCGCCCCCAGCGAGGCGATCAGGCTGTTCATCTCATCGCGGGTGTAGGGCTCAACCTTTCCAGTTACCACAACGGTCATGCCGGAAAAAGGATTGTCCTGTTTGGCGGTCTGGTTATCGGCCTCCGCCGGTTTCTGAATCTTCATCATCATCTGCAATTCCTCCCAAATACAGAAATTTTCTTCCTCGTTGAACCATTCCCGAATGTTGTTATGCAGCGTCTCCCCAAAGTCCGGGAGCTGTCGGAAGTCATAGCCTCCATAGACGGCATCCCGGAATTCATCCAAACTGCCGTGAAATTCCCGGCAAAGGACTCTGCTGGCGGTATTACCGACCATCGGGATGTCCATAGCGATGACATACCGCTCGAAAGTGGTGTTGCGGCTCTGCTGAATGGCGTCCCAAAGACGCTGCCAGGATTTTTCGCCAAAGCCTTCCATTTGGATGATCTCGTCCTTATGCTGGTCCAGGCGGTAGATGTCCAGATAGCTGTGAATCCAGCCGCGGCCGATCAGCTTTTCCAGCGTTCCCTCTGACAGTCCCTCAATGTTCATGGCCTTTTTGCTCACAAAATGGACGAACTGCTTGAGGCGCCGGGTCTCGCAGGCGGCATTGTCGCAGAACAGGTTCTTGATGCTCCGTTCCTCGCCGTTTTCGCCTCGGCCCTTGGTTTCGTGGATTCTGGTCGGCTCTCCGCAGCAGGGGCACTGGTGCGGGATCACGGCATCCAGGGAAAAATTGCCCCGGTCCAGGTTATCCTCCACATGGGGAATGATCATGTTCCGCTTGCTCACCAGGATACGGCAGCCCGGCGCCAATTCCAGGTCCTCAATGAAGGACAGGTTGTGCAGGCTGGCTCTGGACACCTCGCAGCCGTCGATCTCCACCGGCTCAAAAATGGCAACCGGGGCGATCTCGCCGGTGCGGCCAGGCGTCCATTCAATCGTTTGGAGTTTTGTCTGGAACAAGTCATCCTCAAATTTGAAAGCAAGGCCGTCCTTGTAGTGATGGCCGGTGCGCCCGCAGCTTTTTGACAGCGCGATGTCGTTGTAGGTGATAACGATACCGTCGATGGGAATGTCGGCGTCTGCCGCATACTGCTTGAGCTGCCGGATGCCTTCCTCGGTTTCCTCCTGCGTCAGCGGACGCTTGGTGACCATGTACTTGCAGGGTAAAAAGCCCAGCGGCCGCAGCGCCTTGAGGCGCTCCGATTTGCGGGGCACTTCCTCCATACCCTCCAGCACATTGAACGGCATGAACTGCAGGCGCCGTCCCATACAGGCCCCGGCGTCAAACAGGCGCACCGAACCGGCCGCCAGATTGCGCCCGTTTTTGTAGGGTTTCCCGTCACCGTCCACCAGAGTGGTCTTCAGCTGCTCAAAATCGCTGGGGCGGATGAACGCCTCGCCGGTGACCACCAGACGGTCTTCATACTGGATACGGGCCGGGATTCCGCTGATAGCGCAGGTGTTGTGGGTCACGATCTCGCCCACATCGCCGTCGCCCCGGGTGGCCGCCTCCACCAGCCTGCCGCCCTCATAGGTCAGCTTGACGGTCAGGCCGTCCAGTTTGAGCATGAACATCACCTGATGCTCGCCCATAAAGCGGCACAATTCCTCGGTATTCTTCACTTTGTCCAGGGACAGCAGCGGGATCTGGTGATTCGTTTTTTCCAGCTTGCTGACCGCCGGATAGCCTACGGTGCTGGTGGGCGAGTTTGCCATCTGGACGCCCGTTTGTTTTTCCACGGCCTGCAGTTCCTCAAACAGCCGGTCATAGGCAGCATCGCTGACACTGGGGCTGTTGAGGTTGTAATACTCATTGCGGTAGCGGTTGAGCCGGTCGGTCAGCTCCCGCTGTCTTTTCATCCAATTCTGGTCCATTAGGCCGCCTCCTTTTCTAAAACGCGAAAGGCCATAATCAGCGCCTCCGCCGTATGTTTGCCGTAAGTATAAGAACTGCATACGCCGTCCTCAAATTCCCATGTGCCGGCCGGCCCCCACCAAATGAGGGAACCACGCCCGTCATTTGCCGCATTGATCCGGGGATCAGGCGGGGTCAGTATCCTGGTGTAGAAGCCTTGGGTGTTGACCCAAGTGACCTCCCGCAGCTGCCCGATACAGGAAGGGCGGCAATGGCCGGTGACTTCCAGACGCACGCCTGGCCGCATTGTTCGCTTGAGCTGATTGAGATTTTTGATCACGCGGCACCCTCCTTCCTGCGCTGTCGGCTGTCAGAAGCATACCGCCCAAAATTCAGTTCCCGGATGATGTGCTGGATCGTCTCATCATCATCCCATTTTGTGGAGAAGACGGCCCGTTCCGGTCCTTCTCCCACATGAACGCTTACCTCACTGCCATAAATCTGCATCAACACATCAGGTCGCTGGGCGCAGACCACAGCCAAATTGCCAAGCTGTTTCATTTTTTCTCCTTTCACGCCGCATAGAGCCAGACCACAACCGGCCGGCTCAAGTCGGCAACCACATAATTTTTCCGCACATGGACCGGGCGGAAATTTCCGTCAAACTCACATTCGGTACTCTGTTCGATACGCCCGTCGTTCTGGGCCAGATGTTCCCGGTAGAGACGCAGGATACGCAGGCGCTCTTTGGGCGTGTCACTCTCTCTGCACCGAAGATTGGAGCAATACACATACCGATGCGGCTCGTCTTTGAGAAGAAAGCCATAGGTCATGTACCGCCGGCACTTGTGTTCCCGCTCCCGCTCGATGTGCTTTACATAGGCTACACCCGCCTTGCCGCCTTGGGTCATACAGAGATAGCCCATTTTCCGACGCTGTTCACCTGACAACGAGATCTGCTCCATTTTCTGCCCCGGCAATCCTTTAAAAGCCCGGAAACTCTCAGGCGCATACCTGTAACCGCGTATCTCGTACTCAAATCGTTTTCTCCCCATCTAAGACCTCCATTCTATAAAGTGGGCCGGACGCCCCGAAGGACGCCCGGCCGTTGAACCTGTCTCACGCGGCAGCAGGGAGTGCCTGCGGCTGCATGACTTCCGTATTTTCCATCAAATCGGCCAGCAGCACCTCTGCCAGCAGATGGCCGGCAAGATGCCCGGTGTGAATGATCACACGGTCTTTCTGCATCTGGATGAATTCCTCCTTCCGCAGCTCACGGCTCCGCTCAGCCAGCTTCAGGTCGCGGCCGGTAAGGCGGGCCGCTATGACCTTCTGCCATTTGAGCAGAAATTCCGTCGCCTGTTCGATGTCCTCATGTTGGCGGTCAAACAGGGTGCGCTTCTGCCGCACGGTACCATCCGGCTCGATTTCCAGCGTGTAATAGGGGTCTTCCGGTTCCTCCGTCCGGCGCAGGAACATGATGAAGCTTTCCCGGCGTTCCATGCGGTCATAGTACCGCTCGCCGGCGCCATCATTGCCGACACAGTGATGAAGCATCCGCCCCTCTTTGATGATCTCGAAGATGTTTTGGGGCGCGATCACCGTGTATTCTTCATCGGTGTAGGCATATTTGTTCTGCAGCTCCATGCAGATAGCATCGACATGGGGATATTTCGCCGCCATTTTCTCTGCCTGTTCCTCCAGACTCCCAGCTTCACTCTGGAGAACCAGCTCATCGTGCCGCTGACGCAGTTTGCGCACGCGGTAGACGATCTCATCACTGGTGTCATAGTGCAGCCGTTCTGCCATAGCCAGATAGTCCTGCCAGGTGGTCAGCGCCTGCCGGCAGCTACCATCAAAATACTGTTTTTGCCGCTGCAAATAATTTCTGATCTGTACCAGGCTCATGCGGTCTGCGATAAACACCAGATCCCTGGGGCTGATCCGTTCTTTTTTGATCCAGCGCAGCATTTCATCCGTGATACGCTGTCCGGTCCGCTTCTCAAGCTGCAGCCAGGCCAAAGTCTCTGTGTCTCCGTCCAACTGGCGCAGGCGGCGGAATTTCTGGGCGTCCAGGCCCAAAGCGCGGATCAATCCCGGCTCGTCCGGATGCAGCACCAATTTCCGCACATTATCGCAGAAACGGAAGCACTCCGCTGCCAGCCGGGGAAGTCCAGCTTTCCAAATCTGCTCCATCTGGGGAAGCCGTTTCCAAACCGCCAGATATTTTTCGGGGTCGGTGTCCGGATGGCTGCGTATCCACTCGGTCAAGCCGGTATGGCGAAGTTCATTTTTCTCCAGACTGGGCAAAGTTTTCCCGTACACCCGGCCGGCCTGATCGCCAGTATAGGAGTAATAGCAAGGGCTCCCTGCGATCCATCGTGTTTCCCGCTGGCAGTACATTCCCCAGTAATAGGAACGAACCTCGCCGCTGTGGTCATAAATCGAACGCCGGAACTCATGCCAATAAGGCTCGCTGTGTGGCAGCCTGTCCTTTCGGTAGGTCCTGTTCGCCCAGAATTCCCGGATAACAAAACCATCCTTGCACCGCTGGATCAAATAGGCATAATACTTATCTGTTTGGAAATAGCCTGCGCGTCCCAATGCCTTGAACACCACAGGATGCCGGCAGCGGGTACAGCGTCCCTCTTTGTTGTGGTAGGGGTGCCCGGAAATGGGCACCTCCTTCCCGCAGAAGGTGCAGTAGCCGGTTTTTGCGCCGCCGCGCTTGTAGTGGTAAAATATAAAATTTTCCCGCACAGCCACCTTGTCGGCCCAACGCCTCCAGTCTTTCGGCAATTCCGGAACCTGCGCCAGATCCTGGTCCCACGGGTCGGTAATCCGTTTGTGGTACCGATCCAGCTGCTCATCCCGCACATTCCGTTGAAAATCGAGAATGCCGAGGGCGCCACCGCGCTCGCCGGAAAAATATGCCTGCACCAGATCCTCATCCTCTTTGCCAGCCCAGCATGTGGTGTAGTAAGCATCGCCAGGCCATTCCAGCCGATCCAGTTTCGCGTCACGCCATTTCTTTTCTAAATGGTCATAAGTGAGAAATTGGCGATTTTCTTTGTCAAGGAACACCTCGTAGGCGGGCTTGTCCCCATCCAGGCGCAAGTGATCCGGCAAGTAGAAGGCCGCTTTGAGGATGCCGTCCTGGATCACGCAGTTCATATACAAACGATACTTGCGGATCATGCGCGTATGGCCCCAGTAAGTTTTTTCTTTCTTGGGCTCGTCAGCTATCGCCACTTCTTTCATCTCCGGCGATGCCGTCAGCATCGGCATCGCCAAAAGCATGGATTTCTTCAATTTACTTCACCGTCCTTTTCTCAAGATTTGCTCCATACCAGACATTCGGCAGGAGCGTCTTTCCATCAATGGTAGCCACCACGATTTGCTGGATGCTGCCGGTGGATGGGTCCTCCTTGGCAAAGGCCAATACATCACCCTTCCGGCTGCCCTTGGCTATGGGATCGGCGCCGCGGACTGCCGCATAGCCGCTCCATGCTTCAGCTCTGTCCTTCCGTACATGTTTATTCCACTTTCGCTTGGGGTGGTCTGCCATAAAGGCGAGGCCGTGGAGAAACAGTTCTTCTTTCGTCAGCCTTTTAAGGACAGTCAGCTCGGTACAGGAGATCTTGGAATCCACTTCGTCCTCGTCGATGTCCCCGCCGGCGTTGACGATGTAGTATTCTGAATGGTCTACATCGCTGTAATAGCTCAGGCAGTCCAGAGGGTCCTCCGCACAATGGAATCCATTTTGACGGCAGTTGGCCTTTTCAGTCACATTGAGACCCATCTGAAACTGATAGCCAATGCAGATCATGCCGGGCCGAAAACCTTTATACGCAATCATACTCTGCCTCCTCAGCCGGCCTTTGCCATGCCAAAATCCATCAGCGACATCTGGCCGTCGGCAGCAGGCTCCTTTTCCGGCGCCGGCTTGGGCTCCGGCTTTTTCTTCTCAGCAGGCTTTTTCTCGGCCTTCTTTTTCTTGGAGGATTTCACGGAAGACTTGCCATAGTAGGGGCGGGGGACAAACTTTTCTTCCTCCTCCTGGTCCTCCTTGGCATCCGCATCACGGAAGTAATCCTCGGACCACTGATAGCACAAATCATCCGGAATATCGCAGCCATACCCTTGGCTGCCCTGTCCCGGCTGGATGCCGTTTGCTTTCAATTCGTCCTGAATGTACTCCCATGCCTTGCGGCTGATGTACTGGAAGCAGTGAACCATTGTTTTCTTCGGGTGCATGGTGAGACGGGCAAATGCCGGGTCTTCCAGGCACTTGGTCTGGATATACTCCGACACGCATTCCTTCATATTGCGCCGGGTCAGCTTTTCCACATCGCCGCTGACCCGCTGCATGGAGGCAGACACCACCTCATCATCGCTCATGGCGGCCAAGCGGTCCATCTGCTCCTGCAGGGCCTTCTTCTTTTCCGCCTGTTTCGCCTCCCACTCAGCCTTCCGTTTGGCTTCGGCGGCCTCGTGCTCGGCGCGGCGCTTTTCCTCGTCAGCGTCCGCATTGGAGGCATCGGCCTTGGCAGGCTCCGCCTGACTTTCATCGGCATTGTTCCCCTCACCGGTTTCTTCAGCGGGAGGCTCGGCCTCGTCAGACTGTTCCAGCTCGTCCGGGGCCTCATCCAAATCTCCGTCGTCCTCAAAAGCAGACTGCGGCGCCGGCTCTGCGGCAGGCGGTACGGGCTGACGGTCAGCCGGCGGCACCGGCAGCTCGTCAAAGCTCTCCCCGTCCTCAAAAGCGCACTCGCGGGTGAGCGCGGCGGCAGACGGTTTGCGGCCTTCCTGCATATCCAGCGACATTTCCGAAAAATATCCCATAATAAACTCCTTTCCATTGACAAAAATGGCATGGATCAGGATAAAACCTGTTCCATGCCATCGTTTACCTGTGTCACAGCACATAGAGTAATGTGCTGAAGCTGTCGAAACAGTAGCATATCACATTGGGATACTGCTCCGACCATTTTTTGATCCTGTCCTGCACCTCCTGGGCTTTCCGCTGGGCCGGGCCATTCCACGGCGGCGGAACCGTTACCGTAAAATATCCCTTATCCGTGCGGGGCCGCACATCAGCGTTCAGATGGGCGCATTGTTCCAGAAGCGCCAGAAGCTGCCCTCTCTTCGTCTCATTTACAACAACCATTGAAGCCTCTTTATGTCCCTTCTTTGATGTCCTTTTTGGCAAGCATGGGTGAAAACTTGACCTGCGGAAATTCATGCTCCCCATTGACATAGTAGTAGACCCTTCGTGGAGAATGGTCCAGTTCTACTACATCAGAGAGCGCCATTGGCCGCCCGTGGCAGCCTTCCGGCAGTTCCTCCCGGCAGTCGGCAAACAGGCGCTTCAAAATCTCTGCGTCGCTCTGTTCCACCGGGCAGTAGACTTCGCCAGCCCCGACCATGCGGTACATGGCGGCGGGCGGCTGTTCATAGCCGGCCTTTTGTAACGCCGCAAGTTCCTTGAAAGCAAATGGGATGGCTTTCTGCTCGTCCAGTTCCAGCTGATAAAGCACAAACCTCTGTTTCCGCCGCTGGGGTTCCAGCAGGGCGCCGAGGGCATCCCTGCCTTGCCGCAGGAAGGTTTCATGTTCCTCTCTGGTCAAGCCCAGATATTCCGTCAGGCAGGTCTTGTTTTCAGCCAGGTGCTGCCATAGTTCGATGCAGTCCTCAATATGCGCCAGCTCACACAAGCCGCGGAGGTACTGCGCCTTAAAACTAAGTCTATCGATCTCCTTTCTCCGTTGATTTTCCCGGCGAAGTGCCAGCTGCCAATCGTCAAATCCCTTATAGTTGGGATTCCAGGTCAGCCTCCGGCAGTTCATGCCATACTTCCGGGCCGTCAGGTAAATTTTCGACGCCCCGGCCATCGTCATTTGATTGTTGTACTTGTCCATATCGTGGGCTTCAATGATTTCCTCCGTGCCGTTCTGCGCCAAAAGGGCAAACAATGGGTCCAGCGGGCTGGTGTTGTTGGCCCCGGCAATCGCGGCAAAGGTGCGCCCGGTCAGACAATGGGAAATATCTGCTTTCAGCAGCCCCTCGATCACATAGACCACCCGGGCGGATGGGTCACCGATCAGATGTACCGGGCTGCCGGAGCCTGTCCCGTCTGTCTTCGAGGAAGAGGAAAACCAGATGTACTTGGCGCCCGGTTTCTCCGGCGGGTCATCTTTGTGTTTCAGCGGCACATCCAGCATGATCTGAAATCCCTGCAGCCGACCGTCAAAGCCGATGGCGGGGATCAGGATGCCGGAGGTCTTCTTATAAAACGCCATTGTCCAATGGCCGCTGTCGTCCCGGTAAAATCCGGGTACGCCCTGCACCCTGCATCCCTGCCTGATCAGCCGGTCCGTGATAGAGCGGCATAAGAAGGGCGGCGGGGTACTCTTAAAGCCCAGCGCCTCGATTTGTTCATCAGACAGCCCGCGCTTTGGGGAGCGCAGATGTTCCCGATGGGCCGGCCGCAGCGTAAGCTGGGCCAGCAGCAGGGATAGCGTCTGATGGATCTCGGCCGGGCTGGCTTTGTCCGACTGCGGCACAATTTTTCGCTCGGAAGAAGAATGACCTGCAGCGGCCGCCCGGGTCCCCGAAGATGGGGACCCGGTGCCGGCCGGCTGCTGTTGGGCTTCATTCCCGGAGCGTGCGTGTTCCTCATGGGTATTGTCACACAGAGCTTCTGCAATCTCCCAATAAGCGTCAGAGGTCGTTGTGTGATTGAGTTTTGCATACAGCGCCAGCATTCCGCCATGTTCGTCGCAGTGATTGCACCGCCAGACATTTTTGACGAAATTGACATTCATCCGCCCGCGGCGGTCGCCGCAGAACGGACAGTCCACATAGACGCTGTTTGCCTGCTGGCGCCTGACCCGCAGGTGCAGCAGTTCCACAACTTCCATGATACCGAAGGGAAATTCATCCGGGTACGAGCCCATCTGTCATTCCTCCCTTCATGCCCTCGCCAGAGGCCATATCAGCCAGCCTTTTGAAGCGAATTCAAAACCAGCTGGGCGGCAGCGCGGACCATGTTGTTCTTGCTTTTGCCCGGAATCAGGTAATACCGCAGATTGACAGGCCGCTTCTCAGCTACCTGGGCAATCGTCATACCCTTGCAGATGCCATCGTCTACGATGACCTGCTGGGCCTGTTCCAGCGTCATGACCTGCAGAATGTCCTCCATGGGCGTGTCCTTCGTGTAAGAGGGGGTATCCACCGCAGTATCCGCCGCTCCGGCAGCGCCATCTTCGGGCTGCACAGTCTCGGCGGCGGGTTCGGATTCCTCTGTGTGCTGGACCGGCAGTTCCGTTACATTGCCGCGGACAGGCAATTCATCCGTCTGTTCATTTTCATCCGCCGACTGCTCTGCCTTTGGCGAAGGCCCCACCGGGAGCGTATCGAATGTCCTCTCAGGCTCCACCGGCAGGTGCTGCTCCACCGTTTCCGAAACAGCGTTTTCCTCCGGCGGGGCAGTTGTCACGGTTGCCGTTCTTGCGGCCTCAAACGCCCCTTGCGGCGTTTCAATCGGTCTGGCAGGGGTTTTCCCCTCGACAGGCGTATCGCCCTTCTGAGGGGCGCTGTGAGGCTCCTGCTGGGGCGCCGCACACACTACCGTACTGGCGGGCGGTTCTACGGCCCTTTCTACGGGCGCTTCGCTCCTCTTTTCCATCGGACCGGCCTGGGCGTCGGCGCTTATCAGCTGGATGCCAAAACCGGCGTCCGTAAGGGCCTGACTCAGCGCCTCATTCTGGGCGGCTTTTACGAAATCGCGGCTGTCCTGAGTAGTCTGCTGGGCCGTGCTCATACTGAACGGCTCCGCGTCACTGCGGTCCAGAAACACCTTGGCCTCAAAAATCGCCATTTGCTCTGTGATCCGCAGCGCCGTCAGACGCATACGGCCATTGGGATGGGCCATGCGGAACCAGAGTTTCTGGTAAGGCAGGTCCAGCTTCAGGGTGTCCTTGGTGCGGCGGAGGAACTTGAGCGGGTCAAAGCCCGGCACCTTGTTCAGTTCGGCGGCCGCAGGCACGGTTTCGTACATCGTTTTCGCATTGTTGTCGTTCATGTCATATACTCCTTCCTGTGTAATAAATAGGAGACGCGGGGCAATTTTCTGCACCTTGCGCCTCTTTTTAACCAGCGTGTTTCAATTCTTCTTCCAGCGCCGCCGGGACTGGGATTCCGGCCCGCTTGGCATAGGCCTTATAGTACATGCCGATGCGCGTGCCCAGAAGCGTATTCCGTTTGACGATTTCATTCCGGTGGATCGCCATAAACAGAACCTGCTTTTGGCCGATCAGCACCACACGCTTTTTGGCTCGGGTGATGCCGGTATAGAGCAGGTTGCGGTAGAACATGATGGTGTGCGCTTTCAAAAGCGGCATGATGACCGTTTCATACTCAGAGCCCATTGCCTTGTGGATGGTAGTAGCGTAGGCGAGGTCCAAGTTGACCATATCCTCTACGCTGTATTCCAGCTCACGGCCCACGCCGAAGTCCAGGCCGACGCGCTTGCCGTTTTCATCGTCTTTGATATAGCGGATAAAGCCCAGGTCGCCGTTGGACACCTTGGCGGTGTTTTTGGTCTGCATGATCCGGTCATTGACCCGGAACACTTTGGCGCCGATCTTGATTTCTTCCTCGGCAGAGCGGAATGGGTTGACCACCTCTCGGATGGCCTCATTGAGTTGTTCCGCCGACGCAGCGCCTTCTGACCGGAAGGGCGACAAAATCTGCACCCGGTCGATGCCGCTTTCCGCGATTTCCCGGCAGTAACGGGCAATGATCCGCTCCGCAGCATCTGCCTGGTTATCGCTTGCCATAAATACAAAGTCCGGCCCAAAGTACAGCTTGGTGTTGCCCTCGTTGATAAACTTGGCGTTATAAGCGATCAGGCTGTCCTTAGACTGGCGGAAGATCTGGTCCAGCACCGTGACGGGAATCAGGCCGCAGTCGATCAGTTCGCGGAACACATTCCCGGCGCCCACACTAGGGAGCTGGTCTGGGTCTCCCACGAGAACGACACGGGCCCCATCCTTGATGCGGGAGAAAAACTTGTCTGCCAGCCACATATCCACCATAGAAAACTCGTCCACGATGATCAGGTCTGCCGACAACGGCTCCTGCTGTCTGCTGCGGTTGGCGTCATCTTCTTCACTGCCGAGGCCCAGGCCGCTGTGGAGCGTCCGCGCCTTGTCAAAGCCAGTGCTTTCCGCCATACGACGGCTGGCACGGCCGGTCGGCGCCATCAGAACGATTTCACCTTTCGGGTGCAGGCGGCGGTAGACTTCCAAAATGGTCTTGAGCACCGTTGTCTTGCCGGTGCCGGGAGAACCAGTGATAATGGACAGGCTATGGCGGTAAGCCGCGTAGACCGTTGCCTCCTGTTTGGAAGACAGCACCAGCCCCATTTCACGCTTGACCTGCTCCAGCGCCTGCTCAATGCGCTCCGGCGCAGACGTCTCTATCAGCCGCATGGCAATACGCCGGGCCGTTTCATCTTCCTGTGCGAATGTGCGGGGCAGGTAGATGTTATCTTTGACGGATACCACCTCGCCATGAAGGATCATGTCCTGAAGCACATCCGCGACCTCCTGTTCATGAAGCCGGAGAGACGGGACGGGGATCTTTGCGTTGAGAAGCCGAAGAGCCTCCTTCCGCAAAGTTTCACCAGGCAGGAACAAATGTCCTTTGCCGCCCTTGCTGTCCTCCAGCGCCCAGAACAGCGCGCCTTTGACCCGCATGGGGTCATGCAGGTCGCCGCCGTTTTTCTGAACGATTGCATCTACCCGGAAAAATCCAAACCCAGACACCTGGCACAGTTCAAAGGGACTCCTTTTCAAGATGTCCACGCTGGCGGGCCCGAAGTGCTGGTAGATCTTCAGGGCCGTTTTCGGCGTGATCTTGAATGGGGAGAGCAGCGTCATCAGGTCTTGGAGCATCCGGCTCTCCGCATACGAGGTTTTGATATCCTCCAGCTTGCTTTCCGTAATGCCCTTGACCTCCAGCAGCCGCTCGGGATGGTTTTGCAGAATATCCAGCGTTTCCACGCCAAACCGGGAAACGATCTGCGCGGCAGTCGCCGGTCCAATGCCTTTGATGAGGCCGGAGGCCAGATAGCCCTCCACGCCGCTCTTGGTCTTGGGAACGATCTCGCGCCACTGTTCTACCTGAAGCTGCACACCATATTTGCCCTTTGTCCATTCGCCGTCCAGTTCCAGTTCTACCGCGTCCGTGCGGGGCAGTTCATAGCCCGTCGCAACAAAGCGGATCAGATGATCTCTGTACCGGCGGGTGGAACGGGCCTCCTGGGGCACCTCCTTATCAGCGGTCTTCACGCTGATGATGCAGAACTTGTTTACCGGGTTATGGTAGATCGTCCCGTCATAAGTTCCTCTATGGATCACTTCTTTTTTCCCTCCTTTTATGCCGCCTCGGCGTCACTCTTGACCGTGAAGCGGCGGTATTCGGAAACAGTCACATACTGCTCATAGATGTCCGGATGTTCCAGCTTCAGCCTGTTCAGATTATCCTTGTCAATACTGGGGGTCCGCACCGGATTGTAGGTGACGGTATAGTTCACCCCATCCTGCTGGCAGATGGCTTTGCAGCTTTTCCCCATTTTGGCAATGATGGCAGCCTTCAGCCGCTTCATATCTTCCTCGATTTCCTTTTTGCCTGCTTCTGCGCCTTTTTTCTGCTCCTGAAGTTGGAGAAAACGCATCAGCTTGGCCGTCAGGGGCAGGTCGAGTGATACAGCGGGGGCCTCCTTGTCAGCGGGGCCAGTGTACCGGCGCACGCTCTCGATCACGAGGTCGCCATCTTCGGTGTAAGGCGGCGGCGTTCTGGTAAGCACATGATTTTCCCAGAAATTCTGCTCCAGAAAAATCATCTCATCCTCATAGGCCAGATCTCTCTGCATATCACGGATAATGCTTTCCTGCTCGTTGTTGCCATACAGGCAGCAGAAGAAACAGCGGTCCACATCCATGACGGCCATGTAATGCCGCCCCTGGGACTCATAGTAGGCCGGAATGGTTTCCTCACCATCCAGCCACCAGTTGTCTTTGGCGTTGTAGTTTGTGGTCTTGATCTCCAGAATAGCGGTGGTGCCGTCCGGCAGTTCTACAAAGTAGTCCACATCCGCCAGCATCCAGGGATACTTCGGGTGCTGGAACATCTTTTTGATCTGATAGACCTTGTAGCCGGTCCGGTGCTGGAAGATCTTCGCCACCAGCGGTTCCAACAGGTGTCCCATCTCCAGGGCCACCCAGTTGTCCTCATGGTCCTCGACCACGGCAATGTTCAGCTTGTCATAAAACAGATCCCGGGCCGTCCGCCACGGTGAAATGCCCAGCAGAGCCGCAACATCGCTGCCGCCAATGCCTTTCCGGCGGTAAGCAAGCCATTTTTCTTCGGACAAGCCTGCCGTTTCCACCAGCACCAGAGGCTGATGCCGCTCTTTGACAGCCACACTGCCTGCCGGCATACTCAACACCCCCTCCGCGTCCTGCGGGGAATGACGGGCGCCCGAATCACCGGGCAATGCTTCTGTGCGGACTGGTTCAGCTTCTGGTACTGCCGCCAGCTCTCCATCGGTTTCCTCTTACTCGTCAGAGACTCCTGACTCCGCTTTTTTACATTCATGTTCATACCTGCCTTTCTGTAATTTTGGTATATCCTCAAAGCCGTTTCCGGCATTTGGGCAGAAAAAAAACGAGGGTGACAGTGGGCGTAACGCCTGATGTCCATAGCTGCCTATGAACCAAAGTCATCCTCGCTGACGGGAGCAAAAGTCCCGGAAAACAAAAAAAGCCAGTAATATACCGGCCCAGAGGGGCGCAGTAATACTACTGGCACAAGTACAATCTTGACTGCGTGTGCAATGCAGATTTTTCAATCCGCGGTACAGAAACTAAGTCTGTATCCCACAAGGGGAAAACGCACAAAAATCAATTACAGAAACAGTGTAACACAATATCTTGCGTTAGTCAAGGAATATCATCTATATATAGTATCTTTCTGTTGCTGAAAATGGCATTGCTCAAAAAAACTCATCAAAAGGCACAGGATTTGCAGAAATTTGGCCGCCATCTCCTATATATAGGGCGTACAGACATGGCATGGGACTCCGTAGCCGGTCTGCACGCTCTTTTTGTACCTTGACAAGCCCCATAACCTTTTCCATTGGAGTTATACAGGGATCGCGGACAGTGTGCGATGACCACATGGAGCCCGCCCACGATTGAAATACCGCACAGCGGGCCCTGGCAATACGCGGCGGAAAGCCCCGGCGCAGGAAATGGCCTTTGGAAGAGACCCTACACTTCCCGATGAATTTGAATGACTTCATTGTTTTTGTTGAAAACCTTCCACTACAAATCGTAGGGGATATATGTAATTGCAAATAAAGGAGGGCAATTATGGAAAAAAGAAAACCCAATGACCTTTCACCGGATCAGTGCTTGGCGGTCGATACGGAATCGCTTTGCAAACTGCTCGACTGCGGGCGGCACACGGCCGTCCAGATCGGCGACTTGGCCCACGCCCGCATTACCATGAATTCTCGTGTCCTTTGGAGCGTTCAGCGCGTAAAGGAATACTTGTACGAGATCTCATGCTAACAGAACCTTGCCCATTTCGGGCACAACAACACACAAAACATCGGGAGGTATCAGCCTATGCCAAAAGTTAGAAAAGACAACAAAGGCCGCAATCTGCGGACAGGGGAAACACAACGCTCAGACGGCAGCTATATGTTCGTCTATAAGCTGGGAACTAAGAAAAAGTACATTTATGATACCGATTTGGCTTCCCTTCGTGCAAAAGAAAAGCAAATTGCGAAAGATGCTGATGATGGTATCCGGACTCAGGAAGCAATGAAACTCACCTTGAATGATATGTTCAAGGTCTACATGGATAACAACATCAGGTTGAAGCCATCTACGCGAGCCAATTATGAGTACCTTTGGGATCGTTATGTGAAAGATGAACCTTTCGCCAATGAGCCGCTTCCAAATGTCCGTCGCAGCGATGTTCTTGGATTCTATACCAAACTGCTCAAACACGGTTTCGCCATTAACTCGCTGGAGAGCATCAACACCATCGTACATCCTGCTTTCGAACTGGCTGTAGCGGATGATTATATCAGGAAGAACCCCAGCAAAGGCATTTATACCAAGTTAAAAACAGATGGAAGCGCGCCGAAACCGAAAAAGCGGATCGCCCTTACCAAAGCACAGCAAAAAAATTTCCTCCAGTATATCGCAAGATCTCCTATGTATAGTCACTGGCTGCCTGTCATGGTGACTCTTCTGGGAACCGGCCTTCGTGTAGGCGAATTCACTGGCTTAACAAAAGATGATGTGTACTTGAATAAAGCCCAGATTTCCGTCAATCATACGTTGATCTATCGGGTCATTGATGGAAAAGCCGGCTTTCATATCACAACTCCCAAAACGGAAAGCGGCAATCGTATCATCCCAATCCTCTATCCAGAAGTCATCGAGCAACTTAGCCAACAAATCGAGGCAATGGATGCTTTATATCCGAATGACAAACTGGTGCTGAGTGGTTATCACGGTTTCATCTTCCGAAATCGCTACGGAAGTTTTCTCTCCGCTCATAATATCAATCGGGCCATTGAACGCATTTCCACAGCGTACAACATGGAAGAACTGAATCAAGCTGAATTGGAAGATCGTGAGCCGGAGCTTCTTCCCCATTTTAGCGTCCATAACCTGCGGCACACTTTCTGCACAAGACTCTGTGAAAGCACGAACGATATCAAGTTTATCCAACAGGTAATGGGCCACGCTGATTTTTCCACGACCATGGACATCTACACCCACATCACACAGGAAAATATGGAGGAAAAAGCAGCAACAATCAAGGGTAATTTGGTGCTGATGTGAAAATTACAAAAAAGGGCAAATCCGCAGTTAAAAGCGCGGATTTGCCCTTCATTTTGGCCCGTCTGATGCCGTCTGATTTCAAGCAAAAGTTGTGAAAAAGTTGTGGTTGTAAGCCTCTTTCACTACATCTTGTTTCGTCCTGCTCCGTCATCCACAATATATTGTGGATTATTTGTCCAGAGGCTTCATAGTGGGGAAAAGCAGAACGTCACGAATGGAAGCACTGTTGGTAAGCAGCATGACCAGACGGTCAACACCAATACCAAGGCCGCCCGTCGGAGGCATGCCATACTCCAACGCAGTGAGGAAATCCTCATCGGTTTCGCTGGCTTCGTCATCACCTGCCGCGCGGAGTTCCATCTGATGCTCAAACCGCGCACGCTGATCAATCGGGTCATTGAGTTCGGAGAATGCGTTTGCGTGCTCACGTCCTACAATGAACAGTTCAAACCGCTCTGTATAATCCGGATCGCTCGGTTTCCGTTTTGCAAGCGGAGAAATTTCAACCGGATGTTCCGTAATGAATGTAGGCTGAATGAGCTTGTCCTCACAGAATGCTTCAAAGAAAAGGTTCAGGATATCACCTTTCAGGTGATGCTCTTCATAATCCACATGGTGCTCTTTCGCAACCGCACGCGCTTCTTCCAAAGTGGAAATTTCGCCGAAATCGACGCCGGCATATTTTTTAACAGCGTCCTTCATGCTCAAACGCTCGAACGGCTTTTCCAAGTCAATCGTAACATCGCCATATTGGATGATACCACTACCTAAAACGGTTTTCGCAACATGGCGGATGAGGTTTTCGGTGAGATCCATCATTCCGTTAAAATCGGTATATGCCTGATAAAGCTCCAACAAGGTAAACTCCGGGTTATGACGGGTGTCGATTCCCTCATTGCGGAACACACGGCCAATCTCATAAACGCGGTCAAAGCCGCCAACGATAAGGCGTTTCAAATGAAGTTCCAGCGCAATGCGCATATACATGTCAATATCCAGCGCATTGTGATGGGTGATAAACGGACGCGCAGCCGCACCACCGGCAATGGTGTGAAGCACCGGTGTTTCAACTTCAAGGAATTTTTCCTGATCCAGATAATTACGGATCTCGCGAATAATGAGAGAACGTTTTACAAATGTATCCCGTACTTCCGGATTCACGATAAGGTCAACGTACCGCTGCCGATAACGGGTTTCTGTATCGGTCAAGCCATGAAATTTTTCCGGAAGCGGCAGCAAGGCTTTAGAAAGGAGGACAATTTCAGTCGCGTGGATGGAAATTTCCCCGCTTTTGGTTTTGAATACCGTTCCCTTCAAACCGATAATATCGCCAATATCCCATTTTTTAAAGGAAGCGTAGCTTTCTTCCCCTACATTATCAACGCGTACATAAGACTGAATGCGGTCGGTATGATCGCGCAGATCAACAAAGCTGGCTTTGCCCATCTTACGGCGGCTCATCATACGTCCGGCAAGAGAAACCTCTTTGCCTTCCAGTTCATCATAATGATCGCGGATCTGCTTCGCGGTATGTGTAACGTCATAGGTCGTAATCTGAAACGGATCATGTCCTGCAGCTTGTAATTCAGCAAGCTTTTCGCGGCGCACACGGCGCTGCTCATGCAATTCTTCCTGCGCAGCAGCCTCGTTTACCAGTTCGCTCATTTTAAAAATCCTCCTGTAGGGAAAGCCAATATGCCTGTCCCTTTGCAATTTATTATTTCATAAAAATATGTCTATTTCTTTCAAAAAATGTAAAGAAACAAAGGGCGCAATGGCCCTTTGTGAAAAAATCAGCGATGCTGGATTTCCAGGATCTCGTAATCCACCATTCCGGACGGTGCTTCCGCCTGAACGATTTCGCCAACACGGTGACCGAGAATGGCCTTTCCAACCGGAGATTCATCCGAAATTTTACCATTCATCGGGTCCGCTTCCGTAGAACCGACCAGATGGTACTCCATAATCTCGTCGAACTCAACATCACGGATCTTGACTTTCGAACCGAGGTTCACAACATCACGGTCCACTTCCTCATCGCCAAGTACCTTAGCGTTTTTCAAGATCGCTTCCAGCTGAACAATGCGGGCTTCTACCATTGCCTGCTCGTTTTTTGCTTCATCATATTCACTATTTTCGGAAAGGTCGCCAAAAGAAAGCGCAACCTTAATTTTCTCAGCAACATCTTTGCGTTTTACCGTTTTTAATTCCTCAAGCTCCTGCTCTAAGCGTTTCAAACCATCAACAGTCAGTACAACCTGTTTTGCAGACATGTAAAATTCCTCCTTAAAAACAAAAGTTCCCGGCAAAGACGGAAACCTTTGGACAATACACAAAAATAATTATATTAAAAACCGGGGCGGCTGTCAAGTGAGAATTCCGTTTCCAGAATATTTTGCAACGTAACCGGCCGATTATCCAAACGGCATTGATCCGGCAAAAAGCAGCGAGATTCCGCGGGAAAAATGAATCGTTCCAATGCGGCCGCAAACTGAAGCGAGTCAATCGAATCAGGGAATATATCGTTATAGCATTCCAATTTGCTCTGCGAAAACCCATGCAATACCCGGGCGTTTCGAAACTGATCAGGTTCCAGTGTTACAACTGGCACGATAAGCTGTCCGCCCATATCCACGCCAAACCCTTTCGGGGAAACCAGCATCATTCCGTCGTTCGGGCGGCTCAATACGTCGGTGATCTGTAAAACACCGCCATAGTCTGACGTAATTTCTTCGGCAAGCAATGTGTACTCCTGTTTCCGAAGCGTCACAACTTTTAACAGCGCACAATGTTTTGCCATAATATTTGCCAAATCCAAATAAACGCCGCGCAGATCAATTAATGTAGCCGTGCGGTCACGCAACGGAGTGTTGGATGAAGAAAGCCAAAACTCAACAGCGCTTTTCAAGTAGAGATACGAAATTCGCTGCGTGTCAACAGGACGAATTCCCCATTCATCCGGAAGGCAAAGCCCCTGCTCCATAACAGCATTTTCAGCGCTTCCCCTTAAAACCTCATGCAGTTTTTTGATTTTAATCCGCCCAGACTTTAAATGAACAACCGGGACATCAATTCTGCCACCCCGGCTGGTTTTAATTGTTTGGACATCAACCGAAAATCCTTTTCGGAACACAGCACCTGAACGATATTCTTTTCCTTTTTCTCCCGTAATGATGCAAAACATAAAAACACCCTGCCTCATATGATTTGGAACCTGATTTACAGGTCAATCATATGCAGACAGGATGTTTGTAAGAACTTATTTTACCGAATCGAGAACTTCCAGTGCTTTGATATACTGTTCATCCGCTGACAATTCGAGCTGATCGTAACTGAACAGCTTTTCATCTTCCGCAGAAAAAGTGACTTCATAGTCCGGTACAAGACCGGTACCGTTAAAGTTTTCGCTGACAGCAGAATTAAAGTAAGCGCTGCTCAATACCAAACAGCTTCCGTCCTTGAGCTGATAAGCTTCCGGCACAACGCCCTGACCATAGGTTGTTGTACCTATCAGCTTGGATTTGTTGTAGTCCCTTAAGTCAGCCGCAAACAACTCCGCCGCAAACTGGGTTTTACCGTTTACAAGCGTAACCATAGGAAGGTTCAGTTCATTCGCGTCAGAATACTTGAGCACTTCGCTTGTTCCGTCGTTTTTGGTAATTGAAGCAATATCACCGGCAGGCAGGAGAAGATCAAGCATTTCACAGGCATTTTCCAAAGTACCGCTGTTAACCCCACGCACATCAAACACAATGCCGGTAATCGTTTCATCCGCTGCAACGCTGCTGATGATCCGGCGGAACTGTTCGACCGCAGAATCTGAAAAATCCTTGATTCGAATGTATGCATTACCATTGGAAACATCCATTGTAACCAAAGGAATTTCAAAATTTTTGAGCAGAACGCTTATATCCATGTCAACACTGTCCCGGCGCACCGTAATGTTCACACTTGTTCCAGCTTCACCCATTAGCTTGTTCAGCGCATCCGCATACTCAACAGTCTGAACATCTTCTCCCTCAATAGCGATCAGAAGATCGTTTTCCTGAATTTCGGCAGATTCTGCCGGAGAACCTTCATACACCTCACTGATACGCAAATAGCCACTGTCGTCACGGGATAAAGCAGCCCCAATCCCAACCAGTTTTCCTTTTTCAATGGCAACCAGCCGATTGTATGTTTCCGCATCGTAATACGTAGCATATGGGTCATCAATACCGTCCGCAAAACCATCTGAAACGCTGTTCAACAACCGCGTTTCATCAATTTCGCCAACATAATTCTGACGGATGAGATGCTCCACTTCCGAAATCTTTTTATACAATTCTTCCCGTTCTTTTACGTTGAATACCTTATCATTGAACATGTTCAGGGTAATAATCATCGTAATCGTAAAAGTGATTGCCGCAATTACAGCCATGAAGCTGATCGCAGCTCCCAGGGAAATTTTTCGATTCATTCACCGCTCCTCCAATTGCTGTTTCTCTCTGTGCGCTGTCAGCGGCTCACATAATTCAGCGGGTTATCCGTAACGCCGTTGACACGCACTTCAAAGTGACAGTGATTTCCATATGAGTCACCGGTTGAACCGATAAACGCAATGGTATCCCCCTGTTCCACATGCTGCCTAGCCACCACATTCAAAGATGAATTATGCGCATAAAGAGTGGAATATCCACCGCCGTGGTCAATGATTACAACATGTCCGTAAGACGAACTCCAGTTTGCGCGAATCACCGTACCGCTCTTAGAGGCGCGGACCGGATGACCATATGCAGCCGGAATGTCAATACCCTTATGGAATTGCTGTTTGCCATAAAGATCACGCCACCCATAACCATCCGAAATATTCGTATAACCGGAAACCGGCCACAGCCAGCCACCCGGGGACAGTTCACTGTCCGGGTTCTGTGCCTGATATTGCTGGATGAGTTCTTCCATTTCACGGTCGGCCTGCTCCTGCGCTGCAATAATGCGGTCGCGTTCCGCAGCGATCTCTTCTTTTGTTCCCTGCAGGTTATAAAGCCGGTCATTCGACTCGGACATTGCTACCTGCAATTCATTGTTTTTCTCAGCAATAGAAGCTTTGTCTGCCTCTACCTGTGCTTTGGATTCCTCGATTGCTTGCTTATCGGCCTGGATCTGTTCCATCTTTGCGGTCAGATCCTTGATGAGCTGGTCATCATGCTCTGCAACCTTCTGAACTGTTTCGTTCACAGTCAAAAACTCCGCAAACGAAGAACTACCGAACAGAACGCTGAGAATGGTAGAATCGTCAGTCATATACATAGCGCGAAGCCGTTTTTTGAGAAGCTCCTTGTTCTCATCAATATCCTTCTGCGCCTGTTCAATTTGCTGGTTTTTGGCCTGAATATCCGCTTCCAACAGAGAAATACGACTGTCTAAAACCGAAATCTGATCCTGAATATTCTGAATCTGATATTTAAGCTGGGTCTGGTAAGCCTGTTCGTTTTCAACGTCATTTTTGGCTTTATCCAGGTCCGCGTCGATCTGTTCCTTTTGCTTCGCGAGCTCAGCCTCTTTTTTGGCCAGCTCATCTCTTTGTTGCAGATATTCTTCTTCTGTCATCGCAAAAGCCTGCTGCTGAGGCGTCTGGATCACACAAACGAATGCAAACACACAAAAGAGCAAAAACGCCACTGTTTTTACTAACTGCTTTTTCCGTATCATAAAAAACCGCCTCAACCCTTTCTCAGACCTTTAAATGATTACGAACGCTGAATGTACACCCAACCGCGCCAACAACGACACCAGCCAGTACAAATCCACCAAGCAGTTCTCCCGCAATCTGCTCAAACGGGATGATGCTTGCCATCAAATCGTTGAGCCAACTGGAAGCGTAATCCGCCATCAAGCTAAACAGGAGGAAATAGATTCCCCAAATCAAAAGGAACGCGATTGCCGCTGAAATCAGTCCAATGAAAATTCCTTCCACAAAAAACGGGATGCGGATAAAATTATTGGTTGCGCCAACATATTTCATAATGTTGATCTCTTTCCGGCGGCTGAATACAGTCGCACGGATGGTATTGGAAATGATAACCAAAGAAACAATTACAAGCGCAATAATAATAATCATTGCAAACAGATTGATCATGTCGCGTATATTAGTAATCGTATCCGCAACATCGGTAGGCGCGTTAATCTGCTCGGTAATTGGATTTTGTGAAAACTCAGAAACGATCTCTGACGTATCCTCCAAATCCACAATCCGAAAACGATATGAACGCGGCAGAGGGTTCTCGTCCCCTTCCAGGCCCTCCAACAGAGCGGCGCTGTCTTCCATGGTTTCACTGAGCTCTTCCATCGCCTGCTCTTTGGAAACATAGGTCACATCAAACAGACGCGAATCATGCTGAAGCGTTTGAAGATTTGCCGCAACGTCCTCTTCCGAAACATCGTCTTTAATAAACATAACGACTTCGTTCTGATCGCCGATATAATCAATCATACTGGCGATATTCGCAGATAAAAGCCAGGAAAAACCGATCAGCAACAAACAGGTCGTCAACACCCCAATGGAAGCGAACGACATCAACCGGTTCAGCCAGACATTTTTTCCGCCTTCTTTAACGAGATATTTGAAGCTGCTGGCTTTCATCGGTTCCTCCTATATAATCATCGTATACAATCGTTCCATTTTCAATGGTAATGGTACGCCCGCCAAAATAACGAACAAGGTCATGCTCATGAGTGACCATGACAATGGTTGTCCCACATTTATTAATCTCTCTTAAAAGTTCAACAATCTCATAAGAAAGCTCCGGGTCAATGTTTCCGGTCGGCTCATCCGCAATGATCAGCGGCGGATCATTAATCAGCGCACGCGCCAGAGCAACCCTCTGCTGTTCACCACCGGACAATTCCGTCGGAAACTTTTTCGCTTTATCTACAAGTCCCATCAAATCAAGCACATATGGAACCTGATTACGGATATACCGACGGGACGCATCGGTCACACGCAGGCTGAACGCAACGTTATCAAACACGTTCATTGTGGGAATCAAACGGAAATCCTGAAAAACCACACCAATGGAACGGCGAAATTTCGGTATCTCACGTTTTTTGATCTTTCGCAGATCATAACCATTCACCGTAACCGTTCCTTTGGTCGGCAATGTCTCACGCAGGATCAAGCGAAACAGAGAGCTTTTACCGGCACCCGAAGATCCTACAATAAAGGCAAATTCGCCAGCCGCAATATTCAGGTTTATGTTCTTCAGCACAGGGGGATTTTTTCCGTATGCAAAAGACACATCTTTAAAATTAATCATAAACTACTGCACCACAATTCAAAGTTTCTCATTCCAGTTGGTCCAAATCCGCGTTTTTAACGATCCGGTTAGAATTTGACCGGATTTGACGTCAAATATTTTTTGACCATCAATGCAATTTTGAAAATGATCGCATGATCGAACTCGCGCAGATCAAGGCCAGTCAATTTCTTGATCTTTTCCAGACGATAAACCAGCGTATTCCGGTGAACGAACAATTTTCTCGAAGTTTCAGAAACGTTCAGGTTGTTTTCAAAGAATTTCTGAATGGTAAACAACGTTTCATAATCCAGCGATTCAATGGAACCACGTTTAAACACTTCTTTTAAAAACGTTTCACACAATGTTGTCGGAAGCTGATAAATCAACCGCGCAATGCCAAGATTGTCATAGCTTACAATCGCTTTGTCCGTATCAAATACCTTTCCAACCTCCAACGCAATCTGCGCTTCCTTGAAAGAATGCGCAAGATCTTTCACGCCGACTACCGGAGTACCGATTCCCACAACCGCTTTGGTATAAAACTCGCTGGACAGGGTATCCACAATCGAGCACGCAAGCTTTTCAAGGTCTTTGGATTCAATAGTAGGTTTGATCTCTTTAATCAGAACAATCTCTGTCTCACTGATGTTGAAAACAAAGTCCTTCTGCTTGTCCGGGAAAAGGTTCTGAATCACATCGTAAGCAGATACATCATGAGAAGAAGTAATCCGAATAAGCAGCGCAACACGGCTCACATCTGTGTTAAAATGGAGTTCACGTGCCTTTACGTAAATATCGCCCGGAAGAATATTATCCAAAACAACATTTTTAATAAAGTTATTGCGGTCGTATTTCTCATCATAATACTGCTTGATGCTGGAAAGAGTCACTGCCAAAATCTGGGCATATTTCGACGCAGCTTCATCCGATCCCTCTACAAAAACCGCATAATCCGGCTTGATGTGTGAGCCGAACGGTTTATATGTATATCCGTCACGAACGAAAACATCATGGCTTTCCGCAGTATCCAAAGAAATATATTCATTGGTAATACCGATTCTGGAAAGTTCACTGCAAGCAATGACGGTGGCCTGATCATCCACAACACCAATCACACGATCAATCGTGTCTCTCATCTGGTGAACAATGCCTTGGAACAACCGGTTCGACATAACAAATCCCCTCTTACATTCAAAATTTACATTCATAAACTATTTTACATAACTTTTTCACAATTTGCAACATATTACGAGGGCTTTTTTGTACATTTTATGCTTTTCTGCTTGCAATCGCCCAAAATGACAGTTCTCGACCAAAGCTTATTACAAATTGTAACATATTGTTGTCGATAAAATGTTAAGCAAAAATGAACAAAAGCAGTTAATTTTTCCCATAAAAAAAACGCTGTACATATGTACAGCGTTTTTAATAGAACAATCAGTTGCAGATAACCTGCTCGGTTTCTTTATCAAAGATGTGGATACGATTCAAATCGATCGCAACTTTGATCTTGTCGCCCGGACGAGCATTGGAACGGGTAACACGAGCAACGATGTTGTTATCTTCACAGGTGAGGTACAAGTAGGTCTCAGCGCCCATCAGCTCAGCAACGTCAACGCTTGCTTCAACAACGCCATCGGTCATGGTGGAGAGATACATCTCTTCGTTGTGAATGCTTTCCGGACGAATACCAATGATTACTTCTTTACCAACTGCAGCACGAACAGCTTCGTTATCAGCTTTTGCAGCCGGAAGCGGAATCTTGTACTGGCCAAAGGTGAAGTAAACTTTTCCGCCCTCTTCAACAAGAGTTGCGTTAACAAAGTTCATCTGCGGAGAACCAATGAATCCAGCAACGAAGAGGTTGCACGGGCTGTCATACAGGTTCTGCGGAGTATCAACCTGCTGAATGAAACCGTCTTTCATAACAACGATACGGTCAGCCATGGTCATAGCTTCGGTCTGGTCATGAGTAACGTAAATAAAGGTAGTACCAAGACGATAATGAAGTTTGGTGAGCTCGGTACGCATCTGAGCACGGAGTTTCGCATCCAAGTTGGAAAGAGGCTCGTCAAGAAGGAATACCTTCGGGTCACGAACGATTGCACGACCAAGCGCAACACGCTGACGCTGACCACCGGAAAGAGCCTTCGGTTTACGATCAAGCAGATGGGTGATATCAAGAATGCGAGCCGCTTCTTCAACACGACGTTTGATTTCATCTTTCGGAGTTTTACGGAGTTTCAAACCGAAAGCCATGTTGTCAAATACGGTCATATGCGGATAAAGTGCATAGTTCTGGAAAACCATTGCGATATCGCGGTCTTTCGGAGAAACGTCGTTCATCAGGGTCTCGCCAATGTAGAGCTGACCGCCGGTGATCTCTTCAAGACCTGCAATCATACGCAGTGTGGTGGATTTACCACAACCGGAAGGGCCAACCAGAACAAGGAATTCTTTATCTTCGATTTCCAAGTTAAAATCGGTAACAGCCTGAACGCCGCCCGCGTATACTTTCTGAATATTACGTAACGATAAGTTTGCCATCTTCTATGTACCTCCTAATTCATTGTAAGCAACTTTTGTACTTATACTATAACAAATCAGGCCTATAAAAAGCAATAAGGTTATTAGCCAAAGATTCAAAAAGCTGTTTATGGAATTTTACTAAAATTATTTTTTCAGTAAAAATTTATTCATTTTCCGGCAAATTTGTGCCCAAAATCAGTTCGCATTCTTTGTGCAATATTTCACGAGCCTGGCCGGGAGCCAGCTCAGGGTCGAGTGAAAGGCTGCCGATGCTGACCCGCTTTAATGCTTCTACATGATTGTCAACCGCTTCGAACATCCGCTTTACCTGGTGAAATTTCCCCTCATATAACACCGTGCTCACGAGCGGATGTTCTCCGTCCTCCAGAACCCGAAGCTGAGCCGGAAGACACTTTGTGCCGTCTTTCAGGACAATCCCGTCACAATATCGGCGGATCTCCTCCGGCGCAATCGGATGCGCTAACACCGCGTGATAGGTTTTGGGGACGTGATGTTTCGGCGAAAGCATCCGGTGGGCAAAATCGCCGTCATCGGTCAACAGCACAAAGCCTTCGGTGTCAATATCCAAGCGACCGGCGGGAAACATATTTTTACGCTTGAGCGATTCAGGAAGCAGGTCAAGCACAGTTTGGTGCCGTTTGTCATCCGTCGCGCAGATAACTCCTTTGGGCTTATTGAGCATTACATACAGATACTTTTTATATACGATCTCTTCTCCCCGTACAGAAACACAATCAGATGCTTCCTTTATATTAACAGACGGATCGCTAGCCACTTTACCGTTCACCGAAACGAGCCCCGCCCGCACCAACTCCTTGATTTGTTTCCGGCTTGCGACATTCTGACCGGATAAAAAACGATCCAATCTCATATGTGGCCCTCCTGTAACCGCCTTTTGCCTTTTCTCTGCCGTTTCATTGCGAAAAAGCAAACTAATTCAACGCGATAAATTAAAAAGGCCTGCCGGTCCGGCAGGCCTGCTTGTTCTATTGTAACGGAACAAGAGTGGGATTGCAACTCTTCACGGCATCAAGAAGCCGTGCATAAATCCATCCAGTTCGCTGGAGGATACATCTCCTCCCACAACGCGGTTTTCTATTACCAATATATGAGCATACACATTGGCCGAACCATCCGGATAATTTGTGACAAGATAGGTATAACGGATTGCCGTCTGCCCTTTGCAATTGCTAAGGTCCAGTCCCTGATCCAGCTGAATCTTATTATAATTGGTAAAAACATCGTCAAATTCATTCGGGATCAACACTTCGCACGCATCGGTCGGCTCTTCAATCACCTTCCAGCCAAAATACTCCAGAAATGCGACCCTCTGTTCATTTGTCTCCACCATCATCATTTCTTCCGCAGGCATCTGCCCTGGCGCCTGATCCCCGGAATGCATGGACGAAAGAACGAACACGGAAACAATGCCGATTGCCAGAATCACCAAAAATATGATGAACAGCTTGATTTTCGACATACGAACAGAACACAGGAACATAGTACATTACCCCCTAAACTCACGAACAGATGGTAAAGTATATGTTCCTGTGCATAAAAACAGTACTAAAATGTGAAACAGGCTATTTCGCGGCGTTCTGAATCACAGCGGCCTGAAACTGTTCCGGAAGAGGCTCATACCGCTCAAAATCAAGCGTGAAACTACCGTCGCCCTGCGTCATCTGCCGCAGAACATTGGCGAAATCCTGCATCTCCGCCATCGGTACATTGGCTTCGATCTGCGTGTAGCCTGGCTCATCCGGATTCATGCCAAGCACCCGTCCGCGCCGTTTGTTAAGCTCACCCATCAGGTCGCCTGTTTTATCGTCCGGAACAATGGCTTTCAGCATACCAATTGGCTCCAAAAGAATCGGGGAAGCCTGCGTCATTCCTTCTTTGTAAGCGAGGTTCGCAGCTGTTTTAAACGCCATTTCGGAAGAATCGACCGGGTGATAGGAGCCGTCCAGCAGGGTCGCTTTCACTCCAACCACAGGGTAGCCCGCGAGAACACCTTTCAGCACACTGTCCCGCAAACCCTTTTCAACCGCCGGGAAGTACCCCTTCGGCACAGAACCGCCGAAAACATTTTCCTCAAACACAAGATCGTCACAATCCCATGGCTCAAATTCGATCACAACATGACCGTACTGACCATGACCGCCGGTCTGCTTTTTGTGCTTGCCTTCCGCTTTTACCTTTTTACGGATCGTCTCACGGTAAGCGATGACCGGTGGTTCCAGATCCACTTCAACGCCAAATTTATTTTTCAGCTTCGCTTTCGTAACATCCAGATGCTGCTCACCAAGACCGCTGAGCACCTGCTGATGGGTTTCGGTATTGAGCACAAAGCCAAGGGTCGGATCCTCTTCCAGCAAACGATGAATACCGCCGGAGATCTTGCTTTCGTCCCCGTTTGCGGAAGCCTTGACCGCAAGCGAGAAGCACGGACGAGGAAATTCAACCGCTTCAAAGGAAACTTTACGCTTAGGATCACACAAGGTATCACCCGTGAGCGCAGTAAGTTTGGTCAACGCAACAATATCGCCCGCCACAGCTTCCTTGACTTCGCCCTGCTTTTTGCCGCGAAGATTGAGCATCTTGCCCAGCTTTTCCGGCTGACCGGTCGTCATGTTCACAACAGGAGTTTCAGGGGTCAAAACACCGGAAATCACCTTAACAAAGGAAGTTTTTCCAACAAACGGGTCAGCCACTGTTTTAAAGACATACGCACTAAGAAGAGCACCCTCATCACAGTCTATGTTGATAAAGGAATCCTCACAGGCGGCCTCTTTTCCCGCACTCTCGGCAGCGGAAGGAAGCATTTTAGCAATTGCATCCAACAGCGTGTCAATTCCGGCAAGAGTAAGTGCGCTTCCACACAATACCGGGGTGATAGCACCGCTCTTGATTCCGTTATGCAGGCCGGTAATCAACTCAAAATAAGTAAATTGCTCGCCCGAGAAAAACTTCTCGAACAAATCTTCATCGGTTTCCGCGATTGCTTCACTGATCGCGGCGATCAGGCCATCCAACCGATGCTCTGTATCCGGCATATCAACCGGCGAAGCGATGCCTTTCGCATCGTATTTATACGCCTGCATTTCCAGAAGATTAATGTAACATTCTACTCCGTTTCCGGAAGAATATGGAACAACAATCGGGCAAACCGAAGGCCCGAACTCTGTTTTTAAACTTTCAAGAACTTTATAAAAATCAGCGTTTTCGCTGTCCATTTTCCCAACAAAAATCATGGTCGCTTTGCCCTGCTTTTTCGCAAGCTTATAGGCCTTTTTCGCTCCCACTGTAACACCGGACTTACCCGAAACGGCAATCAGCACGCTGTCTGCCGCGCCAACTCCCTCATAAAGCCCGCTTGCAAAATCAAACAGACCGGGAGTGTCCAGAAGATTGAGTTTCACATCGCCGCACGCAAACTGCGCAAGCGAAAGGGATAATGTAGCTTTCCGTTTGATTTCCTCCGGATCAAAATCGCACACGGTGTTTCCATCCGCGACTTTGCCAAGACGCTCGATTGCGCCTGCTTTAAACATCATAGCTTCTGCCAGTGAGGTTTTACCGGAACCCGCATGCCCGGCAATTGCTATGTTTTTAATCCTGTCCGCCCCGAAACGGCTCATACAACCACTCCCTTTTGTAAGAATTACATATAAAAGTTGAAATTTATGATTGGATTATATCACGTTTGCACAGTTTGCGCAATGAATTTTGGTTTGTTTTTGTACCAAATATCACTTCAAATTTTAAGCAGGTTGAACAAAATTGAGCCCTTTTTCAATCAAATCATATGAAAAAAAGAAAAACCGTATGCGAAAAGCATACGGTTTTTCTGACAGGCTCTACATATTCTTCAAACGCGGGATCAGGTAGGTAGCAAGCACCCAAACCAGTTCAAACACAAACAGTGAGAGGGTTTTCATCTCACTCATTCCTGATGTAATGGTGAGCAGGATAATCAGCAAAACGCCCAAAGCAATGGAAGCAAACTGCAAGATGCTCGCCAATGTAATCGAGCCCTTCAATCCTCTAACGCCCAACAGGGAACCCGCAAATGCCGCAAAGGTACCGTTGCTGATTACGGAACTCGCTTTGCGTTTAACCGGTGAGGCGTATTCATCATACACATTATGAAGCCGTGCCGGAATGATTTTAAAGCAGGTGGGGTCTTCATCAAAAATCTCAGCCAGTTTTTCCTGTGTAATAACAGCATCCACCGATTTTACAATCAAACTGATTCCATGGTCGCCCAACCGGTGAATCGCCGTGCGAACCTCAGGAGAAGCAAAGAACTTTGTCAAAAACACTGCGGTAAGTTCTCCCGATGTGGAAAGGTAAATCAGTTCATGACCTTCGTTCAAAAAGCGGTCTTCATAATCTTTGGAAGGAACGCTGATGCCGTGGTTCATCATTAATTCACGGCTGCCGATCAGTACCCGCTTGTTGTTTACCCACGCGGAAATCCCCATTCCGTCTTCATAAATCACCGAATCGACCGGACGAAGCAGCTTCTCATTTCCGCCGATAATCTGAGAAAACACATGGGTCAGCACGCTTCCGGAAGCACTGATCACACTTGCGGCGTCAATCAGCGCCTCATCGATCCGCTGTCCGGCAAATGTTTTGATTCCAAACAAGCGCACAGCGTTTTCCGGGAACAGGTCGTGCGCCGTAACGGCAACGGCGTTTACATAACTGTAATCCTCCATCTCGCTGGAAGACAGAACCACTCCGCCGACCCGGCTGTACTTTTTGGCAAGACGAGAAAGCGGGAAATAAACGGAAAACAGGTAAGAAAATGGGGCGAACACGCACAAAACCGCTGCCGCCGTTGTGAGCGCGATATCCAGGTTGTTGATCATCAGCATAGAGACCGAACCAAGAAGCAGCGCAAACGCAAGGCCCAGAGGAGTCAAGTATTTCGCCGCATCGTCGTTTACGTCTTCATCTGTGGAATAAGCGACAAAATCCTCCGCGAACTCGACCGAACGCTGGACCGCAACAACCGGAAGATCATCAACCGCGCCACGCGTAAGGCTAACCGCATCATCCTCGTCATCGATCAACAAGGTGACGCTCTTTTTATAAGGCGATGAAACCACACGGAAGTTTAAAATCATTCGGTTCATTCCCAAGAAGCGTACGATATTTCCGCAAAACAGCGAACCTATGATAACCAGTGTATAAAGATGCACGCTAGGATTGATCAGAGAATCCACCCGGAAAAAGCAGATAACTGTCTGAATGAGCGCAAACAGAGCGGCAATTGAAATCATGCTGTCCCGATTAGGACGGAACCGCATGGCGGACAAAAGCCCTTCTCCCACCGAGGAAGCACACGCCAGCATGGAACCAATCAGCAAGACAAAGTGCACCGCCAGATAGACAATCGGCGACCCGTCCGCACGAAGGAACGACGGCAGAAGCTGCGGGAACAACGCTTCTCCTAACGACAGCAGAAGCGAGATTCCTCCCAGCACAGCAAGCACGATGCTGCCGATTGCAAGTTTTCTGCGGGTTGAGAGGATTTCCTGATAAACCTCACGCTCATCCTCCGGAGAACGATACTCGATTGCAGGAGTTTCGCCTTCCTCGCCCTCTTCTTCGTCCAACTCATCGTCTTCGTCCGCTTCACTGTCGGCCTCATGTTCGGCCGAAGCGGCATCACCAAGATCTATGTAACGGGTCCGAGCAGAATCTTCAGGGCCTTCGGATTCTTCGTATGCTTCACCCAGATCATCCCAGATGGTGTTTACTTCTTCCTCTTCCGGCATATCATTCTCAGCAGGGATTTCCGGCTCTTCTGACGGAACGTCGGCTTCAGAAATCACAAAACCGCTCTGCTGTGCATCACGGGAAAATACCAGCTCATCCGGCTGCGAAGGAGATGTTTCATCTGGATGTTCCTGCACAGGGGCTGATTCCTGCTGCACATCTTCCACATGCATCTCTTCCGCAAGAGACTCCCGCAGCAGGTCTACCGTAGAAGAACTGGGCTGTTGAATTTCGGGCAAAGAATCTTCTTCATTTTCCAGTTCCTTGGAATAATCGATTTTAACAACAAACTTTCCTTTGGCTGTCTCCTGCTTCTGGCGGGAACGCCCTCTTTCCGTCTGTTCTTCTGCCGCGCGGCGCTTCGCCGCGAATGATGCCGCAAGGCTGCTGTGCTCCCTTGTTTCCGGAGTACGGGAAACACACTGCCGGGGCTCCGGCTTTTCTTCAGCCGCAACCGGCGGCGTTTGAATCGGTTCCGACTTGACCGAACCCGCAGTCTCTTTTTGTTCTTCTGCGGCACGATGCTTTGCCGCAAACGACGCCGCAAGGCTACCGTGCTCCCTTGTCTCAGCAGTGCGGAAAATATCTCTTCCAGACTCAGGCCGTTGTTCAGGAACCTGCGGCGATTCCGCATGTTCCTCTTCAGACAGGTCTGGTATGGTTACGCGGAATTTCTCTTTCCCCGTCTCAGCCGCCGGCACCTTGGAAACTTCCGGTTCCGCCGAACGAAAGGAATCGGAAGTTTTCGGCTGCACATCCGGCTTGCTTGTCCCATCGGCTCTCTCGCTTAAAATATCCGCAATCAAACGGTCAACATCCACCGCGGAAGTTTTCCCCGTATTGGAAACAGACTGGCGCGGCTGGGTTTTCCCGGACGATTTCAAATCCGCCAATATTTCATCAACTGAATACTGTTTTTTTTCGCTCATAACGACCTCCATCAGCGTGTTGTCGCTTTGCTTTATTTGATCTGACCCAATCCCAACCGCTGCCGCGCGATTTCATACATCAGAATCCCGCCCGCAACAGAAGCGTTGAGTGACGTCACCTTTCCGAGCATCGGCAAGCTGACGCGAAAGTCACATTTTTCCATGACCAGCCGGCTGACCCCTTCGCCTTCCGAACCAATCACCAGCCCGCAGGCGCCGGAATAATCCTGCTCACACCAGTTGGAACCATTCATGTCCGCAGCATAAAACCAAAGGCCTTCCTGCTTGAGCCGGTCCATTTCCGCCGGTAGATTGGGCACACGGGCAACAGGCAGATGATTGACCGCACCCGCTGATGTCTTTTGCACGATCGGCGTCAGAGAAGCGCTTCTTCGCTTGGGGATGATAATCCCGTGCGCTCCCGCCGCTTCCGCCGTACGGATGATCGCGCCCAGATTGTGCGGGTCCTCCACGCCGTCCGCCAGAATGATGAACGGCGGCTGCCCGCTTTCTTTGGCGCGCGCCAGAATATCCTGCACAGAAGCATACCGCGCGCAGCTCGCCGTAGCGACCACACCCTGATGGCTGTCTGTACCGCTCATAAAGCGCAACTTCTGTTCGCTGACCTGTTTTACCACCAGCCCTTTCTGCTTCGCCATTGCGACAATACGGTTGAGGCTCCCAGTAAAACGGTGATCCGCCACAAAAATTTTGTCTAACTGCACATCCGAGGAAAGCGCCTCCAGAACAGCATTCCTTCCAACGATGATCTCACCGCCATCATTCACTGAATTCTTTTTTGTTTCATCCTGCATATCTTTACCAGCCCGGCTTTGGGCATTTTCCTTGTTCCTTCGTACGGTCCCGGCGCTTGTATTTTCGTCGTTTGAAACCGCCAAACTATATTCAGGACTTATTATAGCATACATCCTGCCAAAATAAAATATTTTTCGAGCAATGACGACGGAAATTCCTGTCAGCGCAAAAACAGCGCCGCGCCCGCCAAAAGGCCTCCGACAGCGCCAAACCCCACCTGCGCCAAAATTTTCCACGGCATACGTCGCCGCCGCTCCGGTTTCACAGGTAATGCTGTATGCTTTAAATATTGGTTGACAAACCGCTTGGCCTGTTCGTTTAATTCCTGTTCTGTGGCGGCAACCTGTTTGGGATTTACAAAAAGAATCGCTTTGTTAAAATAACTGCTTTCCGGGTTATTGATTTCAACAACTTTCTGCTGAACGCCTTTCACCATTTCCTTCCCCACTTTCCACATTTGAACCGAAGCCCCCTGTCATGGGATTTTTCCACTGTTTCCACAGAGTTTTCAACAGAGATGATTGGCAGAGCGTGGATAAAATATACATTTTGTAATCAAAACAGGGGAAAAATCTCGTTTTTGGTGGAAATCCGGGCGAATTTATGTTGAAAACTCTGTGGAAACAGTGGAAAAGCCCCGTTTTTACACAAACGGGGCTTTTTAAAATTTTCTGTGGAAAAAGGTTAAATCCATGATACGGAAAGTATATGCACCTTATGCACAAAAATATACATAGAAAGACATGTAATAAAAAAAGAGGGAACTATCCCTCTTTTCGACCGGTCAAAAACCAGATGGCTCGCTCAATGGAATCCTTTGAATTTCCCCACTCAGCATCCTTACCGCCGAAGCGATAATCAAAACGTGTGGTAAAGTGGTGCACATCGTTTGTCAATTCGGTAAGATACCGTTCGCAAAGCGGGGTAAGCACATTCATAAACAGCGCAAGATTCTTCCGGTTATAACGCTCTGCGGCGCGTTTGGCCAGCATTTCATAATGCGGAAGACAGATGACCGGCTGTTCGGAAAACAACTGTCTGAACTCGGCGTCCGATGCAAACAGTTTGAGCACATTGTCAATCATTCCGTCCATGACACCGTCAATCTTTTGGCAGACATAACAGGTATCGGTTTCAAGCGACACTTTTTTTCCGTAGCTTTTCTTGCGATCAAACACATTCTCGTGAATCTGCGCCAAACGGGTTTCCAGAATCAGCGCAAGCGACAAGCGGTTCTGCTTTGCGTGCATCATGTCAAAATGCTGCTTGCAAAAACCGAGCCGATTGGTCTCAATCCGCACATCCGGCTCCATCATCGCCGCTCCCATGATATAATCGACGCAACGGGTCTCCAGCATATCGTGCATGGCGCAAATCGGGCAGCCACACTTTGGTTCAAACACTTCACTGATCGGAATCGTATAAATGCGTTCCTGCATAATTCATTCTCCTTATCGTTTTTACCGACGCCCTCATTCAAACCGGAATAATCAGGATTCCTGCCCCACCGGCTGCTCCTCGAGCGGCACCGAAATACTGCCGGCATGGTACCATCGGTTCAGCAAAGGCCCGATCCACCGGCTGAGCGCACGAATGATAAAACCGGAAACCAACGCGGCGATCACCGTACCTTCACGCACCCCTTCGATTCTCCCGAAAAATACAAGTGACAGAATCACCGCAATGGCGACCAGAGAAACGTCGAAAACCACTTTAATATTTCCGAATACCTTTCCCGTTTTTTTGACACCGCATTGACAAACGCCTCACCGGAATTCATCACCGTTTGCGACAAAACCGTTAAACAGGCCCCAAGCGCTAAAACCAAACAACCGGTCAGAAGCACAATGAGACTCATCCAGTATTCAGAAAGAACCATCCCGCTCAAAAGCCATTTGCAGATATCGACAAACCAGCCGAACAAAAATGAAAGCGGAAGCTGCAGCAGCTCAAGCGGCTTAAACTCCTTCCGCAAAATAAGAATCTGGCCCAAAATCAAGACCACATTCCACAAAAACGTAAACATACCGAGCGAAATAAACGAAAACTGCTGATTTAACACATACGGCACGGATGAAATAAGGGAAACGCCCAGGCCGGTATCGACCATCAGCGTGATCCCGAACGCCATGACAAATAACCCAACAAGACAGGTCGCATAGCGTTTTGCCAATTCCTGCACACGCAAACAAAACACCCCATTCTTCTTTCTTTTCTTCTTCTTTTTTATTACACTTTACTATATTAGTATAGCACTCTGACTTGACTTTCGCAAATTAACCGGAATTCTTTTCCTCCCGCTCCCTTCTTTTGCGATGAGCCTTTATGTGCTATAATGGCTGAAAATACACCGCCCAAAGCGGTGATTCGACGGTGAAACGCGAACCGTCCGTAAAACGATTATACCTATTCGGAGGACTCATGCAATCACATATATCAAACAGCCGCTGTCTTGGCAGACAATTTGCACTGGAACTTTCCGCACCCGGCTTTTCCCTGGACGGAACATTAAACTGCGGCCAGTGTTTTCGGTGGGAACAGGAAGGGGACCGCTTTACCGGTGTGGTTAACGGGCACCGGCAGACGATCCATCAAAAAGGAGATGTTCTTTATCTGGAATGCGGCTCACAAAAGGACACTGCTTTCTGGAGAACCTATTTTGATCTGGACGGCGACTACACATGCCTTAAAAACACTTACCAAAGTGACCCGATCCTAGCGCAGGCGGTTAAATTCGCGGGAGGGGTTACCCTGCTGCGGCAGGACCCATGGGAGGCGTTGTGTTCCTTTATCCTTTCTCAGAACAATAACATTCCCCGCATCAAAGGCATTGTGCGCCGGCTGTGTGAACAGTTCGGGACCGAGGCCGAACCAGGTTGCTTTTCCTTTCCGAAGCCAGAAATTCTTGCGCCGCTCGAACCCGAGCAGCTCGCCGGGCTGCGCGCCGGATTCCGGGCAAAATATGTCATTGACGCGGCACGAAAGGTGACGGATGGAACCATTGACCTGAACGCGCTGTATGAATGCCCACTTGATGAGGCGCGCAAAACGCTTCAAACCATTTCCGGCGTGGGGCCGAAGGTGGCGGAATGCGCTCTTCTCTACGGACTGCACCGACTGGACGCGTTTCCCGTTGATGTATGGATCAAACGGGTACTCGCCGAATACTATCCCGATGGGTTTCCGGCTGTCGCATCGCCGGGTGTGGCGCAGCAATACCTGTTTCACAGCATCCGATGCGGGCAGCTCTCGCGGCCAAACGGACAGCAGCCGTAAAAACCGGTTGTTTTTTACAAAAAGATTTGCTTTTACGACCTGTATCGTATATAATAGAACTGTTGAAAAATTACAACAAGGAGGATGTCGATATGTTAGTTTCTGCAAAAGAAATGCTCACAAAAGCAAAAGCCGGAAAATATGCTGTCGGCCAGTTCAACATCAACAACCTGGAGTGGACCAAAGCGATCCTGCTCACCGCACAGGAGTTAAATTCCCCTGTTATTCTGGGTGTGTCGGAAGGCGCTGGCAAATACATGACCGGATACAAAACCGTTGTCGGCATGGTCAACGGAATGCTGGAAGAACTCAACATCACCGTTCCGGTCGCTCTGCATCTTGACCACGGCAGCTACGAAGGCTGCATGAAATGCATCGAAGCCGGTTTCTCTTCCATCATGTTTGACGGTTCCCATTATCCGATTGAGGAAAACATTGCGAAGACCACCGAGCTCATCAACATCACCAAAGAGAAAGGAATGTCTTTGGAAGCAGAAGTTGGTTCCATCGGCGGTGAAGAAGACGGCGTTGTCGGCGCAGGTGAAGTCGCTGACCCGAACGAATGCAAACAGATTGCTGACCTGGGCGTAACCATGCTCGCAGCGGGCATTGGTAACATCCACGGAAAATATCCGGCAAACTGGCAGGGCCTCAACTTTGACGTTCTGGCTGAGATCCAGAAACTCACTGGCGAGATGCCGCTCGTTCTGCACGGCGGTACCGGCATTCCGGAAGATATGATCAAAAAAGCCATCTCTCTCGGCGTTTCCAAGATCAACGTCAACACCGAATGCCAGCTTTCTTTTGCAGCTGCTACCCGCAAATACATTGAAGCCGGAAAAGACCTGGAAGGCAAGGGATTTGACCCGCGTAAACTTCTCGCTCCCGGTTTTGAAGCGATCAAAGAGACCGTTAAAGAAAAAATGGAACTGTTTGGTTCCGTCAACAAAGCATAAGATATGTTTTGATCAAAAGCCCGCCGAACACGGCGGGCTTTTTCTTTTTGCAGAGAAAACAGAATCTTTTAAAAAAATACTTTTCGGCCTGTTCTCTCTGCTTCCTGTACAAACAAAATACCACTTGAACACCTGAACCCAGAATCCATCCGAAATCCGCCTCAAAACAAAAACAGCGGTGCCTGTTACCACCGCTGTTTTGATTTCGTACCATATTTTCGAAGAGCCATAAACTCCGGCAAACAATCATTCAATGGGTGCCGCGCACCACAGTGATGCCATATTGTTCCAACTGCTGCGCGATTCTGGTAATAGCCGGGCATTCTGTGCGAGTCGCTTCATCGCCCGGCGTTTTCTTCTGGGTACAGATACCAATATGCACCACATCCGTGCCGATGGAGCGCAACCGTTCAAGCTTTTCCTGCATACCGGGATCGGAAAGCGGGTCGCTCCCACAGCCGTTACAGCGCATGAATGCCACCAGTTCCAGTTCTTCCCCCTCATAACGGGCAAAAGAGCGGCTGCGCTGATGAAGCGCCTGCAGACAGGCGGCGCCGGTACAGACCCGATTGGAGTCAAGGCAGGAAAAAATCGCAATTTTTTTCATATCATTTTCTCCTCTTTCCGGTGTGCCGGATGATAAACAATATGCCGCATTCCCATGCTGTCACAAACAATCTCGGCGTCAACCTCATATACCTGTTTAATAAACGCGGGTGTCAGAACCTCATCCGGCGTTCCACAACCAACGATCATCCCGTTTTGCATCGCAAACAACCGGTCGCAGTACATGGCGGCAATGTTCAGGTCATGAATAGCAGAAATCACGGTCAAGTTCATCCGCTTGACGATATCCAGAAGCTGAAGCTGGTATTTGATGTCCAAATGATTGGTCGGCTCGTCCAACACCAGGCAGGGCGTTTTCTGAGCCAATGCCCGCGCCAGGATCACCCGCTGCTGTTCCCCGCCTGAAAGGGTGGAAAAACTGCGTTCGGCAAATTCCAGCATGCCAACCTCATTTAAAGCATCATTAACAATTTTAAAATCCTCTGCGTTATCCCGCTCCAGCGCGCGCTTGTGCGGGGAACGCCCCATGAGCACCACCTCACGGACCGAAAAATCAAAGTTATAATAGTTATGCTGTGCGACGACCGCCAACTTCCGGGCGGATTCCTTAACCGAATAGCTCTGAAGTTCCCGGCCGTCCAGAAAAACAGCGCCGGAGGTGGGCTTCAACACCCGATAGATGCATTTAAGCAGGGTACTTTTCCCGCTGCCGTTCGGCCCGATGATGCCAACGAACTCCCCGTCGCGGAGGCTTATCTTCACGCCTTTTAAAATTTCCACTCCGCCGAGTGCGGCTTTGAGCTGACTGGTTGTAATTTCCATCAGTCTTTCCCTCCAAATCCATAACGGCGGCGTATCATCAGGTAGATAAAGCAGGGAGCGCCGATCATCGAGGTCAATATGCCGATGGGGAGCTCTGTGCCCTGAATGATGATCCGGCAAAGAACATCCGCCCAGATGAGAAAGACAGCACCCACCAACGCCGAAAGCGGGATGAGCTTTTTGTGATCGGTTCCAAACAACATCCGCACCGCATGCGGGACCACCAGCCCTACAAATCCGATCATACCGGAAGCATACACAACAAACCCCACCATAGCTGCCGATATCAGCAGATATATCTGCCTGCGGCGGTGCAGATCGGTCCCGAGCGTGACGGAGGTCTCATCCCCCAACAGCATAAGATTAAGGGTGCGGCACTGGGTCCAAAAAAAGACAGTGCCGATGAGAATGAGCGGCAGGATGACGGCGATCTCCGACCAGTCGGCACCGGCAAGGCTGCCCATCAACCAGTAGGAAACCGACTTGAGCGCGTCTTTGTTGTCTGTCACATAGACCACAAAATTGGAAAACGCCGAACAGACCGCACTGAGCGCCATGCCGGCGAGCAGCAGTTTGGTGGTGTTGGCGCGGCCTCCCGCACCCGCAAGCAGAAGCACGGCAAACGAAACGGCGAACGCGCCGAGGAAAGCGGTCACTCCTACAAAGTTCCCGCCGAACACGGTTCCAACCCCCAGCATGAGCGCGAGAGTAGCGCCAAGCGACGCCCCCGAAGAAACGCCTAGAATATACGGGTCCGCCAGCGGATTTTTGACAATGGCCTGCATGACCACACCGGTCACCGAAAGACCCATGCCCACCGCAATCGCCAACACAATGCGCGGCAGGCGGACAAACCACACCACATCCGCGACAGGGCCGGAGCCGTACTGGGAAGCGTCGCCCAACCCAAACAGTTTATATAAAACGACCTTAAAAATATCCAGAGCGGAAATATCCATCGTTCCCAGATTGACCGCAAACACCACCGACAGTACCAGCGCGGCAATTAGAACGATGAGCGCTGCCAAAAACGCCGTTCGCGTTTGCAGCAGACTCGAAACACCTTTTGTCTTTTTCACATTCTACTCCTTGAAACTGCTCAAACTCCCCGCCGAACCATCGGCAGGGAGTTTTTTGTGAATTTTACTTCATGTCCGGATAAAGGCTTTCAATGAAAAAGTCCAGCGCCTTGCTGACCCGTACACCCGGGCAGTAAACCAGGCTCAGATCGGTGGGGAACAGCTTGTTGTTTTTCACCGCGTCAATATTCTGGTACACCTGACCTTCAAACACATCCAGACAGTTGTCCGGATTCAAACTGGTGCTGTTCGGCCCGAAGTGGACACTGAAGATCATTTCCGGGTTCAAGCTGATGAGGTCTTCGGTGCTCAAACGCACATTTTTGTCTTTCGCCACCAGATTTGCACCGACCTGCATGGCAATATCACCGCCGATGCTGTTTTCCCCGTAAACGCGGAACACATCGCCTTCATCCTCCAGAATGGCAACATTGACCGGCTCTTTGCCTTCGACATATGCCTGGGCATCCGCCACCTTCTGCTTCATCTCTTCCACAAGCGCCTCGGCACGGTCTTCCACACCGAAAATTTTGCCGAGGTTTAAAATATCATCGTATTCGTTCTGCAGCGACTGATCGCCAAGGCCGCTGTTGTATGCCATGTAGGTGTTGATCCCACGCTCGTGCCAGAAATCCACATCGCCCAAACGGTCGTCGCCGAACGAGGAATACCATGCGAGAATAAAGTCCGGTTCCAAAGAAATTGCTTCCTCTTTTGAAATAAATTCCGACTGGATGCGCGGAATGTTTTCAAGCCCGTCCTGATACTCTTCCAGCACTTCGTCTTCATTGACGCCCATGGCGAGGATGATCTTGTCCTCCAGCCCGAGAGCGATCATGTTTTCCAGCGAATTGAGCTCGTAGCAGATGACCCGTTCCGGTGCTTTTTCAAAGGTGATCTCCACCTCTTCCTTTGCGTAATTGTGGGTGGTAATGGTAACCGGATAGTTACCGCTTCCCTCGCCGGAATCGGAAACGGATGAGCCGCCTGATTCGTTTGAGTCGTTCGAAGTGTCGGTCGTTGCCTGATTTCCGCACGCGGTGAGCCCCAGCATGGCAAACGCCAGAACCCCAGCCAGCAGTTTTTTTGCCTGTTTCATGTTTTCTTCCCTCTTTCTGTTTGACTGCCGGTATCTCCCAAAACAGCTCCGCCGGGCACAAAAAAAGCCGCCTTTTTCCAAGGCAGCTCCACACAATACGCACAACAGCCATCATTTTCCTTGCATGAAGGCGGAAAATTAATGGCAAAGCTTCTGTTCTGTCAGGCGTGGATCACTTTTCTCGGAAGACACCAACCATATATACTGAGCAGGTTTCCTGACTGACGGCATTCATTTTAGCTGCGCCTTCTCACATTTCTGCAATGGCTTCATGCAGCTTTTTGACCGAACACAGTGACCGGATCGCTTGGGATTCTCACCCAATTCCCTATTATCCCGCCGTATGCGGGCACTCAATATGTTACAATTAAGTATATCGCCAAAGCGCCGGAATTGTCAAGTCGTCTTACTTCCGAAAGACGGGGACGCAGAACAGCAAAAGGGAAAAGCCCCGAAGGTCTTTTCCCTTTGTACTAAAACATCTATTCAATGACGATTTGCAGTTTTCCGATCTCTTTCCCAAACAGTCCGGCATAACCGTCCTGCCCGTTTGTCTTCTCGTCGTCAAGCTGCCAGCTGTAATAATCTTTGTTCACCGGTGCAACACGGTATTTCGCTTTTTTCAGAGGTGTTACACCATCCGGTGTGTAGTAGTAGATTTCCACTGCGTCAATCGGCTTGCCGTTACCCGCATAGCCGTTCTTGCTGTCGTTCACATCATACCCGGTCACATAGGGCAGCCAGCTGCCGCCTTTTACATGCACCCTGTATTTAACAGCGCCCGCGGACACTTTCACCGCAACATCGGTCACCGGGCTTTCTTTCCAGCCCGCATAATCGGTGAGGTTTTTCACCTCCGACAGCCAGCCGTGCGCTTTGGTACGCACACGGTAAAACACGTCGCAGGCGAATGTGGGGGCCGGAGTCGGCTGTGCGACGACTTCCTGCACTTCTCCGAAATCAACAAAGCAGTTATTAACATCCACATTTCCCGCGATTCCGTTGACAGAGCCGGTTGAGGTAAACTGGTGAATATCACAGGGGATCGCCTTATCATAATTCTGCCGGTAATCCGCTTTCCAGATACTCAAGTTGCCCAGCTTGCTGCGGTCAATATAATTGGTAAACCAGTTGGTATTGGCGTACACGCCCGCCTGACGGCCTGCTTGTTTGATTACCTTTGTAAAAGTCAAAATCAGCTCAGTAACAAATTGTTTGCCTTTATCGGCCTGAGACTGTTCTTCCACATCGTAATAAACCGGAAGGTCGAGTGTGCGGTCACCAAGAACCTGCAAACAAACGGCAGCTTCTTTTGCAGCGTCCTGTGCGTCCACAGCATAGGAATACCAATAGACACCGACCTTAATCCCAGCTGCCCGGGCACCATCGTAATTCTGTTCAAAGTACGGGTCCTTTTGCGAAAGCTCCCGTCCGTGTCCCGCACGGATGATGGCAAACACGACCCCATCCTGTTTGACCTTTTCCCAGTCGATTTTTTTCTGATATTTTGAAACATCAATTCCTTTTCCAATCATTTAAACTCCTCTTTTCCTTTTCAATGATACGGCGGGTTCATCCCACCCGCACGGCGTGCGCTGTTTTGTCCTGCTTCACGCGAAACAGCGCACAGAGAAACCACATCACGTTTCCCAATTGCAGAATATGCCAAAAGGCAGCAGAATGTGACAAACCGCTGTATCACGTCATAAAGCTTTCCAGAAAAAATGCACCGCTTTTGCGGTGCGTTTTTCCTCATGACAAAAACAACGGCTGCATCTGTTTTGCGTCCATCGCCGCCTCCATTGCCGGAGCAAGAAGGTCAAAGCGCGCCACGAGCGAGTTCGGCTTTTTTACCGGATCGTCCTGGCGCATCGGCACAAAATAAAAATGCTTCATATTCATCAGCTGACCGATGTTTTTCGCACTCCCGCTGAGCGCGTCGTTGGTGGAAACTCCGATGAGCACCGGCTTTGCTCCGCGCAGGTGGGATTTGACCGCCATAGTCACCGGTGTATCGGTAATGGAAGCGGCAAGTTTCGCAAGGGTATTACCAGTGCAGGGAGAAACAACAAGCAGGTCGAACATCTCTTTCGGCCCAATGGGTTCCGCCTCCTGTATGCTTTTAATCACATGGTGCCCGCACACCTGCTCCAATTCCTCCACAAAATCCAGCGCACGCCCGAAACGGGTATCCATATTTGCCGCATGGAAGGACATGATCGGTGTTATATCATAAATTTCGCTTAACTGTTTCATCTGATCAATGACCGGACGAAAGGTACAAAACGAGCCGCACAGCGCAAAACCGACTTTCTTTTTTTCCATTAGTCTTCTCCCCTCTCCGCCAGAATGTTCTGTATGGTACTGCATATGATTTCACCGGATGTGACCGGCGCGACCTTGCCGGGCAGCGACAGTGCCCATATCGCCTTCACGCCGAGCTGCCTTGCCAGTTCAAAATCCACACCGCCCGGTTTGGAGGCAAGGTCGAGAATGACGCAGTGTTCATCAAGGCGGGAAAGAACGCTGTAATCAAACAGCTTTGCGGGAACCGTATTGACAACGCAGTCAAATTCCCCCGCGTGTTCGGCGATCCGGCTCGTATGTATCCCGCGGCAGCCGAACACCTTTGCCCACGCCAGATCGGAGCATTTTCTCGCCGCTACGGTCACATCCGCATGAAGCGCAGTCAGGTAACGGATCAGCACTTTCGATATTCTTCCCATGCCTGTAACAAGGCAGCGGGTGCCGAACAGTGTGGTGGGCAGCTCCTGCATCAGCAGTTCCAACGCACCTTCTGCTGTGGGAACCGCATTGAGCACTGCCATTTCTTCCCGCTTGAGATAATCCACCGCCGCAATGCCTTTCTCGCGGCATAACTGGTAAATCGATTCATCCAGCTTTCCTCCAAACACCACCGTTTTGTGTCCGGCAGCTTTTAAAACATCCTCCAACAGCACCTGCTTATGGGAAAGCGGTGTGTTCAAATAAACACCGTCATTGGTTGCCGGAAGCGGAAGGACAATACAGTCGACCGGCTGTTCGAACCCGATTTGCAGATCCACCGGAACCAGCTGCCGGGAAAGCTCGCTTGCTTCTTCAAAGCAGGCAATATAAACATGGTTTCCCTGTTTTGCCAGCGTTTTGGCAAGATAAAGCTGGCGCATATCCCCTCCCGCGACCAGATAAGTTTTATCTATACTCATGGAACGACCCCCATTGGATATTCTTTTATATCCTATGAGGGTCGTACTCAAACGGTTCCTATAAAATTGTAATGGCGAATACGCCTTCCGGAAAAGAATCGGCCACCTGCTGCCAAAACCAGTATGCCGCACACCGCACACCGCCTGCTGCCAGTAAAAAGCCCCGCAGTTCATCCGGTACCAGCGGCGCATATCCTGCCAAAGAGGATAACTCCTGTTCTGCTTCTTTGAGGCCGACTGTCATGGTCCGGTCCATCCACTGCATCTCAACGGTACTGTTTCCGCGCTTTATCGAAACCGCTTCGGCCCCATATAAAACAGAAGATGTATTGTACAGCACAGTAGCACAGCCACACACGAACCCTAGAACAAGCAGGGTGATAAAAAATGACAGGACTGCCGCGCGAAAACTTTCCCGGTTTATTTTTGAAAACAAATTTGACACATCCTTTTTCTTTGAGCTCCTTACAATTTTTTCAGAAGATTGGCGAGCGATTTTCCAACCAGTTCACCGGCGTAAACCGCTTCTTCCAAGCTGTTGGCATGCCCGCCCATCTCCAGCAGGATGGAACCGGTCGTCAAATGCTGGTTGTATTTTCGGTAATCGAACAGAAGCGGACGGGCAAGCCCGGGGTAATCCGCTTCCATTTGGCTTTGGAGGGCTGCGGCGAACTTGAGGTTTTGAAAGTAGTTCGGGTACCCCATAGTTCCGTCATCACAGCCCGAAATGATCATGACCTGCGCCGCGTTTTTTCCGTTGATGTTCGCGACCGGAGCGATACGGGTGCCGTCCTGCTGCTCGATCGCATCCCGGTGAATATCCAAAACGATTTTGATGCTGGGATACTGGTCAAGGTAATTCCGGACCGTAACAGCGGAGCGGTCATAACATCCCGGAAAGGTGGGATAATCGTGCAGGGTACAGTCGTGGATCACGCCGATGCCCGCTTCCTTTAACTGTTTTTCAATCTCGTCGCCGACCCGGCAGACATTGTATGCGTTATCAGTTGTTCTGGAATTATAATTTTTATCGTACCAGTCCAAACTCTGCGCCTCATAACCTTCCGTGGTATGGGTATGCATGATCAGCACCTGAGGCTCGCTGGTATCCTCAATCTGGAAAGCCGGTCCCTGGGCGATCTGTTCCCGGATTTCCGCCTCGGTATGCGTTGTCAGGTTCTTGATCCACGCGTTGTTGTCAATCTGAAACTGGGTGCTGCTTGCGGAACCGGTATACTGCCGCCGCACGATGTCGCCCGCATCATCCGGCCGAACCGGCGTTTGCTCGGAAGAAGCGCTTTGTTCCTCTTCGCTGGCTGCCCCCGCGGTTACCGCAGGCGATTCCGAAGCGGGAAGCGACACTTCTCCGGACGGTTCCTCCTCTTCGGCCCGTGACGATTCATCCTCTGTGATTTCCTGCTGGAGCAGTTCTTTTCCGCCTTCCGGCATGGTGATTCCCGCCGACCAGACGGCAAGCTGTCCGGCCGCCGCGTTTAAATACGGCAGGCTGTTGATGGCCCCTTTGTACAAAAACGGGCTGAGCACCAGCAGACATAATATGGAAAAGACACGTTTGGCGATTCGTTTCGGCTTTTGATTCATTTTGCACACTCCGTTTCCAAAAACAAGCAACACACAAAAAGGTTACCGTTTTCAACCTATGCAAAATGCCGTTTAAAAATGACTTCCCGTCAAAACGAACCGTACCGTGCTCATTCGGTCAGCCCCATGATCTCCTCCACCGAAAGAGACGGCTGAAGTGCCTTGTTGATGGCGAGAGCCAGCAGAGAAGACGCCTTATCAATAATCACGTCAATTTCTCTGGGAGTCACCATGCAGCCGGAAAGCGGCGTGCCTGATTCATCGGCCTGCGAAGAAGCAATGGAAGCCGCATCCACGACCGTTGGAATTCCCACTGCAATGACCGGAACACCTAATGTTTGTTCGTTGAGTGTCTGACGCTTATTCTGCACGCCTGAGCCGGGGGAAATTCCGGTATCGGTCAGCTGCACGGTCGTTCCCAGCCGGGCGATGCTTTCCGAAGCAAGGGCGTCCACCGCAATGACCGCCGCCGGGGAAACCTGCCTGCACACCGAACGGATGAGTTCCGCTGTTTCAATCCCCGTCTGCCCCATAACACCGGGAGAGACAACCGCTACCGAACGGAGCTCCGGCAGCCCTTCCACCTTGTGCTCACTCTGCATGATATGGCGGGTCGCAAGGATTCCGCCGGCTGTTTTCGGGCCGATCGCATCGGGGGTGATCTGCTCGTTTCCCAAACCGGCAACCAGTACCAACCCTGTTTCCGGCAAAAGCCGCCGCAGTTCTTCTGCCACGACCGAAAGCTCTCCCTCCACATTTATGCTTGCCTGCCGGAACGGGGTCAGGTCAATGGTCACATAAGTCCCCTCGGGCTTGGAGAGCACCCGGGCGGCATGCCCATCTTCCACGACCACTTCCGTTACGGTGACTCCCTCCTTTTTCCGCACCTCCTGCCGAACGCCGGCAAGCTGTTCTTTTTTTGTATCCTCACAAACCTGTTCCACCCGCTCTACGGCGAGGTCGGTCCTTGGCTGCTGCATCCGCTCACTCCCATATTTTTTCTTGATAATTACGCAGAAAAGCCTTGCATTTTTCCGCGGTTTATGGTATTGTAATAAATGCTGTCACAGTATCGCTTGTGTCTTAAGGCTTCATCGCCTTGGCGGACTGTGTTCCATAGTTGCTAAGCATATTGTTTTCCAAAAACCATATGCTTATGTGAAGGAGGTGCAAAAAGATGCCAAACATTAAATCTGCGAAAAAAAGAGTTCAGGTTATCAAAACCAAGACCCTGAGAAACAAAGCAGTGAAATCCAACCTGAAAACTGTTTTGAAGAAAGCTGACGCTGCAGTTGCCAGCAACGCCGCTGACAAAGAAGCCGCTGTTCGCCTCGCAATCAAAAAGGTCGATCAGGCTTGCGCAAAAGGCTTGCTTCATAAAAATACCGCATCCCGTAAGAAAGCACAGCTTGCACGCAAATTGAGCGTAAAAGCATAAGACGGGAATTTATCGAACGGTTTGCCACCTCTCAGAACCGGGATGATAAAAGAAAATCGCGCCTGTAGGATATCCTACAGGCGCTTTTATTTTTGTGAAAAAACCGTTCTGTGTTTAAACGCCCAGAAGCACATCGTTGTAAAACTGCTCCAGCGTTTTTCCGGTGTAATCCACTGCCG
>OFMJ01000059.1_pt1 | contig 115282 bp, 120 predicted proteins | sample 1541801 | NCBI WGS metagenome assembly OFMJ01 (sample SAMN04209234, study PRJEB22552) | human gut metagenome | biome: gut; material: feces | host: Homo sapiens | place: USA: Oklahoma
TGCTGAAAAAGATGCAGAGAAAAATAAAGTCATGAAGATCAATGAACAATGGGAAACTTTGAAAGAGGAATCCCATGCAAACATACAGAGTGAAAAAGGAATCTTGAATCGACAGATCCGTTCCATTCAGACGGAGGGACATTTTGGAGACATCAAGGAAAACGACAGTTTCCGTCGATTCAATTACCGGACGTCTGAAAAAGTATATAAAGAATTCATGCTGTATGCAATTGGAAGAAACATAAATAAATACCATCGTTTTCTTTATGAGAAAATCAAAAAATTTGAAGGAAAAACCGAAGAAAAGGCTGCTTAGAAAATGTGTGTTTTCAAAAATGGCAGTTAAGGGGTTTTTGTGGCCTAAAATACATATCAAAAAGAAAAAATACGAATCTCTAGTAGAAGCTCAAGTATGAAAAACATTGATTTCTAGAAGAGATTCGTATTTTAAGATTTAGAGCTTAAAAATCGGTATTAACCGACAGCCCCTTTCTTCCGTAGAAAGCTATTTTTGGAAACGGAAATGGAATGTGGGAAATCTTGCTTAAAGATGAACACTTTGATACAATGAGAAAGAAATGCAGTCTGAAAAAGATGCAGTTTCAGCAACTAGAAGATAGAAAGTATAGAATAGAAAATATGAAGACACTTTATGATAGATTAGAAACGTATGGAAATAGTGATTTTTACGGGATGCATATGCCTGGACATAAGAGAAACCGGAAGCTGATCCCAAATCGGATTCCTTATGAATTGGATATTACAGAAATTGACGGATTTGATGATCTTCACCATGCAGATGGGATTATCAGGGAGGCGGAAGCGCGGGCAGCCAGGCTTTACAAAGCAGAGACCACCCATTTTCTTGTAAATGGAAGCACGGTCGGCATTCTGAGTGCGATTCTTGGTTCCACAAACAGAGGGGACAAGATTCTTGTAGCAAGAAACTGTCATAAGTCTGTTTATCATGCGATAGATCTAAATGAACTGGAACCGGTGTACATTTATCCGTCGCATGTGGAATCGGGAATGAATGGAGAAATTTACGCAGAAGAAGTAAAAACTTTATTGGAGAGGGAACCAGAGATCAGAGCAGTCATGATTGTCTCTCCAACATATGACGGTGTGGTCTCAGATGTTGAGAAGATTGCTGAGATCGTACATCAATACAGCATTCCGCTAATCGTGGATGAAGCGCATGGGGCACATTTTGGATTTCATCCGTATTTCCCGGAAAATGCAAACAGAAAAGGGGCAGATGTTGTTATCCACAGTGTACATAAGACCTTACCTGCTCTGACACAGACGGCGCTGCTTCATCTAAATGGTCCGATCGCAGACCGGAAGAAGATCGAGCGGTACCTTCATATATTGCAGTCCAGCAGTCCCTCCTACATTTTGATGGCGAGTATTGATGTGTGCATGGAATTTCTGGAGCAAAAGGGGGAACGGGAATTTGAAACGTATGTGCAGGCGCTGGAAAAAGTCAGAGGGAGACTGGGAAGATTATGTCATCTGAAATTAATCGAGACAGAACAGTATGACCGGTCGAAACTGGTAATCTCTGTTCAGAACAGTACCTTGTCAAGCAGAGAACTTTCAAAGATACTGAGAGAAAAATATCACCTGGAGATGGAGATGACAGCGGGGAACTATATTCTTGCCATGACTTCGGTTGGAGATACACAGGAAGGATTGGAACGGTTTGTAAGTGCATTAGAGGAAATTGATGCAGCATGTAAGGAATCAAAAGAGAAGCATTGTTTCGGTAGTCTTCCACGAACCAGATTGTGTTTGAAAAGTTCGGAAGCAGTTGAAAGAAAAAATGGAATCAGCATAGCATGGGAAGACAGTGTCGGGTTGATTTCTATGGAATATGCGTATCTGTATCCGCCGGGAATCCCGTTGATCGTGCCCGGCGAAGAGGTGACTTGGGAAGTTATTTCTTATCTTGAACAATATAGAAAAAGGGGATTTTCAATCGAAGGGTTGACAGAGGAAGGAAGAATAAAGGTGTGCAGCGATGAGTAAGATTTTTTATTTTATGGGCAAAAGTGCAGCAGGAAAAGATACTATTTTCCAGAAAGTACAAAAGCATCTGACGGATCTGCGGACGGTGGTAATCTATACGACGCGCCCGATCCGGGAAGGAGAAGAAGACGGTGTTGCGTATCATTTTGTAACGGAGGAGAGGATGCGAGAACTTGAAAGAGAGGGAAAGATCATCGAACTTCGGGCATACAATACGGTACACGGCATCTGGTACTATTTCACGGCAGATGACGGGCAATTTTCAGGAAATGAAAGTTGTGTGGCAATCGGGACACTGGAGTCTTTTGAAAAAATGCAGAATTATTTTGGAAAGGAAAATGTAATTCCAATTTATATACAGGTAGACGATGGAGTTCGATTAGAGAGAGCGCTTGAGAGGGAACGCACGCAGAAAGAACCAAAATATGCAGAACTTTGCAGACGGTTTCTTGCAGATGAGAAGGATTTTTCGGAAGAAAATTTAGAAAGGCTTGGAATTGTGCAGCGTTTTGAAAATCTGGATATGGGAAAATGTACAAATGAAATTATGCTATATATTCAGAAAAATCTATGCTATAATAACAACAAAGAAACTGGCAGTATCTAATGCTTTCAACTAACAATTTACACACAAAGGACGTGATGATCATGGGCGGATTTAAAGATGTAATTGGACATAATGAGATTATTGAGTATATTCAGAATGCGGTGAAGATGGATAAAGTTTCCCATGCATATATTATGAACGGACAGAAAGGCTCCGGAAAGAAGATGCTTGCAGACTTATTTGCAAGGACACTTCAGTGCGAGGGAGAGGGAGTAGAACCTTGTGGGGAATGTCGTTCCTGTAAGCAGGCGGATGGAAATAATCAGCCAGATATTATCAAGGTGACACATGAAAAGCCGAATTCAATCAGTGTCGATGATATCCGCACACAGGTGAACAACGACATTTTGATCAAGCCGTACAGTAGTAAATATAAGATTTATATTATTCCGGAGGCGGATAAAATGACTGTGCAGGCACAGAATGCTCTTTTAAAAACAATAGAAGAGCCGCCGTCTTATGCAGTAATCTTTCTTCTGACAGAAAATGCAGAAGTGCTTTTACCGACGATCCGTTCCCGTTGTGTCATGTTAAAACTGAGGAATATCAAAGACAAGCTGATTAAGAAATATTTGATGGAAGAGATGGAGATTCCGGACTATAAAGCGGATATCTGCACTGCATTTGCACAGGGAAATATGGGACGTGCGATCATGCTGGCGACTTCCGAACATTTCAATGAGATCAAGGAAGAAGCAGTTCAGCTTTTAAAATATATTAATGATATGGAACTGTATGAGATTGTGGAGGCAATTAAGAGGATCAATAATTATAAGTTAGATATCACAGATTATCTCGACATTATCATGATCTGGTACAGGGATATTCTTCTCTACAAGGCGACAAAAGATGTAGATGGCGTTGTATTTGCTGACCAGCTGAATTATATCAAAGAACGGGCAAGTAAAAGTTCCTATGAAGGAATTGAGAAGATCTTAGACAGCATCGAGAAGGCGAAAGCACGTCTGAAGGCGAATGTAAACTTTGATCTTGTCATGGAACTGTTACTGCTGACAATAAAGGAGAACTAGAACAATGGCAAGAGTAATCGGGGTAAGATTTCGCACGGCAGGGAAGATTTATTTTTTTTCACCGGGGAAATTTGATGTCAAAAGAGGAAATCAGGTGATCGTAGAGACTGCAAGAGGAATTGAGTTTGGGAATGTAGTGACAGGACCGAAGGATGTTCCAGATGACCAGATCATGCAGCCGCTAAAGACGGTGATCCGTATCGCGACAGAAGAAGACCGCCGAACGGAAGAAAAGAACAGAGAAAAAGAAAAAGAAGCATTTCAAATTTGTCTTGAGAAGATAAGAAAACATGGACTGGAGATGAAGCTGATCAATGCAGAATATACATTTGATAATAACAAAGTATTGTTTTATTTTACAGCCGATGGAAGAATTGACTTCCGGGAACTGGTAAAGGATCTTGCAGCAGTCTTCCGCACAAGAATTGAATTAAGACAGATCGGGGTCAGAGATGAGACAAAGATCCGCGGAGGTATTGGAGTCTGTGGAAGACCGCTCTGTTGTCACACCTACTTGTCAGAATTTGCACCGGTATCGATCAAGATGGCGAAAGAGCAGAATTTGTCTCTGAATCCGACAAAGATTTCCGGAGTATGCGGCAGGTTGATGTGCTGCTTGACAAATGAGCAGGAGACCTATGAAGAATTAAACAGTCATCTTCCTTCTGTAGGAGATACGGTCACGACTGTGGAAGGCCTGAAAGGGGAGGTTCATAGCCTGAGCGTGTTAAGACAGCTTGTGAAGGTGATCGTGAAGCTTGACAACGATGAGAAAGAGATCAGAGAATATAAAGTTTCTGAATTGAAATTTAAACCAAGAAGGAAGAAAAATGAAGTCAGACTCTCGAAAGAGCAGATGAGAGAGCTGGCTGCGCTTGAGAAAGGTACAGGAGAATCGAAGTTAGATGATAACTAATTTAAAGCAGGAAGAGAGATTAGATGATCTCCAGATTCATGGGTATGAAATCATCCAGCATCCGGGAAGATTCTGCTTTGGCATGGATGCAGTGCTCCTTTCTAATTTTGCTGCAGTCAAAAAGGGAGAGAGCGCGCTGGATCTTGGAACAGGAACGGGAATCATTCCAATCCTTCTGGAAGCAAAGACAGAAGGGGAACATTTTACTGGGCTGGAGATCCAGAAAGAAAGTGCGGATATGGCGCAAAGAAGTGTGGCACACAATCATCTGGAGCAGAAGATAACGATTCAGACAGGCGATATCAAGGAGGCGGGCACGATATTTTCTCCCGCTTCTTTTGATGTGATCACGACAAATCCGCCTTACATGTTAGGAGAACACGGACTTAAGAATGAGGCTGATGCAAAGACGATCGCCCGTCATGAAGTGTTGTGTACACTGGATGATATTTTGAGGGAGAGTGCAAAACTTCTGAAATTTAAGGGAAGATTTTATATGGTACACAGACCGTTCCGATTGCCGGAAATTCTTACGAAAATGTCTATGCATGGAATTGAACCGAAGCGGATGAGGCTTGTGCACCCATACATCGATAAAGAACCGAATATGGTGCTGATTGAAGGATCAAGAGGTGGGAGACCGCGGATGAAGGTAGAGCCACCGTTAATCGTGTACAGAGAGCCTGGAGTCTATACAGAAGAATTGCTTCGGGGATACAGCATGAAATAGTAGACATAACGTTAGTGGCAGCAGGTTCGCTGAGAAAAAGGAAGAAGAAAGGAAAAGTGCCATGGCAGGTATTTTATATTTATGTGCAACACCGATCGGAAATCTGGAAGACATGACTTTCCGGGCGGTAAGAGTACTTGGCGAAGTGGATTTGATTGCTGCAGAAGATACGAGAAACAGTATTAAACTGCTCAATCATTTTGAAATTAAGACGCCGATGACGAGCTATCACGAATATAATAAAATTGAAAAAGGAAAGAAACTTGTACAGAAACTTTTGGAAGGACAGAATATTGCACTCATTACAGATGCGGGTACACCGGGAATTTCAGATCCGGGAGAAGAGCTTGTCAAAATGTGTTACGAAGCCGGAATCACAGTCACATCACTTCCGGGGGCAGCGGCATGTATTACGGCATTAACAATTTCCGGGCTTGCCACGAGAAGATTCGCATTTGAAGCATTTCTTCCGAGTGATAAGAAAGAGCGCCAGGAAGTCGTAAAGGAACTGGAACAAGAGACGAGAACTATCATTTTATATGAGGCTCCACACAGACTTGTGAAGACCTTAAAGGAGCTGGAGGGAGTACTTGGCAATAGAAGAATCACGGTGTGCCGGGAGTTGACAAAGAAGCATGAGACTGCATTTGCGACAACTTTAAGAGAGGCGATCGTCTATTACGAGGAAACGGATCCAAAGGGAGAGTGCGTGCTCGTAGTGGAAGGAAAGAGCAGAGAAGAGATACGAAAGGAAGCACAAAGTCAGTGGGAGCAGATGTCACTGGAAGACCATGTACAATATTATATGGATCAGGGGATCGATAAGAAGGAAGCGATGAAAAAGGTCGCAAAGGATCGCGGGATTTCCAAGAGAGATGTATATAACAGCCTGATTTAGAGGTGTTTTGAGCAACTTGTATACTAATTCCCAAAAAGTTTGTGCAAGTGGAGCATGGAACAAGATTTGATTTTCACTTATACTAATCATATCGAAAAACGAAATAAGATATGAATTGGAAAGTTTAGGAGGAAATGTAACAATGGCAAGTTTATCATTAAAACACATTAACAAAACATATCCAAATGGTTTTGAAGCTGTAAAAGACTTCAACCTTGAGATTGAAGATAAAGAATTTATCATCTTTGTAGGTCCTTCAGGATGTGGTAAATCTACAACACTTCGTATGATCGCAGGTCTGGAAGAAATCACATCTGGCGAATTAAAAATCGGAGACAAAGTGGTAAATGATGTAGAGCCAAAAGACAGAGATATTGCGATGGTATTCCAGAACTATGCTTTGTACCCACATATGACAGTATATGATAACATGGCATTCGGTCTGAAATTAAGAAAAGTTCCAAAAGATGAGATCGACAGAATGGTAAAAGAAGCTGCTAAGATTCTTGACCTTGAAAGCTTATTAGATCGTAAACCGAAGGCATTATCTGGTGGACAAAGACAGCGTGTTGCTATGGGTCGTGCTATCGTTCGTAATCCAAAAGTATTCCTTATGGATGAGCCTTTATCAAACCTTGATGCAAAATTAAGAGGACAGATGCGTATCGAGATCTCTAAATTACACCAGAGATTAGGTACAACAATCATCTACGTTACTCATGACCAGACAGAGGCTATGACACTTGGTACAAGAATCGTAGTTATGAGTGCAGGTATCGTTCAGCAGGTAGATACACCACAGGTATTATATGATACACCATGTAACTTATTCGTTGCTGGATTCATCGGATCACCACAGATGAACTTCTTAGATGCAACATGTAAAGTAAATGGAAATAAAGTAGCTCTTGAAGTTGGAGGAGCAGCAATCGAACTTCCACCAGCAAAAGCGAAAAAATTAATCGAAGGCGGATATGACGGAAAGACAGTTGTACTTGGTATTCGTCCGGAAGATGTTCACGATGAGCCAATGTTCATTGCATCTTCTCCAAACACAGTTATCGAATCTAAGATTCGTGTATATGAAATGTTAGGTGCTGAAGTTTACTTATACTTTGACTATGCTGGATCAAGCATGACAGCAAGAGTTGACCCAAGAACAACAGCAAGAACAGGTGATACAGTGAAGTTTGCATTCGATGCAGAAAAGATTCATGTATTTGATAAAGAAACAGAGTGCACAATCACAAACTAATTTGTGTATAGAAAGAACCCAACGAATGAATGAGAAACTCTGAGAAAGTTGGAAGTGAGCGGAACTGCCACAGTATAGTAAGATGCTATGCTGTGGCAGTTTTTTTGTTCACTGAAGATTCGTTGTTCGATGCAGGCATGTAGACCACTGTTTTGTCAGATGAAAAATTAGATTTTACAGAGATTTAAAAAAGATTTTTTTGATAAAATCAAGATATCAGTTATAATGAAGAAGTTGTGCAAACAACCAATTTATAGGAAAAAGGTAAGGAAGCAAAACAAATGAATCGAAAATATTTATTAAAAAGGATCGCACAAGACTGTATTCCAACGGTGTTTTCACTTTTGATGTCCGGTCTTTATGGGGTGATGGATGGCTTGTTTGTCGGGCGTGCAGTTGGGGATGCAGGACTTGCGGCCATCAATATCGCATGGCCGATTGCAGCGGTGATCACTGCAGTGGGAATCGGAATTGGCAGTGGGGGAAGTGTGCTGTATTCCAATAGCAATGGGAAGGGAGAACAAGAGAGAGGGGAATTGGTGTATCATCAGACCATCACACTTCTGTTTGCAGCAGCAATGGTATTACTTATTGTGCTTGGATTTACATATCCCGCTATTCTAAGTGCGCTGGGAGCAAAAGGGGATGTATACCAGAAAGCCGTGGAGTATATTCAGATTATTATTTTCGGCGCAGTCTTTCAGGTGATGGGAACCGGATTTATTCCAATGCTCCGGAATCGGAATCTTGCGTTTCAGGCGATGGTCAGCATGGCTGCCGGGATGGGAGTCAATGGGGTATTGAATTATCTGTTATTATTTGTTGTAAAAATAGGAATCCGGGGAGCGGCAGTTGGGACAATTGCTGCACAGCTTGTTGTGTTGGTGATCAGTTCCTATCTTATTTATGGCAGGCAGAAAGTACATCTCAAGGTAGTGTGGCAACATAAGATGATCGGGGAAATTCTAAAAATAGGAATTTCCGCATTTGGATTGTCGCTTGCCCCGTCGATTGTGCTGCTTTTCACAAATTTACAGTGTCTGAAATATGGAGGAGATGCAGCAGTTGCGTGCTATGCGGTAATTTCCTACATTGTCTTCCCAGTGCAGTCTATGCTCATGGGAATTGGAGATGGCACACAACCATTGATGAGTTTTTACAGTGGAGCGAAAAAAATGGAAGAACTTCGTTTCGTGAAAAAAATCGCATCGATTGCAGTTGTAGGAATGGGCGCTGTTTTCTTTGTCATCGTGATTTTAGTATCAAAATATATTCCGGATGTTTTTGGAATGCAGATGGAATCCCAGGCTTATTTTGGAACCGGGATGGCAGTCAGTGCGGTTTCATTTTTGTTCACCGGACTGGCAAAGTTCCATATTTCTTATTTGAATGCGACACTTCAGGTGAAAAAAGCAATGCAGCTTATTTATGGTGAGACAATTGTCGTGGCACCATTTTTGATTTTTCTATTACCATATGTTTTCAAAATCAATGGTATCTGGTTATCACTTCCGGGGACACAGCTCATAATGCTCTTAATATTTAATGTGTTCTTTACAAAAACAGGAAAGTAGATTTTATAAATGCCTTGTATAATGCATTTCGGAAAGGAGAAAGTTATGAACCGAAAGAGCATTATGCAAAGGCTGAAACAGATGGGAGGAGTTTGGTTGTTTGTCATACCAGCCCTGATCCCGCTGATCGTTTTCTGGATTTATCCAATATTCAGGTCTTTATTTATCAGCTTTACCGATTGGGATTATATGAGTCCCACATACAATTTTGTGTTTTTTGACAACTTTAAATCTTTGTTCACCGATGAACGGTTCTATGAAGCACTGGGAAATACAATTCTATTTAGCGTGGGGACGATCATTCCGACAATTGTCGGGGGCTTGCTGCTTGCCTTGCTGCTTCAGAAAAATTTCAGAGGGAGCGGAATTTATAAATTTATTCTATTCTCTCCGTGGGTAACACCGACCGTAGCAGTTTCCATTGTGTGGACATGGATTTTTGAACCTCAAGTAGGAATGGCAAATACAGTCTTAAAATTTTTTCATTTACCGGGCTTGCAGTGGATTCAAAGCTCAGATACAGCGATGCTGTCCGTAATACTGGTAACGGTTTGGAAGAGTCTTGGTTATGCAATGATCTTTTATTTATCAGCTCTGGAGAAAGTGCCAAAAGATCTGTATGAGGCGTGTGGACTGGATGGGGCAAAGAAATGGCAGAGGTTTCGTGATATTACAATTCCGTGCATTTCCCCAACTACGTTTTTCCTCATGATCATTACGATGGTCAATTCTCTTCAGGCATATGACCAGATTCAGATTCTGACACAGGGTGGACCGTCAGGAAGTACAAGAACTTTGCTGTACATGTATTATCAATTAGGGTTTGAGGAATTTAACATGGGAGAGGCGACTGCAGTTGCAATCGTGATTATTCTGATCACAGTACTGCTTTCCTGTGTGCAATTTACGGCATCGAAAAAATGGGTACATTATTAGAAAGGAACAGCATGGAAGGACAGAAACTATTAAATGGATATCAGACGGGACAACAGACCCGCAGACAAGGGGCAGTAATGTTCGGGCCGGGCAGGAAGGTTATAAATAGTTTACTGCATCTGTTAAAAATGGCGGTACTGCTTTTGGCAAGTCTTGTGACGGCATTTCCATTTGTATGGATGATTATCAGTGCGTTAAAAACGAAGGCGGAAATTATGGATGTCAGTGCTTTTCTGCCGGAGACTGCACAATGGCAGAATTTCTCGGAAGTTTTGTTTGAATCTCCAATGGTAAGATATATTGGCAACAGTTTATTTGTATCTGTATGTACAGTTGCAATTCAAGTTGTCACAGGAGCAATGATCGCATATGCGATTGTGTTTATGAGATTTCGAGGCAGAAAGATGTTGTTTGCTGTAATCATGGCAACATATATGCTTCCAACAGCAGCAACGTATGTTCCAAGTTATATCATTTTATCTAATTGGAACTTACTTAACACTTATACAGGACTGATCATATCAAATGCAGTCAGTATTTTTGGGATTTTCCTTTTGCGTCAGGCATTTATGCAAGTTCCGGCAGGTCTGGTGGAAGCAGCCAAAATCGATGGAGCAAATGCATGGAAAATCTTATGGAAAATCGTAACACCAATGACAAAATCGTCATTTATTACATTTGGGCTGATGAGTTTTATCAGTAGTTACAATAATTATATGTGGCCTTCGCTGATCACGGATTCACCGGAGATGAGTCTTGTCTCACAGGGACTTCGCAGATATTTTATCGAAGGCGGAGCTTATGGAACTGAATGGCCGAAAGTAATGGCAGGAAGCACGATTATCGTTGTGCCGCTTTTAATCTTATTTATGTTTACACAGAAGTGGTTTATCAATGGAATCGGCGGCGACACAGGAATGAAAGGATAGGAAAATATATGAAATTAAAGAAAATCATGGCAATCGGGTTAATTTGTACAATGACAGCATCTGCATTTGCAGGATGTGGAGGAGCAAAAAAAGAGGAGACAGCAAAGACTGAGGATGGAAAAGTAAAGATTGATTTTTGGTATTCCGGAGGAAAGACTGCAGTTGGAGTTCTTGGAGATATGGTGGAAGAGTTTAATGCTTCACAGGATCAATATGAGATCAACAGCGTGACACAGGCAGACTATGATGAGACATATGAAAAACTGCAGGCATGAATTGCAGGAAAAAAAGCTCCGGATATGGCACTTCTTGATGTAGATAAGGCGAGAAATCTTTCTAGAAAAGACTTGGTGGCAGATATTCAGCCATTTGTAGACGACGATGAGGCGTTTGAAAAAGAAGATTATATTGAGGTATTTTACAATCAGGGAATCGATGATGGAAAGTTGTTTGCATTCCCTGCATATGGAACTACTCAAGTCATGTATTACAATAAAGCTGCTTTTGAAGAAGCAGGTATCCAGGCAGAAGACATTAAGACATGGCAGGATTTGGAGGCAGCGGCAAAGAAAATGTCAAAAGGAGAGGAATTCTATGGATGGGAGCCGATGTGGGGATCTGGAAATATGATCGATGCGGCGCTCAGCAATGGAGCACAAATCTTCAGCGAGGACAAAACAGAAGTGCTGATCAACTCCGAAGAGTGGGTAGAAGTATGGGAAAGCTTCCGTAAGTGGATCCATGAAGATAAAACGATGAGAATCCATTCTGGCGGACAAGGATGGGAATACTGGTATAAAACAATTGATGATGTCCTGCAAAATAAGGCAGGAGGTTATACAGGATCTTCCGGAGATCAGGCAGACCTTGATTTTGATATTGTAGCTGCAATGGAGCAGCCGGGATGGGGAGACAATCCGTCAGCGCCGGTTGCAGGAGCATTACAGCTTGTAATGTTGGAGGGATCTTCAGAGGAAGAAAAGCAAGGGGTATATGAATTTATGAAATTCTTTACTACGCCGGAAAATCAGGCAAAGTGGTCTATGGGAACAGGTTATGTTGCTGTGCGCAATTCCACACAGGAAGTAGAGGCATTTGAAGCATATACAAATGAACATCCACAGGCACTTGTTCCATTGCAGCAGGCAGCACATGCATCGATCATGCCGGAAGATCCAACCGGAGGAAAAGTAATGGATGCATTGAGTATTGCAGCAGATAAAGTAGAAATTGAAGGTATTTCCGCAAAAGAAGCATTGGATGAAGCGCAGAAGACCGCACAGAAAGCATTGGATAGTGTCAATAAATAAAACAAGCGAGGAGAAAAGTGTGAGAGAAAAAATTTCATTTGAGATAAACAAAAATACAGATGGGATTTTAGAGGCAGAGGTTCTGATTTCAGAACCTCTGGAAGTCCTTTCTATCATGGTAGATGTGGAACAAGTAGAAATGCTGATGGGATATCTGTTTCTTCAGGATGAAAGCGGAAAGACCCGATTCCAAAAATTACTAGGGTACAGTGAGAGAGTCATTCAGATTGGGCCATCTTCGGAATGTACGACCATCGGAGGTGTTCCGGGAAAAATTGGTCAGGGAAGTTGGAAACTGACACTTTGCATTTTTACCGAGGAGGTCCGGAAATATTTGGGGGCACAGACGATACCGGTTACCTTTGAAATCACCGGAGAAAAAAAGGAAATTAAGGAAAGCATTGGAGAAGAATGCTGGGTTTCCGAAGAACAAAAATGCCCTCTGTATTATGATCAATTTTCGTGGAATCAGAAATTTAATGGCGAAGAAAGGTGGTATAAAGGGGATTTTCATACGCATACGAGATTGTCAGATGGAAAAGAAACTGTTGCAAATGCAATGGAGAAGGCAAAGCAGATGCAAATGGATTTCTATGTACCGACGGAGCACAATGTGATTCATACGGGATGGAAGCATACAGAAGTGATGATTGTTCCGGGAGTTGAGGTGACTGCTGAAAAAGGGCACTGTAATCTTTTTGGAATTGACCGACTTCCGTCCAGAATCAAAGAAATCATCTGCAGACCGGCATCCGAACAGGCAGAAACATGGGTTACGGAGATTTTGCAGGAAGCAGCAGAAAGAGGATGGCTTGTGAGCATCAATCATCCGTTTTTACATGTTTGGAAATGGAAATTTCATTCAATTCCACTTCGTATGGTTCAGTTTTTGGAAATTGTAAACGATCCTACATATGAATATGCAAAAGAATCCAATGAGAAAGCAATCCGGTTTTTAGATTTGCTGTGGCAGGAAGGGTATCGAATCTACGGAATTGGGGGAAGTGATTCTCACAATCTGATCGAGGAGAGATATGACGGGGCTTTAGAGCCATCTGTGGCAGGAGATCCGGGAACGTATGTATTCAGTAAAGGGCTGACACCGACAAAACTGTTGCAAAATTTGAGAAAAGGACATGTTTATGTGAGCAGATATTGCACACTGGAGGTAGAAATTACAGCCGATGGAGAAACCTATCTTCCGGGAGAACATATTCCTGTTGGAACAAAGGAAGCGGTGCGTATACAATATCAGGTGGTCATTCGTGGACTGGAAGAGTGTCCGGTTGTATATGCTGTGATCAACCGTGTCAGAATGGGGATGGAACTTACAGAGATAGAGAAGGGTGTCTATGAGGCGAAGACAGAGATTCTCTTTTCAGCAGGAGAATATGAATGGATGCGTCTGGATGTCCGAAAAGAAGATGGTACATTCTTAGGATATGTCAATCCAATTTACCATGGGGCAAAAACACCACAGTGCAAGACGTTTGGAGAGATGGTTCAGAAAGCATCCGGGATGATTTAGAGAGAAGAGGAAACAATGGATATAAAAGGAATTTTATTTGACAAAGATGGGACTTTGATAGAGTTTCATTCATTTTGGGTGCAGGCGGCAAAAAGAGTTGTACCAGAATTTTTAGCTGAAAATCAGATATCGCCGGATCAGAAACATGTGGATGTAGTAATGGAGGCAATGGGAGTTTTCGGGGATGATATAGATCCCAATGGTGCACTTGCTTATAAATCCAATAAAGAAATTGCAGAGGAAATTACAGAGGCACTTGCAAGTAAGGAAATCTACATAGACAGCAGGAAGGCACAGAAGCAGATTGTCAGGTTGTTTGAAAAAATTGCAACAGACAGCCAGATGCAGTTTCAGACATTTACAGATCTTCCGGAATTATTTCAGCAGCTAAGAAAAAGACAAATTCGTATCGGCATTGCCACAACAGATACGATTGCCTCTACAAGACATTGTCTGAGAAAATTGCAGATTGAAGACTTGATCGATTATGTTGGAGCCGATGATGGGGTAGCAAGACCAAAGCCGGATCCAGATATGTTTGAAACATTCTGTAAAGCATATGGGCTTGAACCACAAGAAGTTGCAGTAGTCGGAGATACTTATAATGATATGAGATTTGCGAAAAATTGTAAGGGGAAGGCAGTTGGAGTGTTGAGCGGTGTCAGTAGGAAGGAAGATTTTCAGGATTTGGCAGATGTTGTATTGCCTTCCATAGCAGATATTTTTTCTATTTTGGATCAAGGAGAAGAGAAAGAGGAGTGTAGTGAATGGCAGAGATCACTTTAAATCATGTATACAAAAAATATGAAGGCGGTGTGACGGCTGTTCAGGACTTTACACTGGAGATTCCGGATAAAGAATTTGTAATCTTTGTAGGACCTTCCGGATGTGGAAAATCGACAACGTTACGGATGATCGCCGGATTGGAATCTATTTCGGAGGGGGAACTTCTGATTGATGGTGAGCGAATGAACGAGGTGGAGTCCTGCAATCGTAATATTGCAATGGTATTTCAAAGCTATGCATTGTATCCTCACATGACCGTATTCGAAAATATTGCTTACAGTATGAAGTTAAAGAAAGTTCCGAAAAAAGAGATCAAAGAACGGGTACACGAGGTAGCACAGATTTTGAAGATTGAAGAGATTCTGGATAGAAAACCGGGACAGCTTTCAGGAGGACAGAAGCAGAGAGTGGCAATGGGACGTGCGATTGTCAGACATCCGAAAGTGTTTCTGATGGATGAGCCGTTGTCCAATCTCGATGCAAAACTCCGTACACAGATGCGGATTGAGATCATGAGACTTTACAAGGAACTTCAGACTACGTTCATTTATGTGACCCATGACCAGACAGAGGCGATGACGCTCGGAACACGCATTGTCGTGATGAAAGATGGGATCATCCAGCAGGTAGATACACCGCAACGGCTGTATGATTTCCCTGCAAATAGATTTGTTGCCGGATTTATCGGATCACCGCAGATGAATTTTATTTCGGGAATATGCCGTGTGAAGAAAACGGGTGTCTTTTTGGAAACTGCAGATTGTGAAGTGCAGATTACAGATGGAAGAAAAGAACGGCTAAGAAATGAAGGGTATGATGGCAAGCAAGTGACGATGGGAGTGAGGCCAGAGCATGTGAAAGTATGGAGTCTAGAAGAATCCGAAGTGAGTGATCTGGTGTTGCAGTCACAGGTGAGTGTCTATGAAATGCTGGGAGCAGAGGCTTATCTTTATTTTACTTACGAAGGGCAGCAAGTGTCTGCGAGAGTGAAAGCAGATACGAAGATCCGAAAAGAGGATAAGGTATTTTGGGGATTTGATACAAAAGATATGATTCTGTTTGATTTTGAAACGGAAGAAGCAATTTATTAGAGGGAAGAGAGAAAGAGATTTTTATTTCAGACTATGCAAGAAATTTATGGTTTTATGGAGAAGCTGTTGGCAGACGTGATTTGCACACAAGGCATTTTTTGTAATCTATGAATAGAAAAACGAGTGGGAATGAGATATAATTACAGAAAAGAGAACACAAAAATTTTTAGAAAATAACGACATGAAACCAGTCAAATATGGGGCATAGAAATATGAAAAAAGAGTCAAAATTATGGAACCGTAACTTTTTTTTATTATGGCAGGGACAGCTCGTATCGGCATTCGGGGATGCACTTTATACGATTGCTTTGAGCTTTTTTGTTTTGGAACTGACTGGTTCTACAGCTGTCATGGGAACGATTATGGCTCTTGTCACAGTTCCAAAGGTTCTATTGGGACCGCTTTTGGGCATAATGGTAGACCGAGTAGACAGAAAGAAACTGATTGTCATAGGGGATTTAATCCGGGGAGTAAGTATTTTGCTTGTCACAGTAGCCTTCAGATTTGGAATTCTGAAAATCTGGATGCTGATGGCAGTAGCAGTAATAGATGGGATTTGTTCAGCTTTTTTTAATCCAGCAGTGGAATCTTCGCTTCCAGATATTGTTACGGATGAAAATGTTATGAGGGCAAACTCTGTGTATCAGATCGCAACAACAGGTGCAGAGATCTTTGGTCAATCTTTAGGCGGAGCGATTTATTCCCAACTTGGAGCGCCAGTGATGTTTTTGATTAATGGTATTTCTTATTTGTTTTCAGCAAGTACAGAAATATTTATAAAAATTCCGAATGTTGTGTCTGAGAAATCGAAAGGCACGTTTCGTGAAGATTTTAAGGACGGTATTCATTTTGTGCTAAGGTATGAAGGGATGATCCGGGTGATCGTGATGTCATTCTTTATTAATTTTTTATTCGGGATCATTAGAGTACTGATCATTCCTTGGTTTGTGGATAATCCACAGCTTGGAATGACGAGATATGGTGTACTGAGTGCGGCACAGAGTATTGGTATATTAATAGGGATGACTGTGTTGTCAGTTGTGAGAGTTAAGGCATCTCAGAAATATAATTGGTATAAAATATCATTATTTTCTTTCATTCTCATGATAGGAGTAGCTGTACTAAGCAATCAATATTGGATAATCCTTCTTTTGTTTTTTTTAGCATTTGGATTTCAGATGATATTTAATATGATTATGAATTCCACCGTAATGCAGAGAACTCCAGTCAATAAAAGAGGAAAAGTTTCTGCCATGAAAACGACACTTGGAATGGCCATTTCTCCATTTGGAAATTTTGTCGGTGGGATGCTAGGAGAAGTATGGAATCCAAGGGGAATCATGTTTGTAAGTGTATTATTGGCTGTCATTATTGTGTCTGTTATTGTGATTCATCCTACTGTCAAAGAGTTTTTAAATTATGATACGACCGGACAGAAATAAAATTTTTATGAAAGTGAAATAAATAGTTGACAATGTGAATCAGATTGTCGTATAGTAACCATAATGAATAAAAGGGAGTAGCTAGCGTTACCCAACGTTTACGATGACGTCAGGACGATGAAAATTCATCCGTATCGTAATTAAATGGCGAGACTTTTATTGCATATAACAAACATATGCAATAAAAGTCTCGTCATTTTTTATTGCACAGTTATAAGATCTTTTTCTTTGATGTTGAAATGTTTTTACAGATTCTGGCATAATAAAGACAAGGTCATATAGCAGCAGGAGGCGTTGGAAGAACCTATGGTGACAGATAGAAACTTCTTCATTGCAGGATAGGAGGGTGAAACATGGACAAATTTTATCAATTGTCGAAAGAAGAGACAAGAAAAAAGGTAAACGGCCAGCAGGAGCCGCTTACAGACCAGCAGGTCAGGGAACACCAGGAAAAATATGGAAAGAATGAGCTGGTGGAAGGAAAGAAAAAGAGCACGTTTCAGATTTTCCTGGAACAGTATAAAGATTTCCTTGTAATCATTCTGATCGCAGCAGCGATTGTATCTGGATTCCTCGGGGATGCAGAGAGTGCGATCGTTATTTTAGTCGTGATCACGATGAATGCGATTCTCGGAACTGTGCAGACGGTCAAGGCAGAACAGTCATTAAACAGTTTAAAGAAATTATCAGGTCCGACAGCGAAGGTACTTCGTAATGGAAATGTGATCCAGATTCCTTCGGTAGAATTAACCGTTGGTGATGAAGTTATGCTGGAAGCCGGAGACTATGTGCCGGCAGACGGACGTATTCTTCAGAATGCAAGCTTGAAAATTGACGAGAGCGCCCTTACAGGTGAAAGTCTTGGTGTAGAAAAGTCAGATGAAGTGATTTCTGGAGAAGTTCCACTTGGAGACCAGACAAACATGGTATTCTCAGGAAGCTTTGTTACTTACGGAAGAGGTTCTTTCCTTGTAACCGGAATCGGTATGGAGACGGAGGTTGGTAAGATCGCAACATTGTTAAAAACAACTTCTGAGAAACGTACTCCACTTCAGATCAACTTAGATCAGTTTGGACAGAAATTATCTATCATTATTTTAATTTTCTGTGGTATTTTATTTGGAATCAATGTATTCCGCGGAGATTCTATCGGAGATGCATTCCTCTTTGCAGTTGCCCTTGCAGTAGCGGCAATCCCAGAGGCATTAAGCTCTATCGTGACGATCGTTCTTTCTTTTGGTACACAGAAGATGGCAAAAGAACATGCGATCATCCGTAAGCTTCAGGCTGTAGAAGGACTTGGAAGTGTATCTATCATCTGTTCGGATAAGACAGGTACTCTGACACAGAATAAGATGACAGTAGAAGATTATTATGTAAACGAAAAGAGAATTCCGGCAGCCGAGATCGATATTCAGAAGAAAGAGCAAAGACAGCTTTTGGATTACAGTATTCTCTGTAATGACTCTACAAACGTAGATGGTATGGAAATCGGTGACCCGACAGAGACAGCTCTGATCAATATCGGAACAAGACTTGGAGTAGGGACAATGGATGTCAGAGAAGCCTATCCGAGAAAGACAGAGATTCCGTTTGACAGTGACAGAAAATTAATGTCCACTGTCAATGAGATGGACGGAGAGCGTGTTATGATCACAAAGGGTGCAGTAGATGTACTCTTAAACCGTATGGCTTATATTCAAAAGGGAGATGGTGTCTGCCCGATCACAGATGCTGACAAAGCAGCGATCGAAGCACAGAACCAGGAATTTTCAAGAGGCGGACTTCGTGTACTTGCATTTGCATATAAGAAGATGGAAGATGAAAGAGATCTTTGCCTGGAAGATGAAAACGATCTGATCTTCCTTGGGCTGATCTCTATGATGGATCCGCCGCGAGTAGAATCTGCAGATGCGGTTGCAGAATGTATCCGCGCAGGAATCAAGCCAATTATGATCACAGGTGACCACAAGGTGACAGCGGCAGCGATCGCTAAGAGAATTGGTATTTTAAAAGACGAATCAGAGGCATGTGAAGGTGCGGAGATTGATAATTTATCGGATGAAGAGTTAAAAGATTTTGTAGAGCATGTGTCAGTATATGCACGAGTTTCACCGGAACATAAAATCCGTATTGTGCGCGCATGGCAGGAAAAAGGAAATATCGTATCTATGACAGGTGACGGTGTCAATGATGCCCCGGCATTAAAGCAGGCGGATATTGGTGTTGCAATGGGAATCACAGGAAGTGAAGTTTCCAAAGATGCAGCATCTATGGTACTGACAGACGATAACTTTGCAACAATTATTAAGGCAGTAGAAAATGGACGTAATGTCTATAAAAATATCAAAGGTTCCATCCAGTTCCTGTTATCCGGTAACTTCGGTGCGATCCTTGCCGTATTGTATGCATCTATCGCAGGTCTTCCGGTTCCATTTGCACCGGTACACTTACTGTTTATCAACTTGCTGACAGATAGCCTTCCGGCAATTGCACTTGGTCTGGAACCACATACAAAAGATGTCATGAATGAAAAACCTCGTCCGATGAACGAATCTATTCTGACAAAAGATTTCCTGATTAAGATTGCAACAGAAGGTCTTTCTATCGGTGTAACAACAATGATCGCATTTTTAATTGGATTCAAGGGTGGCGATGCAGTGCTTGCAAGTACAATGGCATTTGGTACTCTTTGTACAGCAAGACTTGTTCATGGATTTAACTGTAAATCAGACAGACCGGTTCTCTTTAAGAAAAAGATGTGGAACAATATTTATCTGATCGGGGCATTCCTTCTCGGATTAGTATTGATTACAAGTGTACTGATGATTCCGGCACTGCACTCTGTATTTAAAGTATCTACATTGACTATCCAGCAGTTACTGATCGTATATGGTCTTGCAGCTGCAAACCTTCCGATCATTCAGTTATTAAAATGCTTCCGTAAGAAATAGAAGGGGGTTCAATGAACTTAAATAACGAATCAATCAAAAAAATCCGCGGACTGATCCTTTTCACAGCGTTGATCGTGATCGGTCTGTGGAAGTATGAAATTGTTCTGGATGCGGTTCATTTTTTGTTTAGCATTGCTTTTCCGTTTATTTTGGGAGGTGCAATCGCATTCATACTAAATGTTCCGATGAATTTTATGGAGAAAGTATTTTTCTCCAATCAATGGGCAAAGAATAACAAGATTGTGCAGAAAATCAAGAAACCGTGTAGTTTAGTCTTGTCGATTATGCTTGTACTTGGTATTATCTTTGTTGTAATCTTCGTTGTATTTCCGCAGCTAGGAAAAACAATTTTAATGCTGGGAGAAAGCATTCAGGTATTTATACCGAAGCTTGAGCTGTGGGCAGAAGATTTATTTCAAAATAATACGGGAATCATCGAGTGGATTGAGACGATGGAGTTTGACTGGGATAAGATGATCCAAGGCGGAATTGATTTTCTCAGAAATGGAGCAGGAAGTGTCTTAAATACAACTTTTGCAGCGGCAAAAAGTATTGTCAGTGGATTGACAACATTCTTTATTTCAGCGGTATTTGCATGTTATATCCTGCTTCAGAAAAAGAAGCTGACAGTTCAGATCCAAAAGGTGCTGTATGCATTTTTGCCAGAGAAAAAGGTTAGTACTGTTCTTGATATTTGTTCACTGACTTACCGGACATTTTCCAATTTCCTTACCGGGCAGTGTATGGAAGCGGTTATTTTAGGAACAATGTTCTTTATCAGCATGAGTATTCTGAGAATGCCATATGCACTGTTGATCGGTGTGTTGATCGCATTTACAGCTTTGATCCCGATTTTTGGGGCGTTTATCGGATGTGTGATCGGTACATTTCTAATTCTGATGGTCAACCCAATGCAGGCGATCGGTTTTATAGTCTTATTCTTAGTTTTACAGCAGGTGGAGGGAAATCTGATCTATCCGCACGTTGTTGGAGGGTCTGTAGGCCTTCCTTCCATGTGGGTGCTTGTTGCAGTCAGTCTTGGAGGAAGTCTGATGGGACTTGTAGGAATGCTGATCTTTATCCCGATGGTTTCTGTGATCTATACATTGTTCAGAGGATATGTGTATGAGAGATTGAGAAAGAAAAATATCACAGTGTTCGAGAAGAAAGAGGAAAAGGAACATGGAACAGAGACAGAAGAATAAGGAATTTGAAATAAAAGTCAACGGAGACAGCGCAATTATTTTGCGCTGTTTTTCGTATGGAGAGAGTGCGGTGATTCCGCGGGAAATTGATGGATACAGGGTGACGGAGATTGCACCGTATGCATTTTCGGCACATATGGACCATCCGCCGGAGGAGGAAACCGGCCAGGATGCGTTGTGTGGAGAACGGTTGGAGGAGATTGTTCTGCCGGATACGATCGAGAAAATCGGTCGGTATGCGTTTTATAATTGTAGAAATTTAAAACGATTGAAGTTTTCTACAGATATTCGAGATATTGGGGCAGGGGCATTTACCGGATGTCATCAGATTGAAAAAATGGATGTGACAGTGGTTCCCGAAAAAAGGTCGTGCTTCCGGGAACTGCTCATTGAGATCGGAGAGGAACAAGAAGTCATGTATCACTGCCCGGATGGAGATGCAAAGCTGATCTTTCCGGAATATTTTGAGGAGGCAGTGGAAAATACTCCGGCGAGGATCCTCGTCACAAAGACGCACGGAAGTGGGATGTGGTATCGAAATTGTATCGTGAAGAATGAATTGCAATTTGACCAGTATGATAAGCGGTTTGCGTGGGCGGTGGAAAATGAGCAGGAAGAAGTTGTGGTGGCACTTGCATTTGCACGACTTTTGTATCCGTACCGGCTTGCGGCGGATGCAAAGGAACAGTATGAGGGGTACTTAAAGTCTCATGTGGAAAATGTGTCAGAGTATCTTTTGAAGAAAAAAGATATGAAACTTCTCACATATTATGTGGAACATTGTATTGACAATGTGGATAACCTTCGTGTATTAATAGACATGGTGGGGATAACCGGGGAGGCATCGATGATGAGCTATCTGATGGAGCAGTATCATCAGAGATTTGCTGTAACAGAGAAAAAGAAGAAGTTTGAATTATAGAAGGAAGAAAGATAAGAAAAGCAATGATAAAAAGAGAGGAGGAAGCGATGAATATTATACAGAAACAGCAGCAAAGAGAACTGGAAAAGATTGAGATCTGCATGGATATCTGGAAGCAGGCGAGAAATGAACTGTATTTGTCGATGCGATTTCTTGATGTGTCTTTGAGTCGATTTTTCTTTTTGCCGGAGACGAATATAACAGGGATGGGGACAGATGGATTTGGCATTTATTTTTATCCGGATGCATTGATCTACCTGTATAAAAAGGATCGGATCTATATTAATCGAGCCTATCTTCATATAGTGTTTCATTGTCTGTTTGGACATTTGACGATTCCGAAAACTGTAGATACCGCTTTGTGGGATCTTGCGGCAGATATTGCGGTGGAGTCGATCATTGACGGACTTTCTGTACGCGCAGTCAGAAGATATGTTTCGCCATATCGGAAAAAAGTGTATCAGAGTCTGCGGGAAAAGATGAAGGTGCTGACAGTCGCAGGAATTTATCAAGTGTTGGAAGAAAAAGAGGCGGGAAGAGAAGAAGATACATGGATTGGAGAAGCTGATTTTGAAAAACTGCGAGGAGAGTTTTTTGTGGATGATCATCAGCTTTGGAATCAGGAAATTCCGCCGCAGAAAATGATGGAACGGCAGAAAGAGTGGAAAGAGGAAAACGAGAAGCTTCAGACGAAAATGGAGACGTTTGCAAAAGAAGCATCAGAAGATGCAGAGGCACTTGCAGAGCAGGTGCGCGTAGAAAATCGGACACGATATGATTATAAAAAATTTTTGAGAAAATTTTCAGTACTAAAAGAGGAAATACAGGTAGATCCAGATACCTTTGATTATATATTTTATCACTATGGAATGGAGATGTTCGGAAATGTACCATTGATCGAACCGCAGGAGACGAAGGAAGTGCATAAAGTTGAGGACTTTGTCATTGCTGTTGATACATCGATGTCGTGCAAAGAAGAGCTGATCCGAAAATTTTTAGAGCAGACATACAGTGTGTTAAGTGAGTCGGAGAGCTTTTTCAGAAAAATCTGTGTGCATATCATCCAGTGTGATGATAAAGTACAGTCAGATGTAGTGATCCATAATCAGGAAGAGATGGAACGCTATATGGAGCAGTTTGAGATACATGGATTTGGCGGCACTGATTTTCGCCCTGTGTTCGGTTATGTCAATGAGTTGATTGCAAAGAAAGCATTTCGAAGGCTCCGTGGTCTGATTTATTTTACAGATGGATATGGAACATTCCCGGCGAAAAAGCCGTTGTATGAAACTGCGTTCGTATTTTTAAAAGAGGATTACAGTGATGTGGACGTGCCGGCGTGGGCGATGAAACTGATACTGGAGCCAGAACAATTAAGAAGAACAGAAGGTGAGATGGAATATGGATATTAAGAGAGCAAAGGAAGAAATCAAAGATTCAATCGAAGCATATTTGCTGAAAGATGCATATGGAGAATATGAGATACCGGTGATGAGACAGCGACCGATATTTCTTTTAGGAGCACCGGGAATCGGAAAAACACAGATTATGGAACAGGTTGCGAGAGAATGTGGGATCGGGCTTGTGGCGTATACAATCACGCACCATACAAGACAGAGTGCGATTGGATTACCGCTGATCTCAAAAAATGAGTATGGGGGAAAAGAGTATTCGGTTACAGAATATACAATGAGTGAGATTATTGCATCGGTGTATAAAAAGATAGAAGAAACAGGGCTGTCAGAAGGAATTTTATTTATCGATGAGATCAACTGTGTGTCGGAGACACTTGCTCCGGCAATGCTTCAGTTTCTGCAGTATAAGACATTTGGAAATCATGAAGTGCCAAAAGGCTGGGTGATTGTGGCAGCGGGGAATCCGCCGGAGTACAATAAGTCCGTCAGAGAATTTGATGTGGTGACGATGGACCGCGTGAAGAAAATCGAGGTGGAAGCAGATTTTTCGGTTTGGAAAGAGTATGCTTACCATCAGGGGATTCACCCGGCAGTGATTTCTTATCTGACAAACAGACAAAATTATTTTTACAAGATGGAACATACAGTAGATGGCTCCTTCTTCGCAACACCAAGAGGATGGGAAGATCTGTCAAGGCTGATCCAAGTGTATGAAAAACTGGGGAAAAAAGTAGACAGAGATGTGGTCGGTTCCTATATTCAGTTTCCGGAGATCGCAAAGGATTTTGCAAATTATCTGGAGCTGTATTACCGCTATGAGGCAGATTATCAGGTTGAACAGGTGATGGAAGGAAAGATTCCGGAAATCTTGTTGAAAAAGATTTCCCATGCATCTTTTGATGAAAAGCTAAGTGTGATCAGCCTGCTCCTTGCGCGTGTCACAGAAGTTTTCCGCAAAGTATTTGGGCAGGAAGCTTATGTTTCTATGCTGTTTGAGAAGTTAAAACAATACAAAGATGTGCTTGGTCAGAAAAAGGAAGCAGTGGAGGCATTCCGGGAAATTTTAGAAGAAACCTGTGAGGAACAGAAGGAAAAAGAACGGGCAAAACTACTCACAAAAACGGAAAAGATTGTTTATCGAAAAGGGATCGAGAAATTGGAACTGTATCTGAAGGTATTGGAGGAGGAGCAGATTTCTGATGGAGAGGATGCATTTGAGAAAATCCGCGGACTTTTTGCAGAAGAGCGCGGTGCTTATGAAAAGCTGGAGGAATCAGCGGGACAGAAACTGGAGTATGCATTTGACTTTATGGAGATTGCCTTTGGAGCCAGTCAGGAAATGACAATCTTTATCACGGAACTAAATATGAATGCTTACAGTGTAAAATTCCTTCAGGAATACCAGTGCGATAGATATTATCAATACAACAAGCAGCTTGTGTTTGATGAGACTGACAGAAATATCCGGAACCGGATCGAGCGGGTGGAGATGCCGCTTTAGAGAATATAAGAGTTCCCCGGGACATAGAGTATATTTATAAAATAAATATGGGGGAGAAAAAGTTGTTAAATGATCTTTGGGCAGGAATGATACTTGTAGGAATTATCTATGGAGCGTTGACAGGGAGGATGGCAGATGTCACGAACGCGGCGCTGGACTCTTCCAAGGAAGCAGTGACACTTTGTATTACAATGCTTGGAGTAATGTCTTTTTGGGTAGGGCTTATGGAAATTGCACAGCGGTCAGGGCTGATCGCTGCAGCATCGCGAAAACTACAGCCTGTGGTACATTTTCTGTTTCCGGACGTGCCAGAAGGACACGAAGCAAATAGACATATTACAACAAATATCATTGCAAACATCCTGGGGCTTGGATGGGCGGCAACGCCGGCAGGACTGATGGCGATGAAGAGTCTTCAGGAAGTCAATCCAAACAAGGACAAAAGCATTGCAAGCAGAGATATGTGTACGTTTTTGATTTTAAATATTTCTTCTTTGCAGCTCATTCCAATCAATATCATTGCCTATCGGAGTCAGTATGGAAGTGTAAATCCGGCAGGGATTGTCGGAGCAGGGATTGTGGCGACGCTGGTCAGTACGGTAGTCGGAGTAGCATTTGCAATGGCGATGGGGAAAAGGAAGAGGAAATAGGAAAGGATGAGAGATGAAAGATTTTTCTTTTTGGGAACAATATGAGGGAACTTCAGAAGGTAGTGGACGAAGTGAAAAAATCTGGCTGATAAACCCGGATACAAATCAAATTGGTTTGTTTAAGTTTAAGAAAGACAAGGAGACAACAGATCATATTTCTGAATGTATTGCATATGAGTTGGCAAGACTGATAGGAATACCATGTGCAGAATTTGAAGTGGGATTGTATAAGGGAAGAGAAGGCTCGATGAGCTATAATATCGTAGAAAAAGAAGGAATGGTTCTAATAGAGGGAATATATTGTATCAGCAGAGTATATGAAAATTTTGATTCGGAAAAATTAATCGATATAAAATCTGGAGACAGATATTCTTTAGAAATGATAGAAGCTTCTTTGAAAACATTTGGGCTGTTTGATGATTTTTTATCTATATTAGTATTTGATTTTTTAATTGGAAATACAGATCGCCATCAAAGTAACTGGGCATTATTAATGGAAAATGGACAGTTTCATTTAAGCCCCTTATATGACAATAGCTCTTCGCTTTGTGCCTATGTGAAGGAAGAGAAAATTATACAATATTTAGGCAAAGATAAACTCTTATGGAAATCGCTTGTGGATACAAAATCAAGGTCGATTATCAGAATTAAAAACAGAGATGAAAAGCAGCCAACACATTTAGAAATGTTAAAATTTCTAAAAGAAAAATATTCTATGCAAACACAAAAAATTGTGAAAAAAATTATAACATGTGTGACAGAAAACACAGTTTATGATATATTGAATAAATACGAAGAAATTCTTTCAGAGCAAAAAAGAACATTGATACAAAGGTATCTTTTATCAAAGATACAATTAATAGAAGAAGTATATGGAGAGGATGTGGTGTGAGATGTCAGTAAAAAACGGAAAAGATTATCTTTACTTAATTTGGAAATCAGAGAAGTCTAGAAGACAATATATTGTAGGGCAGTTGATTAAAAATGGGCAATTTGAATTCCAATATTGTGGAGAGGTGGAACAGGCAATAGCTGATGGATTCACAACATTGCTTTGTTTTCCCGACTTAAAACAAACATATAAAAACTCAAAACTTTTTTCAATTTTCTCAAGTCGCTTACCAGATAAAAAGAGAAAAGATATTCAGGTGATTTTAAAAAAATATGGTTTGGAAGAGTATGATGAATATATGCTTTTGAAAAGAAGTGGTGCACGGCTTCCGATCGATCATCTTGAATTTATTGATCCGATATTAGATATGAATCAGGATTTAAAGAGGATTTTTTTCATGGCAGGAGTCAGACATTACCTTAATTGCAATGGAGAAAATTGTGCAGATGCCATAAAGGTGACCAGAGGTGATGAGGTATATCTACGGCGAGAAAAAGAAAATAAACATGATTTAAATGCAGTGCAAATGGTAGATGTTTCAGGAAAAGTATTAGGATATATTCCGAGATATTATAGTGAGGGAGTTTCTGCACTGTTAGATAAAGGGAAAAAAGTTGTATGCCATATTTATAATGTGGATAAAGCTAAAAATTGTAACGAGTGCATAAAGGTAATTATGGAAATTAAATTTTAACAAATAGGATGACAAAATCATTGAAAAGAGATTTTAGTCATCCTATTATATTTTTGAAATACCAAAACATATTTTAGACTTGATTTTTTGTAATACATATATTATGATTATTGTAATACAAAAAAGGAGATGAGATTATGGGAAAACCAGGAAGACCAAAGGGGAGTGACAATAAGGAGAAGATCTGTTCTCTGCGCCTGGATGAACAGACGTTAAAGCGCCTGAATGCTTACTGTGAGCGCCTGAAAGTGGCTAAGTCAGAGGTGATCCGGGAGGCAATCGAGCGGATTTTGGAGGAAGATCAGCAGGCATAGAATCCGGTGTGTTCTTTTACTCAATGAGTCGTAAAACCCTTTGATTAGCTATGGGGAGTGTCGATAACACTAATCGCTGTATGCATCTGGGAAATTGAGGCAGATTAGTATAAATAGTTTTCCGTTTTCATAAGATGATAAGAGCCTATTTATGAAAACGGAGGAGTAGATGAAGTTCTTACTATATCTGAGTGATTTTATCGTACCTTTTGTGATTTTCTATATCGTCGGTTTTGGAATTTTGATGAAGACAAATGTCTATGAGCATTTTATAAAGGGTGCGAGAAAGGGATTTTTTACTGTTATTAAGATTATGCCTACATTGATTGGGCTGATGGTTGCGGTAGGAGTATTGAGAGCTTCTGGATTTTTAGATTTTTTTGCGGAAGTGGTCAGTAGGTTTGTGGTACATATTGGATTTCCGGTACAGCTCGTACCGCTTACGATCGTCAGGATGTTTTCTTCCTCAGCAGCTACAGGGCTGGTACTGGACATCTTTAAGGAATATGGAACAGATTCGTACATTGGGCTTGTGGCATCTATCATGATGAGCTGCACGGAGACAATCTTTTATACGATGTCTGTGTATTTTATGACAGCGAATATCAAAAAGACAAGATACACACTGGCGGGAGCGCTTTTGGCGACATTTGCAGGAATTGCAGTAAGTGTACTGCTTGCATCGGGGATGTATGCCGGGTAATGATTTTCTGACAGACGGAACCGGAGGGTAGGAAAGCTCTCCGGTTCCGTAAGGAAATTCTCGTAGAATTCAGTGCATTTTGTTATGGGATATATCGTAAAATTCAGTGTTTTCATTATGTGGAACTATCAGCTTCTGATGCGGCATAGATACCGGAACATAGAAGGATGAGAAGTGTGCAGATAGATTAGTTTATCTGTGGTATTGTCAAAAGGGTGCGTAAGGAAAGAATACAGATGACAGTGGAAAGCGTTTTGCCATTTGACTGCATTCTCTTTAAACTGCGAGGATCGTGTATGATAATTGGGGGATTCGTTGACGGAAGGAAAGAGGAAAGAAATCGTAAGTTTGCGAATCGTAAGCTCGCATTCGGAATAACCTGCTTCCAGTAAGCCGTGAATGAATCTTTGCAGCATGAATGTATCCGGGAAGGTAGCAGATACTTTTAATTGAGAGTCTGCGGAAACAGGACATCGTCCAATTTGGAATCCGCTTAGTCGCCAGTGCCGTTTGCTGAGCTGAAAAGTGGACAGGTCTTCTTCCAGAAGCTCTAAGGAAAGAGGAAGAAATTCAGATTCTGCTATACTTAAAAATCGGGTTGTAGTTCTGTTTTGGGGAGAGACAATGTGGTCAGCACAATATAGTCCGATCTCTCCGCCAAAATAGATTCCATATTGACCTTTTTTCAACTTGATCAGACATGTTTTTTCGTTATAGTCAAAGTAGATCAGAAGAGCATCCTGATGGGAAACATCGCGGATGGCAGTATCAGCAGGACGGCGGCAGGTTTTTGGGAGCCACGCGTCCTCTGGATAGGTAAAGAGATCATGTAGAGGCAGATAGGACAAATCATATGGATGGAGCAAGTTCTGCAAAAGAGCCGATTTCTTTTCAGAGGGCATTCTTTGGATCAGAAGAATCAGCTTTTTCCTTTTGTGATAATTCAAAAGGAAGAGAAGAAAGAGCAGCAATAGGAATACTGGTAAGAAAGACATAAAAACCTCCTTGGAAATATCTTATTGTATTGTATGCCACAGAGGAGTCGGATGTGTGACAGGGCAGCTTATCTATCAACCGCATATTTAGAAACAATATCAAATGGGGCAGGTCCGACATCGAGAACTGCACGGTGAAAATTTTTCTGGGAGAATTCATCTCCGTCTATTTTCATCGCTTTCTTTTTCAATTCCATAAATTCAAGATAGCCAACATAATATTTCAAGTAATTTCCCGGATCAGATAGGATCAAATTATATATTTCCTGGATAGCATCGGTATCTTTGATTCCATAATCAGAGAAAAAGCGTACAGTATCGGGTACCGACCATCCATCGTAATGGATTCCAATATCTGCGGCAGCATAGAGTCCAAGTGTCAGAGAACCATTTTTTTGAAACAGCGCAGCCTGGTCTTTTGGCAGCGGACTCAGATAGTAGGAGCACATCTCGGCATAAGTTGCCCATCCTTCCACATAACCGCTAAAATTAAAAATGCTGCGGAGAGGTTCTGTATTTTTTTCAGCAAAATAAGTTGTTTGATACAAGTGTCCGGGATAGCCTTCGTGTGCAAGTGTCGTAAACAGTTTTAGGGTATCGACATTGCGTGATTGGTTGATGTAGATTACATTTTCTGACTGGTCGTCAATGGCAGGAATCATATAAAATGCAGGGCTCAGATAAGGTTCCATAGCATTGGGAACATATTTCACTTGAGCAGTTACGTCCGGAGGAGCAGGAAAGGCAGCAGAAGATTTTTGTTCCAGCAATGTTAAAATCTGTTCCGGCTGATTCCGGTCAATCTGGTTTTGCAGAAAAATATCTGATTTGTCTGGAGGTGCTTCGGCAGAGACAGGACGCGAGGCAAGTTCAGGATCTTTGGACAGCAATGTCTGAATAGACAAAAGATCAGAGGAAATCTGGTCATGAATTAATTTTTTTATTTCGGATACCGATCGAGGTGAGCCGGTATCTCTTTCTACGACATAACTATAATATTCTTTTCCATTCGGAAGATAACAGACTCCCTTTTCGTTTTTTCCACTGCCGCGCAGTTCCAGAAGAGCATCGATCAGTGACTCATAAGCCGGAACGACAGCATTTGCAATCATTTCTTGATTTTTCTTTTGATAATCCCTTTTTACAGTAGAAGAAAGTCCAGGTATCTTGGAAAGCCGTTCTTCAAAAGTTGTGAGTAGATAATTGGAATCTTTCATGTCGACAAAGGAACTACATTGGTCGACCACAGCATCTACGGTGCTGTCCGGGATGAATAGACCACTATCTGCCTTCTCCTTTTCGAAGGAAATCAGAGAGTTGAAGTAATCCGGGGTACAGGATAAGAGCGAGAGATATGTATCAACATCTTTTATATCATGAAATGGATATTCCGCTAACAGTACCGGGAGTTGTGCCTGAATTCCGGTAATCTCTCCCAATGGTTCTTCGTATAAGAGATAAGGGGCGCCTTTTTGGGCAGTCTGCAAATAAGATTTGAGAATATCGTAGGTGAGTTTATTTTCGTCTGTGAGATCTTCATAGTGATAATGGGACAAAGCAGAAAGACTGTTTTCCAGAGATGCCATCATTCCGGTCGTATTTGTGGAAAAAGATCCGTATGTAACCGGAGCCTGAGCGATATCGTAGGCAGATGGATCTTTCAATGTGTAATGTAGTCCAATAGTATTTGCAGCCACATCCTGCCGGAACAGTTCAAGAGTAAATTGACGGAAAGCGGTGTTAGTGTCGGAAGATGCTCGAATAGAAGAGCAGCCGGAGAAGAGTAAAGAGGACGATAAGAGCAGTGCAGTAAATGAAGTAAGATATTTGTTTTTCATAGATACTCCAAAGACATTTTTAACAGTTTATGAGAAAGAAGCGGGAAAAAGACATGGATTCAGAGGAGATGGTGTATATGATAAAAGAAGTGAAAAAGCTGTTGCTTGTAATCTGGATGACAGTTGTGGCAGTGTGCTGTCTTCCGACGATAACTGTGGCAGAAGAGGGAGCAGCAAAATCAGATGAAAGAGAGGAAATGATTTCGGATGCCGTTCTTCCGGTAGCAGTTGGGTATCGAAACGACAGTGGGGAAGTGTCCTATTATCTCAATGGGACTTCTTTTCTGATCAACGAGCAAGCAGTTCTTACGAATAAGCATGTGGCGGTTCCAGATGAGATACTTTTGGAAAAAATTATGGAAGAGCATGCGCTGAACGAATTGCCGGAGAAAGATGAAAGGTTGGGAATCTACGTAATGACAGGAAAAAATATGTTTGTTCCTGCAAAGATTCATGCAAGTGTGCAGAGTGATCGGATGGATTTTGCAGTTTTGCAGTTGTCGTCGAAGTTATACGACAGAGAGAGTTTGACATTAGGGGAAGGAGTGCCGCCAGAAGAAGGAAACCCTATTACGTTTGTCGGCTGTTCTGGGGAGGGATACCGGGAAAAGATTTTGGAGAAAATTCCACAGATATCAGAGCGAGGAGAGGTTATCCGTCTTAGTGAATCGGAGGAGGTACCAGATGGAGAGAATGATAAAGTCATTGAACATAATATTCCACTATATGGAGCAGGGGCTGGAAGCCCGCTTCTAAATGCCAACAGGGAAGTTGTGGGAATCAATGTGTTCCAGGAGGGGATGGTGCCATATGCAGTGCAGATCTATCATATCAGAAAGGCATTGGATACATTTGAAATTCCTTATAAAAAGCCGGAAGCAATGGCGGAGGGAGAAAAGCAAACAGAGAAGCATACAGAGCAGGCAGAAAAAGAGCGAAAAAGATTTAGTAAAAAAATAGATTCACTGGAAAATAGAGAGAACCAAAACGGAGGAGAAACCGGGAGAACAGGGGTGATGCTGGCTGTTTTCGGAGGAATAGCAGGGATCGGAGGAATGGTAGCCATGATTTGGATGTCAGTGCATACAAATCAGAAAAAACATGCAGAGGAGAACGGAGCAAGAATGCAACATACATACCAACAGATGCAGACATCAAAAGGGCAGGTACGACAAGTGGATGGAAGGACAGAAAGCAGATATTCGCCTGGAAGAAGGAAAAGAGAAGAAGAGAGAGAATGGAATATGGAGGAATATATGATGGCAAGTGAAGGCGTGGGAGAAACAACATTGCTAAATGCAGCGGGAGGAGAAACAACAGTACTTCACAATGCAGAGTTTGCATATTTGCTTCGAAAGGATACAGGAGAGAGAATCCTGATCAATACGCAGCCATTTTTGATTGGAAAGGAACAGAGGAAAGTCAATTACTGTATCCGGGATAATACATCGGTCAGCAGATGTCACGCAAAGATCCGTAAGCAAGGGTGGCAGTATTATATCGAGGATCAAAATTCGACAAATGGAACTTATGTAGAGGGAAAGGCATTACACCCATATCAGGAAACTGCTCTGTCAGACAATGTGACAATCCGTCTGTCGGATGAGGTGTTTGAATTTCATTTCATGTAAAAATAGAGAGGAGAAGGGTTTATGAAATTGTTGAGTGCGGCGTGCAGCGATAGAGGAATTAAAAAGAAGATCAATCAGGATTCCTTGCTAGTTCGGTCAGCAATGACAAAAGAAGGAGAAATCTTATTGGCGGTGGTCTGTGATGGAATGGGCGGACTGGAAAAAGGGGAAGTGGCAAGCGGAGAAGTGATCCGGGCGCTTGCAAGATGGTTTGAAGAAACACTTCCATTACTTCTTTCTGGGGAGCAGGAGAAAAAGGGGGTGGGAGAAAGGAGAAAAAGAGCGATTGCGAAAAGTCTGGAAAGCTTGATACAGGAGGAAAACCAGATGATTTCTGTCTACGGAAAAGAAAAGAATCTTCTGCTTGGGACGACAGTTTCGGCAGTCCTGTTGATTGCCGGATGGTATTTGATCGTACATGTTGGAGATTCTCGTGTTTATGGGCTTACAGAAGACGTGCAGCAGCTGACAAAAGACCAGACTTATGTGCAGAGAGAAATTGATGCAGGAAGACTGACAAAAGAGCAGGCAAGACAACATCCCCGGAGAAATGTACTGTTGCAGTGCGTTGGAGTGCAGGAGAAAATTTCTCCGGAATGGAAGTCGGGAGTATATTATCCGGGAATGGGATTTTTAGTCTGCTCGGATGGATTTTGCAATCAATTGCTGGATGGAGAGCTTGAGGAAAGGTTTTGCAGGAATTACTTGAGAGCAGAATGGGAGATGGAAGAAAACTTGAAAGAAGTTATGGAACAGAATAAAAGACGGATGGAGACGGATAATCTTTCCGCGATTTGGATTTCTGTTCAATAGGGCATCGGTAATAGAAGAGGGAGCAGCAAAGGTAAGAAAGAAATGGAAAGGAGGAGGCAGATGCTTGAGAACGGTATGATTGTAGATGGAAAATACAAAATTTTAAATAAAATCGGCAGGGGAGGGATGAGCACAGTTTACCTTGCAATGAATGAGAGAGCAAATCGACAGTGGGCGATCAAGGAAATTCAAAAGAAAGGGAATCGATATTATCGGACGATGCGGGAGGAACTTCTGGCAGAGACGGATATTCTCAAAAGACTGGATCATCCCAATCTTCCTAAGATTGCAGATGTTCTGGAATACAAAGATATATTTCTGATCGTGATGGACTACATCGAAGGAAGACCGCTCAGCCTGACATTGCAGGAGCAAGGGGCACAATCTCAGGAAGTGGTAGTTGCATGGGCAAAACAACTCTGTGATGTACTGGAATATCTGCATTCCCGAAAACCACCGATTATTTATCGAGATATGAAGCCTGCAAATATTATGCTGCGGCCAGATGGAAGAGTGATGCTGATTGATTTTGGAACTGCGAGGGAATATAAGGAAGAACATGTGGAGGATACAATCTGCCTTGGAACGGTTGGATATGCGGCGCCGGAACAGTTTGGGGGAAATGGGCAGACAGATGCAAGAACAGACATTTTTTGTCTGGGAAGGACCTTGTATCATCTTTTAACTGGTCATAACCCATGTATGCCACCCTATGAGATATATCCGATCCGGCATTGGAATCCACAGTTGTCTTCTGGATTAGAAGAAATTATCTGGAAGTGTGTACAAAATGATCCGCAGGAACGGTACCAGTCCTGCGCAGAATTATTGTATGCATTGGAACATTATAGGGAATTTGATGTTGAATGCAAGAGACAGCAGCAGAAGAAGTGGCGGATTTTTGTCTGTTCAGCAGTTTGTACATTGGCATTTGCAGCGGGGGCTGTGGGGTTTCGCTGCGCAGAAGAGAAGACAGTCAGGAACAGTTATGAGCGAGTGATGAAAGAAGCATCGTCTTCAGTGACAAGAGAAAAACAGATTGCGAATTATCGAAAAGCAATCGCATTGAATCCGAGAAAGGCAGATGCATATGAGTTGTTATTGGAAAAGGTATTCCTGACTGATGACAATTTCTCTCAGGAGGAAGCGGCGATGATGCTGGAAATTTTGCAGCAAAGAGGAATGAATAAAAAGGACTATTTAAGTGTTCTGGAGTCGGAGCAGAATGCATATGGGAAAGTAGCTTTTCGGATCGGGATAGCCTATTTCTACTATTACGAAGGAGAGGGAAATAAACAGTTATCCGGGAGGTGGTTTGTGGATGCCGCCAAGTCAGAGACGCTGGAAGAACATCAGAGAGTGCGTGCAAAGATGCTAGGGAAAATTGCAGGATATTATGCACAATTAAATCGAAATGATCGGGCGGGGGACAGCAAGGTTACTTACCGGGAATACTGGGAAGATCTTACAGAATTGACAAAAGGAAATATCGTGGCGATTGATAATGAAAAAACTGCGCTTGTGATGTACCAGGAATTGGTGTATCAAATTGGTCAGAATGCAGATAAATTTTATGCAGAAGGAGTTAAAAGAGAAGAAATGAGCGAACAGCTTGAAAAAGTAAAAGAGAGGCTGCGGACAGATCTGACAATACAGAATAGAGGAGCGCAAAAGGAAATAGAGAAGAAAAAGGAGGAACTGGTAAAAAATATTTCATGGGCAGAAGAAGAGGTGAAGACAATATGTACGATCAGGAACAGATAATTCAGATATACCGTCAGGGCTTTTTCATCTGTGCAGGTTTATCTGTAGTTGGAGGAATCATGACAACGATATTTTTTTTGAAATTTGGGATTCGGAGAATCATCGCAGTACGCACAGGATATGAGGCGAGGAAAGAAATCAGAAGGATCGAAGAAGAAAATCGTAAAAAAGAAACAAAAACAAGTGATGTGTTTGTGTTGAAAAAGAATGTGATGATGGTTCATACGAATGAAGTGATAGAAAGGGACGGTGGAAGAAGTTGAGAGAATCTTGGAGAAGAGTCAGAAAATGGGTACAGATTATCATGATGCTTACAGGTCCGGTTGTGTTGGCGATAGCCCTGTGTAATGTTACCTCCGAGAAACTTTGGCAGGCGAGGGCGGAAGAAGTGCAGCAGATAAAAAAGGAGAAGGGACCAAATGGCGAAAATTCAGTCAGAAGGGCAGTCGCGCTTGAAGAAATTCAGTGGGAAAAGGCAGAGAAGGTCTATGATGGGAAAAGGGAAGCGGTGCTCACAGGATATTATCAGGAGAAAAAAGAAGAAAATAGAGTAACGGTCGAGGTGCAATTAGAGGGAAGCAATGTAAAAACTTACACGGAAGCGGTTATTCAGAAAGTGATCAAGCAGCCTCAAAATTATGAGCTGGCAGAGTGTGAGCAAAAGAAAATATCCGGTATTCATATGAAAGTCATTCCTAAAAATTTGTATTTGCAGGTAGAAGATCATTCTGTGGATTATGGAGTGACAATGGAAACCTTGGAAGCAGATCTGAGAAAACATGGGAAAGTATTTATCAAGGAAGGTATCTTACAGGAAGATTTAGAGAAAGTAATGCTTCCAGAAGTAATTTTGAGGAAGCCGTATCCGGAATTAAAAATAGGATCTTATGATAATTGTCTGATTCCGGAGCTAAAAAGGGAAGATGGGAAACTTGCAAATCCTTTCGAAGGGGTTGTGCAGGGAAATTACTGTATGAAAGTGGCGCAGGAAGAAGATTATGGAACACTGGAGGTTCTTCCTCAGAAATTGGAAGAGGCAGAAGATGTGATTTCAGTGGAGCATAGAGCGGGGATATTTCAGAAGGAAGAAGGGCAGAATATATGGGTCAGAGGAACTAGAGGGGATACCGGAGAACCGGTGAAAGTAAAATTGCATATCCGGGAAGAGTCATCTTTTGCACAGAGATATGACGAAGTGTGGGTGCGGATCAAAGAAGAGGGAGGAGTGTTTGTAAATGCCACGAAAGAAGGGATTGTTTTTGAAGAGCAGCAGGAGGGAGTGCAGCGAAGGACTGGAGAATGGTATTTAAAGGATAGCAGAGACGGTTCAGGGAAGACAGTCACAGAAGTGGCGGATGGTCTTGCATTTGTCATTGACAGCGAAGCACCGGAGGTTATTTTTCATAGCTTATCCTTGGAAAAGAACAAGATTGGTGAGGAAGAACGGGGATTGAACTTTGGAACATATCAAAATACTTCTTATGCAGAGAAAGTTTCTGTCGAAGATCAGAACAGTCTGGATGAGAGAGGAAGCGGAGTTGACAGATGGTCTTATGCGGTCTGGAATGTAAAAAAAGATCAGAAACTTACAAAAAATCTTGTGGAGAAGCTAACCATATCAGGAGAGCTTCAGTGGAATCCAGTAGAAAAAGAGACCTGTGAGATTTTTATCGGTATAGAAAACCAAGGAAAAGTAAAAGAAGGAAATTATGTCCTACTTGTGCGGGTGGAAGATCAAGTGCAGAATCAAGCGGTGTTTTTGTCGGACGGAATAGTTGTGGATCTGAAACAGCCAAAAGTGACTATTAGGGGAATCGACTCAGAGAAATATTATACGGAAGATATTCCATTTTCGATTACCGTAGAAGATTTTCATTTGAAAAATCAAAAAATTACTTCCGGAATTAAAGAAATCTGTGTCGCATTGTCGTGTGATGGGACGGAATGCTTTTGCGAGACAGAACAGATTCGGGAGAATTTTCCGGAATCCGGCACTGAGGTGGAGAAGACATTACAGGAATTGCAGGCAGAGGCAAAGGTTTCCAGAGAAAAAATAATACAAGCTTCCAGCCATAACAGTAATGATGTAAAACTTTCTGTGACGGTGTCCGACCATGCGGGAAATCAGACTGTGGCAGAAGAAAGGCTGAAAATTGATACAGTCGCGCCGCAAATTATAGTGGCTTACGATAATAATGACAAAAGAAACGGAAATTATTTTCAAGAAGAAAGAACAGCACAAATTTTATATCAGGATAAAAATTTTGAACAGAAAAATGTCACATTTGATGTAGGTGTCGGCAAAAAACAACAGAAAAATGTAAGGGTACAAGATTTGGAAAAAGAGTTTGGGATCCTGGCAGAGTGGAGAAGACAAGAGGGCAAAGAGGGAGAATGCCTATATTTGAAGTTTCAAAAAGAGCAGGAATACAGAATCAAACCGCATTGCAAAGACCGCGCAGGAAATGTGGAGCAAAGAGTGGACTATGGGGATTCTGAGGCTCCAGAGCAGTTTGTAATCGACACGACGGATCCTGTGGCAGAAATTCGATATTACTGCGATGGAGAGGAGATTCTTTTATCAGAGGAAGTTGGTCGGAGAAGCTTTACAGACAAAGAGATTGAGGCGAAGATTGTAATTTGTGAGCGGAATTTTTCTTTCCCGGAAGCATTTTCAGAAGCACAGAGTCAAATGAAGCTTTCTGTAAAAGCAGAAGGAATGCAGGAAGGGGAATATCCTCAGGAAGTAGAGGACGGATACTTCCGGCAGGCAGCAAAGAGGAAAAATTGGAAAAAGATAGATACAGATACATACACTGCAACATTTTTGTTTGAAAAAGATGCAAATTATATCGCAGAGTTTACGTATATGGATCTGGCAGGAAGGAAAGTCAGCATTGCTCCGAGAAGATTCACAGTGGATCAGACGGCTCCGAAAGGAGAAATTGTTGTGGATGGGCAGAAAAATTCAGCAGAATCATGGAGAGCTGTTTCTTTTAGTTTGTTCCAAAGAGATGCTTATCAGATTCAGATTACGGGAGAAGATGTTACAGCCGGGGTGGCTTCCGTAAAATATTACTGTTCGAAACGTTCGCTTTCGGAAGAAGATGTAAAGAATTTACCCTCAAAAGAATGGGTGAAAGGAGATGCATTTGCAGTAAATCCGGACCAACAGTGTATCGTGTATGGAAAAGTGGAAGATCTGGCAGGAAATATCTGTTTTTTATACCCGGTAAGTGGAATGATTACGGAATGCTCAGAGCCAAAGATCAAAATGACATTGGAAGGGGAAAAATCCGGTGGGGTTTATCGAGGAGATGTGACAGTAAAGATAGAAGCGGAAGATCCACAGGCAGGGGATACATATTCAGGAATTCAACAAGTTTTCTACCATGTGGCAGCAGAAGAAAATGTACAGGCAGATAAGGAGGAAATTTTATTTCAAAAAGAAGATCATCAGACACGAGGAAAGGCAAGATGGGAAGGAGCAGTTGTCATTCCGGCGGAGGTGTTCAACAGCAATGATGTGAGGGTTCAAGTAACGGTAAAGGATTTTGCCGGAAATGAGAAGACAGAGAACAAAGAAAAGATAGCAATAGACATCACACCGCCGATCCTTCACGTTCACTATGATGATCAGATGCCTGTAAACGGAAATTATTACAGGAAGGCACGGAAAGCGACCATCACTGTTCACGAGAGAAATTTTGATGAAAAGACTTTGAAAATTCAGGCAGGCAGTTCGGAAGGAAGGCAACCGATCAGTGGGGAATGGACCAGGCAGGAAGGCGGAAAAAATACGGATCAGGATACATATGTATGTACAATGCTATTTCAGGAAGATGGGGTATACAAGCTTTCGCTTAATTGCACAGACAAGGCGGGAAACCAGACTATATATGAAAATGATGATGTGTTTGTGATTGATCAGACTGCTCCTGTTATCCGGGTTTCGTATCAGGAACAGACGGAAAGGACAAAGGGATATTATCATAAACCTCGGACTGCAGTGATCTCGATTCAGGAGAAAAATTTCCGACCGGAAGATGTAGCGATCAAAATCACAGCAGTTCTTGATGGGGAGGAGCAAAAAGCGCCGGAAATAGGGATGTTTACATCAGAGGGAGTAGACAGTGAAACATCTTCCCAAAATAGAGAAAGAGAAACAGTACACCGTGCAACCATTTTATATGACAAAGATGGGACATATACGTTTAATGTTTCTTACACAGATCTTGCGGGAAATATGGCAAAAGAGTATCCGGAAGATCGATTTACCATTGATCGGACAAGTCCGTCTGTAGAAATCTTTGGAGTGGAGGACAAGTCTGCAAATAATGATATAGTTGCACCTCAGATTCGTTATCAGGACAGAAACTACGAAGAGAAGGATGTCAAAATCGAATTGACGGGATACCATCGCGGGAAACTTCCGATAGAGGGACAGAAGACGGAAATCGTAAACGGGCAGTATATAAAACTGCCGGATTTTGAACGGACGAAGGAGAAGGACGACTTGTATACACTGACAGTTCAGGTGACGGATCGGGCAGGCAATGTGACAAAAAAGTCAATTACATTTTCGGTAAATCGATTTGGCTCTGTCTATACATTAAGTGACAACACAAGAAAACTTCTGCAAAAGCATTATACAAAACAGCCGCAGGAAATTGAAGTGACGGAAATCAATATAGATACATTGCAGATGAAGGAGATCAGTTATGGAAGAGATGGAGAAGTTGTCAGACTGCAAAAGGGGAAAGACTATGCGGTGGAAAAAAACGAACCCGAGCAGGGATGGAAAACATACACTTATAAGATTGGCAGACACAATTTTCAGAAAGAAGGAAATTATACGGTAACACTTTCCTCAAAAGACCGGGCAGAAAATAGAGGGAACAATAAGATCAAGGGAGAAGAAATCAATTTTGTTGTAGATCAGACAGCGCCGACAGTGGTTGTTACCGGAATAGAGAATCATGGGAAGTATAAAGAGTCCTCGAAAAAAATGACGATTTATACGGAAGATAATTTTGCGGCAGAGGCAGTGGAAGTATCGGTTCATGGTGAGAGAAAAATAAAAAAAAGATACGATGCCGAGAGATTGAAACGGCAGGGAGGAAGGGTAGAAGTTGTCCTTAGACAGGAGAATAGGTGGAAAACGGTTCGCGTATCCGGTGTGGATGCGGCGGGAAACCGATCGGAGGAAAAAGTGTTTCAAATTCTGGTCACACCGGATAGAAAGATTCAGTTTTTCTATAATCTGCCATCCATTGTGGGAGTTGCTTTGATGATCCTTCCATTGCTCTGCGGAGTAATTTTTTTCATCAGAAAGCAGAGAAGAAAGCAGACAAGAAGAAAAGATTTTAAAGCAGACCAGAAAAATTCGGAAAGAGAAAGTTCCCAAACTTGACATTCCAAAATCCGTATGTTACGATTTCTACATATTTTTAATTTGAAAAAAGAAAACGCGTTGACGAAAAGAGTAAGTTGGGGGAAACTTTACAGAGAAGTTCTGATTCATATGGAAATGTGTGGAATGTGACTTGGACACAGACAGATACAAAGAGATATGAGATGCTGAGAGGAACAAGTGGAATCTGACTGAAGATGGCTTCCGAGCGGTGTATGATACTTTCTGTTGTCTATTCGGTCTAATCTAGAAGAGAATACGAAAGAAAAGTGTGATACAAAGGGATTCGCCCTTTACAGCGAGGAGTGCAGGGCACTCGGTAAGGTTCGCGCTGTGAAGAGCGGATAAATAGAAGTGGTACCACGGGAATCTCTCGTCTTCTCTTTTGAGGAGGCGAGTTTTTTGTTTCAAGAAAAATGATGAAATAAAAAACTCTCCGGGTGAGATCCTTTTTGAAGATGCTGCTTTTGAGTGGAAAATCTAAATGCGTATATTCAAAAAAAGAGGAGGATACAAAATGGATAAGAAAAAATTTTATATGACAACAGCGATTGCTTATACATCAGGCAAACCACACATTGGAAATACTTATGAGTTTGTACTTGCTGATGCAATCGCAAGATACAAAAGAAGTCAGGGGTATGATGTATTTTTCCAGACAGGAACTGACGAACATGGACAGAAGATTGAACTGAAGGCTCAGGAAGCTGGAGTGACACCGAAAGAATTTGTAGACGGTGTGGCTGCACAGGTAAAAGAGATTGCAGATCTGATGAATACATCTTATGATAAATTTATTCGTACGACAGATGAATATCATGAGAAACAAGTTCAGAAAATCTTTAAAAAGCTGTATGAGCAGGGAGATATTTACAAAGGATATTATGAAGGAATGTACTGTACACCATGTGAGGCATTCTTTACAGAATCACAACTGGTTGATGGAAAATGTCCGGACTGTGGGCGTGAAGTACAGCCAGCAAAGGAAGAGGCATATTTCTTCAAGATGAGTAAATATGCGGACAGACTGATTGAACATATCAACACACATCCGGAATTTATTCAGCCGGTGTCCCGTAAAAATGAGATGATGAATAACTTCTTGCTCCCGGGACTTCAAGATCTCTGTGTTTCAAGAACTTCTTTTACATGGGGAATCCCGGTAGATTTTGATCCAAAGCATGTTGTCTATGTATGGTTAGATGCGCTTACAAACTACATCACAGGAATTGGGTATGACTGTGATGGAGAGAACAGTGAGCAGTTTAAGAAAGACTGGCCGGCAGATCTTCACTTGATCGGAAAGGATATTATCCGCTTCCATACAATTTACTGGCCAATCTTTTTGATGGCGCTGGATCTTCCACTTCCGAAGCAAGTGTTTGGACATCCGTGGCTGCTTCAGGGCGATGGAAAGATGAGTAAATCAAAAGGAAATGTCATCTATGCAGATGAGCTTGTAAATATGTTCGGAGTTGATGCAGTTCGCTATTTTGTTCTGCATGAGATGCCATTTGACAATGACGGTGTCATCACATGGGAACTGATGGTAGAGCGTATGAATTCTGACCTTGCAAATACACTTGGAAATCTTGTGAATCGTACGATCTCCATGACAAATAAATATTTTGGGGGAATCGTTACAGATAAGGGAATTACAGAAGAGGTAGATGCAGAGTTAAAAGCAGTTGTAGAGCGCACACCGGGAGCAGTAGATGAGAAGATGGACAAACTCCGGGTAGCAGATGCGATCACAGAGATATTCAACCTGTTCAAACGCTGCAATAAGTATATTGATGAGACAATGCCTTGGGCGCTTGCAAAAGAAGAGGACAAAAAGGACCGTCTGGAAACAGTGCTTTACAATCTGATTACAAGTATCTCAAAGGGGGCAGAATTATTAAGCTCATTTATGCCGGAGACATCTGAAAAGATTCTTGCTCAACTAAATGGAGGTCATGTAACAGACAAGCCGGAGATTCTATTCCAGAGACTTGATATGGAAGAGGTCATGAAGAAGGTAGAAGAATTACATCCACCGGTAGAAGAAAAAGCAGAGGAAGAGTCTGTAATTGACATTGAACCGAAAGAAGAAATCACATTTGAAGAATTTGGAAAGATGCAGTTCCAAGTCGGTGAGATTATTGCCTGCGAAGCGGTAAAAAAATCAAAGAAACTGCTTTGTTCACAAGTAAAGGTGGGAAGTCAGGTAAAACAGATCGTATCGGGAATTAAGGCACATTACACACCGGAAGAGATGGTAGGGAAAAAAGTAATGGTGCTTGTGAACTTAAAACCGGCGAAACTGGCAGGTGTTTTATCAGAGGGAATGCTTCTCTGTGCAGAAGATGCAGAAGGAAATCTTGCATTAATGACACCGGAAAAAGAGATGCCGGCGGGGGCAGAAATCTGTTAAGACTCTGCCCTACAGCCTGCAATAAAGTAACAAACAGATTATTACGAGAAAGAAGGAGAACACAATGAGTAAAATCAGAATTGGTATTGTTGGATATGGAAACATTGGACGCGGTGTAGAACTTGCAGTCGAGAGAAATGAAGATATGGAACTTGTTGCGGTAGTGACACGCCGTGATCCAAAAAGCGTTCAGATTCTGACGGAAGGTGTAAAGAAAGTACATTTTGATGATATTCTTACACTGAAAGATGAAGTCGATGTGATGATCCTCTGCGGAGGTTCTGCGACAGATCTTCCAGTGATGGGACCAGAAATTGCAAAACACTTCAATATGATCGACAGTTTTGATACACATGCAAAGATTCCAGAGTATTTTGCAGATGTAGATACAGCGGCAAACGAAGGGAAAAAAGTAGGAATCATCTCTGTGGGCTGGGATCCGGGAATGTTCTCCCTGAACCGTATTTATGCAGAATCGATCCTCGTACAAGGAAGCACTTATACCTTCTGGGGAAAGGGAGTCAGTCAGGGACACTCGGATGCGATCCGCCGTATCGAAGGGGTGAAGAATGCAATCCAGTATACTGTTCCAATTGAGGAGGCAGTGGAGAGAGTCAGAAGTGGAAGTGAGCCAGAACTTTCCACAAGAGAAAAACATCTTCGTGAGTGCTATGTCGTGGCAGAGGAAGGTGCAGATAAGGCACTGATTGAGAAGACCATCAAAGAAATGCCGAATTATTTTGCAGATTATGATACAACCGTTACTTTTGTATCGGAAGAGGAATTAAAAGCAGAACACAGCAAAATGCCGCACGGCGGTTTTGTGATCCGCACTGGAGAGACTGGAAGAGAAGGAAACAAGCATGTAATTGAATACTCTTTAAAACTGGACTCTAATCCGGAATTTACTTCTAGTGTCTTAGTTGCATATGCCCGTGCTGCATACAGACTTGCAAGCAACGGTGACTGCGGTGCAAAGACAGTATTTGATATTGCACCAGGCTTATTGTCTATGAAATCAGCAGAACAGCTGAGAAAAGAAATTCTGTAAAAAGAAAAAAAGATAAGAGTTCAAGCGTAGTGAGAACGAGAAAAGCAGGTATTGCAAGAGGGTCCGTGTCATATTACCTCTTGGCAGTACCTGCTTTTTATAAAAGTCTTCTCGATTTTGTTTTCAACAGGAAGAAACGAACAGTTTCGATTAACTTAACTGTACTTCTTTTGCTTCTTCAGGTTTGAAGTCGTTTGCAAGATCGTAGATATTGTGACCAGTAGATTCACTCAATACGCGTCCTTCTAAAGAATAGCAGCGGATGAATCTCTTATTATCGATGCTTGACCAGTGTTCTACGTCCCATGTCAGATATCCGTCTGCATCTGTCTTCTTTTCATTTAAGATCAGATCTACCTGACGTCCATTTACCATAATGTCAACAAGTTCTTTTTCAGTAGCTTCCAGTTCTACTTTATTTACTGTGTCGTAAACTTTCATTTTGAAGTTCCTCCTCTTTTTTGATATATAGACAAGTATAATCTTTTTTATAGATAAATTCAAACCTTTTATAGAAGAAAGGGTCGGAAAAGTTGAATTTACAAGGATTTTCACTTATAATACAAGGACAGAAGCAAAATCCGAAAGGGGTTAGTATAGATGATTTTTGAGACACATGCACATTATGATGATGAGCAGTTTGATGAGGACAGAGAACAGCTTCTTGCCGGACTGCAGGAGGCAGGAATAGAGACAGTTGTAAATGTCGGTGCAACATTGGAGGGATGCCTTTCGACGATCAGACTTGCAGAGCAATATCCATTTATCTATGCGGCAGTCGGTGTACATCCTGACGAAGTCGGCACATTGGATGAGGAAAAATTTTCATGGCTGAAAGAAAAGCTGTCCCATGAGAAGGTTGTGGCTGTCGGTGAGATTGGTCTTGATTATTACTGGGATCAGGAATCACATGAAGTTCAGAAAAAATGGTTTCTCCGTCAGCTGGAGGCTGCAAGGGAGGCAGGACTTCCGGTGATCATCCACAGCAGGGAAGCCGCAGCCGATACCTTGGAGATGATGAAAGAATATGGGCAGGATCTTAAGGGGATTATCCACTGTTATTCGTATTCTGTCGAGCATGCAAGAGAGTATGTAAAGATGGGATATCTGCTAGGAATCGGTGGGGTTGTCACATTTAAAAATGCCAGAAAACTCAAGGAGGTTGTGGAAGAGATTCCACTGGAAGCGCTTGTTTTGGAAACGGATTGTCCGTATCTTGCACCGGTTCCGAACAGAGGAAAGAGAAATTCTTCCCTGAATCTTCCTTTGATCGCGGAAGAAATTGCGGCGATCAAACAGATCAGTTGTGAAGAGGTGATTACGCAGACAAGAGAAAATGCAAGGAAATTATTTGGAGTATAGGAGAAAATATATGAATCAGCCAACATTAGGCAATCCACAGAATACCATTGCGGTATTGCAAAAATACAATTTTTCATTTCAGAAGAAATTTGGTCAGAACTTTCTGATTGACACGCATGTGTTGGACAAAATTATCCGTTCGGCAGAGATTACGAAAGATGATTTTGTTCTGGAGATTGGACCGGGAATCGGTACGATGACACAATATCTCGCATGCGCGGCGAGAGAAGTCGTGGCGGTTGAGATTGATAAAGCATTGATTCCAATTCTGGAGGATACTTTGAGCAGTTATGACAATGTGACTGTCATCAATGAAGATGTGTTAAAGCTGGATATTGTAAAACTGGCTCAGGAGAGAAATGGAGGGAAACCGATCAAAGTGGTGGCAAACCTTCCGTACTATATTACGACACCGATCATTATGGGACTTTTTGAGAGTCATGTCCCGGTGCAGAGCATTACAGTTATGGTGCAAAAAGAGGTCGCAGACCGCATGCAGGTTGGACCTGGAACGAAAGACTATGGGGCACTGTCGCTCGCAGTGCAATATTATGCAAAGCCATATATTGCAGCAAATGTTCCACCGAATTGTTTTATGCCGCGACCGAAAGTAGGGTCTGCAGTGATACGGTTAGAATGCCATGAAGAGCCTCCGGTGCAGGTGGAAGATGAAAAATTGATGTTCCGTATTATCAGAGCATCTTTCAATCAGAGACGGAAGACACTGGCAAACGGACTGAAAAATTCACCTGAAATTTCCTTATCCAGAGAGGGAATTGAGCAGGCAATTGCGGAATTAGGAAAAGGGGCGAGCGTACGAGGAGAAGCCCTCAATCTGGAAGAGTTTGCAACTTTAAGCAATATTGTCGGACGGTTGCAGCAAGAGGAGAATGGAACGAAAGCGTAGTGTTTATTATTTGAGTCATAGAAGGGGGAAACAACTATGAGATATCAGATTTTAGGAGACACACTTCCGGTAGTTATCTGCAGACTGGACGGAGGAGAAAGCATGATCACAGAGAAGGGATCTATGGCATGGATGTCACCAAATATGCGGATGGATACTTCTACAAATGGAGGACTTGGGAAGGCATTCGGAAGAATGTTTTCCGGGGAAGCAATTTTCCAAAACATTTATACAGCGCAGGGAGGAGCGGGAGAGATTGCATTCGCATCCAGCTTTCCTGGTTCTATCCGGGCATTTCATATTCGTCCGGGAGAAGAAATAGTCGTACAGAAAGGTGGCTTTCTTGCAGCTGAGGCAGGAATACAGCTGTCCGTTCATTTTCATAAAAAGCTTGCATCCGGCTTTTTTGGCGGAGAGGGATTTATACTCCAGAGGATTTCCGGCGAAGGAGTCATGTTTGCCGAGTTTGACGGACATGTGATTGAGTATGAACTTCAGCCAGGGCAGCAGATTGTAATTGATACCGGACATCTTGCGGCGATGACAGCGTCATGCCAGATGGATATCCAGACTGTTCCGGGGTTAAAAAACAAATTTTTCGGGGGAGAAGGCTTTTTTAACACAGTAATTACAGGACCGGGACATGTCTGGCTGCAGACCATGCCGATCAGCAATGTGGCTGGAGCACTTCGTCCATATTTTCCGACCGGAAACTAATATAGAACAAACTAAAACAGACTTTTTGCGAAGAAGAAACAAAAAGTCTGTTTTTTGATTAATAATTATTTAATATTTTTGAATATTGCAAAAATGAATGTGTTTTAGTATAATAAGTGCTAAATTACAAACAGATTTCAGCATTCGGAAAGGAGAAGCCTATGGGAAAATCAGTTTCAGAAGCATTGTTTGATGTGACACCTCAGATCGAAGCATTAGCAAAGAAGTGTGAAGAGAATAATGAGATTGAGAAAGAATTATATACAAAGTATGAAGTAAAGAGAGGACTGCGCGATCTGAACGGAAAAGGTGTTCTGGCAGGGCTGACGAATGTATCAGATGTTCGCGCGAAGAAGATTGTCAATGGAGAGGAAGTTCCATGTGAAGGAAATTTGTATTATCGTGGATATAACGTAAAGGATCTTGTCAATGGATTTCTAAAAAAGGAACATTATGGATTTGAAGAAATTGCGTATCTCCTTTTATTCGGAGAACTGCCAAATGAGAGCGAGTTAAGAGAGTTTCACGATGTTCTTGTAGAGCGCAGAACACTTCCGCCGACATTTGTGCGAGATGTAATCATGAAAGCACCTAGCAAGGATATGATGAACAGTCTCTCACGCTCCATTTTAAATCTATATTCTTATGATGAAAAGGCAGACGATACGTCTATCCCGAATGTACTCCGGCAGTGTCTGAATCTGATCAGCCAGTTCCCGATGCTGATGGTATATGGATATCATGCATATCATTATCGGATGGGAGAGGATTTATTTATCTATGCTCCGGATCCGGCACTCTCCACAGCAGAAAATATTTTAATGATGCTAAGGAAGGATAAGAAGTATACGAAGCTGGAGGCGAAGATACTGGATATGGCACTTGTGCTCCATATGGATCATGGCGGAGGAAATAATTCAACATTTACGACGCATGTAGTTACTTCTTCCGGAACAGATACCTATTCAACGATGGCAGCTGCTATGGCATCGCTGAAAGGGCCAAAGCACGGAGGCGCTAATATCAAAGTAACACAGATGTTTGAAGATATGAAGCAACATCTTACAGACTGGGAAGATAGAGATGAAGTGAAGGCATATCTGGAAGCACTCCTGGATAAGAAAGCATTCGATCAGAAAGGTTTGATTTATGGAATGGGACATGCGGTCTATTCTATTTCCGATCCAAGGGCAGATATCTTCCGCGCATTTGTTGCACAGCTGGCAAGAGAAAAGCATTGTGAGAAGGAGTATGCTCTTTATGCACTGGTGGAAGAACTGGCACCAAAAGTAATCGGTGAGAAGAGAAAAATTTACAAAGGAGTCAATGCCAACGTAGATTTTTACAGCGGTCTCGTATATAGCATGCTCGGGCTGCCAAAGGAACTGTATACACCGATTTTTGCAACAGCACGTATTGTCGGATGGAGTGCACATCGATTAGAAGAGTTGAAAAATGTTGATAAGATTATCCGTCCGGCATATAAATCGCTGGCTCCGCACAGAGCATATGTTGAGATGGAAGACAGGTAAATAAAAAAGTAGGAAGGAAGAGAAACGATGGAAAAGACAGAATTTTACTATCCTTCCGGTGATGGACATACAGAGATCCACGCAATTGAGTGGAGAGGAGAGGGACAGATTAAAGCTGTCCTTCAAGTCTGTCATGGAATGGTAGAATATATTGAACGGTACGAAGCATTTGCCTCTTATCTTACTGACAGAGGATTCGTAGTAGTTGGTCACGATCATCTGGGACATGGAAAATCAGTGGCAGATGAGGAAGATTATGGATATTTCCCAAAAGAGAGCGGCAACGAATATGTAGTGGGAGATATCCATACCCTTCGCAGAAAAACGGAGAAGAAATATCCGGGGATTCCATATTTTATGCTGGGACATAGTATGGGTTCTTTTTTACTCAGACAATATCTGCTATCCTATGCGGAAGGGCTGTCAGGCGCAGTCATTATGGGAACAGGATATCAGCCATTACCGATACTGATGCTCGGCAGAGGAGTTTGCAAGTGCATTGCCGGAGTCAAGGGGTGGCGTTACCGAAGTAAGTTTGTAAATTCGATGGCATTCGGAGGATATAACAAGAAGTTTCATCCTACAAGGACTGAGATGGACTGGTTGACAAAGGATGAAAAAATGGTAGATGCTTATTTAAAAAATCCGATGTGTACCTTTATTTTTACTGTGAGCGCTTACTATCAGATGTTCGGAGGAATGAAACAGTTACAGAAAAAAGGAGCCATTGAAAAAATACCAAAAGATCTTCCGATATTTTTTGTAGCTGGAAAGGATGATCCTGTGGGAAACTTTGGGGATGGTGTGGAAAAAGTCTTTCAAAAATACAAAGACTGTGGATGTAAAGATGTGCAGATCAAGTTATATGAAAATGACAGGCATGAAATTCTGAATGAAACGGACCGGGAAACGGTATATGCAGATTTGTATTCTTGGATGGAAAGCCGTTTCTGCCATTGTGAAGATAAATAAAAGCTTCACCGAAACAGAAGCTTTGCGATAGAAAAAGAGCCCATATACTTTTGTATGACAGTAAAAAGTATGACTGTCATTTGATGAGAGGATATAGGGCTCTTTTCTTGATAAAAAATATATCGATAAGTGTTTAGAGATTGAGTGTTGTCTTACACAAAGCTTGTTTCCAGTCTTTGTAAAAGCTGTCGATGGAAGAATATCTTTTCAATCTTTCAGGAGAGACAGCTTTGCATGCGACATCGTAGCATGCTCTGTTAAGTTCCCATTGCTCAAAGGAGCAAGGAGAAAAGGCATTTTGTTCATAGCGAGTACGAATTTCTTCTTCCGTGTAATGACCAAAAAAGCTGTCAAAAAGAAGAGCGCCAAGTGTATAAACATTTGTAATTTCATCAATGGCAGCGCCGTAACAATATTCTTCCGGTGCTTTTAAACGCTTTGTTCCCCAGTAGTCTTCGCCCATGTCGTTTATGGACGGCTTTTTTCGGAATAAGTCGATATCACAGATTGTTATTCTGTCTGTCTGAAAATCATACATTATGCTTCCTGCATAAAAATCAACCGCAACATATCCGCTTTCAGAAACAGTATTCAAAAAGGAAAACAGAACTTCCGCGGCAGCGATTCTTTTCTTTAAAGGTAATTGCCGAAAACGCTTTGCAGGAGGGATCAGCTGAGGATTTTTGTCATATTTCTCAAAATTCCAATGATCGAAGAGACAGTCACCGGATGTCCATTTAAATACAGAAATATATAAATCGTCCAGAGAACCGTGATCTATAAGTTCGATCAAATGTGGGTGTGTAATCGTTTCGTAAACAGACATCGCAGATTTGAGAGCCGCAATGGCCTCTTCCTTTGTACGGATAGACTCAGCAGTGGCAATTCCGGCAACTTTTATGAAAAATTTTTCTGAACCTCGCGCGACACCGAAACTGATATTTCCGGAATCATTCTGGTCAAAGACAGCAAAAACATTTCCGATTGCTTGCAGCCATGAGAAATCATGGATTTCTTTTAGGTGAAATTTAATTGTATCTAATGTAACAGTAATCATATAGCCTCCTGATTCCGGGAGGTAACTATCGATCAGACCTCCCTGATTGTTTATGGTTTCTATTTTTGTTTTTACATGTTATTGTCATAAAAATCATCTCCTTTATCACGCAAATATCTATATGAACACAAGACAGGCTTGTGGAACATGAGCTGCTTTTGTCAGGAGAAAGTATAGCAGATAAATGATAGATTTTCTATAAGGTTTTTGAAAAGAGTACAGCAAAAACCCGTCAGCTGTGGAAGCTGACGGGTTCTGCCGTTTTATAGTTATTAAAGGAATGAGAGTTAAAGTACTACACCTCGGAATCCCCGAGGTGCAGTTACTTTATGAGGGGGGAGATAGTGAGTGTTAATCAACTATCTAAACGTAGTATAACGAATAAATGTGTCTAAAATATGTGTAATTTCTAAAAGAAAACAAAAAAATATTAAGTAAGTCTTAAGGCGGATGATATTTTAAATAATGGCTTAAAATAGCGATTGAACCACATAGAAAAACTATCCTCATATCAATGTGATATGTGATATGTGATATGCCCCTTGTGGGCGGTTGTTCCTTTTAATTGTATTATAGAGCAGTTGGAAATAGATTTTTTGGAGGGCGGGGAATAGTCCTCTTTTTGTTTTGAAAAGGGCAGGAAGGAAAGAGGCTACAAATATGAGCACATATTCAGAATATCGGTTGGACTCGCACGTTAGTAACAAAAATGCTTGAAAACCCACTAAAATCGTGATATGAAATTAAACATTTCTTAAAGTTGGCATGATTGTGAAGAATGGCTTAATTGCAACGAAAATAACGAAAAACGTTGATTTTAAGCCATTTTTTAAGTGTTTAGTTAGTGCATATAGGACTGCTTAAAACATAGATAATTCGATTCCGTTAGTAACACATTAGTAACAAACTTTTATTTTTTCGATTTCTTTTCTTAGATCTTCAATGGTGCGGTGACCATACTTTGCGTTTGTAATATCATTCCCAAAGCTATGCCCCATCATTCTCTTACGGTCATTTTCATTCACACCGTATTTCTCGCAAAGAGCCGAAAATGTGTGTCGACAGTCGTGAGGGGTGTGCTTTTCAATTCCTAATTCCGATAATTTATTTGACATATCTTTTAAAAAGCTGCTGTACGCATACGGGAATATGCCGTTTGCTTTTAGCCTGCGTTTGACAAGAGGCAATATGGCGGAGTGGATTGGGACAATGCGGTCTTTACTGGCTTTCGTTTTTATGCCACCCTTAAAATATGTATCTTTTAGGTTGATCTCTAAGTTTTTATACGCACGGATCCGGAATCCGGAATAACACATAATCAAGATAAATCCTACAATTTCCTCGTCTTTGTTATTCCATAAGATTTTAAGGTCGTTATCAGTAAATGGCACACCAGATTCATCGTCATCCTCTTTATTGATTTTAACATGTGCAGAGTAGTCCTTATCACATAACTCGTAGATGTCCGCATAAGCATACATTTGCCGGAATAGATGTACGATTAATTCCAAAGATGAGTGTTTTAGAGGGCAGTTATCTACCACAGATTGCAGATCATCGTGTCTCAGCTCCCTAAATGGGCGGTCGTGCAGAGTTTTGGCATTTTTAAAGGCTGCCTGAATCGAACGTTTGCTTGATTCAGATAATTTTTTCCCTTTTTCATTTTCAAATTTATACTTCCAAAACTCCTTATACACTTCTGCAAAAGTCTTTTCCGGTTTCTTTTCCTCTTCGACAATCCCTTGCGCTTTGTTATAGTCTGCGAGTAAGCGCTGCGCGATGATTTCAAGGCTTTTCTGATCACTAGGCAGGTCTATATCCCTTTCATCCCCTTTCGTGTATGTCCCGGCTTTATATGATGTCAATATGATAAATCCTTTCATCCAATCGTCTACATAACAGAGGGCTTTTGGCGTGATCGGCACTCCCTCATCCGTGTAGTCTGTAACCGGTGGATGCACGGCATAAGGATTCCGGCGGTTCTTTCCGAGATACTTAATAGAGCCATATCCATTTGGTAATTTTGGGTGTTTCTTTCTCTTTGGCATAAATTCATCTCCTTTTTGGTATAAAAATAACAGCCAACAAAAAGAATACATGTTCTGATTGTTAAACTGCTGCGAAGATGATACAATATATCTGTCAAACAACTGTACATCTTCGGGTGTATATTAAGCCGTTCCTGTTGGCGCAGGGGCGGTTTTCTTTATTTTCTTTCAAGTTTTTTTTGCTCTCGTTCGATTTGTTTTATACTTTTGTTTGGAGTAGGTAGGTCTTCCGGCATAGTACCACCTAAACGAGAAATGGTATCACGGATTTCTTTTCCAACGTTATAGTGTGTTTGATTTGCAGCAGATTTTCCTTGAACATTTTCTCGTCGCAATTTTGCCTCAGTCTGTGTTGCACGAAAGAGGTTGGCGGCTAATTCTTCATAGCCCATATAATCCAATATTTTTTCGCTCTTTTTAAGCCCTTTGTGCTGATGGATGTCTTTGGCTCTCATACCGCCATACAAACCTTGATAGCCATGATTCTGGAAGATGGCATAATCGAAAGAATTTACAACACCAGCATTCTTGGCAGCATCGACCAACATTTTGTTGTGTTCCGCCATTTCGTATCGGATTGCAAGCCGTTTCTGATCTTCGTTAAGAGCATCAAAGTTATCAATTAACTCTTGTTGACGTGTTTTTACTGCAAAATAAGTTTGGCCAAGTGCAATTACTTTTTTTCGGGAATCACCATTCTGTACAATCAAATAACATGCGTAGCGAGAAAGTTCGTAATCTTCAATTTCGCGTTCTGCACCAGAACCTACGTTCACCATTTTCCCGACGTTGGCAAAATGGTCAGAAACCATATTTTCGCTGTTTTCACAAGAAGTGATAGCTTTGTTGAGTACTCGCTTAAAGTTGTCCCATTTAGTATATTCTAGAGCTTCTTGTAATTCCCTAGCGTACCAGAATTCTTCTCCATATTCATTAATATGTTTGATTGATTCAAAAAGAGATTCAGTATAGTTATTCTGTTCATCTTCCGTTAGAGCCTTATTAAGAACTCGATCATGCATTTCGTTTAGCTTTAATTCGAAATCATCCATTCATATCGCCTTTCTTGTATCTTGTATTAAGCCGTTCGGTATTGCCAGTACCGGGTGGTTTTTAGTTTATTGTTTTTCAAGTTTAACAGTAGTAGTTGTTCCCATCGCAGATGCTTCATAGCTAATCACGCCATCTTTAAATGTAAAATCTTTTGTGTCGTCTCCTGATGCCAACAATGCCATATCTGTTTTTTCGTGATCATTATTAGAAGTCCAAGAATATTCCTCTACATATTCTGTAGGTGCATCATAGCTCCCGGCCCAATATAGTGATTTTGTGTCTCCGTTGTCAGAAACCCAGTTTATTTCGATCGTACTATCAGTAATTGTTGCTTCTTGCCATGAACCATTATTATCTTCTGACTTCCATGTTCCAGTTAAGTCCGTAGGTTCTTTTTTCTCCTCTTCTTTAGCCGTTTCAGTCTTTGGAGCTTCCGCTTTTTTTGCTGATTCCTTTTCTCCTCCGCACGCTACAACAGATAATGACATAGTTGCTGCCAATAACAATACTACAAGTTTCTTTTTCATTTTTGTTTTCCTCTCTCTTTCCCCTGCAAAAATCTTTTGTAATGCCACATTTATATAAACGCCAAAGCGGTTATATCATTTAAAGTCTTTTAATCTCAATTCAATCATATTTTTATGATATCCAAATAATCTAGAAAACTGTTCGGTGGTAAAATCTAAATGCTCCTCAATATCCGAATCCTGGATAAGGAGATTCAAGGCGAACCGATCAGCTTCCATCTCGAATTTGTTTGTCACAAAATTAGTCCGTGTATCCATAAATATTGCATTGCTATCCTTATGCAAAAATAAGTGTCCAAGCTCATGAGCAATTACAAAAAGAAAATCTTGCTCTGAAAGACGCTCATCCACATAAATAATATGATTACGCTGAAAGTAATGATAAAAGCCACGAACTCCCTCTAATGGATAGCGAATCAAAATGATATCCATTGCTTCTATGATCTTGAGTGGATTTCTAGTGCCATATTTAAGTGCTATTTCATTCACTCGTTCTTTAATGTTCATGAGAATCAATCCTTTTTATATTTTTTAGGAGTATATTTTTCTTTATTTTTCTGTTTTGCCATTTCCATTCCTATTTTCATAGCTGACAAAATAGAGTCGATCGCCTCGGGCGAGGCAGGATCCCCATCAAACATAAGTCCCTCTTGTTTTAAAAGAGCTTCGGTATCACTCAAAATAGCTTCTATTTGTTTGGTATCTCTTTTTGTGAGAGACGATTTTTCTGCATCCGTATCATTTCCGTAAAAATAAGATAGTGGAACATTGAAATATTCGCATATTTTTTCAATTTTATCTTTCTTAGGTTCGCTCTTACCGTTTTTCCAATCAGAAAGAGTTGCTGTTGAAATACCCGTTTCTTTGTGAACTCTATACGGAGTTACTTTGTTTTCTTTTAAAAGTGCTTCAAATTTTTCATACATGTTATGCCTCCAAAAATAAAACGGAAAAACTTCATAAATCCATATTGACTATGAAAGAAAACCGTGATATATTAGAGATACGAAAGAAAACCGTGATAATTCAGCGGAGTTCGTATCTCGGAAATATGTTTTAATCTAGCTGGTAACTTGACTATATCATATTTCCGATATAAATTCAATATTTTATCACGGAAAGGTGGTGTAAAAATGTACAAAAAATTTAGTGAATTGCTGTTAAAAACAAACAAAACAATTTATAGAGTGGCGAAAGATACAGGAATAGCTACAGCTACTTTATATGATTGGAGAGATGGAAAAAGCAAACCCAAATCGGAAAAGCTTAAGATCTTGGCAGACTATTTCGGGGTAAGTATTGAGTATTTTCTAGAGTAGAAAGGAGAGTGAAGAAGAGAAGGTGGAAAAAGGAATATTACAAACATTATCCGGAGAATTAGTAAAAATGGAACTTATAAATGATATAGCGGAAGAAATAGTGCAGCATATAAAGTCCAGACTTCCAGAAGAAGTAAGGACTTATGATACCGCAAAGTACATATTAGAAATTTCAAATAAAAAAATTGAAGGTTCTAATATGAGCTATAAAGAATGAATGTGCATTTCTTGAAGTGTTTCGGCGATGATACTTAACTCTTGACCTTTGGTCGCTGTATGAGAAGTAAAGTTGCTTTTATAAGACTCAAGATTTAAACAAATATCTTCTTCGTAAGTGTGACTTCCGGAAGAGTAAACAATGTGAAAATTTACAGTTGGAGTCAAAGAACAAGCTTTTCCGAAATCTATAAAAGAATGGAAAGACTGCCCGGGGAAAAGAGTGGAACCTTCAATAAATTGGAATGGCTCTTCATCAGATAATGCGTCAGGCATAAATTGGGATATATCAAAATCATAAGTGAAAGATTGTATAGTGGCGCCGCTGTTACCAAAATTTTTTACAACTAGATAATAACAAGGGGTTCGAACATATACATGCTCTCCATAAATGCAGATATATGGGCGGGAGGAATCCTCAATCATTTGGGAATTCTGTTTAAGTGTTTTAACAGAAATTATGATAGCAGCAATGCTTGTAAAGAATGAAACTATTATACCGATTATTTGTATTATATCTGATGGCGAAAACGTGTAGTTATTCATAGAGCTCTCCTTTCTTAAATTACTCGGCATTGGCAGATGCCTGTACATAAAGTATAGGAGAAATGTAGCTAAATGGCAATAAGAAATAGGAGGCTGACCTATCGGCAGAACGGGGAGAGAAGAGAGGTGAGAAGGTGGAAGGTATCAGAGGAACAGATTCAGCAGAAGTTATTGAAGTTATAAAAACGACAGCTCTTAGAGGAACTGGAACAAAAGAGGATATGAGTAGAATTGTGACACAGTATTGGAGTTTTGAAGGAGAACTTTTGGCAGAGTATGATCCGTGTGCAAAAGAAAAAGAGTAGTTTCCTACTCAGTTTTCTTACGCAAATTTTGTTTTGAATTGTCTATACCGATGATATCAGCATAAAGCTGTTGCTGATTATGACGTTCGATATACCATTGTTGAATAAGTAACTCGATGAGTTTTATTAGCTTTTGAGCTTCATCTGGTTCGATATCAATAATTAGATTGATGTCTTTTTCCATGTGGGCGCCAATATTACCAATGCGACGGAGACCGTCAAGCACAGCCCATTGCTCGGTTGGGATATTTGGTTTTATAGCATCGATTTCATCATATAGATTTTTCTTGGATATTTGGAAGAAATCGCGAATCATTCCCTGCAAACAACGTCTTGATAAAGTTGCAGAGGCTTTAGGACTTAAATTAACAATGGCGCATGCTTCTTCATAATCGTTTCGGATGGATTTAGGTACATATTCTGGAAATTGTTTGGCTAACGATTTAGGCTGAATCATACAATTTATATCGGAGGTTTTATCTCCTATACCGTTAGCAGAAATGCTGTAGTTATTGCATTTTGGGCATTTGTGAAAATCAATGCGCAGTGAAGATTCGTGAATATTATCTGAGTAATAAGTTTCGTTATCACTGCGAAATGATGGGAAATGTGAAGAAAGCGTATCTGAGGTTAATGGCATTACAGAATTACAATATGGGCAAGTAAAACTATCTGACATAACAATCATTCTTTTTATAATTACTCGGACATGCCAGTGTCCTGTATCTACAGTATAGGAGAGATGGAAGAAAATAGCAACAGCTGAAGTTGTAAGATTTATAGCAAGAATAAAAATTACTGCATTAGTATATTACATTGTAGAAAAAGGATATACCGAACCAACAAAAGAAGATATGGAACGGTGTATAGATATTGTATCAAAGAAAATTGTAAACAAATGGAAATAAAAGATAAGAACACTGGATGAAAGAAGCAGAGGCGAGAAAAGAACATGGAGGTACTTATGGCAAAAAGATTAACTCCAAAAGAGGCGGGGGAACAGATCGGATGCTCTGCGCAGTGCGTAAGGATCAAAATGCGGCGCGGAATCTGGGATCTAGGGAAAGTGATTCCTCCGAATAAAAATGGGAGAACTACATGGGAGTATTTTATTTGGCAGCATAAAATAAACGAATTTTTAGGGATTGGAGAGAAAGGAGAACAAGCATGAGCATTTTGGGAATTTTTCAGAAGCACGGAAAAATCGAGCGATACGAAAAGCAGAGTGAGTCGATGGCGAAAATTATTCCATTTACACAGCAACAGGAGAAGAAGAAAGGGCTGGAAGAATTGAAGTTTATTGATATTACCCACCCAGCAAAAAAGAGCGCACGGTCTGCAAACCGGTAAGCGCCCTTACACATAATAATCCAATTACAGGATAAACGAAAAATGAGGAAAAGTCAAATGATAAAAGAAAAAGCAGAGCAGGCGCTTCAGGAGATGGGGATGCCGAGAAATCTGAGCGGGTTCCGTTATATTGTTGATGTGATGGAACTCTATGAATCGGACCGGGCATGGAGAGAAGCAAAAATGATGATCTTATATGAGAAAGTAGCATCTTTGCATAGGATCAGATATACCGCAGTAGAGAAAAATATCCGGTACGCGTTTCACGAGGTACTTGCGAGAGGGAACTTAGATGCTGTGACAAAGTATTTAGGTACGGAAAGTACGAAGAACCATCATCTCCTGAAATGCCTATATGATAAGTTGAGCTGCGGAGGAGCAGAGGAGGAACTATTTAAGAAAAGAATTAAGAATGAGTTACTAAAGATTAGTTCAGACGTGACTCGTTTGATAGAAAGATTGGAGGAAGTGTAATGGTAAGCAGAGAAAAGATACATAAGCTATTGGATTTGGTGCTTGATATCCATGAGCGAGGTTATGGAGAAAGAGGATTCCCATTCATTGCAATCGAATTTTCAAATTATGGACATGCAATTCGTTTGTACGGAAATACAGAAGGGTTCTCGTCCGGAAATGGATTCGACATCAATCCCGTAATCGAAACCAATTCTGATGCAGATTGTGCGATCAGCATTGTGGAAGAATTGCTTGAAAAAGTGAGGGATAGATCGTGATAGAAAGGAGAGAAAACCTATAGATGAATTAACGAGAGCTTCGAAAGAAGCTCGATCTGTTTCAGAGGCTCCGATTGATATGGAATATATAGGAAGTATTCAGGGAAAATATGAAGAATTCCATTATTACAAAAAAGCGGACAAGTATTATTACGAAACCAATTATGACAGAGCGAGAAGGGAAGAGCTGAAGAAAAAACGAATTCGAAGATACGCAAAAAAATAGCACATCTGCCGCAAACAGATGTGCCAGTGACTTCCGCCACACAGATATTAAACCATAGTTAAAGTATACATCTGTGCGGGCGTAAAGTCAAGAAAAAGCAAAGGGTTTACCCCCTTTTATAACTTGATTAAGATATTAAAGTTACGACATAGGTGAGCATGATGAGAAAGAAAAAGGAATACCGATTAAGGCAGTCAAAATGGATTGAGGTTGAAGAATATATTGATGGCAGATATGGAGCAAAGGGACAGAAACGGCAGAAGAAAAAGAAAGCCACTCCAGAGCAGGTGAAGAAGCAGAATCAGCTCAATAAAGCCAAGAGGGCAAGACGTATGCTCATGCACAATTTTGAAGAGGATGATTATTACTTTACTCTCACCTTTAAAAAAGAACTTCGGCCAGATATGGAAGGAGCGAAAAAGATCTGGGGAAAACTGCAGAGACAGATCCGAAAAGAATATAAGAAACAGAACAGAAGCTTCAAATGGATGATCAATATTGAGAGGGGAAGCAGAGGGGCAATCCATTTTCATCTGATTATGAATCGGTTGGAAGGCGGCGATAAGCTGATCAGACGGTTGTGGACGTTTGGAGGAGTATATATCCGCCTGCTGTATGAAGATGGAGGTTACAAAGCGCTTGCAGACTATATAACGAAAGAGTCGGAGGAAGGAGAAGAGAGTAGCTACTCACATTCGAGAAATCTTCCGGTTCCGGAACCGAAGATAAAACCAATAAAAGGGGAATGGAAAGATATCAAACCTTACAAAGGATATTACATAGATAAAGAATCAGTAGTGGAAGGAATCAACCCGGTAACAGGGTATCAATATCGACACTACACGATGGTGCGAATAAACAGGAGGATTTAAAAATGTTTGAGGTAAAGATATTCATTGAAACCTCTTTGAAAGGGCCATTACGCACAGGAGAGGGTGCCGGATGGTATGCAGCGGTAGCAGAATACCGGAGGAAAAATGGAGAAATTGAAACAAGAGAAGTGTTTGTCTGTGAAGAAAAGACAACATATCATAAATCGACATTGTCTGCATTGCTGAAAGTATTGAAAATACTGAATAAAGCATGTGTTCTTCAAATACGGACAGATTCAAGTTATCTTGTGAGTAATTATCAAAATGGGAACTTAGAAATGTGGAAAAGTCGGGATTTTAAGAATTGCAAGGGGGAAGAAATAAAAAATAAGGAACTTTGGGAGCAGGTATCCGCAGAATTGGACAAGCACGAGGTAGAAATGATACGAGAGAGGCGGCATGAGTATAGTGAGTGGATGAGGCAACAGGCAAAAGAGCGGTTCAAAAAGCAAGAAAGTGTTGAAAATACTGAAATCGGAGGGAGATTACATGAGTAAAAAAGAACAGGAAAAGATACTATTTAACCAATTTGGAGAGATGGATAGCTACAAAGAAATAAATGAGTTGGCAGAAAACCTATTCAATGAAGGGGATACAGAGAGTCTGAGAGAAATGGCGAAAGAAAATGGGATCACGGAAGAATTTGTCACTATGTATTTGGCCGGGGATATTCCGGTGCTCTGCGATTCTCTTACAGCAGCACTTGGAAAAATTGATGTCGAAGCAGATCAATTGAAACCACAAGAGATCATGGAAGATTGGGTAGAGTACTTGCGTGGCCAATGTATGGAAAATGAGTTGTTGGCTCACAATGTACGAAAAAAAGGCAAAACACTGAAAGGATGCATAGCAGCATTGTTACGGTGGTCCTTTCAGAATCAGCAAACTATTGATAAAGAGATTACAAAAACTGCGGGTGTGACGGCAGGAAAAGTTACTCTTGGGATTCCAGGAATGGGTAGAGCAAAGAAAATCATCATGGACTATTACATGGGAAAGTAGGGGGACAGATGAAAAAGAAAGCAATTGAGAAAATTCCATTTATGAAGTTGAGAAAATTATCAAAAAAGAAAGGGATAAAATACATAGGTGTAACAGATATAAAAAATGTAGGGAATGAAAAACACTTATTTTTGGAAATATACAAGAACGAAAAAGAATCAAGAGATATTCCGGTGGTGAGAATTGTGCTTACGAAAAAAGATTTCTCTTCATTCTTTCCGGAAACAGAGAAATGGTCGAGACAAAAAATCGAGACAGACAGAGTATATAATGGTGGATTGCTATGGGGAGAAGAAAGAAATACATGGCAACAGAGAGAAAAGGAAAACATTTTACAGAGCACGGAGGACCTGGAACGAATAAAAAAATTTTGCGAAGGGAAGGTTTGGAATGAGAAGCGCTGGTGGGAATATATATGCAAACACGAGGACAAAATCACAGCGGTAGAAAGGCTCCGTGCAAAGGAAAAGGAATACAAACGTCGCCGGGAAGAGCTAAATGAAAGAATAGTAAACACAAAAGAGTTGCCGGAGAAATTGATTCTGGAACGCGTGGATAAAAGATATTTTAGTAACAAGCATTATTTGTATTATAAGAAGCATGGCAGCTGGGCGCAGATAGCTTGTAGCAAATGTGGCGGAGTAACAGATGGGAGATGGAAAGATGGAATTTCCTACGAGAGTCAATTCCAAAGAAGAATAGGGGAGCCGAAAGAGGGACATTACGGAAAATGTCCGCTCTGTGGAACCTACGGGGAATACAAATGCAAGGGAAAAGTGAAAGGAACACACAGCAAGAGTATATATCTTTTTCTTGGGCAGAAATACAAGAAAAAAGGGGTGGTCATGCGATACGTGGAAGTTGAGAAAAAATGGGTGCTAGGGCTTATTTGTGGAGACAAGGGAGAAGAAATGTACAATGCCTATGAAGAACTTTCTGGAATAGAGATTGCCAGAGCGTATTTTGAACCAGGGAAGAAAACACAGATTGACTATCACAAACATGATCCGTACACAGGAAACGATTTCTGGGATGACTGCAATCTATATGGTCTTGCAAATATCAGAATTCATGCAGCTCCAATCATGGAAGAGACCTATGAAGAAATGAAAGAGACTATGTTCCAATATTGCGCTTTAAAAGAATATGCACAAAAAGTGAAAGAAGTCGATCCGATAGAGTATTTGGAAAGATATAATCAGACACCACAGATAGAGATATTGGTTAAGATGGGCATGATCGGGGTAGTGGAAAAGCTTGTGAAATGTCATTACGGAATTGTTGAGGATCAACATGCAAGACGACCGGATGAGTTTCTTGGAATCCGAAAAGAGAGAGTGAGACAACTGATAAGAGAAAATGGGAATGCAGATTTCTTGGAAGCCATGAAAATGGAGAAACGGATGGGAGAAATTTGGACAGATAAGCAAATTGAAAATTTGTCAGAGACACATTTGAGAAGGGGACAAGTAGAACTGGCAACCAAATATATGACGATTCAAAAACTTCTGAACAGGGTGGAAAAATACGCTGGTTGCAAGTATGAAACAGAATGTAGTAACGCATCAGCAAAAATCAGAGAAATAGCAGGAATCTATGTAGATTATTTGAGCATGAGAGAAAACTTGGGTTATGATTTGACAAATACGGTGTACCAACAGCCACAAAACTTGGAAGCAGCGCATGAAAAAATGGTTATGGAGACCAATAAAGAGAAGATGGATAAACATCTCAAAGAAGTAGCTGCAAAATATCCGAATATCCGACGTTGTTACTTGAGGCTTCGAAAAAAATATTTGTATGAGGATGAGATTTATATCATAAGACCGGCCAGATCGGCAGAGGAAATTGTGATAGAGGGCAGGATGTTGCATCATTGCGTTGGAGGAGCAAATTATCTTACGAAACATGACAAGGAAGAAACATATATCTTAATGCTAAGATTCAAAGAAGAACCAGATATCCCATATATAACGGTGGAAATCGATTCAAAAAATCCGAGAATCATCCAGTGGTATGGTGAAAAAGATAAAAAACCAGATGAAAAAAATATGCAGAAGTGGCTGAATGATTATGTTATTAAACTAAAACATGGAGCGCTGGCGGAAATGCCGCATGTGGCAATAGCATAGGGAGGAAAATATGGAGTATGTGCAAATGACACTCAATGATTGGGTGGAGATAAAACAGAAGCTGAAGCGGGAATTATTAGGAATCAAACAGAGTTTTGTGCGGATTGGATTTGTTCTTCGTCAGATTGATGATCAAAAGCTATATGAGCGTGATGGATATAAAAGTATAGCTGATTTTGCCAAACAGGAGTATGGACTTGAGCCATCCACGACAAGTCGATTTATGAGCATCAATAGAGAGTATTCGATTGATGGATATTCAGAAACACTTCGCCCGGAATATGCGGACCTTGGTCGGAGTCAGCTGGAAGAGATGTTAAAACTGCCTGACGGTGATAGACAAATGGTACAGCCGGAAACCTCAAGAGAGAACATCAGAGAATTGAAGCGCTTCAACAAAGAGGAACCGGAAGAGGGCATTGCGGATGATTTGTACAAACTGGTAGAGAACTTCTATAAAGACAATCCGGATATTCTAAATGGAGTGTTCAAGAGAGAATATGCAGAAACAGATATCAAGCAGTTTATAGAACTTGTAAATCCGTCCGGAAATCGATCCTATAAAAAAGGCATGTATTTTCTGATGATGTATGAGAACCGAGTAGCCATAAAGAGATTTGGAGAAAGCCCGCAAAATAAAACCTGGTGGGAATTTTACCGGATTACAAGACAAATTTTTGAAATGGCAGCAGGCGAGGAAACTTGGAAGAATTATTTTGGCGAAGAGATTCATGGAGAAGATCAAGAGGAGATAGCGAACCCGGAAACAAAAGAAAATATTACGGAAGATAAAGTGGATGAGAAGCATGAGGAAGCTCCTAAAATACAGACTTCTGAGCAGAAAAAAGAAGAAATTGCGCCGGCGCAAAAGCAGGAAAAGTCTTTTGAAAATGAGCAGGAAATAATAACAGAAGAACAGATTGAAGGGCAGATGGATGTGACGGATTATCCGGAATTACTTACAGAAGAAATGAAGGAAGACAAACTTTTGGAGGAGCAGCCTTTGCCGGCAGATGAGATTGTGACAAGAAAAGAATATCTAAACAGTCTGACGGAGCATGGGGCAGCAGATTACTTGCACAAATATTTAAAGGTGGAGCTATTGGCAGATAGGGAAGCGTTAGAGAAATGGTTTGAGATGGAAGTGGATAAAAAATGGGGAATCGAAATAGAACAGATATGATCGATCAAATAGATTATAGCATGATGGCATTTCCGAAAGAGGTATGGAAAACAAAGAAGAGAGCGCAGCAAGTGAAAAGAAAGAAACATCGAAAAAGCATCTTGCATCCAAAAGAAAGCGGATACTGCTATTTATGCGCCGCTCTCCACAATGACTATACATACAAACAAACGGAAGAACATCATGTAGTATTCGGATCCGGCCAAAGGGAATTGAGTGAAGAATATGGGCTAAAAGTGCAGTTATGTAAAGTACATCACAAATACGGAGAGGAAGCAGCGCATACAAACAGAGAAGTGAGAGAGTTATTGTGCAGAGATGCACAGGCAGCATTCATGATAGAGTATCCAAATCTGAACTGGGTTGAGATATTCAAGAAAAATTATTTGTAGCACCGACTCTGAAAAGGAGTAACAATATATCACAACATAAAATCTTCCTGCCAGGATGCAGCAGGGTGAGAAGGGAGGTGATAGGAAAATGATATTCAGGGAAGCTGATAGGGTTGTTGTATTAAGAGATGGGAATGTCCTAATTGCGGAGAGTGTTATGAAGTTGACTATGATGATTATGATTATTGTCCGAAATGTGGACAGAAAATTGATTGGAGCGAGGTAGAAAATGGACGAGAAGAAAGTTAGAGAAGCGATAGAACTTATTAGAATGGAAATTAATACTCTGGAAGGAGTTAAAAATTGCGGGAGAGTAATAGAGGCAAAAAAGAAAAAACATATAGCACTATATAATATCACAATCGAAGCACTGGAAAAGCAGTTGCCAAAGAAACCAAAAGAAAATGAAATTCGTGGCGGTTGGCTTGGGAAACAAAAACATTACACTTGCCCGACTTGTGGCAATTGTCTATTGGAAGAAATGATGAATGAAAGGTAGAACACAAGCTATTGTTGGGATTGCGGGCAAAGGCTTGATTGGTCGGAATAGGAGGGCGGCAGAATGAAAGAGCAAACATTTGAAGGTATCCTATACATGATTAAAAGATCGTGTGACAAGAATTTTTACAGCGGCACTGATTACGATGGATTAAAGACGGAAATTGTAAGGTGTGCAACAGATATTTACATCGAACAGATGCGCCAGAATGGAAGTGAAGAAGATGGATCATAAAAGGAATCGAAGGCAGATGAAGATGGACCAGGAGCAGCGCTACGACGAAATGGAAAGTCATAGAGCTCCAGATAATGCCGTGCAAGCGTTTAAGCGTCCAGCATATAAAGAGTATAGTGTAAAACAATGTCTGAGAAAATGGGGAGTTGATTTGAGTGGGGAGATTACTGCAGGAAGACAAGCAAAAGCAGAAGACAAATGAGTTAAAGAAAGAATATCTTTGGAGATATCAGGAATGTGTTAGAAGCATTCGGAGAAATACGGAAGAGATTGCAGAAATCAGAAGCATGAAGATGGGTGTATCGGCGACCAGCGATGGAATGCCTCGTGCGTCAAAGAGTAGCGATCTATCAGGATATGCAGCACAAATTGACGGTCTGGAAAGGAAATTGAACAAGGATAGATATAAGCGAATTAATATATTCATGGATGTAAGGAAAGCGATTGATAAATTGAGCAGCCAGAATGAAAAAGATGTGTTGTTCTATCGGTACATAAAAGGAATGGACTGGTGGGAAATCGCTGAGAAAATGAGATATTCCGAAAGACAGATACATAGATTCCACGGGAAAGCACTTGCAAATTTGAATATACCGCAGAAAGATGTCAGTGAATGTCAGTAGGAACTGTGTTATTATGGTATCATCCCGAAGAGGGAAAAGCTCATAATACGAATCTCGCAGAGAAAACGCTCCACGATGTTGGGGCGTTTTTTAATGCAATCGGACATAGCTCAGTTGGTAGAGCAGCAGCCTTATAAGTTGTGTGTCATGAGTTCGATTCTCATTGTCCGGAGTAGGGAGGGAAACAGCATGGCATACAGACCAGACAGAGATGGATCACATCGAGGAGCGTTCGAACGGAATAAGAAAAAGATATATGCAACTCAAACAGTGTGTGGAATATGCGGAAAGCCGGTAGACTTTTCGTATAAGTATCCGCATCCATTGTCTCCGTGCATTGATCACATTATGCCGATTAATAAGGGGGGCCACCCATCTGATATAGATAACCTCCAGCTGGCTCACTGGACGTGCAACAGACAAAAGAGCGATAAGATAATAAAAGGAGCCGGCGAAAAGAAAGAAGAGATCATAAGTAACCGAGTGTTGCCACATACATTTGACTGGAAAAATATAAGAAAAAGCACGAAAGGATAGAGGGGGGATACCTCCCCCATATTGTTATGGGAAAGAGGTTCACGGCGACTGTGAAAAAAAACACACGCCAAAAGAAAAGGAGACTGAGATGGCAAATTATAAGGGCGCAGAATACTTAAAAAGGCGGCTGAATGGGAAAAGAAGCCGGGTAAGAATGCGATACAACTACTATGAAATGAAAAACAGAATAAAGGATTTCCAAGTGTCCACGCCTCCAGAACTTAGAAATGCACAGACAGTACTTGGGTGGTGTGGAAAAGCAGTGGATAATCTGGCTGATCGAATTGTATTTCGAGGATTTGCGGAAGACAACTTTGATATAGAACAGATCTTCGCGATGAATAATCCAGACACTTTTTTTGATAGCGCAGTACTATCGGCGCTGATTTCGGCATGTTGCTTTGTGTACATTTCGGAGGACAATGAAGGATATCCGAGACTAAGGGTGATTGACGGAAGTAATGCAACCGGAATCATAGATCAGTCCACTGGTCTATTGAAAGAGGGATATGCGGTATTGGAAAGAGATAGCAATTATAATCCAATCACGGAAGCATATTTCGCTCCGGGACTTACGAGGATCCATACAAACGGAAGATGGGTAGATGTTCCGAATAATGTGGATCATCCGCTTTTAGTTCCAATCATTTTCCGTCCAGATGCAGCAAGGCCATTCGGACACAGCCGGATCAGCCGGGCATGCATAGACATTGTAAACAGCGCCATGCGAACAGTTAAGAGGTCAGAGATTGCAGCAGAATTCTATTCTTTCCCGCAGAAGTGGGTTGTTGGAACGTCGCAAGATGCTGATCCAATGGATAAGTGGAAGGCAACGATGTCATCGCTGATTGAAATAACAAAAGATGATGAGGGAGACAAACCTACTTTTGGTCAATTCAGTCAGCAAAGCATGTCACCGCATACGGAGCAGCTAAAGATGTTCGCGGGACTATTCGCAGGAGAGACGGGGCTGACTTTAGATGATCTAGGATTTGTTACAGATAATCCATCCAGCGCAGAGGCAATCAAAGCAAGCCATGAGAATCTACGGTTGATTGCACGGAAAGCGCAACGGACTTTCGGCACAGGGTTCTTAAATGTAGGTTATCTGGCGGCTTGTCTGAGGGATAATTTTCCGTATCAAAGAAGACAGTTTTATCTCACACGACCAAAATGGGAGCCAGTATTCGAGCCGGATGCAGCAGCATTAAGCTCATATGGAGATGGAGCTATTAAGATCAATCAAGCAATCCCGGGATATATTGACGAAAATAAAATGAGAGATTTGGCTGGATTCTAGGAGGCGACATGGAAGATATTGTACCGAAGTTGTTTGAAACTGTTCAAGAGGAGTTTAAAAGAAAATTTGAGAATGATAGTACTATAAAAAAATTGTATGATAAGATTAGCAAAGGAAGTGCAAACTATAAGGAGGCACATGAATTTGCGATTAAAACAGGAGAGATATTATCAGGGGTATTTGATCAGACACTTTCTTCGGCGGTTCTGCCGGATGGCAGAATGTATTATAATATTGCTGAGAGAGTTATAGGACCTATGCTGCAGGGGAACTATGATATTGTATCAGAGGTTTCGGCTGAGATACAAAAGCAGCTGAATGAAAAAGCAGGTATCGGAATCAAAGCAATCAGACCGGAATTCAATCAGAACAAAGCACAAGGAATTATAGATATTGTTTCTGAAAGAGAAAATTATGATGAGATTGCATATATGTTGAGAGAGCCGATAATTAATTTCACACAAGCGATTGTAGATGATGCTGTTAGAGCAAATGCTGATTTTCAGAGTAAAGCAGGGCTCAGTCCCAAAATTGTGCGCACATCTACTCGGAAGTGTTGTGCTTGGTGTGATTCGTTGGCCGGAGTGTACGATTACGATAAAGTGTCTGATACCGGGAATGATGTATTTAGAAGACATCAGCATTGCAAGTGTCTGGTAGAATATGAGCCAGGTGATGGAACATGTCAGAATGTGCACACAAAAAGATGGTCAGAATCCGAGGAAAGTGGTAAAATAAAATCAAAGAAACTTATAGGACTCTCTCCGGAAGATGATTCGGTTATCAGAGAAATTAAGAAGAAAATTATATCTGACCAAAATATAAAAAAGGTTGCAGAAAGACAAAAAATACATAGAAAGGGTACAGAGCTTTACAATATAAGAGAAAAAGCTTTGAAAGAAAAAGGACAATATGGACCATCCTATATTACGATATCAGATGATGAAATATTAGAGCTTGTGCAGAAATATTCCGGAAAGGGAATAATAAAATATAATAGGCATGGAGAATGGAATCATCAAGAAACTATCGTGACGAATGATAAAATTGTGGGGGTAGTTGTTGATAACAGAAATGGCAATTATGCAAATACGCCAGTATTTAAAATACACTACGCAAAAGATGGAATTCATATTGTGCCAGATTATCCAAGTAAAAGGAGATGATTTTGTGAAATACGAAGAGGTAAAAGAATATATAGGGAAAACTGTTGTTGTGACAGATGTCGATGATAAAAAATTTAGAGGAGTAATTACAAACACAGAGAGTGAATTCGATACAGAGTCAGGGAAAGAAGAAATAGAGCTTGACACGGGAAAGGTGTGGTATGGAATTCCGATAGATGAAATAAAAGAAATAATGCCAATAGAAAAATAATGATGCCGCTGATCACAAGGATTGGCGGTATTTTTATGCTATTTTTGATATACAAATATTTCCCTTTGGGCGGTGGGGTGATATCGCTTATAAAAGATACAGCTAAAAATAGGAGGGTTGTCATGGCAGAAATTAGACAAGGACGTCAGACACCCACGCAATCCGTTGTGATTCCTTACTCGGAAACAAAAGGGCAGGAGGCAGCAGATCTTTATGCACAGACTGGTAATGTGCTGCTGGAATGGCAGCAGCTAATCCAATGCGATCTGATGGCGGTCAACGATGAAGGGCTGTGGGTACATCAGAAATATGGATATTCTATCCCGAGGCGAAATGGTAAGTCAGAAAATGTGCTTGCACGGTGCTTGTGGGGGTTAAAACACCAAGAGAGAATATTATATACTGCACACAGAGCAACGACATCTCATGCGGTATGGGAACGGTTGGACAGAATGTGTGAAAAGGCAGGGATACAAATCTCTTCTTCTTTCAAAGCTTTTGGAAAGGAGCATTTATATACACCGGATGGCGGTGTAATTGAATTTCGAACACGAACATCAAGCGGAGGATTGGGAGAAGGGTATGATCTGCTAATCATCGATGAGGCGCAGGAATATACAGAGGCGCAGGAAACATCATTGAAATACATTGTATCTGACAGTGATAATCCGCAGACAATCATGCTCGGGACACCTCCAACGGTAGTTTCTGCAGGAACTGTTTTTGTGAAATACAGGGAAACGGTTTTGTCAGGGAACGGATTCGACTCGGGATGGGCAGAGTGGTCGGTGGAATATCAAACAGACCCACATGATATTGAAGCATGGTATGAAGCAAACCCATCTCTCGGAACTATTTTGACTGAGAGGAAAATTCGTGCAGAGATTACGGATGATGATGTTGATTTCAACATACAAAGGTTGGGGCTGTGGCTTAGATATAATCAAAAATCAGCAATCAGTAAGAATGAATGGGAAGCACTGCAAATAACAGACAAGCCGGAATTGGAAGGAGATATTTTTGTCGGAATCAAATATAGTCACACTGGCGAACATGTTGCGATGGCGGTTGCTTCCAAGACTACAAGTGGAAAAATATTTATAGAAGCGCTTGATTGTCGACCGATACGAGCGGGAAACCAGTGGATTATAGATTATCTGATTCCGATGAAGCCTAAGAAGGTAGTTGTAGACGGAGCGAATGGCCAACAGCTTCTTGCAAGCGAAATGAAAGAAGCTGGATTAAAGGAACCGGAGATGCCGACAGTAAAGGAAGTTATTACAGCAAACGCAACATTTGAGCAAGGACTGTTCCAGGACACAATCTGTCATGCAAATCAGCCATCACTAACGCAGGCGGTGAGCAACTGCGAAAAAAGGCTGATTGGATCAAATGGGGGATTCGGCTATAAATCAATTAAAGAGGGAGTTGAGATTTCTCTTTTGGATTCCGTGATTTTGGCATACTGGAAATGCACTGGCAGTAAGGAAAAAAAGAAGCAGAAAGCAAGGTATTAAAAGGACATCCTACGGGGTGTCTTTTTTGTATAAAAATTACCGATACCACCGGGTTAAGTGGGGAAAGGAGCAAAAAATGAGTGAATTTAAGGTGATTGAGACACAGGAACAATTTGATGAGGCGATCAAAGAAAGGCTCACAAGAGAAAGAGAAAAAGTAGAAAAGGAATATGAAGGGTATTTATCCCCAAAAGATGTGGAGGAAAAATATGATGGATACCTTTCGGCAGATGCAGTACAGGAAAAGTACAAAGAGTATTTATCCCCAGAGCAGGTAAGAGAAAAAGATAATCTCATTAAGAAATACGAAAAAAATGAGAGTAGAGTGAAAATTGCGATGTCTGAGGGGATACCGTATGAACTTGCAGGGAAAATCTCTGGAGAAACGGAGGAAGAAATGAAAAAAGATGCAAAAACACTATCTGGATTTTTAAAGAAGAATAATCCATATCCGGATTATGATCCAGAGCCGAGTGGAAACAAGGATTCAAAGCGAGAAGCAATGAGAAAAATGTTAAACAATTTGAAAGGAGAACAATAGTATGGCAGCAGAAAGAGGAAATTTATTTGATCCAACATTAGTAACCGATTTGATTAGCAAAGTAAGAGGGAAGTCATCCCTTGCAGCATTATCCGGGCAGACACCAATCCCTTTTAACGGATTGAAAGAATTTATTTTTTCTATGGAGAAAGAAATTGACATCGTAGCAGAAAACGGAAAGAAAACAGAAGGTGGAATTAAGGTAGAGCCAGTTAAAATCGTACCGATCAAATTTGAATATGGTGCACGAGTGTCCGATGAATTTCTATATGCGACAGAGGAAGAGCAGCTTGAGATTTTAGCGGCTTTTAACGATGGATTTGCGAAAAAGGTGGCAAAAGGATTGGATCTTGCGGCTTTCCACGGAATTAATCCAAGAACGGGAGCGGCATCAAACGTAGTGGGAACAAATCACTTTGACAGCAAAGTAACGCAGAAAGTGACTTATACAAAAGGTACGCCGGATGTGAACTTAGATGCTGCTATTGCAGCAGTGCAAGGAGCTGATGGAGATGTAACCGGAATGGCATTCTCTACTGCATTCGGAGCAGATATGGCAACAGTAAAAGAAAATGGAGTGCGTCAGTATCCAGAATTCCGATTTGGTGCATCTCCGAATAGTCTCGGAGGCATGGCAGTAAGTGTAAACAACACGGTTTACAATGCAACTGTAAAAGACCACGCGATTGTAGGAGATTTCCAGTCGGCATTTAAATGGGGATTCTCAAAAGAAATCCCGATGGAGATTATCAAGTATGGAGATCCGGATAACTCTGGAAAAGATTTAAAAGGATACAATCAGGTGTATATTCGTGCAGAAGTATATATCGGATGGGGAATCCTTGTACCAGAATACTTTGCAAGGGTGGTCGAAGGGGCATAATGCGGTACAGGAATAAAAGAACCGGAATTGTAATCGACATTGAAAGCAAATTGAGCGGCGGCGATTGGGAAGAGGTAAAAGCCTCTTCCAAACCTCGGAGAAAAAAGGCTGGTGATCAGAATGGAACCATTTGCGACAGTAAGTGATGTGAAGGAACTTTGGAGAGAAATGACCGAAGAAGAAACGAAGAGAGCAGAGAAGCTGCTTGGTGTCGTATCGGATTGCTTAAGAGTCGAAGCGGATAAAGTAGGAAAAGATCTTGATGCAATGATTGAACAAAAGCCTTTTTTGCAAAGTGTCGCAAAATCTGTCACGGTAGACGTGGTCGCTAGAACGCTTATGACTTCTACGGACTCAGAGCCGTTGGCGCAGGAGTCCCAGTCTGCACTTGGATACTCATGGTCTGGTACATATCTTGTTCCTGGTGGAGGCTTGTTTATCAAAAAGTCAGAGTTATCGAGACTCGGATTGAGAAGACAAAGGATGGGAGTGATCGAGCTGTATGGCGAAGATAAAAGGGATAACCGTTACATTAATCAATAAAATCGAAACAGGAAAAGACGGTTTTGGCCATCCTGTTTATAAAGAGAGCCGAGTGAATGTGAAAAACGTACTTGTTGCTCCGGCAGGAACAACAGAGATTGTAGATATGTTCAATCTGACGGGGAAAAAAGGAGTCTACAATCTAGCTATTCCGAAAGGAGATAATCATGTTTGGAAGGACCAGAAAGTTGAATTTTTTGGAGAACTTTGGCAGGTAATTGGGTTGGCGCAGGAGGGGATTGCCGATAACATCCCGCTTTCTTGGAATCAGAAATGGATGGTGGCACGCTATGAGTAAAGTGAAAATCGTCTTAAACGGCAAAGGAATCGAAAAAATGATGAAGGCGCCGGAAATGATCGAGATATGTGAAGGACATGCAAACAATGCACTGGCAAAGCTTGGAGCTGGATACGAAGTCACAAGTATGGTGGGAAAGACTAGATGTAATGCGGAGATAGCAGCAGTTACCAAGAAAGCAAAAAAGGACAACATGGAAAATAACACGATATTGAAGGCGGTGGGTGGAAAATGATAGAGCAAATTGTACGCGACTATCTGAATAAAAAGACTAAAATTCCTGCATTTATGGAAAAAAATCCTGATATGCCTAAGGAATATTTTTTGATCGAAAAAACCGGAAGTGGAAAAGACAACCATATCCGAAAAGCAACCATTGCAATTAAGTCATACTCTACATCTCTGTATAAAGCAGCAGTTTTGAATGAAAAATTGAAGGAAGCAATGGAAAACATAATTGAAATTAATGAAGTGAGCAGATGTAGCCTGAATAGCGATTATCCGTACTCAGACACGAGTCGGAAGGAGTATCGTTATCAGGCTGTTTTTGATATTACACATTATTAAGGAGGGAAAGAGATGGATGCTAAGAATGTAAGTACTGGTAAGCCGAAAATCGGAGGTGCAGTATACCGGGCGCCATTAGGAAGTAAGTTGCCAACAGATGCGACAACAGCGTTAGATCTCGCGTTTAAGGAGCTTGGATATTGTTCGGACGATGGTCTTACAAACACAAATAGTCCGGAGTCAGAGTCACAAAAAGCATGGGGCGGTGACACCATTTTAAATATGCAGACAGCAAAACCCGATACGTTTAAACTCAAATTGCTTGAGATTTTAAATATCGAAGTTTTAAAAGCTGTATATGGAGAAAAGAATGTAACCGGCACATTGGATGCAGGAATCACTGTGAAAGCGAATAATACAGAATCAGAGCCTTGCGCTTGGGTTGTGGAGATGATCTTAAAAGGTGCACTGAAAAGGATTGTGATCCCAAATGCGAGCATCTCAGAGTTAGGAGATATTGTATATAAGGATAATGAGGCGATTGGCTACGAAGTTACACTCGCTGCAGTTCCGGACAGCGATGGACAAACACACTACGAATATATCAAGAAAGAAGGAGTTTAATGATGATTAGAGGAAAAATTACAAACGGATTTGAATTTGAAGTAGAAGAAGATCTCATGGATGATTATGAGTTTTTGGAAACTCTTTGTGAGATCGACAATGGAAATGCAAGCCTGATTCCGGCAGTAGCTACGCAGTTACTTGGAGTAGAACAGAAAAAAGCGCTGATGGAACACATCCGGGGAGAAAACGGAAGAGTATCATCGCAGAAAATGGGAGAAGCGATTGGAGAGATACTTACCAGCTGTGGACAAGGAAAAAACTCCTGATCCTGGCACACATGATTAATACTGACGAGGATGCATTGATTTGCGATCTCGCAGAAACATATAAAATTTTTGATTATAGGTCGTTGCCGTGTAAAACGGTTGCGACCTTTTCTTGTGGGCTGGGAGATAACTCAAGGATCAAAATGAAATTGGCTGATACAAAGATCACAACAGAAGAAATGCTTTTATCGGCACTCGTAGATAATACAAAACTGCTTGCATGGCTAAATAGCCAAGATGGAGCGAATGGAGTAAATAGGCCGGAATCTCTTTTGGCGATCCTAACCGGACAAGCGGAGAAAAATGACAATGTAATGGCATTTGAATCCGGAGAAGACTTTAAGCGAGAGTGGGAAAGACGAGCGGGAGGAGCATAAATGGGAACAGAACTTGCAAAAGCTTATGTGCAAATCATACCGTCTGCCAGAGGAATAAAAGGAGAAATATCGAAACAGATCAGCCCGGAAGCAGATTCGGCAGGTAAGTCCTTCGGCGGCAGTATGGTCGGAGCAATCAAAGGTGTTATTGTGGCAGCCGGAATCGGAAAAGCAATATCTGCATCCATCAATGAGGGAGCTGCATTGCAGCAGAGTCTCGGCGGCATCGAAACACTCTTTAAAGACAGTGCTGACAAAGTAAAAGAGAATGCAGCTCAGGCATATAGGACAGCCGGTATGAGCGCAAATGAATACATGGAGATCACGACCAGTTTTGCTGCAAGCTTGCTAAGTAGTACCGCAAATGATACATCTAAGGCGGCAGACATTGCAGATATGGCGATGACTGACATGTCGGACAATGCCAATAAGATGGGAACCAGTATGGAACTCATTCAAAATGCATATCAGGGATTTGCGAAACAAAATTATACCATGTTGGACAATCTCAAACTTGGGTATGGCGGAACAAAGACCGAGATGGAGCGACTACTTGCAGATGCACAGAAGATTACAGGAGTCAAGTATGACATAAGCAATTTGTCGGACGTTTATTCAGCCATCCATGTCATACAAGGAGAGTTGGGGATCACAGGAACCACTGCGAAAGAGGCATCCACAACCTTTACCGGATCATTTCTGTCCATGAAGGCAGCTGCGAAGGACGTGATTGGAAATCTCACATTGGGAAATGACATACGAAAACCGTTGTTCAATCTACAGGAAACGGTAAATACATTCTTTGTAGGAAATTTTATTCCGATGATCGGAAATTTTATAAGGGGAATTCCAGCACTCATCGAGCAAGGAATGACGATGATGTCGTTGAATTTAAACTTATTTGCAAATAATGCAGATCAATTTGTACAGCAGGGAATCCAGCTTGTAACAGAACTGGTTACGGGAATTATCAGCGGATTACCGTTTTTGATCGAAGCTGGATGGAATCTGATTACCGCACTCGGGACAGCGCTATTAGAAACTGACTGGATGGCGGTGGCGCAAGGCTTGATCACAAATCTGCGCACAGGTTTAGACGATGCAGCAGGGCAAATACTTGGGGCAGATGGAAATATAATCGGATCGGTAATCAATGCAATCGTTACGAATTTGCCGCGTGTTTTGGCAAAGGGAACCGAAATTATTACGAATGTCGTACAAGGGATTTTGTCCACGCTACCGGTATTGGTCAGTGCAACAGGAACGATGATTACGAGTTTCCTAGATAAGGTTGCAAAAATGCTTCCTTCTATCCTGAAATCAGGAGTTAATATCCTATCAAGTGTTGTGAATGGGATCTTATCAAATATGCCTGCACTGCTTTCGGCGACTGGCACGATGGTGACGAATTTTATTAACAAAATTCTGCAAATGTTGCCATCTGTATTGCAGAGTGGTGTACAAATGCTATTAAATGTCGCAAACGGAATTATAAACAATCTTCCGGGAATCGTATCATCTGCAGCACAGGTAATATCAAATTTTATCAACACAATAGGACAAAATTTGCCAGGTATCTTGCAAACTGGTATTACGATTTTAGGTAATTTGGCCTCAGGTATTGTACGGGCAATCCCAGATCTTATCGCACAAATCCCACAGATTATCAGCAGCATTATAAGCGTATTTACAAATACTGACTGGTGGTCTGTCGGTGGCAACATTATAAGCGGTATCGCATCAGGACTGGCAGGAGCAGCAGGACAATTATGGGATGCTGTAAAAGGTGTCCTTGGAAACTTTAAAGACAAGGTTCTTGCATTCTTCGGAATTCATTCTCCATCGCGCTGGGGAATTTGGGTCGGAGAAATGATCGATAGGGGATTTGCAAAAGGAATAGAAACAAACCTCGGACCGATCAGAAGATCGGTGAGTCTGATGGAAGGAACCGTAACAAAGCCATTTGAATCTAATTTTGAGTACAACGGGAATATTGGACAATCCGGAGATACAACAATCAGAGAACTTTTGTATGCGATTTTAGCGCTTTTGGAGATGATCGCAAATAAAGATCCGGAGATAAAAGTGTATCTGAAAGATAGAGAGGTAACAAGAGCATTAAAAGAAATGGGGGTTGTATTTGCATGATAAAATATAGGGCATCCAGCCGAAATGAATATAGCCTCTATGCGGAAAAAATGAGGGCAACAGAGGGAAGTTTCCATAAGTACTCTTGGAAACCAGACTCGAAGCAGGCGAAACTTGGAGAAATTCTCAAAGATTTTACGAAAGAAGCACAAAGCTACGATATTACGTTGCAATTTAGAGGAGAGCTGCCAGAAAGGAAAGCCCTCCTCGATAGGTTGCGAAATGATTTTGAAAACGATGTAGTAACAAAGAAGCCGGGGCGCATGTACTTCGGTGATTATTGGATTGATGGATATTGTGTAGAATCGGAAACAGGGGTATCGAAAATAAAAAACACTTGGTCGCAAAACGACATTATTTTTTACTGCCCGTATCCGTTTTGGTGCCGCGAAAAAAAGATAAGTTTTTATGCATCCACTCAGTCAATCGTCGATGAGGGGACGAAAGAAGAAAACGACAATATGATTGATAACTCAGTGCTGGATCCAGATTACAAGTGTGATTATCCACGGAAATATCAGACGAGATACCGACCGGCAAAAAAACGGTATTTGAGAGACTATAAATATGACTATTATCACAATCATCAGCTGGCTCGATTGGATAACGATCATTTTGCTGAAACGGATTTTAAGATGTTTATATATGGTCCGTGCACGGAACCGAAAATCTGGATAGGTGATCATCTGTATCATATGGCAGCAACCCTATATGATTCCGAGTATATCGTGATTGACAGTAGGAAGCGAACCATCGTGAAATATGCAAGGAACGGCGTGCAGGAAAACCTTTTTAATAAAAGAGATAAAGAAAATTATATTTTCAAAAAAATTCCAAACGGAAAAAGTGCGGTAAAATGGAACGCAACATTTCCATTTGATGTAATACTTTTCCAAGAGAGGAGTGAGCCGCCTTGGAGCTACTGATCACAGATAAAGACTGGCTAGAATTAGGATATTTTGAAGATACTGCAGAGGCTGATATTGAGGTTGGAGATTCCAACGATTTTGAATTAATACTACCGAAAATAATTGCAAAAAAATATGAAATTGCCGAAAAATGCATTGTATTTGTACCTGGAACGGAGTTCGGGGGACTGATCGAGGATACCGAAAGCATAACATCCGGAGAAAACATTACTTTTCGTGGAGGCGCATGGAGAAAATATTTAGAACAGTTGATTATAGAACCTCCAAGCGGGCAGAGCTATCTAACGGTATCCGGAGATGCCAATAGAATTTTGAAACAGGTACTAAACAAAGGGACGGGACTTCTTTTCGAGGTCCCGGATTATATTTCCGGAATAAACATCTCTAAACATCAATTTCGGTATATAGATGCTCTTACGGGATTGACGAATATGCTTGAGGAACAGAATGCAAGATTAGATATAAAAGCTATGCAAGGGGAAACCGGAGAGCCCTGCAGGATAGTGATACAGGCCGTTAAGCAGGGAAATTATCAAGAAGAATTGGAATACAACGGGGATGATAATATTGATGTCACAATGCGTGCGTGTAACGGTAGAATCAACCATCTGATATGTTTGGGGAAAGGCGAACTTGCAAACCGAATAGTAGTGCACTTATACGCACAATTAGATGGAACTGTCGGAACAAAGCAATATTACAAAGGAACAGAAGAGCGCACTGCGATATACGACTATTCATCTGGGGAAAAAGAGGACTTAGTAAAGGAAGGTACAAAAAAGCTAAAAGAGCTAATGAATTACAAAGAAGCAAAGATGACAATTTCTACCGTGGATCTTGAAATTGGAGATATTGTTTCTGCCAGGGATCGCGAGACAGGAATACTTTTGAGCAGACCGGTGGAAAGGAAAATATTGCGTTGTGAAAGCGGAGAAATGAGTGTTGAATATAAGTTGAAAGGAGAACAATAACATGGCTTTAGAATTAGTAACAGGATACTGGGGCATGGAGCACGTTACAGCAGAGCAGGATGCGGACTTGAATGCCGGAATAATCGGATCGAGTAATTATGTCCTAAATATTGGCGAAAAGATGCGCGCAGAGGCGGTATCTGCGAATCAAGTGCGGATTTTTGACGGCGTATTTATGGCATACGGAAGACAATGTATTTTAGGAGACGGAGAGTACGAAGATGTAACAATCGAAAATGGTACACCGGGATTACTCCGAAATGACATGATCGTTGTGAAATACAAAAAAGACGAAGAATCCGGAAAGGAAAATACTACATTTGCAGTACTTAAAGGAGAGACTGGAAATGCAGCAAAAGACCCGGTACCGAATAGACAGGACATCCGATCAGGAGCATTTGAGTCGGAAGTGCCGATGTATCGAGTTAAGATTAATGGGCTTGCTATCGAGAAGATAGAGCCGCTGTATAGCATCCCTAAGACAAATGATGATTTGTCAAAGAAAGCATCTGATCTAGATACAAAAGTAAAAAACATGTCGTCTGCACTTGGCAAATTTGCTTTCTGGGACGATGTAGCCTCACCAGAAGAAGGAAGCAAATCATTAACTATGAAAAAGAGCATGCGTAAAGACCACATGTATCTTGTATTTTTCCGTAGATTGAACGGCAGTGAAAACGCATATCCACCATATGCTTACCTGTTATTTATTCGCAGTAATGAATGGGTTAAGACCGTAATAGGAGCGGAAAGTGACGTGGTTAGCCGAGAAATTAATGACGGAAAATTAACTGTTACATTTAAAGATACCCAATGGACACGCATGACCGTGTATGAGGTAATGTAGCACTCTTTTATTTTTTAAGATACAGTTCGCTCACATTAATACCAGTCCCTTCAGGGATTTGTACGTTTGGTATAATTGTTACTTGTCCACTTTGATCAATTTTAAAGTTAAATGATTTTAATTCATCAATTGTGATGCGCCGATACACAGAAAACAAAGGGGCACTGGAAGAAATGCTGAACGGTTTGTATTCAGTACCTTTGTTTAGTGTGGTTTTAGTATTGGCGCTGATCCTAAACCATACCAGATTGCCATATTCCACGACCTGCGCAGTCAAATAACTGCCCTCGATTGTTCGAGTTTTTACAGCCAATTGTTTATTTACTTTTTCCAATCCAGTGGACAAATCATCATTTTTTACATAGAAAGGGGATGATAACATGAAACTATTATTTGCAGACGGACAGACATTGCAAGTACAAGCAATCTCAGAAGCAGAAGGAAAACTGCATGTAAGCGTCTTAAACAACTGCTACGAGCAGCTCAAGCATCTTTTTACAGATCCGATCACAACAGCAAGAATCGAAGTTGAAAATGATCAAGGGAAAGTAGAAGAAACATTTGAAAATTACACTATCTTTTCATATATTAAAGAAAATTCAGGGAAGATTTTCGAAGTAGAGATGGAGCAGCAGGGAAAAGATACTGAAACTCGCCTTGCAGAAGCAGAAAAGAGAGCGGAACAAGCGGAAAAGGAACTTACTGCAACACAGTTAGCGCTGTGTGAAGTATACGAGATGCTAGGACAGATGCAGGCATTGCTTAAGCCCGGAGAGGTGGATGGCAATGCTTAAATTTTTGCTATTTTTAATGCGAAAGGAGGTGGGCGATATGGCAGTAATTTACGCAACATTAATCGTCAAGGGTGCGAAAACCATCGATGATGTACCGGCAAAGATCAAGGAGCAGGTGAAGCAGGTCTTAAAGGATTTAGAGGTTGAAATCTAGGAGAGTGAGGAAATGAAAAAGAACATGGAAAAATTATTTAATAACTTAAGCATGGTAATTGGTGCGGTGGGAGGAGTAATTGTATATTGGCTTGGAGGGTGGGATATCCTCCTAAAAACAATCGTATTCTTAGCTGTGATTGACTACATAACAGGCATTTTAAAAGCAGTGTATCGAAATCAGCTCTCATCAGAGATCGGATTCAAGGGATTGCTTAAAAAAATAACAATGTTTATCGTGATCGCAGTTGCATTTGCAATACAGAAATTATTAAATGATACCGTTCCTCTGCGAGAAGTAGTGATAATGTTTTATATCGCGAATGAGGGTATTAGTTTATTGGAAAATGCAGCAGCGATGGCTCCGATACCGGAAAAATTAAAAAATGTATTATTGCAATTAAGGGAAAATGATTCAGAGGGCGAGTAATCGTCCTCTTTTGCTTAAAAAACGAGGAGAAAGAATATGGGAAGTCAAGAATTTTTAAACATTTGCAAAGCAAAAGTAGCAGATTATTTTAATCAGAATAAAGACAAGACGGATGCATCTAGCCACATGACTGTGGATGATGTATTTGTAGTTTGGTATTGTAAGGCACTGCAAAATCACAAGGCGCTACTTAGTACGCCAGTGAGCGATGGCATGTATTATGAGATCACTTACAATGGAGATAAAAAAGAGATGTACTTTGATGCTTACAAAAAGTGGGAAAATATTAAATTTGATATGTAGATAGCGTGGTATCGCACAGAAAGGAGTTTAGAATATGGCACATTTATTTGTAATTGCAGGACATGGAGCAGGAGATCCGGGGGCATGCGGACACGGATTCGCAGAAGCGGAAAGAGTTCGCGCATTGGCTACTAGAGTAAAAGATATTGGAGGAGATAATGTTACTCTCGGAGATTTTAACATGGATTATTATCAGAGCAATGGTATTGCGTCTCTTAATATTCCGGCTGATTGGCAGATCGTAGAATTGCATATGGATAGTGGCGTGGAAACTGCAAGAGGAGCGCATATCGTAATCAAAGGTGGGTTTGATCCGGATGAATTTGATACAGCACTGGCAAATAACCTGGCATCTATCTTTCCGGGAAGAGCATCTAAGATTGTCGGAAGAAATGATTTGCAGAATGTAGATGTTGCAGCAAATAGAGGATACGGATACCGATTGGCAGAATGTGGATTTATTTCCAATATTAATGATCTTACAGTATTTAACAACAGAATGGATGAGATTGCCAGGGCGATTTTAGGAGCATTTGAAATTAAAGGCGGATCTGCGCCGGCACCACAGCCATCCAAACCACAAACACCGCAGCCAAAACCGCCGGTATCAGGGTATAATGGTCCAAAACTGTCATTCGAGTATCAGGTTCGAGCAGGAGGGAAAATATATCCACCTGTAAAAGACTTAAATGACTGGGCAGGCGCGGGAGATGGTGTAGCTATTACAGACGTTGCTATCAAATGCAATGTGGGAGATGTTAAATACAGAGTTCATGTCAAAGGTAAAGACTGGTTGCCGTGGGTAACGGGATACAATTGGAATGATCACGAGAACGGCTATGCAGGCATTGGAGAACCTATCGACGGCGTTCAGATTTACTACGACACACCAGCAGATTATGCTGCCAAGCATGGTTGGCAGCAAGCACAGTACAGAGTATCTACTTTAGAAGGTAGAGAATACTATGACTGGCAGTACGATACAGACACACATAATCATCAAGATGGATATGCAGGTAAACTGGGAGTTGCTATCGATAAGTTTCAACTGTTCTAAAAACATCCTCCCTTCACAACGAGGGGAGGATGAAAAAGAATATATTGTATCATCTTAATTTAAACGCGTTAGTAACACATTAGTAACAAAAATGCTTGAAAACCCACTAAAATCGTGATATGAAATTAAACATTTCTTAATAATTTCCGTAATCCCCTCTTAAAAAATCACTGTTATCCTTGTATAATACAGAGGAGGTGATAAATATGTTTAATGTATTAGTATGTGATGATGATAAAGAAATTGTAGAAGCGATTGAAATTTATTTACGGCAGGAAGGTTACAATGTATTAAAAGCCTACGATGGACAGGAGGCGATCAAGGTTCTTGATTCGACAGAGGTAGACCTTCTTATTATCGATGTGATGATGCCAAAACTGGACGGCATAAGGGCAACGTTAAAGATCAGAGAGAAAAATAGTCTGCCAATCATTATTCTCTCTGCAAAATCAGAAGATGCAGACAAAATATTAGGATTGAATGTAGGAGCGGATGATTATCTGACAAAGCCATTTAATCCGCTGGAGTTAGTGGCAAGAGTAAAATCCCAGCTTAGAAGATATACACAGCTTGGAAGCACAGTAATTGAGAAGAAAAGTTCGGTATTTACTGTGGGAGGGCTGAAAATTGATGATGAATTAAAAGAGGTGACAGTTGACGGAGATGTTATCAGGCTGACACCTATCGAATATAACATTTTATTACTATTAGTGAAAAATCAAGGAAAAGTCTTTTCTATCAATCAAATCTATGAAAGTATATGGAACGAAGACGCAATCGGCGCGGATAATACAGTCGCGGTACATATCCGCCATATACGGGAAAAGATTGAAATCAATCCGAAGGAACCGAGATACTTGAAAGTCGTATGGGGGGTCGGATATAAGATAGAGAAACTTTAAAGAGCAGGGAATGTCATTTTGATTTAGCAAGATGGCGGACCGTAAGGCTCTAGAAAGGAGTAAGTATGAATAAATGGTATCAATCAAGATTGTGTAAAGGGTTGCTGCTCGTTCTGGTGCACGTGCTTACAGTGATTATGGTTCTCAGCCTTGCGTGGATTCTTGTTTATCCGGGGCAGGAATATCTGAGTGCATTTCAGAAAGATAAACCACTTGCATATGAGGACAGTGAGGGGTTTGAAGATACAGTACAGACAACGGTATCGAATATTTTAGACTACAATACACTTCGTCCGATTTTTGAGACTGAAGGAAAATATGATACAAACAGACTGATCGATTTGAAGAAATTTGATGAAAATGCAAGAGCGGTAGATGGAACAAACGAATCGGGAATGGCATATCAAGTTGGAGATCTGATCAAGTGGGCAGAATCCTACAATGGAATAGACTACACGGAGGAAGAAGGAGTCATCGTCTGCAAAAAGGAAGATGGTACATACCATTATTATTATAAATCGGAATTTAAGAAGTTGATTGAAGAAAAATCGCTGCAGTTCATAGAAACAGAAGAAATGAGCCTGGAAGGATATATGGCACAACTGGGATATGAAGAATATATGAATGACAGCTATTATTCTGATGAGGCAGAGAAAACGATTAGAGATAAAGAAGGAAAAGTACTCTATGTAGACTGCTGGGAATTTTCAGACGGCGTGATCAATGAAAAGTATGCACCGGAAGGATTTAAGAATCTTCTGGAACTGGTCAATACAGATGCAGAATGGAATGGAAAACTTGAGGAAGTTTACATAATACTTGACAATACACTGGTGATCCTTCCTCATTATTATTACAAGTACAAAGATGGGCTGGAGACTGTGGAAGAAGGAAATACGAATCTGGCATATATGTATGTGGACCAGAAAGCGAAAAAAGTATACACGAACCGCAGTGCATACAAAGATTACAATAAAGTAGAAGAAAATATAAAAAAGATGACTGCACAGGGAAAATATGTAGTTGTCGCTCCGAAACTTGCAGATTTTCAGTCAAATATGGATGTTTCGGCGGAAGAATGGAAGAACATGGTGACAGGAAGTGCAAATCAGAAAGAGGAGTTTCTTTTTGCAGTTTCCGTAGATACGAATTATCCAATCCAGGACAGTTTTTATATGAAAAATAAAGAGTATGAACAGTATAGTCCGTGGGTGAAAGTAATTGTAGTGGGAAGTGCGGTTTCGGCAATTCTTTTCCTGATAAGTTTTATCTGGCTGACGGCGGTGACAGGTCATGTAAATGGAAAAGAAGGAATTACACTGAACTTTTTTGATCGGATTAAGACGGAGATCGCAGCGGCATTGATCATTGGAGGAATGCTACTTGCAATCATGCTGCCGATTTCGGGGTTGAGTCTTCCGGGAGATCTGTCATATGGCTATACCGAAGAAGGACTTTATATATCCTCCGCTTATGGATTTGAGGAACGCTTTTTTGAGATGGTATTGATCGGAGGAATTGGGACTCTTATCACTTGTGCAGTAGGAATGTTAGGGTATTTGAGTCTTGTCAAACGGATCAAGGCGAGAACTCTTTGGAAAAACAGCGTTTTACGGTGGGTGGGACACTTGTTTAGGGTATTTTGGGAGAACCGGAGAAGTACGACAAAAATCACGTTGGGATACATGGGATTTATGTTACTGCAGTTATTGTTGGCGACCGGTCATCCAGTCTTTGTCTTGTTCGTCCTTGCCAGTGACGTAGCGGTGTTTGCATATCTGTTAAAGAGCGCGATTGCGAAGCAGAGAATTAAGTTTGGAATTCAGAGAATTGCATCTGGAGATGTTAATTATAAAATTCCGATTGGAAATATGGTGAAAGAGGATACAGAAATTGTACAAAATATTAATCACATTGGGGAAGGAATCCACAATGCGGTTGAGGCAAATATGAAAAATGAGCGCCTGAAGACAGATCTGATCACAAATGTCTCACACGATATTAAGACTCCTTTGACATCCATTATCAATTATGTCGGTCTTCTGAAGCAGGAGAAATTTGAAGATCCAAAGATTCAGGGATATCTGGAAATTTTAGATGCAAAATCTCAGCAGCTGAAAACACTGACGGAAGATGTGGTAGAGGCATCGAAGATCAGCAGTGGAAATATTACATTGCACTATATGAATATTGATCTGGTAGAAGTGATCAACCAGACGACAGGGGAATTTGCAGAGAAATTTGAGAAGAGAAATTTAAGTATCGTTGTCAATGTGCCGAAGGAACCGGCAATGATTCGTGTGGATAGCAGAAGAATTTGGCGTGTCATTGAAAATATTTATAATAATGCTGCCAAATATGCAATGGAAGGTACAAGAATTTATGCTGATTTGAGAATGTCAGACCGCTATGTACAATTTTCTCTCAAAAATGTATCAGAACAGCCGTTAAATATTTCCGCAGATGAATTGACAGAACGTTTTATCCGCGGAGATGTATCAAGAAGTACGGAAGGAAGTGGACTGGGATTGTCGATTGCGAAAAACCTGACAGAACTTCAAGGAGGAAAATTCTTACTATATTTGGACGGAGATCTTTTTAAGGTGACGATCGTATTCCCAAGACTGTATCAGCAGCAGGGAAATCCACAACCGCAGCCGGGAGAAAGCAAATAAGAGAGCTTATTGCAGGGAATAGATGAAGATCAAGTATGAAAAAGGTCAGACCCGAAGATAGATATCTCTAAAAAGGATGGGGAAATTATGAAATTTCCCTGTCCTTTCTTGCATTTGCAGGGGGCAGGCATTACAATACAACTACGAAAGAAAAAAAGGAGTAAAGAGCAGATGGAAGAGATTAAAAAAATACTGGAAGAAATCCTCAATATAGATCTGATCGGAGCTACACTCAGTAATCCGAGAAAAAAAGAAGAAATCGTAAAAGTGAAAGTACGTCCTGTACTGATAAAGGATGTACTTTTCTTTCAATGTGAGACACATAAAAACCGTCAGGTATTTCATGAGAATTATGAGTATGAACAGGCGCTGCACATACTTGCACAGGATATGGAACTGTTTCGTCAGATGCAGATTGAGACAAAGGAGTTTCAATACACAGTGCTCGTAAGCAAAAAGGGGAAGGTAACTGTTCAGAAAAAAAGAACAAAGGGAGAGAAGCGGCAGGCAGAATTATCCCACAACCGGACGAAAAACTACATTTTGAAGGAAGGGATTCAGGTTCCGTTTTTACAAGATCTAGGAGTTATGACGGCAGATGGGAAGGTTGTCCGGAGTAAGTTCGATAAGTTCAGACAGATCAACCGTTTTTTGGAATTTATTGAAGATATTCTGCCGCAACTTGCAAAAGACAGGGAGATAACCATTCTTGATTTTGGATGTGGCAAATCTTATCTGACATTTGCGATGTATTATTATCTGCACGAACTGAAGCACTATGATATTCGGATCATCGGACTGGATCTGAAAAAAGATGTGATTGCAAACTGCAATCAGCTTAGCGAAAAGTATGGATATGAGAAGTTAAAATTTCTCGAGGGAAATATTGCGGATTATACCGGGGTTGAGGAAGTAGATATGGTAGTGACATTGCATGCGTGCGATACTGCAACAGATTTTGCACTTGCAAAAGCAGTAGGGTGGAATGCCAAAGTAATTTTATCGGTACCATGCTGTCAGCATGAAGTCAATGGACAGATTCAAAATGAGATTCTGAGGCCAGTACTGAAATATGGACTGATCAAAGAGCGGATGTCTGCATTGATTACAGACGCGCTGCGGGCGGAGTATCTTGAGGGAGAAGGATATGATGCACAGATCTTAGAGTTTATCGATATGGAGCATACGCCAAAGAATATTTTGATCAGAGCAATAAAAACAGGAAAGAAAAAGAATAATAAAGAACAGATAGAAAGATGCCGGGAGTTTTTACAGATTCACCCGACATTAGGGGAACTGTTGCAATAAAGGGGAGTTTTGCATGAAAGAAAAGGTAAAACGAGCAGGAATTCTGACGTTTGTATTTTTGATCGCTGTCATCGTCTTTAGTTTTCTGACCAATCAGGGAAATGCTGATATGACAGCAGATATGGGGGGAGCGACACTGCCGAGGATACAGATTGTATCGGGAGAATATGAGATCAATCCATTGGCAGGTTATGTTTCAGAGATGAATGTAGGGAAAATGAGAAGCACGATCACACCGGTGGATTTTCAGAGTGGAATCACACTCCGAATAGAAGAAGGAGTGTTGCCGATAAAAGCGCTGACTTATGAAGTATGTTCGTCAGATGGAAAAGAAATTCTTTATAAGGAAAAGAGAAAGGAAATCGGTGAGGAACCATCATTGACTTTTCCAGGGTTGGAGCTTGCAGATCGGGAAGCGATTTTAAAGCTGACATTGCATACGGAAAAACAGGATATTTATTATTACACGAGGATCTGCACAAAAGAAGGAACAGACAGCGATGCGTGTCTTGCATTTGCAGAACGATTCCACAATATGACATTTGGAAAAGAAAATGCAGAGTCAATTGCAGCCTATCTTGAGAATGGAACGGAAGATGATGAGACAGAGAATTTACAGAAAGTTACAATCCATTCTGACGCAGAACATTTGACCTGGGGGGAATTGCGTCCGCAGATCAAAGGAGAAGTCAGCAGAAGTATTAAGGAAATTAGCGGTAATTATATGACCATTGTCTATGACTATGAAGTGGAGTGTGCCGGAGAGCAGGATGAAACGGAAGTTTATCAGATACGGGAGTATCTGAAAGTGAGATATGCAGAAGGAACCGAATACCTTCTTGATTATGAGCGGACGATGGAACAAGAATTAGATGCGTCGGGGAATGTGTTAGATAATAATGGAATTTTACTGGGAATTGCGAAAGAAGAACTTCCCTATATGGCAAATGAGGCAGGGACGATCGTTTCCTTTGTACAGGCAGGCGAATTGTGGAATTATAATCAGAGCCAGGATGCACTGTCACTTGTATTTAGCTTTGCAGATTCCGAAGGATATGACATTCGAAATTTATACAAGGAACATGAGATCCAGATTGTATCGGTCAATGAGCAGGGAGACACAACATTTAAAGTAATCGGGTATATGAATCGAGGAGAACATGAAGGTGAAGTCGGCACGGCAATCTACTTTTTTGATATTGAGAAAAATTTTGTGGAAGAAAAAGCATTCATTCCCGATCATATTTCCAGTGAAATTTTATTAAAAGAACAGGAGCAGCTTGTCTATTATAACGAGCAGCAAGAAGTGCTCTACGCAATGAAAGAAGGAACACTTTACAAAGTTGATCTGGAAAAAGGGAAAAAGGAAGCTTTGGTAGAGAATCTTGAAAAAGACCAGTATGTATCTTCAAAAGATGGAAGACTTCTTGCCTATCAGACTGTTTCTTCGCTTGAAAATGCGGAGGAAGTTAAAGTGCTTGATTTTGTCACTGGAAAAGAGCGGATGGTTACTTGCAGTTCTGGAGAATTTATTCGACCGCTTGGATTTATTTCTGAGGACTTCGTCTATGGGATTGGGCGCAAGGAAGATGCAGGAGCTTTTGTTACCGGAGAGCATGTCTGCCCGATGTATAAGCTGGAAATCCGTGATACAGCCAATGAAGTTGTAAAAATCTATCAGGCAGATCAAGTCTATGTGACAGGAGTGACCGTAGAAGAGAAAATGTTGATATTAGACCGTGTTGTGAAAAATGAGTCTGTGTATACAGCTGTTGCAAAGGATTATATTACAAGTAATGAAGAAGTAGAAAAGAGTAATATTTCCGTAGAAACATATACTTCTGACGAAAAAGAACGGCAGGTAAGAATTAAATATGAGTCAGGAATTTTCGATAAGAAGCCGAAACTTTTGAAGCCAAAGCAAGTATTGTTTGAGAATCCGGTTCTGATTCCATTTGAGGAAGAAGGAGAGGCCGAAGTATTTTATACCTATGGAAAAGGAAAGTTACTTGGAATCTATGCAAGTGCAGCAGATGCGATTCGGCAGGCAAATGAAAATCAAGGGCTTGTAGTATCAGAAAGTCAGAAGTATGTATGGGAACGAGGAAACAGAAGTCTTGTGTATGATATCGCAGGAGTGGATTTCAGTCCATATCAAGAAGGGAACACATTGGCAGCGGCGCTGAACCGTCTTTTCGCTTATGAAGGAAAAACAGTAGATGCCGCCGGAGAAATGGCAGCGGGGAAAAAGCCGATCGAGATTCTCCAAGAACAGTTTCCGGGAAATGTACTTGATCTCCATGGATGCAGTCCGGAAGAATTATGTTATATCCTCGGAAAAGGTACTCCGATCATCGCTATGACGGATTTAAATAATGCGGTATTGCTGATCGGATACAACGATAGCATGATCACTTATGTAAAACCGGATACCGGAGAGAAGATCTCAGTTCCGTATGAGGAACTGGAGGCATTGACTGTGGCCAGCGGGAACACATATCTTGGCTATTTAAAGTAAAAGCAAAATCGCATCCATCATTAACTGGCAGGGAAATATGTTTTGACTGCAAAAAGAATAGCAGGATTATAAAAACGGAAAGAAAACATGAAAAAACTGAGAATAGCCTTTCGCTTAAGGCAGATTCTCAGTTTTTTTCTTTGCAAACAAGATTAATCGTTTCAAATCTCAGTGTCTAAAAAGTTTTATAGGATATATTATAAAGCAAATAGACGGTGTTTGTATTTGTTTAATGTAAAATAAAGGATCATTCCGAGCACACCGCAGGAAATCACTTCACCGATTCCGATGCTCAGCATAAGAAGCGGGATCGGGATTGCTTCCCCGTAAGCAAAACGCAGTACATATGGGATAATGACTGTATTTGTGACAATTGGTGGAAGCGGTGCTAAAAATTTATTCTGATTGCGCAGAATATAAGTGAAGACAGCACCGATTAAAGTTGCAAGTGTTCCGAAGATAATATCCGGAAACATTGCACCTCCGAGAATATTTCCGATCAGACATCCGACAAAAAGTCCCGGAATGGCAGCCGGGGTAAATGCCGGCAGAATGGTAAGTGCTTCCGCAATTCTTACCTGCACCGATCCAAAGCTGAATGGTGCAAAAACAACTGTCAATACGACATAGATAGCAGCAATCATCGCTGCCTGCGTGGTAAATACTACACCTTTGTTTTTCATGATTCAAATCTCCTTTAGTTTTGTTTTACGTGTGGAAGGTCTCGAACACACTTTGCTGAAACCCGGCTAGACCTTATTTTATAAGGGATTCAGCGGTTGATAGTATAGCATAGAGTAGAACTAAAAATCAAGCTGTCTCCACCATTTGCTCGAAATGAAAATAAAAGTGGTGTTAGAATCTAATCCATATCTTAAAAGTATTGGCTTAGTAGTTTTACGGAGGGGCAACCCTCCAGACGAAAGAAAGGAGGGCGATGCTAATGTATGTTACATATTCTGATTTGATTCAGTTATTAATATTCATTGTTGCCCTTGTAGGTCTTTGTTACGAGATTTTCAAGGATAAACGAAAATAGCCGCCATTACTCGCAATAATGACGGCTTAACTTTGAAATCAATACTTTAAAAAATCACCAAAAATCACTGAGAAATCCATACTTTTGATTGCTAGAACATAGAAAATGCGTTATACTGTAACAATGAATATCAAATCAGCCATATCTGTCCGGTGTACTGTATCTTTTATTTTCAAGCGGAATGATAAAGATGGAACATAGTGAAATCTGAAATCAGTGGCAGAAGATAAATCGTTCAGGCATCGGTTGTAGATAAATATAAGAAAAGGAGTAGTGAGAGATGGAATTAGTAACTGTGAAAGAACTTTACAAGAACAGAGAGGCATACTTAGATAATCAGGTTACTGTCGGTGGATGGGTGCGCAGTATTCGTGATTCTAAGACATTTGGGTTTATCGTTGTCAATGACGGTTCATTTTTTGAGACACTTCAGGTCGTATACCACGACAGTATGGACAATTTTGCGGAGATTTCCAAGCTAAATGTAGGTGCTGCTATTATTGTAAAGGGAACATTAGTAGCTACGCCTCAGGCAAAGCAGCCATTTGAGATCCAGGCAGAGGAAGTGATCATAGAGGGGGCATCTGCACCGGATTATCCGCTGCAGAAAAAGCGTCACAGCTTTGAATATTTGAGAACAATTTCACATCTTCGTCCGAGAACAAATACATTCCAGGCAGTATTTCGTGTAAGATCTTTGATCGCATATGCAATCCACCAGTTCTTCCAAGAGAGAGGATTTGTGTATGTGCATACACCGCTGATCACAGGAAGTGACTGCGAGGGTGCAGGAGAGATGTTCCGTGTCACAACACTGGATATGGAGAATCTCCCGAAGAATGCAGATGGAAGTGTGGACTATACGAAGGATTTCTTTAATAAGGAGACAAGCCTTACTGTAAGTGGACAGCTCAATGCAGAGACATATGCGCAGGCATTCCGTAATGTATATACATTTGGACCGACATTCCGTGCAGAGAACTCTAACACAACTCGTCATGCGGCGGAATTCTGGATGGTAGAACCGGAGATCGCATTTGCAGACCTGGATGATGATATGATCCTTGCGGAGGCAATGTTAAAGCATATCATCAACTATGTACTGGAGAACGCACCGGAAGAGATGAACTTCTTCAACTCTTTCGTAGATAAGGGACTTCTTGATCGTCTCCACAATGTTGTGTCCTCTGAATTTGCACGTGTAACTTACACAGAGGCGATTGAGATCTTAGAGAAGAACAATGATAAATTTGACTTCAAAGTGTCATGGGGAGTTGACTTGCAGACAGAACATGAGCGCTATCTTACAGAGGAAGTGTTCAAACGTCCGGTATTTGTGACAGATTATCCGAAGGATATTAAGGCATTCTACATGAAGATGAATGATGACAATAAGACAGTAGCAGCGGTAGACTGTCTTGTTCCTGGAATCGGAGAGCTCATTGGAGGAAGCCAGAGAGAAGATGACTACGATAAACTGCTGAAGCGTATGCAGGAGATGAACCTGGATCCGGAAGAGTATCAGTTCTATCTGGATTTGAGAAAATATGGCTCTACAAGACATGCAGGATTCGGACTTGGATTTGAAAGATGTGTGATGTATCTGACTGGTATGTCAAATATCAGAGATGTCATTCCGTTCCCAAGAACTGTGAATAACTGTGAACTGTAAAGAATGAAAGAAACCAAGGCGGGGCGGGTATTTGTATACTTTGCCTCGCCATTTTAAAATTGTAAGGGGAATTGAGGAGGAAATATGAATATTTTAGTTGTAGATGATGAGAAGGAGATCGCGGATGTGATTGCGCTCTATTTACAGAGTGATCAGTATACCGTGTATCCATTTTATACCGGCGAAGAAGCGTTGGAATGTATGAAGACGACGAAGATCGATCTTGCAATCCTCGATGTCATGCTTCCGGGGATTGATGGATTTGAAATTTTAAAGAAGATCCGAGAGAGGTATACATTTCCGGTTATCATGCTTACCGCAAAAACGGAGTATATTGATAAGATCACTGGGCTGACGCTTGGAGCAGATGATTATATTTTGAAGCCGTTTAATCCTCTGGAACTAATCGCAAGAGTGAAAGCGCAGCTTCGAAGATATACACAGTATAATGAAGGAACAAGGACTGACAGTGGAGATATCATTGATTTTGCAGGACTTCAGTTAAACAGAGAATCTCATGAGTGTGTCTATAATGAGAAACAGCTGACACTGACACCGATTGAATTTGATCTTTTGTGGATGCTGTGTGAGAACCGTGGAAAGGTTATCAGCTCGGAAGAATTGTTTGAAAATGTATGGAAAGAAAAGTATTACAAAAATAGTAACAATACAGTCATGGTACATATTCGGCATCTGCGTGAGAAGATGAGCGGGCCGACCGGAAAGAGCGATTTTATTAAGACGGTTTGGGGAGTAGGATATAAAGTTGAAGAGTAAAAATTATACAAGATTAAAGATTAACATTCTGCTTCAGACAATGCTTGTCGTACTGTTTACAGCGCTTGTCGGCTATCTTTTCAAAAATCTTGTCATAGATGGGATTTATAATCATAAGTTTGCAGATGGATTTGTACATTTTTTTATGTGGTTTCATATGCCGGAGCAACAGGCGATCGATCTCTACTGGAAAGTAATTGGAAACAATAAAATTTATTTTATGGGTGCGGGATTCCTTTTATTGTTTTCCTTTTTTTTCTATTTTGTGCTGAGCAGAATCACACAGTACTTGAAGGAAATTAATCAGGGAATTGAAAATATTCTATCGGATTTTAATGAACCTGTGCGGTTTAAACCTGCGCTGCGTCCGCTTGAGGATAGCTTAAACGAGATTAAGATGACAATCCGCAGGCAGGAGCAGGAGGCAATTGAGAGCGAGAAGAAGAAAAATGATCTGGTTGTTTTTCTGGCACACGATTTGAAGACACCCTTGACTTCCATTGTGGCATATTTAAGTATTCTTGAAACAAAGCCGGACATGCCGGAGGAGGAGCGGAAAAAATATACGCATATTTCTCTGGAGAAGGCAATCCGTCTGGGAGAGCTGATCAATGAATTTTTTGAGATTACAAAGTTTAATTTACAGGATATTGTTCTGGAGCCGGGAAATTTAGATTTGTCTATGATGTTGGAACAGATTGCGGATGAACTGTATGCAGTTTTGAAGGAGAAAAACTTAAGATGTGACGTGCAGATTGATGATACACTGATGATTTACGGAGATGCGGATAAGCTTGCCAGAGTATTTGATAATCTTTTGCGAAATGCGATTGCGTACTGTAACAAAGGAACTGCGATACGGATTCAGGCAAAGGAGCGGCACCAGGAGATCGAGATTGTTGTGGCAAATGAAGGAGAGAAGATTCCGGAAGAGGAACTGAGTGCAATTTTTGAGAAGTTTTACCGAGTGGATGGTTCGCGCTCCAGCAAGACAGGAGGAGCAGGACTTGGACTTGCCATTGCAAAAGAAATTGTGGAACTGCATCATGGAACGATCCGTGCGGAGAGTGACGAGTGGGAAACACGGTTTATCGTGACGTTACCGGCGATGAGTGAAGGAGAATAATTTTATGAATTTTATACAGATAGCAGATGTCCATCTAGGGGCAGCGCCGGAGGCGGGAAAGCGTGATGACGGACAGCGGGAAAAGGAGATCTGGGATAGTTTTTACAAAGTCATTGACATCTGTGAGGAGAAACAGATTGACCTGTTGCTGATCGCAGGGGATTTATTTCACAGGCAGCCTCTGTTGAGAGAACTCAAAGAGATAAATTATCATTTTGGAAAATTATCTCGGACAAAGGTCGTTTTGATTGCAGGAAATCATGACTATATTCGAAAGGATTCGCGTTATCTGCAGATAGCATGGAGTGAAAATGTCTATCCACTGTTTGAAACTACATTACACAGAGCAGTGATCGAGGAGCTGGATCTTGCAGTGTATGGATTCAGCTATGACAGACGGGAAATCAGAGAGGCGAGGTACGACGAGGCGTATGCCCCGCGGGACATGAAATATGAAATCCTTCTGGCTCACGGGGGGGATGAGACACATATTCCGATCAAAAAAGCAAAGTTAAAAGCACTGGGCTATGATTATGTTGCACTGGGACATATTCATAAACCACAGATGGTATTGAAAGACTATGCGGCATTTTCTGGTTCTCTTGAGCCGCTCGATCAAAATGAAACAGGAAGACATGGATTTCTTCTCGGAGAGATTACCGAGAAAGGAACGCAGATCCGCTTTGTTCCATTTGCAAAAAGGCAGTACATACACTTACATCTCACAGTGGATATAGAAATGACACATGGGGCGCTGCGGGGAAAGATCAAAGAGGAGATCGAACAAAATGGCACTGCGGAGTTGTACAAAATTATTTTGGAAGGCCAGAGAGATCCGGAGATTGTCTATGATATAGAAGATCTCGACTATTATGGAAATATCGTGGAGATTCTTGATCATACCGTTCCGGCATATCACTATGAACAGCTGTACGAGAGAAATAAAGAAAATCTGCTTGGAAGGTTGATCGGACATTTTATGGAATGCGAGCCGGAAAGTATCGAGTATCAGGCAATGTGCGAGGGGGTCAGTGCAATTCTTGCAGCGATGGAGGAGAGAAGTTAGGTGATTATCAGAGAATTATATCTGAAAAGCTTTGGAAAATTTTCAGAGACAAAGATAGAACTGGAAGAAGGCTTCCACATTTTTTACGGAGAAAATGAGTTCGGAAAAAGTACACTGCATGCTTTTATCAGAAGTATGCTATTTGGACTGACAAAAGGGCGTGGAAGGGCAGCAAAAAATGATTTGTTTACAAAATATGAGCCGTGGGATCAGCCGTCTTACTATGCGGGAGAGATGACATTTGAGTCTGGCGACAGAACTTTTATCATCAGCCGTCGGTTTGACCGCTATGGAAAGAGCGCAAGTCTTGTCTGTCAGACAGACGGAGAGATCTTATCGGTGGAACAGGGAGATATGGATATGCTTCTGGATGGCATGTCAGAAGCTGCATTTGAAAATACCATCTCAATCGGTCAGACAAAAGCAGAGACAAGTGCCGATCTTGGTGCAGAGTTGCGAAACTATGCTGCAAATTATTACTGTTCCGGGAACAGTGAGATGGATGTGGAGCGCGCGCTTGCGATTTTAAAAGAGCGACGAAAGACAGTGGAAAACCGTCAGAAAGAAATTCGCAAAAAGAAGCAGGAAAAGCGAGAGAAAGTTGAACAGCAGGCGGCATACATCAGCGAAGAAATCGAGCGAAAACAAGCGGAAGAAGAACAAATCAGCAAAAACATCGAACAGGGAAAGCAGGAAGAAAAAAGAATTGTCAGAACTCCAGAAGAAGAGCAAAGCACGGAAAAACAGAATGTATGGGATGCGGTCAAAAGAAAGTTATTGCCGGTTGTATTTCTGGCAGTCGTTGCGGGTATTTCCTTGCTATTTCAGGGGATTTTGAAATGGAGTGTGCTGTCAGGAGCGATAATTCTGGAAATAGTATTCCTGTGGAAATTGATGGAAGCATTCCGACAGGCGGAGGAAAAAGCACAGCAAGAGACAGAGGAGTCCCGGGAAGCAGAAAAACGAGAAATTTCACTCGAACATGAGCAAGAGAGGCATCGAGAGGCTTTGCGAAGGATGGTTGTCAGACGGGAGCTGCTCCGGGAAGAGATTGCAGAGAAACAGATGCAGTACGAGAATCTCTGTGAGCAAGGAGAAGAACTCATGGAAGTCAGTGAAGAATATGCTGTTCTGGAAGAGAAAGGAAGAGCGATCCAGCTTGCGGAGGACACGATCCGGCATCTGTCCACAGATGTGAGAAAGGAATTTGGAACAAGGCTGAATGAGGTGTCTTCAGAGATATTGTGTGCAATTACAGATGGAAAATATGATCGCATTTTTATAGATGAAAATACGAACATATATCTATTACAAGGGGCACAGAAAATTTCAGTGGGACAAGTCAGCAGGGGAACGATGGAACAGATTTATTTTGCGCTCCGTATGGCAGCGGCAGAGTTGATGTACGAGGAAGAGTTTCCGGTAATTCTTGATGAGACATTCGCATACTATGATGAGAGAAGACTTGAGAATACACTTCGCTGGCTTGCAGAAAACAAGAGACAGATTATTTTATTTACCTGTCAGAGAAGAGAGTTAGAGATGTTAAGGAAACTCGGTATCCCATATCATGTGAATGGGTAAAATATGGTTTCTTTCTGCAAATATCAAAATAAAAGAACCCGGACAGAAGTTGTATCTTGTAGATATAAGTCTTCTGTCCGGGTTCTTCTTTTCTGAATCATTAAAATGTATGAAATATGAAGAAATATCTTTAAAATTTCTTTACAATGATAAATGATTCAGGATAATGAAAAGTAAAAGTAAAAAACTAAATAGGTTCTCCATTTTTGTATTTCTGAACAACATGCTGGATACGTTCGTTCGGACTGAGGATACTGCTGATAGAACCATCGTGATTCAAAGTATCAATCAGAAGAGCGATGTATTTGCTGAGATCGCAGTTGATGTAGTAAGGTCTGCTCAGCAATTCAGGTGTCTGGTAAATTAAGTTTGTTGTCAGGATTCCGTGGATAATACCTTCTTCGTAAGCCTTGTCAAATTTATCAAGACCGTTTGTAAACAGACCGAAAGTAGCGGCAGCGAAGATTCTCTTTGCTTTTCTTCTCTTTAACTCTGTTGCAACGTCGATGATACTGTCACCGGAAGAAATCATATCGTCGATGATGATCACGTCTTTTCCTTCTACAGAAGAACCAAGGAATTCATGTGCAACGATCGGATTGCGTCCGTCTACGATCTGTGTATAGTCACGGCGTTTGTAGAACATACCCATATCAAGTCCAAGTACATTGGCAAGATATACGGCACGGCTTGTACCACCTTCGTCCGGGCTGATTGCCATCATGTGATCGCTGTCAATGATGAGATCCGGTACAGTGCGAAGAAGTCCTTTGATAAACTGGTAAGTTGGACGTACTGTCTCGAATCCGCTGAGCGGGATAGCGTTCTGTACACGAGGATCATGAGCATCAAATGTGATAATATTGTCAACACCCATGCTTACAAGTTCCTGAAGAGCAAGTGCGCAGTCTAAAGACTCACGGGAACTTCTCTTGTGCTGACGGCTTTCGTATAAGAATGGCATAATGACATTTAATCTACGAGCCTTTCCTCCGACAGCAGCGATAACACGCTTCAGGTTCTGGAAATGATCGTCTGGTGACATGTGATTTACATGGCCACTTAAGGAATAAGTCAGGCTGTAGTTGCAGACATCTACCATCAGATATAAGTCTTTACCACGTACAGATTCATTGATCACTCCTTTTGCTTCCCCAGAACCAAAACGAGGTACTTTGGCGTCGATTAAGTAGTTATCTTTCTCATATCCTGTGAACACGACGTCATTTTTGTGTTCGTGGGAGCTTTCCTTACGCCATTTTACAAGGTAGTCATTTACCTTGTTTCCAAGCTCCTGACATCCGTCTACTGCGATGATTCCAAGTGATCCCACAGGGATGTTTTCTAAATTTCGTTCTTCTCGATGTAACATGTTTGTTCCTCCATATTCATAAGTTTCTTTTTGATTCGTATGTCATCTCCAGTTAGTCTTAACATAGTATAGTTGCTCGTGATTCTTGAAAAAATTCTCTCAGAATAAATCTCAACAATTGATTCCAAAGACAAGTTTGTCGATATGATCGTAGAGCGCTTCTTTAAAAGACGTTCATTTAGACACAAAAACAACTGGGAAGCGATGAAAGAATTCGTCAGTTCTGTTCCCAGATCGTCAATAATGAGCAGGTCACAGTCAAAAATGTAGCCGTACATTGTATCGGCTAGTGTATCTTTATCAAACCGGCTCTTAGCAAATATATCAAATAATTCAAATGCTGTAAAGTAGATAACGGAATAAGCGCTGTCTATTAGTTCCTTTGCAATGCAGTTTGAGAGAAAAGTCTTTCCGACTCCGGTATCTCCATATAAAAACAGATTGCGGAATTCCTGTCCGAATGTTCGGACAAATTCTTTGCTGACTGCCAATGCATCTCTCATGATGGAAAGTGAAGAGCGGCCAGTCTTTGGATCTATGTGATTTTCAGAATAATATGCAAGAGAAAATGTATTAAAATTCTCTTTTGCAAGGATTTCTTTCAGATTAGACTGTGTATATAAAAGATCGATGGTCGCTTTTTTAAAGCAGTGACACTTCTGACTGCCAATATATCCGGTATCTTTGCAGTCTGCACATTCATAAGAAGGTTCCAGATAATCCTCCGGGAATCCATACGAGGACAGAAGGGCAGACTTCTTTTGACGGAGCATGGAAATCTCTTCTTTCAGAGAGGAGAGGGCAGTCTCATCTCCCTCCAGGAGATTTCGTGCTTTCTGGACAGAGAGATGGGAGATCGCATTCTCGAGATCGCGGATCTCAGGGATGCAGTCATACACTCTCTGATAGTGTGCGTTTAATACGTCCTGACTATGCAGTTGCTTCTGCTCATACTCCCGCATGATCGTGTCATATTGGGAATTTTTTAATGCCATAACTTCTGCTCCTTTGTTATCTGGTCTTTAACAGACGTTCTTCCAGAGAATCAATATCATAGGAACGACCGTTAAAGTTGTTAAATTTTGTCTTAATATTCGCTGCAGGCTTTGAAGTTACCGTTCTGCGCTTATTCTCTCTTTCCTGACGGAAAGCAGTATCCACTCGTTCGATATCTGACAGGACACGGACATGCTGTGTCAGCCATTTGGACAAAATCTTATCGGTATAATCAAAACTTGGCTGATGGATACTGCTCATTGTCCGGTCACAGGCTTCCTTGATAATATCTAAAGTGAAGCCGTATTGTTCAGTCCATTTTTTTATATAGGCAATCTCAGAAGCGGCAGGTCCGCGTCCGCGAATGCCAAAAGCATTGAGTACAGTATAACAATTCTTATTGTAAATGCTGGAAGTTGCCCGGGCTTCCTCGACTGTAGTCACATGAGCATCTGCCCATGCGAGAGCTACTTTTTTTATGTAATGCATACTCGTATGTTGATTCTCGACACAATATTCAATCAAATATTCAATCAGATCCGCAGAAAAATGAAGCTGATCAAAGAAATAAGAAATTGTATCGATATCTGTTCTAGTCAAAGGTCTTCCGATATATTGTTCTGCGACAAACAAAAGCTGCTGGAATTCCTTACGGTCACGGAAAGCCTTGATAGAAGTCGGGGCTGTTCCGCGTGAATCAGAGATCGTATCCGCACCCATAGTCACATCCGGTATCTGAACGGTCGAAGGAGCTTGCGTTTCTGATGCAGATGTGTCTTCATAAGCTGGAATTGTACAAGAGTTCCCGGATCCCTCACATGGCGGAACAGGGCAAAACGCAATACCACAGAGAGAATGATCGCTTTCCTCATATTGGAGGGAAAGCAGTCCCTCTTTCTCCCAGTAATTCAATGCACGCAAAATATCCTTCTCTGTGTTGTCCAGACAATCTGCAATCGTAGAAATGGTGAGGGCAACAGGAGAAGAGTTTAGATGTCTGAGCAGGAATAGATAAACTTTCACAAACTCTCCATTTGCTTTTACCATATGGCAGTCGATAAAATGATTGTCGACCAATGTTGTATGATTCTGACCATGGCTGCTCAATACTAAACTCTTCATCCTTACACCGTACCTTTCTAAATAAATCCTCTTCAATGTACTGGTATTATAGCACCAGAAAGAAGTTCTAAAAAGGACTTTTTATTGGATAAATCATCATTCTTTGTGGATAAGAAACAATGTGGATAATGTGGATAATGTGGATAACTATATGGATAACAATGATTCTCCTATGTTTACAACGTCTCCAGCTCCCATAGTTATCAACATATCACCGTGGATACATTTTTCTTTTACAAAATTTTTAATTTCATCAAAGGATGAAAAATAGCAGGAATCTCCGCCTAGTTCACGAATTGCATCTGAAAGAGCCTCTGAGGACATGCCAAGCGTATCTGTTTCTCTGGCAGCATAGATGTCTGCGAGGATCACATGATCTGCAAGTGTCAGCGCCTGTGCAAATTCGTGAAAGAAAGCTTTTGTCCTTGTGTATGTGTGAGGTTGAAAAATGCACCAGATTTCTCTGTGCGGGTAGTGCTGTGCGGCAGAAAGAGTTGCCTCGATCTCCGTCGGATGGTGTGCGTAATCATCGATGATCGTGACACCGTCGAGTGTTCCTTTGTATTCAAAGCGGCGGTCAGTACCGGTAAAGGACAAGAGTCCCTTTTTGATCTTCTCAAGGTCGATGCCAAGCAGTGTTCCGGTAATGATTGCGGAAAGTGCATTGGATACATTGTGTTCTCCGTTGACAGAGAGGAAAATACGATCTTTCTTTGTTCCGTGATCGATCAGGTCGAACGAAACATTCCCCATGTTATCGTATTGAATATTTTGTGCAGTGTAATCTGCATCGTGATGAATGCCATATGTGATGACATTGCAGTTCAGGCCGGCAATAATTTGCTCGTACTGTGAAATCTCACTGTTAATGATCAGTGTGCCATCGTTCGGAAGCAGTGCGGCGAACCGGTGGAAAGAATGGCGGATATCATCAAGATCTTTGAAGAAATCCATATGATCTTCTTCTACATTTAAGATGATTCCAATCTTTGGAAGAAAATCTAAGAAGCTGTTCGTATATTCACAGGCTTCTGTAATGAAAACATCTGAGTGACCGACGCGGATATTTCCGCCGATGATCTTTAAAATACCTCCGACAGAGATGGTCGGATCCGTATCTCCTGCAAGAAGGATATGGGAAATCATGGAAGTCGTTGTTGTCTTGCCGTGAGTTCCGGATACTGCGATCGGTGTCTTATAGTTCGTCATCAGCTGTCCGAGCAGTTCTGCACGGGTAAGCATCGGAATCTGATGTTCTTTTGCTGCAATAAATTCAGGATTATCTGCGTGCACGGCAGCGGTGTAGACGACAACATCAATATCATCAGTTATATTTTCGGCTTTCTGTCCGTAATGGATGACAGCTCCCAGATCTGTTAAATGTCTTGTAAGGGGCGATTCTTTGGAATCCGATCCCGTTACTGTGAAATGTTCTTTTAAGAGAATTTCGGCAAGGCCACTCATGCTGATACCGCCGATACCGATAAAATGGACATGGACCGGACATTGAAAATCTATTTTATACATAAATACACTCCCTGTTCATAGAAAAATTAAATTAATAGTAATATTTTACGCACTTTCATTATATTATAACGGTATATGGAAAAAAAGCCAAACTATAATTTTTTGTAAAATATACATAAAAAGTTTTAAAAAAAACAATTATTTATGTAAAAAACATTCATTTTATTACCTTTTTATGCTATAATACAACTATTAAATTACTTAGAAGGAGTGACGACATGATAAAAAAAGAAATGATTGCAATGCTGTTGGCAGGTGGACAAGGCAGCAGGTTAGGTGTTCTTACGTCAAAAGTGGCAAAACCGGCAGTTGCATTCGGGGGGAAATACAGGATCATAGACTTTCCATTAAGTAACTGTATTAATTCAGGAATTGATACTGTTGGGGTATTAACTCAGTATCAGCCATTACGCCTGAATACACATATTGGAATTGGAATTCCGTGGGATCTGGACCGCAATGTTGGAGGAGTCACAGTGCTTCCGCCGTATGAGAAAAGCACAAGCAGTGAGTGGTATACCGGTACGGCGAATGCGATTTATCAGAATATGAACTATATGGAGATGTATAATCCGGATTATGTACTGATTCTTTCCGGGGATCATATTTACAAGATGGATTATGAAGTGATGCTGGATTTCCATAAAGAGAATCATGCGGACGTCACGATCGCTACGATGCCGGTACCTCTGGAGGAGGCAAGTAGGTTTGGTATTGTCATTACAGATGAAGAGAACCGGATCCAGGAGTTTGAAGAGAAGCCGGCACAGCCGAGAAGTAACCTGGCTTCCATGGGTATCTACATATTTAGCTGGCCGGTATTAAAGGAAGCGCTGAAGGCTTTATCGGAACAGCCGGCATGTGATTTTGGAAAGCATATTATTCCTTATTGTCATGAAAAGAAACAAAGATTATTTGCATATGAGTACAATGGCTACTGGAAAGATGTCGGAACACTCGGATCTTACTGGGAAGCAAACATGGAATTAATAGATATTATTCCGGAATTTAATTTATATGAGGAATATTGGAAAATTTATACAAACAGTGGTATTTTACCGCCGCATTATATTTCAGATCAGTCTGCTGTGGAGAAGAGCATTATTGGAAATGGATGTGATATCTATGGAGAAGTCCACAGTTCTGTCATTAGTTCTGGGGTAACGATCGGAAAAGGAAGTGTTGTGAGAGACTCCATTATCATGAAGGATGCTGTGATCGGAGATCACTGCGTGATTGACAAAGCAATCATTGCGGAGAATGTACAGATTGGAGATAACGTCACACTTGGAACAGGAAGCGATACACCGAATAAGATGAGACCGGATATCTATGGATTTGGACTTGTGACCATTGGGGAAGATTCTGTGATCCCATCCGATGTACAGATCGGCAAGAATACCGCCATTAGTGGTGTTACATCAAAAGAGGATTACATAAACGGAGAGCTTGCAAGTGGTGAAACATTAATTAAGGTAGGTGAATAGGGATGAAAGCAGTAGGAATTATTTTAGCAGGTGGAAATAGCAGCAAGATGCGGGAACTGACACATAAACGTGCAGTGGCAGCTATGCCGGTAGCAGGAAGTTACAGGAGTATTGACTTTGCACTTAGCAATATGTCAAATTCACATATTCAGAAAGTCGCAGTGCTGACACAGTACAATGCCAGATCATTGAATGAACATCTGAATTCTTCCAAATGGTGGGACTTTGGAAGAAAACAAGGTGGCCTGTATGTGTTTACACCGACGATTACAATGGAGAACGGATATTGGTACAGAGGAACTGCGGATGCGATTTATCAGAATCTTGACTTTCTTAAGAAATGTCATGAGCCATATGTGATCATTACATCTGGAGATGCAGTGTACAAGCTGGATTATAATAAAGTGCTTGAATATCATATCGCCAAAAAAGCAGATATTACTGTTGTCTGCAAAGAGATGGACGAAGATGCAGATGTGAGCCGTTACGGAACGGTTAAGATGAATGATTCCTGCAGGATTGAGGAGTTTGAGGAGAAACCGGTACTGAGCAGATCGAATATCATTTCAACTGGAATTTATGTCATCAGAAGAAGACAGCTGATCGATCTGATTGAGCGATGTGCAGAAGAGGGAAGATTTGACTTTGTACAGGATATTCTGATCCGATATAAAAATGTAAAGAAAATTTACGGATATAAGATTAGCAATTACTGGAGTAATATTGCTACAGTTGATGATTATTACAGAACAAATATGGATTTCCTGAAGCCGGAAGTGAGAAAATATTTCTTTAAGGAATATCCGAATGTTTATTCAAAAGTGAGCGATCTTCCACCGGCAAAATACAATCCGGGGGCTTGCGTGAAGAACAGTTTGATTGCAAGTGGATCTATCGTCAATGGTACTGTGGAAAATTCAGTATTATTTAAGAAAGTATTTGTAGGAAATAATTGTGTGATCAAGAATTCTATCATTTTGAATGATGTCTATTTAGGAGATAATACCTATATTGAAAATTGTATCGTAGAGAGCAGAGATACAATCCGTGCAAACACTCGCCATGTAGGAGAAGATGGCATAAAAGTAGTTGTAGAGAAAAATGAGAGATACGCGATGTAGAAGCGGTGAAAGGGGACAAAAGTATGCAGATTACAGATGTACGAGTGCGTAAAGTAGCAAAAGAAGGAAAATTAAAGGCAGTAGTATCAATTACAATGGACGACGAATTCGTAGTACATGATATTAAGGTAATCGAAGGAGAGAAGGGACTCTTCATCGCAATGCCAAGTAAGAAAGCAATTGATGGAGAATACCGTGATATCGCACATCCAATCAACTCAAATACGAGAGAGAGGATTCAGAGAACGATTTTGGAGCGCTATGAACAGGCACTTCTTGAGGGAGATGTAGAGGAAGCGTAGAGAACGCGATGAATTAAAAGCATTGAGATCGCCGCAGAGATGGATTGAGATGACATTTTTGCGGCGATTTTTTTGACTCTTTGTCAGGGGATGGGGTAAAATAACGTTGGCTCTTTGACAAGAGCAGGGATAAAAAACAGCAAAGCTGTGAGGCTTATAGATCAAGAAAGGCAGAAAAACGTGGAAATTCAGAGTTATATTTTATATGAAGACAGAGATCTTATTGTGTGCAGAAAGCCGGCAGGTGTTCCGGTACAGACGAAGCAGATTCAGACAAAAGATATGGTCAGTCTGCTGAAAAACTATAGATACCAACAGGAAGGGGGAAAAGGAGAACCATATCTTGGAGTGATTCATCGTCTGGATCAGCCGGTGGAGGGGGTTATCGTATTTGCGAAGACGCCGCAGGCTGTAAAAGAGCTGAACCGTCAGCTTCAGGCAGGAGATTTTGGAAAATATTATCAGGCAGTACTGTGCAAGGTTCCAGAGAAGGCGCAAGGACAGCTGACAGATTATCTTGTCAAGGACGGCAGGACAAACCTGTCAAAAATTTGCAGAAAGTCGGATGCAGGGGCGAAAGAAGCAAGGCTTTCCTATAAAATACAAGGGGAGGCAGAGGGAAAGGCATTGGCAAATATTCATTTGGACACAGGAAGACATCATCAGATCCGTGTGCAGATGTCGGGGATGGGATGTCCGATTCTCGGAGATGTAAAATACGGAGGAGAGGAAAAAGAAAGAGGGCAGATTGCTCTGTGTGCAAGCAGTCTTACTTTTGTGCATCCAAAGACAAAAAAGCAGATGCAGTTTGAGATACAGCCGCAAGCAGCGGGGTTTGATTTGTTTTTTACTTCAAAAGTTTAAAAAAGTTGTATAAAGGACGACGGGACGGCAATACTAACATCACTACCGTGTGTCGCTGAATGTTCAGGACATGCGTGGAAAAGACGGGGCTGGTGATGGGAATGCAGAGAGAACAGTGGAAGACAGTGATAGTTGTTGTGGGAGTTGCAGGGGGCATGTATATTGGAATCAAGTATATACTGCCACTTGTGCTCCCCTTTTTCTGTGCATTTCTGGTGGCATATCTGTTAAGACCGCTTGTCAGGAACATCCATGCACATACAAAGCTGAATCAGGGAGCTGTTGCCGGGGGGCTGCTTCTGATCATCTTAGGTGTGGCAGGCACAGCATTGTGGTTTCTTGGGAGTGCACTCGTACAGCAGTTTTGTTACTTTATTGAGCACTATGGATTTTATGCCGGAAAGATGGAGCGGTTTTTAGATCAATGTTGTCGGAGCATGAGCGGAGTTTTCGGAATGGAGGCGGGAGAACTGGAGTCACTTTTTGTGACACGGATGGCAACCATTGCAGAAAATATCGAAAGGCAGTTTGTACCGAAACTGATGGCAAATTCATGGGGGTATGTCAGAACGATCATCGAAGTGGCAGGGGTTGGGATTATTATTTTTGTGTCAATCATTCTGCTCGTCAATGATTTTGACAAGCTGAAAGAGAAAGCATCACATAGTATTGGGTATAGACATTTTGTGAAGATTTTGAAACGCATCTTTCATATGGGAGGAATGTTTCTGAAAGCACAGCTGATCATTATGTCTGTGATCGCGGCACTTTGTACGGTGACGTTTCTATTTTTGAAAAATCCGTATGCATTGCTGCTAGGAGTGCTGATCGGGTTTCTTGATGCGCTGCCGGTACTTGGAACGGCAGTTGTATTATATCCACTTGCAATTGTGCAGGCATTTCAAGGACGCTTTTTGTTTGCGGCAGTTTATGTGGGATTGTCTGTGATCTGCAATCTGACGAGAGAATTTTTAGAGCCGAAGCTGATTGGAGAGCATTTGGGAATCCCTGCGATTATGGTACTTGTCACGGTCTATGTGGGAATTCGTCTGTTTGGTGTAAGTGGTGTGATCACAGGTCCTTTCGGATATCTTGCGGGGAAAGAGATCGTCAGGGAACTACTGCAAAAAGGAGAAGGGACTTCTTGACAAAGGGAGGAAATTCTCTTAAAATGAGCTTACGAAACAAGAGCGAGGAAGAGGATTAGTAAATATAGGATATGCCACAGAGAGAGAATCGGATGGTGAGAGATTCTTGCAGAAGATGTATTGAACCTGCCTTGGAGCTTCTGTGTGAAAGCACAGCGTACATCTGCGTTAAAGAGGACAGAGAGAATTTTAGCTGGAGATGGCAGTAGCCGGAGCCGGTTATGATTAATAAGGGTGGTACCGCCGAGCATTTCGGTCCCTTGCAGAGGGATTGAAAGGCTCTTTTTTTTCATTCCCGATCAAATATAGAAAAGCGAAGATCCATGCACGAAAAAAGAGCGCAGTCTGTTAGTGGGATGTGCTTTGCATGGAACAAAGAAAAGGAGAAGAAAAGTATGGCGAAAGACAAAAAACTCGTAGAAGCGATCACTTCCATGGAAGATGATTTTGCACAATGGTATACGGATGTGGTAAAGAAAGCGGAGCTGATCGATTACACAAGTGTAAAAGGGTGTATGGTGATCAAACCTGCAGGCTATGCAATCTGGGAGAATATCCAGCATGAATTGGACCGCAGATTTAAGGAGACAGGTGTAGAGAATGTATACCTTCCGATGTTTATTCCGGAGAGTCTTCTGCAGAAAGAAAAGGATCATGTGGAAGGGTTTGCACCGGAAGTTGCGTGGGTGACACACGGAGGACTTGAGCCGCTTCAGGAAAGACTTTGTGTGAGACCGACTTCAGAAACATTATTCTGTGATTTTTATGCAAAGGATATCCAGTCACACAGAGATCTTCCGAAAGTGTACAATCAATGGTGTTCGGTTGTGCGTTGGGAGAAGACAACAAGACCATTCCTTCGTTCGAGAGAATTCTTATGGCAGGAAGGTCACACAGCACACGCGACAGCAGAAGAGGCAGAAGAAAGAACAATTATGATGTTAAATGTCTATGCGGATTTCTGTGAGGAAGTACTTGCGATCCCGGTGATCAAGGGAAGAAAGACAGACAAGGAGAAATTTGCAGGAGCAGAGGCAACTTACACGATAGAGTCTTTGATGCACGATGGAAAGGCACTTCAGTCAGGAACAAGTCACAACTTCGGAGATGGATTTGCAAAGGCGTTCGGAATTCAATATACAGATAAAGAAAATAAATTACAGTATGTACACCAGACATCCTGGGGAATGACAACTCGTATGATCGGAGCTATCATCATGGTGCACGGAGACAACAGTGGTCTTGTACTTCCTCCAAGAATCGCACCGGTCCAGGTGATGGTCATCCCGATCCAACAGAAAAAGGACGGTGTGCTTGACAAGGCATATGAAGTGAAAGAAGTGCTGAAAAAAGCAGGACTGAGTGTCAAAGTGGATGATTCCGACAAGAGTCCGGGATGGAAATTTTCTGAGCAGGAGATGCGAGGAATTCCGGTTCGGATTGAATTAGGACCAAAGGACATTGAAGCAGGACATGCAGTAGTTGTAAGAAGAGATACAAGAGAGAAGATCATAGTTCCATTCGAAGAGTTAGAAACGAAGGTAGCAGAAGTACTGGATACTATGCAGAAAGAGATGCTTGAGAGAGCAAGAGAGCATAGAGATGCACACACATATACTGCTTCCAGCATGGAAGAGTTTAAGAAACTGGCAGATGAGAAGCCGGGATTTATTAAAGCAATGTGGTGTGGATGCCAGGAATGTGAGGATGCTCTGAAGGAAGAGGCAGGGGTGACTTCACGCTGTATCCCATTTGAGCAGGAAGAAATCACCGGAACCTGTGTACACTGCGGCAAACCTGCAAAGCATATGGTTTACTGGGGAAAAGCATACTAATTTTTACTGTACCGATGTATGGAAGATAAATACTTTAGACCGTACATGGGAAGTCAGGGGGATAGATCATGAAGATACAGTTGCCGGAAAAAGTAAATACGATCATACAGACATTACAGGAGCATGGATATGAGGCATATGCGGTAGGTGGATGTGTCAGAGATTCGCTGCTTGGAAGAGAGCCGGGAGACTGGGATATCACAACTTCAGCATCCCCGGATGAGACAAAGAAACTATTTGCAAGAACTGTCGATACCGGGATTGAGCACGGGACAGTGACTGTCCTTCTCGGAAAAGAAGGATTTGAGGTGACAACATACCGGATTGACGGGAAATATGAAGACAGCAGACACCCGACGGAAGTGATCTTCACAAGAAATTTAAGGGAAGATTTGCTCCGCAGGGACTTCACGATCAATGCAATGGCATACAATGATACAGAAGGGATCGTCGATATTTTTGGCGGAATGGATGATTTGAAGCGAAAGATAATCCGCTGTGTGGGAAATGCCAGAGAACGGTTTGGAGAAGATGCGCTCCGCATTATGCGCGGAGTGCGTTTTGCTGCGCAGCTTGGATTTTCTCTGGAAAAAGAGACGAAGGAGGCAATGACAGAACTTGCCCCGACGTTGGAGAAGATCAGCGCTGAGCGGATTCAGACAGAGCTGGTAAAACTTCTTGTGTCAGATTCGCCGGAGTTGATCAGGGAAGCATATCATCTGGGGATCACCGCAGTCATCCTGCCGGAGTTTGATGAGATGATGCGGACTGGTCAGGAGACAAAATACCACAGGTACGATGTGGGTGAGCATACGGTTCAGGCAGTCTGCAATGTGCCGCCGGACAAGGTGCTGCGTCTTACGATGCTGCTCCATGATGTCGCAAAGCCAGAGATGAAGACAGTGGATGCAGATGGAACGGCTCATTTTAAAGGACATGACATCAGGGGAGAGCAGAAAGCGAAAGAAATCCTTCGGCGGTTAAAATTTGACAATGATACAATCCGTAAGGTGACAAAGCTTGTCCGCTGGCATGATTACCGGATGCCGGCAGAGAAAAAGAATGTCAGAAAGGCAATGAGCAAGATCAGTGCGGAACTGTTTCCTATGTATCTTCTCGTAAAAAGAGCAGATATTTTGGCGCACAGCATGTACCGACGGGAAGAAGAACTGGAAAATTTAAGTGGTCTTCAGAAATGTTATGAGGAAATTGTGGCAGACCATGAGTGTGTCAGTTTAAAACAGCTTGCAGTGACCGGAACGGACTTGATCGGAATCGGTATGAAACCGGGAAAGCAGATTGGAGAAGTGTTAAATGAGCTTCTGCGGATCGTACTTGAATATCCGGAGTTCAATAATAAAGAGCATCTGCTTCGGTTTGTGCAAAATCGATTTGATATTTAGCGAAGGCTTCTGTTTTCAAGGTGAGACAGGCCATTGAAACGATCACAAAATTTGTTGCATAAATTTCAGAAAAAGAATCATACTTCTGTCCAAAAAATCATAGGCTAGAGAGAAAATCAAAGTTACTGCAAAAGGCAGTGGCGGAAAAATGATTATAGGGGGCAGTTATGAAGGATTTTGAAACAGATGTATTGGAACAGTATCATATAGAAGTAAAAGGCACCCGAAAGACAAGAGGTGCCATTTTATGCGATACAGACAGAGGCATGCTCTTACTGAAAGAACTTACTTTCTCAGAGAAACGAGTGCCTCTTTTATATAAACTGTGTCACCAGCTCGAGGAAAAAGGGTATGGACTGGTGGATACGATTGTTCCAAACAAAGAGGGAGAATATGTGACAAGCGCTCCGGACCAGACAAAATATATATTGAAACGCTGGTATGGGGGCAGAGAGTGTGATGTCAGAAATGAGGAGGAACTTTGCAGTGCTACTGCCAATTTAGCATATCTTCACAACCTAATGGCTGGAGCGGATGTTCTGGAGGAAGGAACGGTTGTAAGAGAGCATGATCTGAAAGAGGAGTATCAGAGACATAACAGGGAACTGCGGAAGGTTCGGACCTTTATCCGAAACAAAGTCGGAAAAGGTGAATTTGAGCTGTTGTACTTAAAAGAATTTGAAGAGCAGCATGCACTCGGTGAAGCGGTTGTCAGAAAACTGGAGACAGATCATTATGAAGCGCTCAGACAGAAAAGTAAGACAGAACATACGTGGATCCATGGGGATTATAATTACCATAATGTGCTCATGACATATCGGGGAGTGGCAACGACAAATTTTGAACATTTCCGGGAGGATATACAGATGGCAGATTTCTATTATTTTCTGAGAAAAGTCATGGAGAAATGCCAATGGAATGAACGGATTGGAAACATGCTTTTAGAGGCATATGATAAGGGAAAGACAATCAGCAGAGAGGAGCTGGATTACCTGGCAGTACGGCTTGCTTATCCGGAGAAATTCTGGAAAGTTGCGAATAGTTACTATCATTCAAACAAGGCGTGGATCCCGGAAAAAAGTGTAGAAAAATTACAGATATCTATTGCACAGACAGAAAAGAAGAATCAGTTTTTGAAAGATTTATTTTCTTTTCATTTATAGTAACGTGTTGTATAATAGATAAAAAGTGAGATTAGGAGGTACCAGGATGGATTATCAGAAAAGATACAGAGAATGGCTGGAAAACGATTATTTTGATGCAGACACAAAAGCCGAACTCACAGCGATCAAAGAGAACGATAATGAGATCAAAGAACGATTTTATAAAGATCTGGAATTTGGAACTGCAGGACTTCGGGGAGTAATCGGAGCAGGTACAAACCGGATGAATATTTATACAGTCAGAAAAGCAACACAGGGATTGGCAAATTATATTCTGAAGAATGGGGCAGAAAGCAGAGGAGTTGCGATTGCATACGATTCCAGACGAATGTCACCGGAATTTGCGGACGAGTCGGCGCTTTGCCTTGCAGCAAATGGGATCAAGGCATATGTATTTGAATCACTCCGCCCGACACCGGAACTTTCTTTTGCAGTGAGAAAGTTAAACTGCATTGCCGGAATCAATATTACAGCAAGCCACAATCCACCGGAATATAACGGATATAAGGTATACTGGGAAGACGGCGCACAGATCACACCGCCGCATGATACCGGGATCATGGCAGAAGTTGAGGCAGTGACAGATTATGCTACAGTCAAGACGATGAGCCTTGAAGCGGCAAAAGAAGCGGGACTTTATGAGGTGATCGGAGAAGCTGTTGATGACGCCTACATGGAGGAACTCAAAAAGCAAGTCATCCACCAGGATGCCATCGACCAGATGAACAAAGATTTAAAGATCGTATACAGCCCGCTTCACGGAACGGGAAATATTCCGGTAAGACGTATTTTAAAAGAACTTGGATTTGAGAATGTCTATGTAGTCAAAGAGCAAGAATTGCCAGATGGAAACTTCCCAACAGTATCTTATCCGAACCCGGAGGCAAAAGAAGCTTTTGAGCTTGGCTTAAAGCTTGCAAAAGATGTAGATGCCGATCTTGTTCTTGCAACAGATCCAGATGCAGACCGTCTGGGAGTTTATGTAAAGGATACAAAGTCAGGAGAATACAAAGTTCTGACAGGAAATATGTCAGGATGTCTTCTTGCAGACTATGAGATCAGCCAGACAAAGGCGGTAAAAGGTCTTCCAAAGGACGGTTGCCTGATCAAATCCATCGTGACATCCAATATGGCAAAAGCGATCGCAGAGAGCTATGGAGTGAAGTTGATCGATGTTCTGACTGGATTTAAGTTTATCGGACAGCAGATCCTCGAATTTGAAAAGACTGGAATAGGAACGTATCTCTTCGGATTTGAAGAAAGCTATGGATGTCTGATTGGTACTTATGCGAGAGATAAGGATGCAATCGTTGCAACAATGGCGCTGTGTGAAGCGGCGGCATACTATAAGACGCTTGGAAAGACGCTCTGGGATGCGATGATCGACATGTATGAGAAATACGGATATTACAAAGATGATATCCAGTCTATCACACTGAAAGGTATCGAAGGACTTGAGAAGATCCAGAATATTCTTGAGACGCTGCGCAAGGAGCCGCCGGCAGAGATCGGGGGATATGGCGTACAAAGAGCGAGAGATTACAAGGCAGGTACGATCAAAGACTTGCGGACAGGAGAGACAAGCGATACAGGACTTCCGGCTTCCAATGTACTTTATTATGAATTGGAAAATGATGCATGGGTATGTGTACGTCCTTCCGGTACAGAGCCAAAAGTGAAATTCTATTATGGAATTAAGGGAAATTCTCTGGAAAATGCGGACGAGATTTCTGCAAAAATGGGTGCATCTGTGCTGGAAATGATTGAAAAAATGTTATAGTTAAGGCGAATTATCAACAAGTATTCGGAGAAAAGAACCGGAGGGTGTCTGAAACATGTTCCGGGACGTGGAAAACACGAAAAATTCCTTGACAAACAATAGGGAAACAGTTATAACTATAACAGTACAATAAGGGTAAACAGCCTGCAAATGCGGAGGGAACGGCCCTTCAAAACGGATAGAATCTATATATTTCATATATTCTATAGCTAAATTAGAGGAGGAACATATTCATGAACAAAACAGAATTAATCGCAGCAGTTGCTGAAGCAGCAGAAGTATCTAAGAAAGACTCTGAGAAAGTATTAAAAGCTTTTGTAGACGTTGTAACAGAAGAACTGAAAAAAGGTGAGAAAGTACAGTTAGTAGGATTTGGTACTTTTGAAGTGACAGAAAGAGCAGCAAGAGAAGGAAGAAATCCTCATACAAAAGAAACAATGATGATCGCTGCATGCAAGGCTCCGAAATTCAAAGCTGGTAAAGCATTAAAAGATGCTGTAAATGCATAATTCAGATAGACAATCCAATAAGAAATAGAAGACAAGAACTGCTGCGAGAATTGCGGCAGTTCTTTGTTACATGAGGGAAAGAAAATGAGATTAGATAAATTTTTAAAAGTTTCCAGATTGATCAAGAGAAGGACGGTTGCTAATGAGGCGTGTGATGCAGGGCGTGTCCTTGTAAACGGAACTGTGGCAAAAGCTTCTGTAAAGGTAAAACCGGGGGATGTCATTGAAATCCAGTTCGGGACAAAGACCGTGAAGGTAGAAGTGCTTGCAATTCAAGATACGACAAAGAAAGAAGAAGCAAAAGATTTATTCCGGTATCTGTAATGAAGTATCTGTAAATCATCATAAATATGAACAACCTTTCATATAATTGAGAGAAAGAAGACGTACTGATCATAGATAGAAAGGTTGTGGGTATAGTGGAAGAAAGACAGGTACAAAAACCTCATAAATTAGTTATCAATAACCGAAAGACAAGTGCGGTGACAGGTGTACTGGATGTACTTTCCTTTGATTTAAATGAGATACTGCTTGAGACAGAACAAGGAATGCTTATGGTGAAGGGAAAAGATCTCCATGTGAACCGGCTGAGTGTGGAAAAAGGAGAAGTGGATCTGGCGGGACATATCGACAGCATCGCTTATTCGGATATCAGCCAGAGTGCTGCAAAGCAGGGAGAAAACTTCTTTTCCAAATTGTTTAAATAGGTGATCCTATGTCTGGAATCGGGGAGGAAGCAAATATTTTTATTCAGGCAGTTTTATCAGGATTCGTTGTCATGGGAATTTATGATATGATCCGCATTTTTAGAAGGATTCTGCCCCACAATCTGACAGCGGTGACACTGGAAGATCTGTTTTATTGGATCGGAATCAGCCTGTATCTGTCTGTAAAGATTTATCTTACGAGTGATGGAAGCATCCGGTGGTTCTTTGTGACAGGGACACTGGCAGGGGTTAGTCTGTTTGCAGTGATATTTTCACAGATGCGGAAAATCTATAAAAAAATCAAGAAAAGTATTGAAAAAAAGAGGGAAACCCATTAGAATGGCTGTAGAGTAGTCTGGAAATACACACATACAAAGGTGGGTAACAGTAATGAAGCATATCAAAGAAAAAAGTCGTACAAGACAACAGCGGCAGAGAATGCGGGCACATAGAAGAAGTATGGTGCTGATTAGTTCCGTAATCATGTTGCTGATCGTGCTTGTGTCTGTCGGAGGGGTCTCATTACGGGCGAAGAATGAAGCATATAAAAAGCAACAGGCAGAGCTGGAGACACAGATCAAAGAAGAAAAAGACAGGACAAAAGAAATTGAGAAGTACAAAGAGTATGTTGGCACAGACGCTTATGTAGAAGATGTGGCAAAGGAAAAATTTGGACTTGTATATGAAGATGAGATTGTATTAAAACCAACAAAATAATAAGATTACAAATGATAACTTTAGGAAATAACTGGATTTCCTAAAGTTTTTTTATTACATAGTGTCTGCTGATTAAGCAGCTATCTGTAACTTCCAACTCTTACATCTGTTCCG
>OFMJ01000062.1_pt1 | contig 112699 bp, 109 predicted proteins | sample 1541801 | NCBI WGS metagenome assembly OFMJ01 (sample SAMN04209234, study PRJEB22552) | human gut metagenome | biome: gut; material: feces | host: Homo sapiens | place: USA: Oklahoma
GCCACGCCGTCCTATGAAGGGCTGGATGACTATGTAAGAAAATATGGCGGCGAGAATGTGGCCATAATTTCCATCTCACCGGCGCAGGGACCTTCAGAAAACTCGATCACCTATACGGTTACCTGTGAAATCGACGAGTCAAAACAGGCTTATACGCTGAGCTTTGACACCAACGGCGGCAATGAGGAGATCCGCTCGCAGAAATATCTGGAAGGTTCCGTCATCATGCAGCCGACAGAGCCGACCCGTGCGGGATATACCTTTGACGGCTGGTATGCAGACGAAGAACTTACCACTGCGTTCGACTTTGACGCCGGTATGCCGGGTAAGGATACGACGGTTTATGCTAAATGGGCTCCCAGGACCTACACGGTTACGTTTGTAACAACAACGGGTACTGCGCCTGCTTCTATACAGGTTTCATACAACAGCACATATGGAACACTTCCGGTGCTGACGGACAACAATATGCGCTTTATGGGATGGTTTACAGCGGCAACGGGCGGTGAACAGGTGACGGCAGAAACCCTTTTCACCAGCACGGAAAACCAAAAACTGTATGCGCAATGGGAGGCAAAAATCGAAATTCTGGACAATTGGATCACCATAACACCACGGACAGAAAATTATGACGAAACGGAACCGGGTTTTCCTGTCACAATCACGGTAGACGCTCCTGACGCAGACCTGTCGGCGGAGGACTTTACCGTCACCTACCTTTGGGAAAAAGAAAACTCCAAATGGACAGAAGATGTGCCGGTAGACGCAGGAGGCTATTTGGTAAAGGTGCGCCGGGAGGCGGATGACAAATATCTTGCGTTTGAGATGACCACGAGTCAAGCGGTGGTGAGCATTCAAAAACTTGATCTGAGCTTGACAAGTCCAATGGCAACGGCAACCAACTGGACTGCAACGTTTGATACAACCAACTGCGGAATCAAAGGAGACGGAACCGTTACCTATATTTTGAGAGTGATTACTGAAGTAACTGTTGAGGGTGTATCATATCCGACCGCTAAAGAAATTGGTAGGAACACCACTGGCGTCTTTGATCTCGGATCCTATGGCTATGGAGAAGGAACCTATGCTGTTGGGATTACGGTTACTGGTGCTACCAACTATAATGATGCAAGCTCCAGGTTCAGACAGTTCTTTGTCGATTCAAGTGGGAACGGTGACAATGATTATTCGGGACAGCTGTCATATTCCGTCACTGCTGAAAGCGTTGCCAAGCCAATGACGGAGGCCGTCTTCTTGAAGTTCCTTTCTGACAAGATGACTCCTGCATCAGTGAGTACGGTAGGAACAGCAAGATTGACAGCAACAGCAACGGCCAAGATATCGATGAAAACGAATGCGGACACAGTGGTTGCAGACAATCCATCCATGGCGATGTCACCGGAAGAAGTCGTTACTCACCGCGGCAAAGAGTTCGAGATAACCCTCGACCTTGATAAGGCGGCGGATATCTGGGGCATCCTGACGGCGATCGACTATGATCCTGACACGCTGGAGCTTTTGGGCTACACCTGCGGCGACATCTTTACCGAAGCACAGTTTACAGCGCAGAACGATTTGTCGGTTGCGCCGTATAAGCTGCTTGCCACGCTGGATCAGATCGGCACAATATCTGCAAAAGGGAATTTTGTCACTCTGAAATTCAAGGTGAAAGAGGATGCACCGGAAAAGGCAACGGCCATCTCCCTGCAAATGTTGGAGGCTGTCGGCGAAAACGGAGCTGTTTTGATGGATAAAGGCAGCGCTGTCAATATGCTGGTGGATGAGACTGCGCCGATCATCAGCGGTATTAAAGACGGTGAGACCTACTATGGCGATACTGTGGTAACGATTGATGAGGAAAATCTTGCTACAGTCACCGTGAATGGAGAATCTGTAACTGTTACCGACGGCAAATTCACCCTGAAGCCTGCTCAGGAAAAACAAACTGTGATTGTCACAGACAAGGCAGGTAACAGCGTCACGGTTACCGTTACGGTAAACAATGCCGATCATTCCGACGCAGGTTTGCCGGGAACCGGAGACAGCAGCAATATGATGCTGTGGGTAGCTCTTCTGTTCGTGTCCGGCGGTATACTCGGCGCAGTAACGTACAGGAAAAAGAGGAAAAGTAAGTAAGCGAAACCATGTAAAATCCTACAAAAGGCGGTAACAGACGGATTTAGCCTGTTGCCGCCTTTTTAATAAATAAACGGAGGTGAAAAAGTGAACAGTCAGAAACGCCTGCTTCTCACTCTGAAGTATTTATGGAATAAAACGGACGAAGAACATCCTGCCGCCTTAAAAGATATCGACGAATACCTTCAGCAAAATAGTATTGAAACAACACGAAAGACTTTGCAGGCAGATATCCATCTTCTCACGAAATTCGGCGTAGATATCATATGCAATCATAGCACGCAAAATCAATATCATATCGGAGAGCGTGTCTTTGAAGTGCCGGAAATAAAGTTACTGGTAGACGCTGTACAATCCGCCCGTTTCATAACCGCCAAAAAGAGTAAAACACTGATCAAAAAGCTCTCTTCGTTTGTAGGAGATCCGCAGGCAGATATTCTTAAACGGCAGCTCTATGTCGACCATCGGTTAAAAGCAGAAAATGAAAGTATCTATTTCACCGTTGATCTGATCCATCAGGCCATACAGTTAAAAAAGCGGGTTACTTTCCAATACTACTATTACACACCAAACAAGAAGAAAGAGATGAAGCATAACGGAAAAGTCTATGTTTTTTCTCCTTTCGCATTGATCTGGAACGATGACAGCTATTATGTCATCGGATACAGCGACAGCCATCAGAAAATTATAAAGTTTCGCATCGACCGAATATATGGTATGAAAATCAGCGAAAAGTTTGCAGTAAGGAAACCGGAAGGCTTTAAAGTATCCGACTACTTTTCACAGGTATTCTCCATGTACGAAGGAACAGAAAGCGAAATCACTCTTCTGTGCGAAAATGAGTTAATGACCTATGTAATAGACCGCTTCGGAGAAAGCGTGCCGGTTACCCCGGCAGATGAGGATCATTTTTCAGCAACCGTCAAAGTTTCCCTCAGTCAGACTTTTTATGGATGGGTGTTTTCCTTTGGAGGCAGGGTGAAAATACAGGCGCCGCCGGAGGCTGTGGATGGCTTTCAAAAACTCCTGCAGAAGTTTCAATAGATAAATTTTGCGTGAGGTGGGTTGAAACGAACCCACCTCATTTTTTTGCTATTGTATTAGAACATTCGTTCTGATATAATCAAGGCACAGAGAACAAAAAGTTCTCTGTATGAAAGGATGACAGAATCATGATAAAAAGTGAGGAACGCATTCAGAATATCAAAGAATACATTTTAGAATTTCAGTTTACATATCACAGGACACCTACAATGGCACAGATTGCAGAAGCCGTCGGCACGGTAAAAAGCAATGTGTATAAATACCTTTCTGAAATGGAAGACCGGGGAATCTTAACACGCAGTAAACGGGAAATTGAAATCAACGATACAATCCAAGCAAGCCCTGAACTCAACCGTGTTCCGATACTCGGCAATGTGTCCTGCGGTCTGCCGGAATACACTGAAGAAAACTTTGAAGAATATGTGCCTTTGCCTGTGGCGCTGTTCGGACAGGGAGATTTTTTCCTTCTGCGGGCAAGCGGATACTCTATGATTGAGGCAGGTATTGAACCCGGCGACCTTGTGGTAGTCCGGAAGCAAAATACCGCAGAAGAAGGAGATATTGTTGTTGCACTTGTGGACAATGAAACCACACTAAAGAGGTTTTACAGAGATAAAAAACACCGGTGTATCCGGTTGCATCCTGAAAACAGCAAGATGAAAGATATCTATGTTCAGGACTGCACTATACAGGGTGTTGCCCAAAATGTCATTAAAACACTGTAAGCACATTGAATGAAGGAGGGGTTAAGATGCAGGTATATGTATCCAACAGAGAAATCGAGCAAATAGCGGAAGGACTGGTTCATGTGGCCTGCGGAAAGCCTCCTCCGAAACGGATAGATATTGACGCTGTTGCGGTGTATCTTGGGCTGACAGTCCGGTATGAAAAATTTGCGGAAAGCGATCCGGACAAGATCGGCTTCACTTCGGACGGAAAGAGTGCATTGACTGTTTTTCGCAACGGGCAAAAACAGAGAATCATATTTCCGAAAGAGACCATCGTCCTTGACAGCTTTCTCCAGTACCCATGCGAAAGCAGCCGGCGGCGATTTACACTGGCGCATGAAATCAGCCACATCCTGATCAACAGGGCTGATCCGACTCATACAGCTCCCTGTTTTAACCGAGTCTATGATACAGAAAGAAGATATGATCTGAATGAACTGCACGAAAGAATGAATCTTGGTGAGTGTCAGGCGAACACAATGGCAGCGATCATCCTTATGCCAAAAGAGCTTCTCACCGCATCTGTCCGCAGGCATTTCCGAAAAAGCAGGATTCCCGTATACGGCGACTGTGTTTTCCTGCCTGAAATAAAGCCGGTCATGCAGGCGATGGCTGATGAGCTTGGTGTATCTTTTACGGCGATGCTGATTCAGTTGAGAAAATACGGTCTTCTGGAGGAACGGGATATGGCAGAATACTTTGAAAGGACAAAGGATAGTGATAAAAATGAATAACTGTCAGAGCAAACAACGATACGACCGCCCCCCGCCCCCGCCTGAAACACAGAAGAAGCTCGATTTATGCGAAGAAGAAGCGGCTGAATTAACGCTGCGTGAGATCAGATGTCCGCGATGCAATTTCGTAATCGACAAAGTGTTTTCCGATGCAAAAGGACATTTTCTTTTCAAATGTCCCAAGTGTAAAGCACAGTATATCATGAACTTCGCCTATTTCCGAAGACAGAAAGGAATCAGACGCCTCAAGTTAAAATATTACGGCGATGATTACTTCGAAAAAATGAATAATAAATAACGACTTTATATCGCGTATGCGGAGCCGATCTCAAGATCGTGACTGCCTTAGCACCGTACAAAGCCGGAATCCGACAGGATAACCCCTGTCTGTGATTCTGCTTTTACGGTGCTTTTTTGTGCCTTCGCATCCGCTTTGTACGATGATAAGAAGTCTTTTCCACGGCTGAACCGCTGCGGAAAGGACTTTTATGTATACAGCCTTTTGGCAGAGCGCCATAGCCAGATATCCGTAATCCGAGATTTTGATTCACCCATCAAAATCTCGAAATTACGGAGGAAAGGCAAATGGCAATCCATGAAAACAAAAAATATACCCTTATGGTTTATAACACTGTCACCCACAGGAATGAAGAAGTCGAGGTCACACATGATGTATATCACGCCTACCGCAGGACCGGATGGGGCATTGAAAACAATGACACCAGTTTTTTTGCCCACGAAATTCAGATGAGCGGGCTCATCGGCGGCGAGGAAGGCGCGTACGAGAATTTCAAGGAATTTATCGACACAGAAAATATTCCTGATAATACAGTCCTCAAGATAATGGAAATTGACGCACTGCTGAAAGCTCTTTCTGTTTTGTCAGATGCAGACAATGAGTTAGTACAAGCGCTGTTTTATGACGGACTGACAGAGCAGGAATATGCCGTACAGGTAGGGATTTCGCAGCAGATGATAAGCCGGAAGAAGCAGCGCATTTTGAAATCACTGAAAAAACTTTTGTCAGAGGGGTTGTAAAAAGACGGACTTCTTACCCTATACAAGCGAGAAAAAAGAAATTATTTCTCTCCGTCTTCTGTTCTTTCAGGAAGACGGATCGTTCCTTGACAAAAGAATAAGTCCGTCAGCAAATACTTTCCGTCTGCTGTTCCGAAAGGGACAAGCGGTCTGTTTCTCTTTGAAAACAGATAATGCGGCAGCACCGCATGAATCGCCATGACAGGCTGCGGAAAGCCAACACCCCGTCCAGTCAAAAGTCGAGCGTGAAACGGCATGAAAGAGCCGCGATCCGTCGCAACCAAAGAGGGCGGCCGGGTGAGAACCACGCGGAGGTGAAATTCCTGGGGAACCGAGCAGCTATCGGTTGTTTGTATGAGCGCCGTTGATCACGGAAGTTGAGAACAAATATGATCATGCAAACGCAAAACGATTTTACAGCACAAGGGGCGAGGTCTGACCTTTGCCCCTGTGCTTTTACTTAAACCACTCGGAGGTATACAGGAATGAAAAATATAAAGCGCGGCGAAATCTACTACGCCGATTTATCTCCCGTCATCGGGAGCGAACAGGGCGGTATGCGCCCTGTGCTGATTCTGCAAAACGACATCGGGAACCGGTTCAGCCCTACCACGATTGTGATACCGCTCACTTCGATACAGAAGAAAAAAGCACAACCTACCCATGTAACCATTGACTGTGATTTTTTAGAGAGTGAATCCACTCTGCTTTTGGAGCAGGTACGCACGATTGATAAAACACGCTTGTCCGATTATCTCGGACAGATTTCCAAAGAAGATATGGAACGTGTCGAAACCGCAATGGCGGTTAGCCTTGGATTCGGAGGTACAGACCATGACTGAAAAAGAAAACGCCGCTGTTCAGAAAGCCTCTCTCTGTTACAGCATCAATATGCTTCGCCTTCTGCTGTCCATGCGGCTGATTACCGAGGAAGAATACAACCGCATCCTCCACCTCACAATCGAGCATTATGATCCGCAAAAAAAGTTATGTCTTTTTTCTTAATTCTCGCCATAGTCGCTGGATGTATGTGAACTCCTGTGGTATCTTCGTGTTGCCGCAGGAAAAGCGGTAATACAAGCGGAATACCCGCAGGAAGGAGAAACGCATGACAAAGACAATCACCGAACTGACCTCACAAAAACAAACCAACCGAATGATACGCCTTGCCCCCTATGCAAGAGTGTCAAGCAATTCTGAGGATCAGCTCCATTCCTTCGCAGCACAGGTCAGATACTACACCGACTATACAAGAAACCATCCCGGCTATACTTTAGTAGATGTTTATGCTGATGAAGGAATCACCGGCACTTGCATGGAAAAGCGCGATGATTTCAACCGGCTGATCCGTGACTGCAAAAAAGGAAAAATCGACCGCATCATCACCAAGACCATTGCAAGGTTTGCCCGCAACTACACAGAATTACTGACCGTCACAAGAATGCTCCGCACAATGGGGATCAGTATCTACTTCGAGGAACAAGGCATTGACACCGAAACAATCGACCTTGAAATGATGCTGACATTACCCGGCATCGCCGCACAAAAGGAATCGGAAACCATATCCGATAATATGCGGTGGAGTTATCAGAAGCGAATGGAATCCGGCGAATTCAACTGCTGTCGAGCTGCTTACGGGTATGAACTCGTAAATGGAGAGCTTCGTGTTAATGATACGGAGGCGGCGGTTGTACGTCGGATTTTTCATCTCTACCTGCAAGGCTGCGGCAAACAGGCCATTGCCAATCAGCTGAATGCAGAGGAGGTTCCTAAACGGTACGGATACACAACATGGCATTCGTTCACCATCGACTATATCCTCAACAACGAGCGATATATGGGAGATGCGCTGCTGCAAAAGAGTTACACTACCGATGCTCTGCCATACCGCAAAGGCGGAACCGAGGCGAAAAGGCGCAGTTTTATGTTGAAAACAGTAATCCCGCTATCGTGAGCAGAGAAACCTATCAGGCTGCGCAGGAACTGCAAAAAAGCAAGTCGAAGGGCTGTTTTGTGAAAAAAGACCGGTATCCCTTAAGCACAATGCTAAAGTGCCCCGTCTGCGGACACAACTACCGCAGACAGATTGTCAATGGAAAAGCTTATTGGGTATGCTCCTACAAAGCATCGGGACGCTTGGAATGTACCAGTGAACGCATATCGGAAGAAGCGGCGAAAGAAGCCTTTGTGCGGATGACAGACAAGCTCATAAGGAACCGTGAAGACTTGCTCGGCGATTTAATCCGGCAGCTTGAAAAAATGCAGAGCCGTGTCAGCGGAAATCATGAAAAGGTATATCAGATAGACTGCCGGATCGCTGACATCAACGCACAGAATCTTGTAGTAGCACAGCTTCACAACAAAGGTATTCTGAACAACGCCGAATTCACAGCACAATCCGGCGAACTGAGCCGAAAGGTCAGCGAGCTTCGTTCAGAACGCCGCCGCATCATCATGGAAGATGAGGACGACAAACTAATAGACACCCTTCGCACTCTCGATGAAACGCTTGCCGAATATATTCCTGCAAATACATTCGATGAAGATTTGTTCGAGCAGATCGTCGAGAGCATCACGGCCATCAGTGGACAGAAACTGAGTTTCCGGCTCGCGGGAGGGCTTGTCCTTACAGAAAAAATCTAACGGAAAGGAGCGCACTGCATGAAAAAACGGAACATCTCTTTCGGATATCAATTTGAAAACGGTAAAATCATCCGGCATCCTGCGGAAAGCCGAATTGTCAACAACATATTTGAAGACTATATCTGCAGGGCGGCTCGCTTCTGCAAATCGCCAAAAAGCTGAATGGCTGCGGTGCCGAATATATGCCCGGCGTCACCGGCTGGAACAAGGCGCGGCTGAAACGGATTGTGGAAGACGTCCGATACCTCGGTGATGAAACCTATCCGCCGATTATAGATACAGACGCCTTCGACAAGGCTCAGAAGGTAAAAGCCGAGCGAAACACACAGAAAGCTGTTGACCGAGGTGCGGTAATATTTCAAATGACTGCACTTGTGGTATGTGGAGAATGCGGACATTCCATGCGCCGTATGCATGACAGTAGAACATCACTCGGTGAAAAGTGGGTTTGTCAGGGCTGCGGAACTACCATAAAAATCGTCGATGAAAAACTGCTTGCTGATGTTACTGAATGTCTGAACATGGTTATTGGTGATACAAAACTGATCGATGTACCTCTTAGACAAAAGGAGCCGTCCTCCTGTCTCCGACGATTGGAAAACGAAATCGGGCGGCTGCTGGACAGCTCTGAAATTGAAAAGGAAACGCTGAAAAACAAAATATTTGAATGTGCCTCGCTCCGGTATTCTGAGATGGATACCACCGAGAGCGTGACAGAAATGCTGAAAGCGGCCTTTGAAAAATCAGGGCCGCTTTCTCAATACAACCAAGAACTTACAGAACGCACCGTCTCCTCTATCAGCTTAAACCACGACGGAAGCATCTGCCTCACACTAAAAAACGGTCGCAAGATCAGAAAGGAGAACAGATATGGAACAGACTGTCGTAATGCCTCAAAAAAGAATCCGCACAATTCCGCCGACAATTCAGCCGGTCAATGTGTATAGCACACAGTATATTTGCAAACGGGTGGCTGCCTACTGCCGCGTATCCACCAAGCAGGAAGAACAGCTTAACAGCTATGAAGTACAGGTAAAATATTATACGGAGCGCATCAACCGTGAAAAAGGCTGGCAGCTTGCCGGAATCTATGCGGACAAGGGAATCACAGGCACAAGTACCCGCAAGCGCGATGAATTCAACAAAATGATCAAAGCCTGCAGACGACACAAGGTCGATATGATCATCACCAAATCCATATCCCGGTTCGCAAGAAACACTGTGGACTGTCTGAAATATGTCAGGCTGCTCAAGGAGCTGGGCGTAGATGTGTATTTTGAGGAACAGGGCATCCACAGCACCGATCCCGGCGCGGAATTTTATATCACTATATATGGCTCCATCGCACAGAGCGAATCTGAAAACATCAGCCACAATGTAGCTTGGGGAAAAGCGCAGAGTGCAAAAGAAGGCAATGTCTTCTTCGCCTACAAATCCTTCCTTGGATACCGAAAAGGCGCAGACGGCAAACCGGAAATCGATCCAGAGCAAGCGGCCATTGTACGCTCTATTTACGAGCAGTTCCTTGCCGGAAAAAGTATGCAGGACATTGCCAACGAGCTGACCGGACAAGGCGTCCCGACACCTTCCGGGAAAAGCAAATGGCAAGCAACTGTGATTCGCTCCATCCTGTCCAATGAGAAATACAAGGGTGATGCCTTACGGGGCAAAACCTATATAGAAGACTGCATAAGCAAAAAGGTTCGAGTAAATACAGGAGAACGCCCCCAGTATTATATCGAGAACAATCATCCGGCGATTATCGACTCCGCCACCTTCGGCAGAGTGCAGGAAGAACTTGCCCGCCGCGCCGGAAAGAGAAAGGTAAAACAGGTTGGCACAAAGACGGAGCAAGGAAAATACTGTGGCAAATATGCTCTCACCGAATTACTGATCTGCGGAGAATGCGGAACACCATATCGCAGATGCACATGGACAGTAGGTGGTCAGAAGAAGATCGTATGGCGCTGCATCAGCCGCCTCGATTACGGCAAGAAATACTGCCACCAATCACCTACAATGGAAGAAGCATCCTTACAGGATGCGATCATGGAAACCATTCTGAAAACGGCAAAAGTGAATCCCGAAATACTGCAAACACTCAAAATGCACATTCAAATGGGATTAGGTTGTGAAACGCAAGCGGATGACAGCATTGAAATTCAAATCCGCATTGCACAGATTGACAGAGAATTTAAAGAAATGCTGAACAGCGTAACTGTGCAGAGTCAGGGGAGCTTACTTTCCGATCCCCGTATCGAATCATTGATCACAGAAAAAAGAATGCTTGAAAACAAGCTGGCACAGTACAGTGCGGAAAAGGAACATCGCAAAAATATCACCTCTCGGCTGGACGAGATATTCACCGTCCTTGAAGGCATGAAAAACCATCCGCTTACCTATGACGATCAGATAGTCAGGCAAATCCTTCAATGTGTGGTCGTCGAATCAAAACAGAAAATAAAGGTAGTTTTTATCGGCGGCCATGAAGTTGAATGTGATGTAGAGCAGGCGTAACCGCTTATGCAAGAGTTCAACTCCATCAGCCAAAATCGAAAAAATATCTTTTTTATAGTCCTTAGACACGTCGGAACAAAGTTCGCTTTGCTCCGACTTATTTTTTGTCTGCGACAGAAAATAAGCCATCCGCCCGCTCCCTTGTTCCTCCTTTTCGCAAAAAGTCACGCTCGGCTCACCTGCTCTGTTGTAAACGCCCTCACGACGGCTCGCTGTCGCTACCAACTTTTTGCGAGTTCGAGGGTTCAATTCTCACCTCTGAAAAACCGATAATATCTTTTTCATCTCACCCTCACAAAGTAGACAAAACCTGCATATAACCATAGTTATATGCAGGTTTTGCTTTTCCTCGTCGATTTGCAGTAGAAACACTATTGTTGATTGGTGATTACTTCATAAACATTGTCTCGTAACGCAGGTTTGGGCGAAGAAGGCTCCGCTTTAAACCTATGCGCCTGGGAGAGTTATAATTATGAGAAAAAGCTATAGTTATGAGAAATTTTAAAACTACTAAAATGGATAGTGTGTTTGATGAAATTTATGCCTTGTTGGTGATAGAAAATTTATATCCTGGATCTGTTGATAATATCTACAAATGGGAAAGTCCCGATTGGAAAAATAATGACAATTCTTTGGGCATAGAGGTAACTCGAGCACAAAACAATCACATTGGCTATACATACAATGTAATGACGAAGTATCTCGGTGCTTCCAAAAATCAAATTCCAGTTAGCCTTTTACATAAATTTCGTGGCGAAACTTTTTTTGCCGACGGAAAATTGTTGGCTGTTTCTGATAGCAAAGGACTTGTTGGCGGAAACCGCCATGTCCATTTTTTATTGGAACATCTGGAAACTAAATTAAGAAAGCTCAACGCTCCTCATTTTACAATATGCAAGCAAAATTATTTATTTGAATTTGGCATTGGTTGTTTCGCAGAACACGACAAACAGGAATTTTCGGAAGGTATCAAAAGCGTTACTGCTTCATATTTACATACCTTTGATAAGATAATTGTGCACGATCTTGACAGCATCTTGTGCTTTTCATTGGGTGGAGGTATTTCTGTACATACCGTTCCATCTCAAGAGTTAACTAACTTGGCCGGTTTATATCGAAATGCTTCCACATGGAAAAAAGGTATTTTATTTTCTTATATGCAAAAGCAGGTATTAAATCAAAAATGAATTCCGTTTAATCACAGGTATTTGGCATGAAAAAATCCTAATGTAAACGATCAAAATTTCCTGCATCTATAGTGTTTTGGCTGTAAAGCCTTATTTTATGTAGGTTTCAGAGTTTATTCTTTACTTTGAAATTGGACACAAAGGTCAAGAAAGTAACAAATGTTTGTTTCATAATTTTGATTAGAAGGAAGTAAAATAATGAATAACGAAATAATAGTTGCTATTGTTGGCGCTTGTGTTACTATTATTACTGCAATTATAACTAACTATTTGACGAAAAAAAATCAGCTTAAGTTTGAGGAACGGAACCTAAAACAAGAGTACTACACAAAATATGTAAAAGCTATTAGTAATAATGTGCTTATGAAGGATGAGTTTGCTGAGTTAGATGACGCCCAGAATAGATTAATATTAGTTGGCAGTTCTGAAGTAGTAAGTAATTTGATGAGATTTCACGATAAAAATAACCCTTCAGCAAGACCAATTAGCGGAAAAGAACACGATGAACTACTGACGGAATTGATTAAATCTATGCGAGTAGATTTATATGGAAGCAAAAAAGTTAATGACGGTTACCCACTGATTCATTTATCGGGTATAAGACCGCATGACAAAAATTGATATATGTGTTCAAGTCTAACTGCAAAAAAGAGCTGGGCATTTTTTCTAACTCCTAAAGACGTAAAAGTCCGTAATTATGAAATAATTTCATAGTTCGGGCTTTTTTGTTTTCAAACCAAAGCTCCCCTTGCTTTCGCAAGGGGAGCTTTGGTTTATTTTGTTGTTGATTGATCTTTTGCGGCCCATGCCGCTTCTTTTTGTTTCCAGCGGCGGTAAAAGACAATAAAACATATGAAATGTACTAAAAAAGCAAGCCCCCATGAGATTGGATATGAAAGATAGAGGCTGAACAGGCTGCGATTGATCAAAAAGATCGTATAAATCCACAAAATTCTAAACCCGCAAACACTCGCCAAAGAGACGATGGTTGGTGTAACTGAATACCCCATTCCGCGAATCGATCCGCAGATCACATCCATCATTCCACAGAGAAAATAAGTGAGGCAAACGACCCAAAATCGGCTGAGCCCGAATTGGATTACTTCTGGATCGGAAGAATAAATACCAAGGAGCTGTGACCCGAAGATCAGCACAATGCTGGAAAGTCCAACGCCGATTACAACCACGCAGGATAAACATCGAACCAAAATCGGCACAAGCCGCTTTATTTTTCTTGCGCCGATATTCTGGCTTGTGAAACTCAGTGATGCCTGATACAAGGAATTCATACAGGTATAAACGAATCCTTCAATATTTGAGGCCGCGGTATTTCCGGCGATGGCAATTGAACCAAATGAATTAATAGAGGACTGAATCAATACGTTTGAAATGGAAAACACAGCGCCTTGAACCCCAGCGGGAATACCAACACGCATAATTTGAAATAATTTTTCTTTAGAAATACGAAGATCGCGTAAATACAATCGATAATATCCTTCACTGCGCATCAGACAAAGTACAACCAGTGCGGCGGAAATACACTGTGAAATCAGTGTAGCGAGCGCGACTCCCGCGACTCCCATGTGAAAAATGATAACAAAAATAAGATTTAGTACCACGTTAATAATTCCGGCAACCAACAGAAAGATCAAGGGCCTGCCAGTATCACCGACCGCGCGTAAAATGGCGGCGCCGAAGTTATAGACCATCAATGCCGGCATTCCGGCGAAAATGATGCGCATATAGAGCACTGCTTGATCTAAAACGTCTTCCGGAGTACCCATCAGTTCAAGAAGCGGAGCTGCAAGGGGAACTCCGATAAAAATGAGGACAACGCCTGAAATTGCGCTGATAAGCATGGACGTATGTACAACGTCATGAACATTTTTCCAGTCTTGGGCTCCGTAATATTGCGCAACGATTACGCTGCTTCCAATTGACAATCCCATGAAAATATTGACAATCAGGTTGTTCAACGCCCCTGTGGAGCCAACGGCGGCCAGAGCTGTACTGCTGGTAAACTGCCCGACGACCACAATATCCGCCGCATTAAAAAGCAGCTGCAAAACTCCGGATAGCATCAATGGAATTGAGAATCGAAGAATTTTGCCTAAAAGTGGGCCGTTGCACATATCAATTTCATAAGAACGTTTCATTTCAATCCTTCACCACGCCTGTTTTATATTTATTTGGTTCGATGGAGCGAGCCAAGATTGATACTTGTATTTTATTCCTTTTTACGTTTGATTACAATATGAATGTGATGAATATATCATTAGAACTTTGTACGATGTTAGAAATTTTGATTTTGACGGAATTAAAAAGATAAAGCAAAAATATCTTGCAAGGCGGAAAAAAATGTAGTATGATATATGCGTATGGATAAACAAAGGAATGATTGCTAGAGTTTTCCATGCAAATATTTTGGCAGCTTTCGTTGCCTTATTGATTGAGTTTGGAGCTCAAATTTTATAAGTTGGTTACTTTATAACTAATGTGCATATTGCATGTACAACTTGTGAAACGGTCAATAAGAGTAGTAAAAGTAAAATATTTGCTATATAGACTCTAGTCTGCATCATTTCGCTTTATTAGGAGTACTGTTTCGGCTGTATCGGACAGGCAACGATATTATGCAGCATAACGCAAGTGGATGTCATGTTAGTGTGCACCACTTGCGTTTTTTGCTGTTTATATCAGATAAATGCGCAGCGTGGACGGACTGCCCACGTTTTGTGGCGAGGGGAGAGAAGAGAAGGTTGAAACAGAATCCACAATATAGAGCGCCGATTTATGAGGCACTGGAACGCTTTCGCAAAATGCGTGTTGTCCCGTTTGATGTACCGGGGCATAAACGCGGCAGAGGAAATCCAGAATTAGTAGAATTGCTGGGGCAGCAGTGCGTGGGGTTGGATGTTAATTCCATGAAGCCGCTTGATAATTTGTGCCATCCGGTTTCGGTTATTCGGGAAGCGGAAGAACTGGCAGCGCAGGCGTTTGGCGCAGCACACGCATTTTTAATGGTGGGTGGTACAACATCTGCTGTTCAAAGTATGATCTTGTCTTGCTGCAAACAGGGCGATAAAATTATCCTTCCCCGAAACGTTCATCGCAGCGTTATCAATGCTCTGGTGCTTTGCGGCGCTATACCGGTTTATGTAAATCCGGATATGAACCATCATCTTGGCATCGCGCTCGGGATGCGCGTTTCTCAGGTGAAACAGGCGATTCGGGAAAATCCGGACGCGGTTGCGGTTATTGTTAATAACCCCACTTATTACGGCATTTGCTCAGACTTGAAGACCATTGTCGAAGAAGCGCATCGATACGGAATGAAGGTTTTGGTAGACGAAGCGCACGGCACTCATTTTTATTTTGGTGATAATCTGCCCATATCCGCTATGGCGGCGGGCGCTGATATGGCGTCGGTCAGCATGCACAAGTCGGGCGGAAGCCTTACACAAAGCTCTTTTTTGTTGACTGGTAAAGATGTAAACGCCGGTTATGTGCGTCAGATTATCAACCTGACACAAACGACCAGTGGCTCTTATCTGCTCTTGTCCAGCCTTGATATTTCCCGCAGAAATCTTGCACTGCGGGGAAGAGAAGAGTTTGCACGTGTTGTGGAGCTTGCAGGTTATGCCAGGAATGAGATTAACAGCATTGGCGGATATTATGCGTTTGCAGACGAGCTTGTGAACGGAAGCAGCATTTATGCGTTTGATACGACAAAACTTTCGGTTCATACGCTTGATATCGGCCTTGCTGGAATCGAGGTTTACGATATTCTGCGGGACGAATATGATATCCAAATCGAGTTTGGTGATCTGGGTAACATTCTTGCCTATCTTTCCATAGGGGACCGCAAGCAGGAAGTGGAACGTTTGGTAAGCGCGCTGGCGGAAGTCAAACGCCGTTACCAGAAAGATAAAACCGGTATGCTTTCGCAGGAATATATTTCTCCGAATGTGTTAATGTCTCCGCAGGATTCGTTCTACGCAGAAAAAGAATATCTTCCGTTAAAAGAAGCCAAAGGGCGAATCTGCAGTGAATTTGTTATGTGTTATCCTCCGGGAATCCCAATTCTTGCCCCGGGCGAAGAAATCACGCAGAATATTATTGATTATATTTTGTACGCTAAGGAAAAAGGTTGTTCTATGACCGGTCCGGAAGACCCTGAAATTGAACACCTGAATGTAATTAAGGAGAGATGACCATGGAAATGTGGTTTTCAGACGAGCATACCTCAAATGTCAAGCTGTCGATCCGGATCGAAAAACAGCTGTTCAGTGGTCAAAGTGAACTTCAGCGGATTGATGTACTTGATTCCAAAGAGTTTGGCCGGATTTTGGTAGCGGATGGCGACCTGATGCTTACTGAAAAGGATGAGTTCATTTACCATGAAATGATTACTCATGTACCCATGGCAGTTCATCCCTGCGTGCGTAAAGTGCTTGTTATCGGCGGTGGAGATGGCGGCGTCGTACGGGAACTCATCAAATATGACGAGATTGAAAGCATTGATGTCGTAGAGGCTGACCCGTTACTCACAGAAGTCTGCTGCAGATATCTTCCCGAAATCGCATGCAGCTTAAATGATGGTCGGGTCGAGATTTTTCACGAGGATGGCCTGCGGTTTATCCGCTCTAAAACGGATGAATATGATTTGATTATTATTGATTCTCCGAACCCGTTCGGTCCGGGCGAAGGGTTGTTTACAAAAGAGTTTTACGGCAACTGCTTTAATGCATTGCACGAAGACGGCATTATGATCAACCAGAATGAAAGTCCGTTTTATCAGGAAGAGGCATTCCAGTGCCAGCGGATGCATCGCAGAATTTTGGAATCATTTCCAATCTGCCGTATCTATCAGGCGCATATTCCTTCTTATCCTTCCGGGCATTGGCTGTTTGGGTTTGCTTCTAAAAAATATCATCCGCTGGATGATTTGCGGGATGTAGACTGGAATATGAAGGGGATTCATACCAAATATTATGTAACAAGGCTGCATCGGGGCGTATTTGCGCTTCCGGCTTATGTGGAGGAACTTGTAAAAGATGTTGAGTAAAAATATTTCTACCTTTATTGGCTGCGATGCGGAGTATGAGGACGCGAAAATTGTTTTGTTTGGTGCGCCGTTTGATTCCACAACTTCTTACCGCCCCGGTACTCGTTTTGCAAGCCAGACGATCCGCAATGAGTCTTACGGGTTGGAAACGTACAGCCCATATCAGGATAAGGATATGGCGGATTACAGCTATTTTGACAGCGGCGACTTGGAATTGCCAATCGGAGATTCCAATATGGTTCTGGATGCGATTGAGCAGCGTACAAAAACGATTTTGCGGGACGATAAACTGCCGTTTCTGATCGGCGGGGAACATCTTGTCACGCTTGGCAGTGTTCGTGCTGTGGCAAAACGTTTTCCTGATCTTCACATTATTCATTTTGACGCGCATGCGGATTTGAGAGAGGATTACCTAGGCGTTCGTTTGTCCCACGCCAGTGTTCTCAGGCGTTGCTGGGAATTGGTGGGCGATGGTCGAATCCATCAGTTTGGTATTCGTTCTGGTGATCGGGAAGAATTTCGATGGGCAGATCAAGGCCATGTTTGTATGCAAAAGTTTTGTTTCAATGGTTTGGAAGAAACTATGCGCGAATTATCTGACAAGCCTATTTACTTTACGCTTGATCTAGACGTACTGGATCCATCTGTATTTCCCGGTACAGGCACGCCGGAAGCAGGCGGAGTTTCGTTTATGGAACTGCTGCATGCGATTCGTACGGTTATAAAGGGAAATAGGATTGTTGGCTGCGACGTAAATGAGCTCTGTCCGCCGCTTGATCAAAGTGGCGCTTCGACTGCGGTCGCATGCAAAATTGTACGTGAAATGCTGCTGGAACTTTCAAGTGATTAAGGAGGTTTATTCATATGGGAAAAGTATTGATTATCGGTTGCGGCGGTGTAGCCAGCGTGGCGATTCATAAATGCTGCCAGAACAGTGATGTGTTTGAAGAGATTTGCATTGCAAGCCGTACCGTTTCGAAATGCGATGCGTTAAAGGAAAAGCTGCAGGGGCAGACAAAAACAAAGATTACCACCGCGCAGGTGAATGCTGACAACGTGGATGAATTGGTTCAGCTCATTGAGCGTGTGAAACCGGACGTAGTGCTCAACCTTGCTTTGCCGTATCAGGATTTAACGATTATGGATGCCTGCCTTGCAACCGGCGTTCATTATGTGGATACTGCGAATTATGAGCCGGAGGATACTGCTAAGTTTGAATACAAATGGCAGTGGGCATACCGTGAACGGTTTGAAAAAGCCGGAATTACTGCGCTGTTGGGTAGCGGATTTGATCCGGGAGTCACCGGCGTTTTTTCGGCGTATGCACTTAAACATTATTTTGATGAAATCAATTACATTGATATTCTCGACTGCAACGGCGGCGATCATGGCTATCCGTTTGCAACCAACTTTAATCCGGAGATTAACATCCGTGAAGTTTCCGCGAAGGGTTCTTATTGGGAAGATGGTCATTGGGTAGAGACTGAGCCGATGGAGATCAAACGTGTTTACGATTTCCCGCAGGTCGGCGAGAAAGACATGTATCTTCTTCACCACGAGGAGATTGAGTCGCTTGCGCTCAATATCCCTGGCATTAAACGCATTCGTTTCTTTATGACGTTCGGTCAGAGTTATCTTACCCATTTAAAATGCTTGGAGAATGTGGGTATGACTTCAATCGAACCGATTCTGTACGAGGGTAAGGAAATTGTTCCTCTTCAGTTCTTAAAAGCGGTTTTGCCGGATCCTGCTTCGCTTGGTCCGCGTACAAAAGGAAAAACGAACATTGGTTGTATTTTCCGCGGCAAGAAAGACGGTAAAGAGAAAACGCTTTACATTTATAATGTTTGCGATCATCAGGAATGTTACCGCGAAGTCGGCTCTCAGGCAGTGGCATATACGACCGGCGTTCCAGCTATGATCGGCACGATGATGATTCTGACAGGAAAATGGAATAAGGCCGGTGTGTATAATATTGAGGAATTTGATCCGGATCCGTTCATGGATGCGCTGAACAAATGGGGCCTGCCGTGGGTAATCGATGAAAATCCGGTGTTGGTTGATTGACGGAGGCATCCATGCGCAGAAGTGAACTGAGGACACCCTGTTATGTGATCCAAAAGGAAAAGATACGGAAAAATCTCGAAATTCTGAATGATGTTCGCAAAGAAACCGGCTGTAAGATTTTGCTTGCGCAGAAAGCGTTTTCTATGTATGCGCTTTATCCGATGATTGGCGAATATATTGACGGTGCTACGGCGAGCGGCCTTTATGAAGCGCGGCTGGGTGCGGAAAAGATGGGAAAGGAAAACCATGTCTACTCGCCCGCCTACCGTGACGATGAGTTTGATGAAATTCTTTCTTACAGTGACCATATTGTGTTTAATTCGTTTGCTCAGCTCAAGAAATTTGGGGAAAAGGCAAAACAGGCTGGTAAAAGCGTCGGATTGCGCATCAATCCAGAGTGTTCGACTCAAGAAGGTCACGCGATTTATGACCCCTGTTCGCCGGGTTCCCGGTTAGGGATCACGCTGGAAAATTTTGAGCCGGATCAGCTTGAATTGGTGGATGGGCTTCACTTTCACACTCTTTGTGAGCAGGATTCTGACGCGTTGAAAACAACGCTTGCCGCAGTTGAACAGAAGTTTGGTCAATGGATGCACCAGATGAAATGGATCAATTTCGGAGGCGGACACCATATCACACGGGAAGGGTACGACCGTGGTACGCTGGTTGATTGTATCCGTCATGTGCAGGGAACTTATCATGTTCAGGTTTATCTGGAACCAGGGGAGGCAGTTGCGCTCAATGCTGGCAGCTTGCTGACGACAGTTCTGGAAACATTACACAACGGAATTGATCTTGCTATATTAGACGTTTCCGCGGCTTGCCATATGCCGGATGTTCTGGAAATGCCTTATCGGCCGCCTTTGAAAGATTCAGGCATGCCCGGAGAAAAAGCATATACCTATCGTTTCGGTGGGCCGACCTGTCTTGCCGGCGATGTAATTGGTGATTATTCCTTCGATGAGAAGCTCAAAGAAGGAGATCGTCTGGAATTTCTGGATATGGCGATTTATACCATGGTAAAGACCAATACGTTTAACGGCATGCGTCTTCCTTCTATTGTATTGGAAGATGAAAACGGCGATTGTACCGTGCTGCGTGAATTTGGCTATGATGATTTTAAGATGCGTCTGTAATAAAAGCACGAATGCATATTGATGAAAAAACTGCCGTCCGTTTAAACGGACGGCAGTTTTTTCATTTCATAGGGTTGTTTTAATGGGAAAATTATTTTTTGATTTTCTTTTTGACCGGTTTGACTTTGCTCTTTTTCTTGGTTTTATCACGCAGTACATCTTGATAAGCCTTTGTGTATACGGTGATCAGATAGTTTGCCAGATTTTCAGAGCCGGCCTGATTGACCGATTGCCGTACACTTTCGCGGAACGCTTCTTTTTCTTCCGGAGACTGGTTTTTAAAGACATTTAGGTAGTGATACATTTCTTCCGGGCTGTTGTAAATATAGCCGTTTATGCCGCTTTTGACCTGCCCTTCATTGAGCGGATCGTAACGATGAAGCACCGGAAGACCAGTCGCCATGGCTTCTAACATAGAAATAGAGTTGGTGTCGGACAGGGAGGCGGTAATGTATAGGTCACAGGATGCGTAATATGGCGGGAGCTCATCGTGTTCCACTTTTCCGGTGAAGATGACCATATTGTCGATTTTTAGGCTCTTTGCCAGTTCCCGCAGTTCTTCTTCCGACGGACCGCCACCGATGATGAGAAGCTTCATATCGTCTTCCGGTTTTACGGTTTTTGCCCAGTACTCAAGCAGTACATCAACACTTTTTTCTCTGCCGAGCCGCCCGCAGAAACAAACGAGCATCGTTTCGTCAGAAATACCATAATGCTTACGAAAGGCGGCTTTTTTGGCTTCGTCGATGTTGTGAGGAAGGAAAATGTCCAATTCAACCGGATTAGGGATAACGCTTACATCCTTGTCAATGCCGCAGCTCTTAAAAAATTCTTCTACCTTTTTGGACGGGCCTGTTAATTCAGTGGCATTTCTTGCAAGAAAGCCCGCATATTTGTGACTTGTTTTTTTCACAATTGGAATAAATGGCTTTGGCGCAACATAATACAAATAATCGTCATACATTGTGTGAAGAGTATATACCAGCGGAATTTTCAGGATTTTGGCAATCATAGCGCCGGAAAAACCAATTCCGAATTCGTTGTGAATGTGAATGATATCCGGATTGAAGCGTTTGATTAACTTTAACCGGGTAGAGCTTACAGGCGTAGCAAGTCCATAGCCGTAAAAGCGTTTAAAGCTCTTGGCCGGGCAATGGAGAATACCGTCGCGAATATAGTGCCGCTTGGCATTTGTGTCCGCTGTGACAACAAGAACCTCGTGCCCCAGCTTTTCCAAACCTTCTTTTAAGATTTTTACATGAGTTACAACGCCGTTTATATATGGTAAATAGGTTTCTGTAAATAAAGCTACCTTCATTTTTGATCCCCTCCGTTTTAAAATTTGTCTATATTATCATTATACCATTTTGTGAAAGGAAGTAAAAGTATTTCTTAGATGCTGTCTGTAATTCCAGAAATTATTGTGAAATCGCTTTTCAGGTAACAGGATTTCGTGTATAATATTCATATACGTTTTCTGTGGTATGATGATTGAAAAAATTGTATTTTATGTGTGAAAGGACGGTAAAAACGTGGCACAATATACAGTTACACTGAAAAAACTCATAAAAGAACTCAGCTTGGAAGCGGTTTATCTGCCAAAGGATGAAGAACAACTTTTTATTTATTCTGCTGAAGTAAATCGTCCTGGGTTGCACCTTTCCGGCTTTGTAGAATATTTTGAACCATCCCGTGTGCAGATTACGGGAAAAATGGAATTTGCGTATCTTGAGTCTTTGGAACCGTCTGTGCGCAAGGAACGTATTTTTTCTCTTTTTTCAAAAAAAATTCCCGCGTTGGTTGTAACACGCAGTTTGCCGGTGTTCCCGGAAATGATTGACGCGGCGAAATTATATGAGGTTCCGATTCTGCGTACGGCAGACCCTACTTCCAGTTTTATGTCCAGTTTGATTTCCATTTTGAATGTTGAGCTGGCTCCGCGCATTACCCGCCATGGTGTGCTGGTTGAGGTTTACGGTGAAGGAATGCTGCTGCTTGGTGAAAGCGGAGTTGGTAAAAGCGAGACTGCGGTTGAACTGGTCAAGCGCGGACATCGGCTGATCGCGGATGATGCTGTGGAAATCAGAAAGGTTTCGAACCGCACATTGGTTGGAACTTCGCCTGAAAATATCCGCCATTTTCTTGAGATGCGCGGTGTCGGAATCATCAACGCCCGCCGGCTGTTTGGTATGGGCGCAGTTAAAGTGACAGAAAAAGTTGACCTTATTGTTCAGCTTGAAATCTGGGACCCGACAAAGACTTATGATCGCATGGGTATGGAAAATGAATATTTGAATATTCTTGGAGTAGATATTCCGACCATTACGATTCCGGTGAAACCGGGAAGAAACCTTGCAATTATTCTTGAGGTTGCCGCTATGAATAACCGTCAGAAAAAAATGGGCTACAACGCGGCCCAGGAACTGATGCAGCGGCTTGGAATGGTTTCTCCGGAACCGGATGTTCCAACAAAAAACTGGGATCTTTATTGATTTAATGTTATTTTATCTATTTTCTTAAGGAGGGCACACCTGTTTGGAGCGTTTCGAAGAATTTGATCGTTGTCTCGAAAAAAGCGGATGTAATTTTTCCAAAGATGTTCCTATGCGTGATTTAACGACTTTTCGCATAGGGGGGAATTGTTCCCGTTTGGTGGAAGCTGAAAGCGAAGCTCAAATCTCAGGTGTTTTGTCTTGCTGTAAGCAGTTTGATATTCCTCTTTATTTTTTGGGAAATGGTTCTAATTTGTTGGTTTCAGACGATGGAATTGACGGGTGTGTGCTTCATCTTGGTTCTTCGTTTTCCAAAATCGATTTCATGGAAGATCATGTTCTTTGCTGTGAAGCGGGTATTTCGCTAGCTAAAGTTTGCGTGTTTGCCTGTGAACATGAACTTTCTGGGTTGGAATTTGCTTATGGAATTCCGGGGTCGATTGGCGGCGCTGCTTATATGAACGCCGGGGCTTATGGCGGTGAAATGAAGGATGTGATCATTCGCTGTGATCACATAAAGCGCAATGGTGAACAGGGATTTTTGACTGGGGAGCAGTTGGATTTTGCTTACCGGCACAGTGCTTATTCCGAATCGGATGACTGCATTACAAAGGTTTATCTAAAGCTGGTTCCGGAAAAGAAGGATGAAATCCGTGCGAAAATGGACGATTATATGTCCAGACGCAAATCAAAGCAACCGCTTGAATATCCCAGCGCCGGCAGTACTTTTAAGCGGCCGGTTGGAGGATATGCTTCTGCTTTGATCGATCAGTGCGGCTTGAAAGGTTTTTCTGTTGGCGGAGCTGCAATCAGTGAAAAACATGCTGGTTTTGTGATCAATAAAGGGAGCGCCACCAGTAAAGATGTATTGGATCTTGTTGCTCAGGTAAGAAAGATTGTGAAGGATAAGACCGGCTTTTTGCTGGAGCCGGAAATTAAGCAGATTCCCTGATGAATGAAAGGCAGATTAAACATGGAGTTTGTCATTATAACCGGACTTTCCGGTGCAGGTAAATCCCGGGCAATTGATGCCCTGGAGGATATCGGTTTTTATTGTGTGGATAATATGCCCCCTTCGTTGATTCCAAAATTTGCGGATTTGTGTTATCAGTCTGGGGGAAAGGTCAAACGTGTTGCGATTGTAACGGATATTCGCGGCGGAGATTTTTTTATTGATCTTTTTAATGAGCTTGATTATATGAAAAGCAAAAATGTCCGCTATAAGATTCTGTTTTTGGATGCGACCGATCCGGTTTTAGTCAACCGGTTTAAGGAAACTAGACGCAGACATCCGCTTGGTGATGTGTTTAACGGTTCTATTGAGCAGGCGATTAAGGGAGAACGGCAAATTTTAATGCCGGCACGCGAACGGGCGGATTATGTAATTGATACCTCTTTGCTGACTCCTCAGCAGCTGAGGCAAAAATTGTTAGGCATCTTTTCTAAGAGTACCTCAGAGGGGATGCTGATCGACAGCATGTCCTTTGGATTCAAGTATGGTATTCCTTCGGAAGCGGATCTTGTGTTCGATGTGCGCTGCCTTCCAAATCCGTTTTACGTTGAGGAACTGAAGCATAAAACAGGTTTGGACAAAGAGGTGCGGGATTATGTGATGCAATCCCCCAAGTCAGAGGAACTTCTTGCCAAGCTGACCGATTTGATTGACTTTTTGATTCCGATGTATCAGGAAGAAGGTAAAAGCCATTTGGTGATTGCGGTGGGATGCACGGGCGGAAAGCATCGTTCGGTAACGTTTGCTGAAAATATTTACAGTTATCTGAGCGGGAAGGGTTACCGAACAACGGTCAATCACCGGGATATTACAAAATAATTTTGGCTGATTGTCCGGCATAATGTTTGCCGGACAATCAATTTATTGTATTTGATTTTGTTGTGATAAGGAGGAAGCAGATGTCTTTTTCGGGAAATGTAAAAAAGGAATTATCTGAAGTTGCTCCATCCTGTCCAAGTTGTAAAACTGCGGCTCTTTATGGCATGCTTTTGTTTAGCCGTACCGGAAATGAAAAATTGACGCTGGTTCATACAGAGCGAAAATATGTTGCGGATTATTGTGTCGATTTACTCACAGACCTTACAGGCGCAATTATTACGGTCTTTATTCACGATTATGTGTCTTCTCAAAAACGCAGGAGTTTTTCTGTGTGTATGGAAAATAAAACGGATTTTGATCAATTATCAAAACATTTTCATTTTTATGATCACCATCGCCTGATCGATATGGATTTGATTCAAAAGGATTGTTGCTTTCAGGCGTTTTTGCGTGGCGCATTTATGGTGTGCGGAAGTATTACGGACCCACAAAAAGAATATCATCTGGAGTTTTCTGTTGTATGGCCTGAATTGGCCAAAAACTTTGCACAGCTTCTAAAGCAGCATGGTTTTTCGGTGAAAACAGCTTCCAGAAATAAGGGCACTGTAATTTATTTGAAAGAAAGCGAACCGATTGAAGACATGCTTACATATATGGGTGCTGTTAACAGTTCGCTGGAATTGATGAATATAAAAATTTTGAAAGATGTCCGCAATCAGGTAAACCGAGTTACCAATTGTGAGACAGCAAATATCGGAAAAACGGTAAACGCAGCGGCAATTCAATTGGAAAATATTCGCTTGATTCAAGAGAAGATTGGAATTGATCAGTTGCCGGATGATTTAAGAGAGGTTGCGGAATTGAGGCTGGAGAACCCAGATATGTCTTTACGTGAGCTTTGTCTGGAACTTTCAGAGCCAATCAGCCGCAGTGGGGTCAATCATCGGCTAAAGCGTCTTGCCGCTATTGCGGATGAACTTCGTGAAAATCGGTACAGGAGACAAAAATGAGTGGATTTGTACATCTGCATGTGCATACAGAATACAGTTTGTTGGATGGGGCGTGCCGCATTTCTCAATTGGCTGATCGGGTAAAAGAACTGGGGCAGCCGGCAGTGGCCATCACCGACCATGGATGTATGTATGGTGCGGTTGATTTTTATAAAGCGTGCAAAGAACAAGGAATCAAACCGATTATTGGATGTGAAGTGTACGTGGCGCCGCGCAGCCGTTTTGATAAGGTAGCGCAGTTGGATGGAAAACCATACCATTTGGTCCTTTTATGCAAAAATCAAACGGGTTATCAGAACCTGATCCGTTTGGTTTCTGCCGGGTATATCGAAGGGTTTTATAATAAACCGCGCATTGACCGGGAATTGTTGACAAAACATCATGAAGGTTTGATCGCGCTTTCCGCTTGCCTTGCAGGAGAAGTTCCACGCGCATTGACTCAGAACGATTACGAAAAAGCAGCGGAAGCGGCGGCGTTTTACCGTTCTCTGTTTGGAGAGGATTATTACATAGAATTACAGGATCATGGTATTGCTGACCAAAAACGGATTTTGCCATCTTTGGTCAAACTGGCTGATGAACTCAATATCCCTCTGGTTGCAACAAACGACGCTCATTACATTACCAAAGAAGATGCCAGAGTACAGAATGTGCTGACAAGTATACAGCTCAATCAGGTTGTGGGCGATGAGCGGAATTCGCTCGAATTCGAAACGGATGAGTTTTATATAAAATCCGAAGAGGAGATGCGCCGTTTGTTTGGCGCATATGAAGGCGCAATAGAAAACACCGTGAAAATTGCTGAAAAATGCAATTTTGATTTTGAGTTTGGCGTAATCAAACTGCCAAAGTTTACCGCACCGAACGGAAGAGATAACACCGAGTATTTTATTGAGTTGTGTAAAAAAGGAGCCGTCAAACGGTATGGAAAACAGATTTCTTCCGAAGTGAAAGAACGGCTGCAATACGAAATCGGTGTTATTACCCAAATGGGTTATGTGGATTACTTTTTGATTGTATATGATTTTATTCGGTTTGCAAAATCAAAAGGAATTCCAGTTGGTCCGGGGCGTGGTTCGGGAGCCGGCAGCCTTTGTGCTTATTGCATGGGAATCACGGGAATTGATCCGCTTCGGTATCAGCTTTTGTTTGAGCGTTTTTTGAACCCGGAACGGGTTAGTATGCCTGATTTCGATGTGGATTTTTGTTATGAACGCCGGCAGGAAGTCATTGACTATGTGATTCAAAAATACGGGCAGGACCATGTGGCTCAAATTATCACGTTTGGTACAATGGCGGCAAGAGCCGCGATACGAGATGTTGGCCGTGCATTGGGTGTGTCCTATCAGACAGTGGACCGGGTGGCTAAACTGATTCCCAATACCTTACACATGACAATTGACCGTGCGCTTGATGAATCCAGAGAGTTAAAAAATGAATATGACAACAACGAAGGAATTCATCATCTGGTAGATATGGCACGCAAACTGGAAGGGATGCCGCGCCATGCCTCAACCCATGCGGCGGGCGTTGTGATTACCAGAGAACCTGCTGACACCTATGTTCCTCTTCAAAAAAATGATGACGCGATCGTAACACAGTATACGATGAATCTGTTAGAAGAACTCGGCCTTTTGAAGATGGACTTTTTGGGGCTGCGAAATCTGACTGTTATCAGCGACTGTGAAAAGGAAATCTGTGAAACAGAACCAGAATTTTCAGCGGCTGACATCCCGATTGACGATCCTGCAGTTTATGAAATGCTTTCTCAGGGGTTGACCAGTGGTGTTTTCCAGCTTGAGTCCGGCGGGATGAGACAGACTTTGATCCAATTAAAACCGGAAAATATTGAGGATATCATTGCTGTTACTTCGCTTTACCGTCCGGGCCCGGCAAAGTCGATTCCGGAATACATTGCAAATCGGCATGATCCTAGCCGGGTTCGGTATAAACATCCTTTGCTTGAACCGATTTTAAAAGTAACATATGGTTGCATTGTGTATCAGGAACAGGTAATGCAAATCTGCCGCCGGTTGGCGGGATACTCTTACGGGCAGGCAGACCTGGTGCGGCGCGCCATGGCGAAAAAGAAGCACGATGTCATGGCGAAAGAACGGGAATATTTTCTTTACGGAAAAAAAGCGGAAGATGGTACAGTTGAATGCGTGGGCGCAATTGCCAATGGGGTGGATGAACAGACAGCAAGCTCTATTTTTGATGAGATGTCTTCATTTGCGTCATATGCGTTTAATAAATCGCACGCGGCAGCCTATGCGTATGTTGCTTATCAAACAGCGTATTTAAAGTGCCATTATCCCAGACAGTATATGGCAGCACTTTTGACCAGCGTGTTAACCGATTCGGGTAAACTGATGGAATATTTTGAAGAGTGTGCACGCCTTGGTTTAAAGCTGCTTCCGCCCGATATCAACGAAAGCGGTGTTCGGTTTGCCGGCAGCGGGAATCATATTCGTTTTGGGCTGCTTGCAATCAAAAACATCGGAAAGGGTTTTATCCTTAATATTATAAAAGAGCGGGAAACCGGCGGACGTTTCACTTCGCTTTATGATTTTTGTAATCGTATGCAGGGAAGGGAAATGAATAAACGTGCGGTGGAAAGCTTGATTAAGTGCGGGGCGTTTGACGGGCTTGGAAATACTAGGTGCTCTATGCTGACCGCTTATGAGAAACTCATTGATTTTGTAGAGGAAAATAAGCGCCGGAATCTTGAAGGTCAGTTTAACCTTTTCGGTAAAGCAGAGCAATCGACCGAAGTGTTTGAAATGCCGCGCATGGATGAATATCCTCTTGCGCAATTGTTAGCCATGGAAAAAGAAATGTCCGGAATATATTTAAGCGGGCACCCTTTATCAGAGTATAATGAGCTTGCGAAGTCCTTGGGGTGCGTTTCAATGTTGGAACTGGTTGAAGGAACCGAAACGATACCTCCCCGCTATCCGGATAAAACCAAGGTTCGTGTTCTGGGTATGGTTCAGCATGTTAAAACCATACGCACGAAAAGCGGCGGGCAAACAATGGCATTTGTTAACCTTGAAGGAAATAATGGCTCAGTTGAAGTGATTTTCTTTCCTAAAATATATGCTGAATATAATTCTTTGCTGAGTGAAGGTGGAATTCTTTATGTGGAAGGAGAAATAAGCTTAAAAGAGGATGAACCTGTAAAAATTCTATGCAGCTCGGCGAGAAAAATTGATGAATTGGCGTTTAAAAAAGGCGTGTCTGCTGTTGCGCAAACACAAAAACAGGTTTTTGAAGGAGTCCTTTACCTTAAAGTTTCGAGCCGATCTGATCATCGGCTCGCGGCGGCGCTGGAGCTCTTAAAATCATTTCCTGGAAAATCACCAGTAAAAATCTATTTTGATGACATGCAAAAACTGACCTTTGCACCAGGCAGAATGACGGTATCGTTGGAGGAATCTTTGGTGGGGCGTCTTAAGCAAATATTGGGGGAGGAATCAGTAGTTATAAAGAGCCGGTAAGAATTGTGAAAATATTCTCAAAATCTGTTGACAGTAAAAAACGTTACGGGTAAAATATAATATAGCGTAATTTGGTTTTTCAGTATAAAACGCAAATGGCTTTTAAAATATAATTTGGAGGAATTGGCTTATGGAGAGAACAATTGGCGTATTGACCAGCGGTGGGGATGCTCCGGGAATGAATGCCGCAATTCGTGCGGTGGTTCGTGCCGGTATTAAAAAAGGTTTTCGCATGGTCGGAATTCGCCGTGGGTATAATGGGCTGATCAATGGCGATATTGTTGAAATGGATATGCGCAGTGTATCCGATATCCTCAATCGTGGCGGTACGATTCTTTATACAGCTCGCTGTGATGAGTTCCGTTATGAAGAGGGTCTCCAGAAAGCGAAACAAACCTGTGAGGAACATGGAATTGAAGGCATCGTTGTAATTGGTGGTGACGGTTCTTTCCGCGGTGCGGCTGATCTTTCTGCGCGCGGTGTAAAATGCGTCGGACTTCCGGGAACCATCGATAATGATATTCAGTGTTCTGAATACACCATTGGTTATGATACCGCAATGAATACTGCAATGGAAATGGTGGATAAAATCCGTGATACTGCTGAGTCTCACTATCGTTGCAGTGTAGTTGAAGTTATGGGTCGTCATGCAGGGCATATTGCGTTAAACTGCGGAATTGCGTGTGGCGCAACGTTTATTATTGTGCCGGAAATGCCGTACAGCATCGAAGCAATCGCGGAAAAAATGAAAGTTACTCAGAAAATTGGTAAACATCACTTTATCATTCTGGTTGCGGAAGGCATTGGAAACGTCAATGAACTTGCGAAAGAACTTGAACGTTTAACCGGAATTGAATCTCGTGCTACAGTTTTAGGACATGTACAGCGTGGCGGTAATCCTACTGTTCGCGATCGTGTTCTCGCGAGTGAGATGGGTTATTATGCAGTAGAGCTGATTGAGAAGGGTATTGGAAACCGCGTAGTCGGTATGCAGAAAAGCCAGGTCGTAGACTTTGATATTCAAGAAGCGCTGCGCATGAAGAAACCGTTTGATAAACACCTCTATCAAATTGCTCACGATATTTCTTTCTAATTGTAGTAACCAAACAGCTCCCGATAAATTCGGGGGCTGTTTTATATTTTTTACGATTTCTGGAAATACTGTAAACATTATGGTATAATGGTTCAAAGTCAACTTGCAATTACAATTTATCTTATCTGGAGGTAACCTCTGCATGGCACTTTTATTGCAGCGAAATGACATTGGAAACGGTGTCGGATTTACGCAGATTAATGATTCCCGTTTTAAAACCAATCGTCTTTCAATCCATCTGATTGTTCCTTTAAAAGAAGCAAACGCATCGGCAAATGCCATGATCCCTTTTTTAATAAGAAAAGGATACCGTGGATGTTCTGATTTTACCGCGTTAAATCAAAAACTGGATCGCCTTTACGGCGCAAGCCTTTATACAGACGTGCTTAAAAGCGGCGATTTCCAAATATTAAATATTGCAATTTCGTCGATTGATGATCGGTTTGCGTTGGAAAAAGAATCTATTACAGGTGAAGCGTCTGAAATTTTGTGCAACCTGTTGTTTCGGCCGGCATTTGTTGAGAAAGATTTCGATCTTGCTCAGTTTGAACTGGAAAAACAGTCTCTGATTGACGCGATCGAAGCGGAAGTGAATGAAAAAACAACGTTTGCCGTGCAGAGAATGCTGACGCATATGTGTTCCGGTGAAGCGTATGGAATCCATCGCTACGGCCGTGTGGAACAGATTCGGAATTTGTCTTTAGATGACGTTCGCTCTGCTTATTATAATGTGTTGCAAACGGCGCGTGCAGAAATTTATTTTGTTGGGTGCGGAACGGCAGAAGAGGTAAAAGATAATTTTTCAGATGGTTTTTCGGCACAGGAACGGAAGCCTTTGCAATCCATCGATTCTTATATTGTTTCGAAAGCAGAAAAGGTAAATACGGTAACCGAACAATATGACGTAGCTCAGGCCAAACTGGTAATGGGATTTCGTGTCGGTGCTTCCGGTATGGAAGAGATGCAGCATGCCCGTTTGATGTGTCTGTTGTTCGGCGGAACGCCGCGGTCAAAACTTTTCATGAATGTGCGTGAGAAACTTTCTTTGTGTTATTACTGTTCATCGCGTCTTGACCGAAACAAGGGAATTATGTATGTCAACAGTGGCGTGGAGCATGAAAATGTTGAGCAGGCAAAAGAAGAGATTCTGCATCAGTTGGAGCAGATAAAAAGCGGTTCTTTTACGGATGAAGAACTGAATGAAACCAAATTGATGGCCGTCGATTCTCTGAGAGTGGTCAATGATTCCGCTTCATCCATGGAAGGTTGGTATTTGAGCCAGATGTTCCTGCACTCGCAGGCGTCGCCGGAAGAGGAAGCGGAGCAGCTTTTGAAGATCACCAGAGATCAGATTATTGCGGCGGCAAACCGTGTGACGCTGGATACAATCTATCTTCTCAGTGGGGAGGACAAATAATTTATGGTGAAAGAAATAAAAAGTGAGCGTTTGAATGAACGTTATTATAAAATGATCCATTCAAGCGGTTTAACGGTTTTGCTCTATCCCATGAAGGGCTTTTCGTCTGCTTATGCGCTTTTTGGAACCCGTTATGGTTCAATTGATACGACGTTTCGTTCAAACGAAACAGAGGATTATATTACTGTTCCGGAAGGCGTAGCACATTTTTTGGAGCACAAGCTGTTCGAAAATGAAAACGGTGTAGATGCGTTTGAATTATTTGCTAAAACCGGTGCATCGGCGAATGCATTTACATCGTTTGATCGTACCTGTTATGAATTTACCTGTACAGATCATTTTGAAGAATCACTGGAAGTGCTGCTTAATTTTGTACAATCTCCTTATTTTACGGAGAAAACTGTACAGAAGGAACAGGGGATTATTGGCCAGGAAATTCGTATGTTACAGGATCGCCCGGGCTGGCGTGTTTTGTTTAATTTGTTGAATGCGTTGTATCAAAACCATCCGGTCAAAGTCGATATTGGCGGCACGGTTGAAAGCATTGCACAGATTACGCCAGAACTGCTTTATCGTTGTTACCGAACCTTTTATCATCCGAACAATATGGTTTTGGCGGTTGCAGGTAATTTCGATTATCAAAAAGCGATTGAGATAGTCGAAAAATGCATTAAGCCGGGTGATGAGGCAATACAGGCTGACTCCAAAATGCCAGAAGAACCTCGTGAGGTGGCACAGAAGAAAATTTCCGATAAACTGGAGGTTGCTGTCCCGCTCTTTAATATCGGCTTTAAAGAATGCCCTTTGAGTGGCAAAGAACTTGTAAAAGCTCTTGCTGAATTGGAGATTTTGGTGGAGATCATCACGGGTGAGGGAAGCCGTTTTTACAGGGAAGCGTATGACGAGAATTTGATTAATTCTACGTTTTCTTCTGAATTGTTCACCGGCCCGAATTATTTTTCTGTGTTGTTTGACGGTGAGTCCAGAGAGCCGGATAAAGTGTATGAAAAACTAAACAGTGCAATTTCCGGTTTCAGAAAAAATGGCATTTTGCCGGAGGAATTTGAAACCTCCAAGAAGGCAGTTTACGGCCGTTATGTTCGTGGATTCAATAACGTTGAAAGTGTGAGTAACTCGCTGATTACCGCGCATTTCCAGAATGTTGATTTGTATGAGGTCATTGAAACAGTGGCTGCTGTTACTTTTGAAGATGTAGTGAATCGTCTTGCGGATTCTTTGCAGGAACAATTTTCAGCCCTTTCGGTAATCAATCCTGTGCATTAAAAAAGGAGTATTTTATGCGTAACGTTACGTTTCCCGGTTTGGGATTGGAGCTTAATTTTAATCCGATCGCTTTTTCGATTGGTTCGCTTGAAGTTCATTGGTATGCGCTGATTATTGCGCTCGGCTTTATTTTGGCTGTTATATATTGCTTTAGGCGAGCAAAAGCATTTGGGGTTGATACCGACCGGCTGGTTGATATTGTTTTGGGAGGAATGATCGGCGGTATTATTGGAGCGCGTTTGTATTTTGTTTTATTTAAATTGGACTATTATTTGGAAAACCCGCTTGAGATTTTTAAGGTTTGGAATGGCGGTTTGGCAATTTATGGCGGCTTAATTGGTGCGATACTGGTTGGCGCTTTGGTGGCGCGTTGGCGTAAAATAAAGTTTGCGCCGGTTCTTGACCTTGCTTCTCTTGGCTTTTTGATTGGGCAGGCGGTTGGACGCTGGGGAAATTTCATCAATGCAGAAGCGTTTGGTTGTAATACTTCTCTTCCGTGGGGAATGTCTGGTACAGCAATCAGCGATTATCTTACCAGACACGCGACGGAGTTAAGCGCGTACGGTGTAACGGTTGATCCTTCCGTTCCGGTTCATCCTACATTCTTTTATGAATCACTGTGGTGCATAATCGGATTTGTTTTATTGAATTTATATTATAAACGCCGTAAGTTCGATGGCGAAGTATTCTTGCTGTACTCCATCTGGTATGGATTCGGACGTTTTATCATTGAAGGCTTGCGTACGGACAGTTTGATGCTTGGAATGCTTCGCGTTTCTCAGCTTCTTGCTGCGGTCATTGTTGTTGTTGCGTTCATCATCTGGGTCAAAGTTCGTTTGAATATTCGAAGAGATCCGCATGTGCGTTATGCAACGTTGTATGTTGACACTCAAGAAGCGCAGGAAGTATTAAAGTATGGCTATGAAACATTAAAGAAAAAACGTCGGGAAAACAAAGAGAATCAGACAGATGCTGAGACACAGGCAGAAACGTTATCTCAGCAGAATGAAGATGATATATCAGCAGATGAGGAATTAGAACAGGCGGAGGAAGAGAAAAATGGCACAGATCATTGACGGAAAAGCAATTTCTGCAAAAATTAAAGAAGGCCTTAAACAAGAGGTTGCGCAAATGACTGCGCAGGGAGTACGCCCTGGCCTCGCAGTAGTAATTGTGGGAAATGATCCAGCTTCCCGTGTTTATGTGAATTTAAAAAAACGTGACTGCGAAGAGCTTGGTATTCTTTCGAAAGAATACGCTTTGCCGGAGGATACCTCAGAAGAAGCGTTGCTGCAGCTGATTGATACGTTAAATCACGATGCTTCGATTCATGGAATTTTGGTTCAATTACCGGTTCCAAAGCAGATTGACGAAAATAAGATCATTGCGGCAATTTCACCCGAAAAAGATGTTGATGCTTTTCATGTGCAAAATGTAGGGAAGATCATGGTAGGTACATATTCTTTTTTACCGTGCACTCCGGCAGGGTGTATGGAACTGATTGCTTCCACAGGAGTCGAAATTTCTGGGAAAAATTGCGTGGTTGTAGGGCGCAGCAATATTGTCGGAAAACCTATGGCAATGCTTCTGTTGCATAAAAATGGAACAGTAACCATTGCGCATTCAAAAACCGAAAATTTAGCTGAGGTTTGTCGAAACGCTGATATTCTTGTTGCGGCGGTTGGAAAACCAAAATTGATTAAAGGGGATATGATCAAGCCGGGAGCCGTTGTAATCGATGTCGGCACGACTAAAATGCCGAATGGTAAGCTGTGCGGGGACGTTGATTTTGAAGAGGCAAGCAAAGTGGCTGGATATATTACTCCGGTACCTGGCGGTGTTGGCCCTATGACCCGTGTTATTCTTATGAAAAATACAGTTACTGCGGCAAAACTGCAGAATTCTCTGTGATAAGTACTTGATTTTTAATTTTCCCTGTGATATACTATTTCAGTATTACGCACGCAGTCGTTGCACGGCTCGGTGTCAGCAATATTGTTGACCGCTGTGTTTGAAACTGCGGAGGATATAATAACCAAAATGGAGGTATTGAAAATGGCAGTAGTATCTATGAAACAGCTGCTCGAAGCTGGTGTACATTTCGGTCATCAGACAAGAAGATGGAACCCGAAAATGGCCACCTACATTTTTACGGAGAGAAATGGTATTTATATCATTGACCTTCAGAAAACCGTTAAAAAGTTGGATGAAGCTTACATGGCTGTCCGCGACATCGCTGCAGAAGGCGGTTCCATTCTGTTTGTTGGAACCAAAAAGCAGGCTGGTGATTCCATTCGTGAAGAAGCTGAGCGTTGCGGCATGCATTATGTCAATGCGCGTTGGCTCGGCGGTATGTTGACAAACTTTAAGACCATTCGCCGCAGAATCAATCGTCTGGCTCAGCTGCGTACAATGGAGGAAGATGGCACTTTTGATCTTCTCCCGAAAAAAGAAGTCGTTAAACTCAACCTTGAGATTGAGCGTCTTGAAAAATTCCTCGGTGGTATCAAAAACATGGAGCAGCTTCCGTCTGCACTGTTTATTGTTGACCCGAGAAAAGAAAGAATTGCTGTAGCTGAAGCGCGCAGACTTGGTATTCCGATCATCGCGATTGTTGATACCAACTGTGATCCGGACGAGATTGATTATGTCATTCCGGGTAACGATGATGCGATTCGTGCTGTTAAATTGATTTCCGGCGCAATGGCTGATGCTGTAATCGAAGGCAGACAGGGTCAGATGGGTGCTGCTGAAGCTGAGGCTGAAGCGGCAGAAGAGGCTTCTGAAGAAGCTGCGGACGCTGAATAATTTTGGCTCAATAATTAAAACAATGCCCGCGCTTTTGCACGGGCATGTTTTGAACTTGTTCGATAAGGAAAGGAATGTTTGAGATGAATTTTACTGCAAAAGACGTTCAGAGCTTGCGTGAAAGAACCGGCTGCGGTATGATGGACTGCAAAAAAGCTCTTACCGAAGCAAATGGTGATATGGATAAAGCAGTTGAGCTTCTTCGTGAGAAAGGCCTTGCTGCCGCTGCGAAAAAAGCTGGAAGAATTGCGGCTGAAGGTTTGGTTGTTTCTGTTGTTGACGATGCGAAAAAAGTTGGCGTTGTTCTTGAAGTAAACGCTGAAACCGACTTCGTTGCAAAAAACGCAGAGTTTGTAAGCTTTGTTAACGCAATCGCTCAGACAATCATTGACGAGAATCCGGCAGATGTTGACGCTCTTGCTAATTGCAAAATCGCAGGCGGAAATGATACTGTTGCGGAAGCTCTTCGCGAAAAAATTCTTACCATTGGCGAGAATATGAAAATTCGTCGTTTTGCTCGCTTTGAAGGCAGCCTCGTTTCTTATGTTCATGGCGACGGCCGTATCGGTGTTATGGTACAGTTTGATACCGATGTTGCGGATAAAGCTGAGTTTGTTGCATGTGGAAAAGACGTTGCAATGCAGATTGCTGCTGCTAACCCGCAGTACCTTAACCGTGACGCTGTTCCGTCTGACGTAATTGAAAAGGAAAAAGAGATTCTGACTGTTCAGGCAATGAACGAGGGTAAACCGGCTAACATTGCTGAAAAGATGGTTGCTGGTCGTATTAATAAGTTCTATAAAGAAGTTTGCCTGCTGGATCAGGAATTCATTAAAGACAACGATCTCACCGTTGCAAAATACGTTGCGAATGTTGCTAAAGAGCTCGGCGGCAAGATCGAAGTAATTAATTTTGTTCGCTTTGAAAAGGGCGAAGGCCTTGAAAAGAGAAATGACAACTTTGCTGACGAAGTTGCAAATATGATTAAATAATTATTTGCTTGTAAGCGTGTAATCTATTTTGTCGTGTTGTGCGATCTATATTGTCCAAAGCACAGCGGACAACACAAGTAAAAACAATAGAAAATTGAGCTTATTCCGAAAGGAATAGGCTCTTTTTTATTGCCCAAAAACACATAGAAAAGGGGCTTGCCCCCGCACTCTCATGGGGAGAGAACCCGGTCCCTCTAAATGTCATCAGAAAAAGGAGCCGGTTACGTCCCACAGAAGCCAAATGAGTAAAAGATATGATTTGAGACGCTGACAGCCCCGTTTTCAGGCGATTTTTCAAAGGGAATAACTTTTCATTCTAAGAAGAGAAAAGGGAAAAGAGAAGGGAAATAAGGGAGAATAAAGGGAAAAGAAAAACAGCTCAAATCCCATGAGAATATAAAAATGCTCGGCCATGTAACCGAGCATTTTGTGATAAGTGCTATTTTAGTGATTGAGTTTTATTGATTTGTTGAACTTGTTTTGCGGTTTTTTCTGTATTGTAAAATCAAGATTAACACTGCTGCGGAACCTAGGACAGTGGTAAAGAACCAACCTATATTTTTTGATTCTCCGGTCTTAGCGGTTTCAGTTTCATTCGGCTGTTGTGTGTTATCGGTATCTGTCTGAGATTGCTGTAGCACAACGTTAATTTCAAAGCTCAAACTGTTGCGATTGTTGTCTTCATCAACTGCTGAATAGGTTACTGTATAAATTCCTGCAGTTTGCGGAATAAACGAGCTGTTATTTAATGTAATCTGTTCGCCTTTTGGTCCGCTTACCAAAATATTAGCAGTAAGATTAAGGCTTACGTCGTCTGTTACGACAGCTTCGGGTAACTGAATCATCTTACCGACCATTCCAGTGCTGGGAACATTTGAAACAGCAATTTCGGGTTTAACAGTGTCTGGAATTTTCACTTTAAAGGAAACCTCCGCAACATTTTGGAAAGCGTCTTTTGCACGATAAGTGACAGTATAAGTACCGCCTGTCTGCGGAGTAAAACTGTTATCCATGGTGTTTACAAGTTCTCCGCGTGCGTTGTATACCGATGCGTAAGCAAAGACAGCGCCATCTTGATCATCAGTCGCTGTGGCGGTGGGAATAGATACAGCGGAACCAACAGTACCGTTTTCGGAAACTTTCCCGTTTACATTGATTTCGGGCGCGACTATATCTGGATTTGTAGAGTCCAGCAAACCAAACGGCTGTGTCATTGTTTGACCGCCTTCGCCGAACATTCTGGCACGAATGTATTTAGCTGCACCGGGTGTTGTATTAACATTGACCGTGTTTCCGGTTGCTACAATATTTCCGTTTTCTGAAATCCATTCAATTTTTGAAACGTCTTTGGCAGTGATTGTAATTGTACCTTTATTATTGCCAACAGTAATATTTTCAATGGTAGGAGCAGGCACATTCAGATTTTCTTTGTTATCATCTTGCCCTTTTACAACACGCCAAGAAGAAAAGTAGGTTTGTCCGTTGATCATGGCTTCTTTAGCAGCTGCTTCTGTTTTTTCTGGTAATAACAGGTAGGTCCAGCCGGTGCCAATGGTAGAAGCGCCATCGGAGTGTGAGTCATCTGAAGCAGTTCCCCAGATTGGTCTATTAGGCATGGTTTGCGTCAACAGGGTATCCCACAGGTCTTCGCTGTGATTATTTGTGAATTGGCCTGCGTTTAAGACTTCGATTTCCCGTACCTGAGGATACTTAAGCAGTTCAAGGTCATAATCAGGATCCTGCGTAGCCCCGCCGCTGCGGTTCGGATGGGCAATGTACAAAAATCCACCTATTTCTTCAACATTCTCAATGTTTTTTATCATGCCATTTGTCACAGATGTTCCGACGCCTTTTTGATCAAAGTAGGTGCAGAAGCAGCTTAAAATATGGGCGTTTTTACTAAGTTCGTTACCAGCTATAGAAATAAGACCGGAATTTTCTAATCCGAATTCATTCCATGGGTAGGAAACGTAATCATGATCAGTAATAGCAACTGCTTCGTAATCAAGGCTTTCGTAAACCGGAACGCGGGAATCAACCGTGCCGGATACACCGTCACTCCATTCTCCAATCGGTGCGTTTGTGTTTACAGTATGATTATGCAGCGCTGCTTTTACCTGAAAAACGCTGTCCCAATCAATTCCTTCATAAGGATTGCTGATCTGGTAAATTGGATCCGCCGCATCAACCGAGAACTGAAAACTAGCGATTTGACTTTTAATGCCAGCGGTTACTTTCACTTCAACTTTATAATCTCCGGCAGTCAGCGCGGAATCTTTGACAAGTACTTCGTTATTCTTGATATAAAATTTATTGTTGTCGGTTTCAAAATTCTGAGTGAGTGTGTATACCGGTGCGGCATCTCCGCCCTTTGAGGAAAGGGTCAGCACAGCTGCATCTTTTTCAACACTTGTTTTTCCTTCTTTCAGAAAGTTAGCGGATTTTGCGTTGAAATCGGAAATTTCTGCTACAATTACTTCTACATTGATACTTGCTTTAATTTGATTCGGATTAGTAATGTAGTCGGGAAGTTCGAATGTACCGGATAATGTGTAAGTGTCAATTTTACTGCTGTCATAAGAAGAGATGTCCCAATTAACAGCAACATATTTTTCGCGACCGTCACTTAATTTTATGATCATAGCTGTTGGAAGGCCCAGGTCTTCTGAAGATGTATAAAGAGGGACGGTAATTTTAGGAAGGGAATCAAACGACTGTACTGTTCCAGGTACGGTATCGTGGTCTTTGCTGTAATCAAATTCGTAAAGGCTTCCGGCAAATCGATCGGTTTTAAGTGTGGCTTTAACAATTGTGCCAAGCGGTATGCGGAATTTTTGCGTGTATTCAATTGCTGTATCCGAAGTACGCGGGTCACCTCCGTCTACGGTATAGTAAATCTTGCATCCGGCCGCAAGCTCTTTCCCATCACCTGTTTTTTCCAAGGTGATGTAATCACCGTTTTTGTATGTATCTGTTCCGGGTACAGCATTTACTGAAACAGAACGAAAATCGTAAAGGCTTGTACCTGAGCTTCCGATTTTACCAGTAAGAGATGTATTTCCGCGAAGCTGATAGTTTCCACGGTAGATGGCATAACCGCCTTCTGTATTGGCAGTGATAGTGCTGTCTTCAATGATTATGTCGTTTTCCGGGGTGTTTGTGTAGATGGCGCGTCCGTTCGGACTGGAAGTCGTTACAGTTGCATTTTTTAAATTAACATGAATGTTAGAACCAACTGCGTCTATGGTATACACACTTCCTGAAGCGGCGCTGGATAATAATTTGCCTTCTTGGATAATTAATATAGCGTTATCGCGCACAACAACAGGATGATCTGTTGCGGATGATGATTGATGAATGGTAACATTTTTCCAATTGTAAAATTAGAACCGGTAGCCACTTCGATTCTGTAACTTTCCAATTCAATTGTTACTGGTTTTTCTGCAGTTAGAGTAACATTAGAATTGATGCTGAGGTTTTCTTCAAATGTAATATCTCCTCCCAGTGTGATAGTTTCCGGTTGCCCCGAATCGCCCGCAAGATAAATTGCTTCTGCCAGTTCGGTAAAATTACTAGGATTGCTTTCGCTTGCCTTTATAGAAGGAGCAATTGCAGCCATTTGCAGAATGATTGCGAAAATAACTGCAAATGCCAAAAGCAAACGTGGCTTTAGAATTTTTTTGGTTTCTGATAGCATTAATTATTACACCTCTCTGTTAAAGCTTAACCTGAACAATTGCATTCATTTTACAACCTCGTGCTACAATGCTTTGCGAACGCTAAAACAAATAATTATTTTTTAGCTTAATGAAAAGCCACAGCGTTCAAGGCCCTTGATAAGAGATCAATGCGTATATAAAATCTTTTTTAAAAAGCAACAGAAAACATCAATTTAAGAATTTAAATTCACTGGAAGAAAGAGAATGAAAAATTATAGAATTCATAAGGAAAATTGCTTTTTAGCTTTACAGAACGGTATGTTTCATGTAAAATAAAAGATAATGTAAAATTGTTTTGGAGGGATATGGCAATGCACCCGATGTATAAACGCATTTTGCTGAAATTAAGCGGTGAAGCACTTGCTGGTGAAAAGCATTTTGGATTGGATTACAGTACAATTACTCCAATTTGTGAAAATATAAAAAAGGTCAAAGACAGCGGTGTTGAAGTCGCAATCGTTGTTGGCGGAGGTAATTTCTGGCGCGGTAGAAGTTCCGGAGCGATGGATCGGACTCGTGCGGATCATATCGGTATGCTGGGTACGACAATGAACGCGTTGGCGGTTGCAGACGCGTTGGAGGAACTTGGCGTAGATGTTCGTGTTCAAACGGCGATCTCGATGCAACAGATTGCAGAGCCGTATATCCGCAATCGGGCAGTTCGTCATTTGCAAAAAGGACGCATTGTTATCTTTGGTTGCGGTACAGGAAACCCGTTTTTTTCTACTGACACTGCTGCTGCATTGCGTGCGGCGGAAATCGAAGCGGATATCATTTTAAAAGCCAGTCTGGTAGACGGCGTGTATGATAAAGATCCGAATGTATATGATGATGCCGTAAAGTTTAAAACATTATCATTTTCTGATGTGCTCGCACAGAACCTGAAGGTTATGGACAGCACAGCGGCGTCTATGTGTAACGATAATAACATTCCGATCCTCGTGTTTAATTTGAACGATCCTGAAAATATTGTCCGCGCTGTATCGGGTGAGGACGTAGGTACAATTGTGAAATCATAATCAATATTTTGGAGGTATTTTATCATGCAGAACGTTTTAAAAACCGCTGAAGAAAAGATGAAAAAATCCATTAATGTACTGGACTCTGATTATAAAGCCATTCGTGCTGGTCGTGCGAATCCTGCGGTTTTAGATAAGATTGTAGTCGATTATTATGGCGCAGAAACCCCTATCAATCAGATGGCGGCTATTTCGGTTTCCGAAGCACGCGTTTTGGTTGTACAGCCTTGGGATGCGTCCATGTTAAAAGAAATTGAAAAAGCAATTCAAGCTTCTGATTTGGGCATTAATCCTACTAATGATGGTAAAGTTTTGCGCATCACATTCCCTCAGCTTACTGAAGAGCGCCGCCGGGATATCGTAAAACAGATTCATAAACTCGGAGAGGATGGAAAGGTTGCCATTCGCAGTATTCGTCGTGACGCAATGGAAAAATTTAAAGCGATGAAGAAAAACAGCGAGATTACGGAAGACGATTTAAAAGATTGCGAAAAGAAAGTCCAGAATTTAACGGACAAATACTGTGATGAAGTGGATGCTCTTTCCAAAAAGAAAGAAAAAGAAATTATGGAAATCTAACGTCTGCGTCGTAAGGAGAAGACATGAACCCTGAAATACAGAACCATTTGCCAAAGCATATCGGAGTTATTATGGATGGTAATGGCAGATGGGCTAAAAAGCGTTTCATGCCGCGTTATGCGGGGCATAGCATTGGCGCCAGAACGTTTCAGAAAATTGCGGAGTATTGTTCCAAAATTGGAATAGAGTATTTAACCGCATATGCATTTTCTACTGAGAACTGGAAACGGCCTGAAAAAGAAGTAAATACCATTATGAAGCTCATGCGGCAATATTTGAGCGATTACGATAAATACCGCAGCTTAAATATGCAGGTGCGCTTTCTTGGTGATTTGTCGGTTTTTTCGGACGATATGCGAAACATGATGTTGGAACTGGAGCAGGAAAGCAGCACCTGTACTGGTATGCATTTAAATATTGCGGTCAATTATGGTGGACGGGATGAAATTCTTCATGCTGTTCGATCGGTTGCGCAAAAAGCCTGCGATGGTGAATTAGCCGTGGAAGAGATTGATGAAGGAAAGTTTTCTTCCTGTTTGTATACTGCCGGCATGCCGGATGTCGATCTTGTTATACGCCCAAGCGGTGAATACCGTCTTTCCAACTTCCTGATTTGGCAGTGTGCGTATGCTGAGTTTGTTTTTACTGATGTTTTGTGGCCGGATTTTTCAGAGCGTGATATTGATCATGCCTTGGAAATTTATGCGAGTCGAAACCGCCGGTTTGGCGGAATTTAAAGCGGGTAGGAGGATTTTATGAAACAGCGCATTTTTTCAGCTGTGATTGGTCTGTCCATTTTCGCGATTATTCTGTTCTTTTTGAATACCATTGTTTTTAATATTGGTATTGCTTTAATATCCGTTTTGGCGGTTTATGAACTTCTTTCTTCTTCAAAACAGATCAAAAGTAAGATATTGATGCTGCTTGCTATGATTTTTTCTGCAGCTATTCCATTTTTTAATATGGATGTTGTTAAACCCTATATCGGCTACGGCTTTTTTGGTTACATTCTTCTTTTGCTCATTGTCTATATGGCGTTGCGAAAAAACACCAAGCCGAATCAATTAGGGCTTACTTTTATGGTGTCTTTTTTGATTCCGCTTGGATTAAGTATGTTAGTCTTAATTCGTGACAGACATCCGGATCATAGCTTGTTCTATATATTGATCGTTTTTGCCGCAGCTTGGCTTGCTGATTGTGGCGGATATTTTGTTGGACGCTTTTTGGGCAAACACCGTTTTGCGCCAACAATTAGTCCTAAAAAAACTGTAGAAGGATGCATTGGCGCGCTTATTTTTGCACCGGTTGGTTGTCTATTGGTGGCGTTAATTTATAGTGCGGTTCAGGCAAACAGCGGCACACCGGTTGCTGTGGATTATATTTGGCTTTCGGTTTTGGCGCTGGTAGGCGCTGTGGTTAGCATTTTTGGCGATTTGACCGCATCCTTGATGAAACGGCAGTTTATGATTAAGGATTTTGGTACGATTTTACCCGGACACGGCGGTGTATTAGATCGCTTTGACAGTATTTTACTGGTTGCTCCGTTGTTTTATCTGGTGTTTAACATCTATCCGATCGTTACATTGATATCGTAAGGGATGAGTATGAAATCAATTAGTATTTTGGGGTCTACCGGTTCAATTGGTACCCAAGCCATTGAAGTAGCGCAGGAAAATAAGTTCCGGGTAACTGGTCTGGCAGCTCATTCAAATATTAATTTGCTGGAAGCGCAGGCAAGACAGTTAAAACCTGAACTTGTCTGCGTTTTTAATGCCGATTATTATGATGAATTAAAAAATAGGTTGTTTGGAACGGGAATTCGTGTTGTAACCGGTTTGGAAGGCTTGTGCCAGACAGCGGAATTATCTTCCGCCGAGATTGTTTTAAACGCTGTTGTTGGAATGGTTGGTCTGCGTCCGACCTTGGCGGCAATTGCCGCGGGGAAGGAAATTGCGCTTGCCAATAAGGAAACTCTGGTTACCGGTGGGCAAATTGTATTGAGTGAAGCTAAAAAACACGGCGTTTCCATTTTGCCGGTTGACAGTGAACATTCTGCAATTTTCCAATGTTTACAGGGGGCTCCCAAGGGAGCACTTCAAAAAATCATTCTTACGGCGTCCGGCGGACCTTTTTATGGAAAAACTGTCCCTGAGCTTGCTTCGGTTACTGTGGAGGATACACTAAAGCATCCTAATTGGAATATGGGTGCCAAAATTACTGTTGATTCCGCTACATTAATGAATAAAGGCTTGGAATTGATTGAAGCGGTTTGGCTGTTTGGGTGCCAGTCAAGCGATGTGGAGATTGTTGTTCACCGTGAAAGCGTTGTCCATTCGGCAGTGGAGTTTTGTGACCATTCTGTGATTGCGCAGCTCGGTACTCCGAACATGAAGCTGCCGATACAATATGCTTTAACATATCCTGAACGGGTCCCTTGTTCTGTAAAGCCTCTTTCGTTGACGGATTACGGAACATTGAGTTTTGCGAAACCTGATATGGACACTTTCGTCTGTTTAAAGGCTTGCTATGAAGCTTTGGAAAAAGGTGGTCTGTATCCTACATTGGTAAATGGAGCAAATGAACAGGCGGTTCAATTGTTTTTGAAACGGAAAATATCTTTTTTAACAATTGGGAAACTGGTTCGTAACGTATTACAACTGAAACTGGAGCATAATAATATTACGCCTGATCTGATTGATATGGCGGATCATCTCGCAAGACAGTATGTTCTGTCACATTATAAGGAGTTGAATTAAGCGTTTGAATATTGTTGTGACCATTTTAGTAACCATTCTTATTTTTGGCGTTTTAATTTTTATTCATGAGCTTGGGCACTTTCTGGTGGCAAAAGCCTGTAAAGTGAAGGTCAATGAATTCGCAATGGGAATGGGGCCTACGCTCATAAAATGGCAGGGAAAAGAAACCAAATACGCGTTGCGTGCCTTGCCGATCGGCGGTTTTGTCAGCATGGAAGGGGAAGATGAGGCTTCCGGAGAAAAAAATGCTTTTTGCAATAAGCCGGTTTGGCAGAGAATGTTGGTTATTATTACCGGCCCTCTTATGAATCTGCTGCTTGGTTTTCTTATTTTGGTTGTTGTTGTCTGCATGACTCCGTTAAACGGTTCGAATGTGATTGCCCGTTTTAATGACAATGCCGTGAGCAATCAAAGTGGATTACAGGTAGGCGATGAAATACTGTCCATCAATGGAACCAGTATTTTAGTTGATAACGATATTATTTATGCCTTGCTTCGTGCAGAGGGTGGCATAGCGGATTTTGATGTTTTGAGGGATGGAGAAAAAGTTCATCTGGAGGATGTCCGGTTTAATGTGACAGAGGTAGACGGAACACCTCAAATTGACATTGATTTTAAGGTGCAGGCTATCGAAAAAGATTTTTTCTCTGTAATCAAAATGGCGTTTAATAAAATGCTGTCTTATGGGCGTTCCATCTGGGTTACCTTTATTGATATGCTGACAGGAAACGTAGGAATTAACGAGTTGTCAGGGCCCATTGGTGCAGGACAGGTGATTGGCCAAACAATCAGTCTGGGGCTTGCTTCTGTGCTTAATATTGCAGCTTTTATTTCAATCAATGTTGGTATATTTAATCTGATTCCTTTCCCGGCGTTGGATGGCTGGCGCTTTTTTGTGCTGATTTTTGAAGGAATTCGTAAAAAACCGTTTAATCGTAAATATGAAGCTGTGATTAATCTGGTTGGATTAGGTTTGTTAATGGCTTTGATGCTGTTTGTATCATTTAATGATGTGTTTAAATTGTTTAACGGGTGAGTTGTATGGATGGGAAAAGGCAAGTCCTTCCGGTAAAACTGAATGATCTGACTTTTGGAAATGGGCATATTTATATTCAGTCTATGCTTAATGTGCCTGCGAATGATGTAGAAAGAAATGTGAGCCAGGCAATAGCACTGGAACAGGCGGGTTGTGAAATTGTACGCGTTGCGGTTCCGGATATGGAAGCCGTGCGTTTAGTGGATGCAATTAAGTCGAAAATATCCATTCCGTTGGTAGCTGATATTCATTTTGATTATAAACTAGCATTAGAGTGCGTGAAAGCCGGTGTGGATAAAGTGCGGATCAATCCCGGCAATATCGGGAGTGACGATCGGGTAAAGGCGGTTGCTACCGCATGCGCAAATGCTAATGTGCCGATTCGTATTGGCGTGAACGCGGGGTCACTTGAAAAAGAGATTCTTGCAAAGTATGGTGCGCCGACTCCGGACGCATTGGTTGATAGTGCGCTTTATCATGTCTCGTTGTTGAACCGATATGACTTCGATCAAATTGTGATTTCGGTCAAATGTTCTGATGTTGCAACAACGGTTGCTGCGTACCGGAAATTGGCAGAGCGCTGTCCGTATCCGCTTCATCTTGGTGTGACGGAAGCGGGGACCGAACGGATGGGTGTGATCAAATCGGCAATTGGTATTGGTTCTCTTTTGCTGGATGGCATTGGTGATACCATTCGCGTATCGTTAACGGCCGACCCGGTTCATGAGGTATATGCTGCGCAGGATATTTTACGTAGTATTGGAAAATACAACGAAGGAATCAATTTTGTTTCTTGCCCAACCTGCGGAAGAACGAAAATTGATTTGATTCATTTGGCAAACCGAGTGGAAACAGCATTAGCCGGATGTAAAAAGCCGTTAAAAGTAGCTATTATGGGGTGCGTGGTAAATGGTCCCGGCGAGGCGCGGGATGCGGATATCGGCATTGCTGGTGGCGATGGTTGCGCGGTTTTGTTTAAAAAAGGGGAAATCATAAAAAAAATAGACGAGCGCGATATTGAACAAACTTTGCTGGATGAAATTGAACAAATGTAAAACTACAAGCGGGCTTCTTTGGAGGCCTGCTTTGTTTGAGTTATAAAAGGAGATTGTTATGGCGCAGGAATTTAACGAACTGTTTGGCACATGTTTTTCACAGGAAGAATTAAAGGATTCGTTTGCAAATGCAAGGGTTTTAAGCATTGACTTTGATCGCAAACAGTCGGCAATGTCTTGTGAAGTCATTTTTCCTGCGCTGATCAAACGAAGTGACATCTTTGAAAATGAACAGATAATCGTAAAAAAATTGGGCCTTTCCAGTTTTTCTATCCATCCGAAATATACGCCTGACCTTTTTTCCGCGGACTATTTTTCGGAAATCGTTGCATTGCTTAAGAAGCGTGTTAGTGTTGTAAATGGATATTTTGACAATTCTACCGCTGAATATAACGGAAACACCTTAAAAATTGAGCTAAAAAACGGCGGCCTTCAGCTTTTACAGAATGCGAAGACCGATTTGGAAATTAAAAAAATCATTTTGGAAGAATTTAGCTTTCCAATCGAGGTAGAATTTACCGGGATTGTAACCAAAACACTGGAAGAACATCAAAAGCTTTTGGAAGATCTTCCTCCTGAAGAGAATCCGCCCTTTCCGATGGATGCGGATGTTCCGCCCGAACCGATTAATCAGACAGTTCCTGTTGGATATAGTGAAGGAAATTCGTCCAAAACCAGCCATTCGGAGCAGACGGTTGACTTAAAGGTTTCATTTCAAAATCTTCCCATTAAAACGAATCATGCTACTTTGATTACCGGCCGCAAATTTCAGGGAACGCCGGTCCGCATTGCTGATCTTTCTCAGGAAAGCGGCCGTGTGATTATTTGGGGCGATGTTTTTTCAAGCGACAGTCGTCTTTCGCGTGATGGAAAGACAGCGATTTTGAGTTATTCTATCACTGATTATACAAGTTCAATCGCTTTAAAAGTAATTACCGATAAAAAAAGCGCGGAAAGCTTTGAAAAGATTAAAAAGGGTTCTACTTTGCTGCTTCGCGGCGAAGTTATGTACGACAAGTATGACCGTGATATCGTGGTACGGCCGAATGATGTTATGCTGGTTGAAAAGGCCAAGAGGGAAGATCGTTCGGAAGAAAAAAGGGTTGAACTGCATTTACATACGAATATGTCGTCTATGGATGCGGTGACCAGTGCTGAAAAATTGATCACAACGGCGTACGAATGGGGACATAAAGCGATTGCTATCACCGATCATGGTATTGTACAGGCTTTTCCGGAAGCAATGAGTACGGTTGACTCGATTCGTTCGAAAGGCGGCGAGTTCAAGGTAATTTATGGCGTAGAAGGGTATTTTGTCGATGATACAGTGGGAAATGACACAAAATCGGCTGTTTTCGGAGAAAAAGACTGTGCGCTGACCGATGAATTTATCTCCTTTGACGTTGAAACAACAGGACTAAATGTGCAGTCTGAACGCCTAACAGAAATCGGCGCAGTTAAAATTAAAGACGGTAAGGTATTGGACCGTTTTAATACCTTTGTCAATCCCGGAAAACCCATACCGGGTAAAATTACAGATCTTACAGGCATTACGGATGCTATGGTGAGCGATGCGCCGGATGAAAAAGAGGCGCTCAAACAGTTTTATGAATTTTGCGGCGATGATGTGTTGATCGCGCATAACGCTAAATTCGACATGAGTTTTATTCAGGCGGCCGCTAAACGAAGCGGTTTCCCTTGCAATTATACTTATATCGATACGGTTCCGCTCTGTAAAAGTCTCTACAAAATTAAGAACCATAAGCTCAACACGGTAGCGGCGCATTTAAAGCTCGGTGAATTTAATCACCATCGCGCTTGTGATGATGCTGAAATGCTGGCGAAAATCTTTTTCGATATCGCAAACCGTTTGCAGAACGAACGCGGAATTCAGAATATTTCTGAAATTGCGACAAAATCCACGGGTGAAGTGAATTTCCGCAACCTGCGCTCTTATCATCAGATCATTCTGGTGCGGAACAAAACGGGGCTGAAGAATCTTTACCGCCTTGTTTCGCTGGGGCATATCAAGTATTATTATCGCCAGCCCAGAATTCCCAAAAGTGAACTGGTCAAATGGCGTGATGGCCTGATTCTGGGGAGCGCGTGTGAAGCCGGTGAATTGTTTACAGCAATCGTTGATGGTCGCCCCTGGGAAGAGCTCTGCAAAATTGCGGATTTTTATGATTATCTTGAAATCCAGCCGATTCAGAACAACCTGTTCTTGATTCAAAACGGAAAAGCCGCTGACGAAGAACAGCTCCGTGACTTTAACCGTACGGTCGTTCGGTTAGGGGATTATCTTCACAAACCGGTGGTGGCGACTTGTGACGTTCATTTTCAGGATGAGGGAGACGCGATTTACCGCGAGATTCTGACCAGTATTAAGTTTAAGGACGAAAACCAGCCGCCGCTTTATCTGCGGACGACCGACGAAATGCTCAAAGAATTCGCTTACCTTGGCGAGGAAAAAGCGCGTGAGGTGGTTATTACCAATTCCAACTTGATTGCGGATATGTGTGACCCGGAATTGCGTGCATTCCCCAAAGGGACTTATCCGCCGAGCATTGAGGGGTCTGAGGAACAGCTTCAGCAGATTTGCTGGAGCAAAGCGCACGAAATTTATGGCGAACAGCTCCCGGCGCTGGTTGAGGAGCGTTTGAAAAAAGAACTAGATTCCATTATCCGTAACGGATTTGCGGTTTTGTATATCATTGCGCAAAAGCTGGTCTGGAAATCGGTTGAGGATGGTTATTTGGTTGGTTCGCGTGGTTCGGTTGGTTCCTCGTTTGCGGCGACCATGGCGGGAATTTCAGAAGTAAATCCGTTGCCGCCGCACTATTATTGCCCGAAGTGTCAGTACAGTGAGTTTATAACCGACGGTTCAGTGGGTTCCGGGTATGACCTGCCTCCGAAAGATTGTCCACAATGCGGCACGTTTATGGTTCGTGAAGGGCATGATATACCATTTGAAACATTTCTTGGCTTTAAAGGGGACAAGTCGCCGGATATTGACTTGAACTTCTCCGGTGAATATCAGGCACGAGCGCATAAATATACGGAAGAACTCTTTGGTTCCGACCATGTATTCAAAGCCGGCACGATTTCTACAGTGGCGGAAAAAACTGCATACGGTTTTGTTCTGAAATATTTGGAAGAGCATGGAAGGGTCGTACATAAAGCGGAAGAAGCAAGACTGGCGGCCGGCTGTACGGGCGTAAAACGAACGACCGGTCAGCATCCGGGCGGCATGGTTGTTGTTCCGGCGGATTATGATGTGTATGACTTTACCCCGGTTCAGCATCCGGCAGACGATTTTGAAAGCGATATTACAACCACCCATTTCGATTTCCATTCGCTCCACGATACCATTTTGAAGCTGGATAATCTGGGGCACGATGTTCCGACCATGTATAAATATCTGGAAGACATGACCGGAATAAAAATTGCGGATGTAACCATGAGCGATGAAAAAGTCATTAGCCTTTTTACATCAACCGAAGCATTGGGCGTTACTCCGGAAGAAATTGACAGCCAGACAGGAACTTTTGCACTGCCGGAAATGGGCACGCCGTTTGTTCGTCAAATGCTTCTTGATTCACAGCCAAAGTGTTTTTCTGATTTACTGCAGATTTCCGGTTTGTCTCACGGAACGGATGTATGGCTCGGCAATGCACAGGATCTCATTAAAAACGGTACTTGTGACATCAGTGAAGTAATAGGTACACGTGACAATATTATGGTTTATTTGATGCACAAGGGCCTAGAGCCGGATATGGCATTTAAAATCATGGAGATCACCCGTAAGGGAAAAGCAACCAAACTTCTGACGGAAGAGCACATCAATGCAATGAAGGAGCATGGTGTTCCTCAATGGTACATTGACAGTTGTATGAAGATAAAGTACATGTTCCCAAAAGCGCATGCTGCGGCATATGTTACAGCGGCAATCAAGCTTGGGTGGTATAAGGTTTATCATCCGCTTGAATTTTATGCAACCTATTTTACGGTGCGTAACGGTGATTTTGATGCCGAAGCAGCTGTAAAGGGAAAGGGATTAACAAGAATGCATCTTGACTCTTTGAAAGCGAAAGGCAACGAACGCTCGGTCAAAGAGGAAGATATGTATAATATCCTGCTGATCATTAATGAAATGTTGTGCCGTGGTTACGAATTTCTGCCTGTGGACATTTATAAGTCAAAAGCAAACCTCTATGCGGTAGAAGACGGAAAGATTCGTTTGCCGTTTTCCGCTTTAAAAGGCGTTGGTGCATCCGCAGCAGCAGCCTTGGAAGAAGCTGGAAAGGGCGGAACGTATATATCAGTTGACGAAATCCAAAATCGATCCGGTGCTTCTAAATCAGTTATTGAAATGTTAGAGCAGGCAGGTGCGTTGGAAGGCATTCCAAAATCCAGTCAGATGTCATTTTTTGGATGATAAATGTTGACATTCTCGAGATAGCGTGCTATTATGTTAGCGTACTAAAGCGTGTGAGGTTTTTATCATGAGTTTAAATTATCGTATTACGCCGGAAGGTACCAGAGATTTTGTGTTTGAAGAGTGTGCCATGCGGCGTGAGTTAGAACAGAAGATGTCCAGTTTGTTTCAGGCGCGCGGATTTACGGAAGTCACGACTCCTGAAATTGAGTTTCTCGATGTTTTTACTGTAAAGAACCATCCGATTCCGGTGGAAGATATGTATAAGCTTTCGGACCGGAAAGGGCGTTTGATTGCGCTTCGCGCGGATTCTACTATGCCGATTGCTCGTGTGTTTTCTACACGTTTAAAAGATGAGCTTCTTCCCATGCGCCTTTTTTATAATCAAAAAGTATACCGCTCTACGCCCAGTCTTGCTGGGCATAGCGATGAAATTCTGCAAAGCGGTATTGAGATTATCGGCGCAAAAGGTAAACGTGCTGATCTTGAAGTGATTGCAACAGCAGTAGAGGCGCTGGGTAATTTGGGGATTTCTGATTACCGTTTGGAGATTGGCCATATTGCCATATTTAACCGTCTCATGGAAAAGCTTTGGATTGATGACGAACTTGGTGAGTCGATTCGTGAGTTAATCGAAACCAAAAATTATCCTGCATTAAATGATTTAGTCGATAGTCGATTGGATGAAACTGCCGCAGGAATGATCAAACGTTTGCCGCGGCTTTTTGGTTCGGATGAAGTGTTTGACGAAGCAATCAAGCTGTTCCATGATGAGGAAATTACCAAAACCATTGAGTATTTGCGCGGTATTTATAATGATTTGACTATGCTGGGTTTGCAGAACAAAATTTCAGTTGATCTTGGCATGGTAAACCGCGCAAGTTATTATACAGGCGTTTTATTTCGTGGTTATATTTCTGGTTTTGGGCAGGCGGTTCTTTCCGGCGGGCGGTATGATAATCTTCTGACGGCTTTTGGAACACCATCTCCTGCGACCGGCTTTGGAATCAATCTGGATGCAATTCTCGCTTCTCTGTTTGCGGTTCACTCGATAAAAAGAGAGCTTCCGGCAGATATTTTGGTTTATTCGGAAAACAGCTATGAAATGAATGGATTGCTTTATGCAAGAGATTTAATCGCTCAAAACAAAAGGGTAGAACACAGTGTGTTTGAAACTTTGGAAGAGTCAAAGCAGTATGCGTTGAAAAAAGGAATTCCGGAAATTGTGATCGTTGGCGAAACGGTACAGACGATACAGTTGTGAGGGAGAAGAGAAGATGAATCCAATACGAATTGCGCTCACCAAAGGGCGTTTGGAAAAAGATACGGTTGCCTTATTTGAAAAGATGGGCTTTGACTGTGAAGAACTGCATAATAAAGGACGTAAATTGATTTTACATATTCCAGATGCCAATTTGGAAATTGTTCTTGCGAAAGCAGCTGATGTGATTACATACGTAGAACATGGTGTTTGTGATATGGGTGTGGTCGGAAAAGATACCATCATGGAACATGGCGGTTCTTTTTTTGAACTGACCGATTTGGGCTTTGGAAAGTGTAAATTTGCAGTTGCAGCTAAAAACCGAGAAGCCCTTTATTCCGGACACCGTGTAAAAACAATTGCCACCAAATACCCGAATGTATCCCGGCGTTTCTTTGAAGCAAAGGGAATGGACGTAAACATTGTAAAAATTGAAGGTTCAGTCGAACTTGCGCCGTTAATCGGTCTGGCTGATGCGATTGTCGATATTGTAGAAACCGGAACCACTTTAAAAGAAAATGGGTTGCAGGTTATTGAAGATGTTGCAAGTATTTCTGCAAGAGTGATTGTTAACTCGGCGAGCATCAAACTTCGAAAAAAAGAAATTGAAGCGTTGTTAAGTGATATTGAACAGGTAAGGATGTGACGATATGATTCCTGTGCTGAAAACAGATGGAAAAACGGAATTTGAGTTTTTATCTCAATTAAAAGCAAGAAACAGTGAGGTTGGGCGTGAAGTAACCGAAGCGGTATCGAAAATCATTGAGGACGTGAAACAGAACGGCGACCAGGCGGTTTTGGAGTATACATTAAAGTTTGACGGCAAGGTTCCGGAAACGATTGAAGTTCCGCGCGATGAAATTAACGACGCGCTTACAAACGCAGATCCGGAATTTGTGGACGCTTTGCTTAACGCAATGGAAAATATTTCGGATTTTCACAATCGACAGAAACAGCAGGGGTTTATTAATCCGCTTGAGAACGGCGTGATCTTGGGGCAGCGGGTACGTGGTCTGGAACGTGTTGGTTTGTATGTTCCCGGAGGAACAGCTGCCTATCCGTCATCGGTGCTGATGAATGCGGTACCGGCCAAAATTGCCGGAGTAAAAGAGATTGTTATGGTCACTCCACCTTCTAAAGACGGTAAGCCCAATCCGGACATTTTGGTTGCGGCCGCGATTGCGGGAGTGGACCGCGTGTTCCTTTTAGGGGGAGCGCAAGCGGTAGCTGCTTTGGCGTTCGGCACCCAGACCATTCCGAAGGTAGATAAAATTGTCGGCCCCGGAAATATTTACGTTGCCACCGCCAAAAAGTTGCTGTATGGTACGGTGGACATTGACATGATCGCCGGACCGAGTGAAATACTGGTCGTGGCAGACGAAACAGCGGAACCCAAATATCTGGCAGCGGACCTGATGTCACAAGCAGAACATGATCGTTTGGCGTCCGCTATACTGCTTACAACGAGTGAAACAGTTGCACAAAAAACAGTTGAAGAAATTAAAAGACAGGCAGCGAAGCTTTCCCGGAAGGATATTATCGAAGAATCCCTTAAAAATTACGGTGCCGTATTAATCTGCCGCAGTATCGATGAGGCGGTTGATCTTGCCAATCTGATTGCGCCGGAGCATTTGGAAATGATGGTGGAAAACCCGCTCAGCTATATTGGAAGGTTGGATAATGCTGGTTCTGTTTTCCTTGGGAAATATGCGCCGGAACCGCTTGGTGACTATTATGCAGGCCCTAACCATGTTCTTCCTACCAGTGGAACAGCACGGTTCTTCTCGCCGCTTTCGGTAGAGGATTTTGTAAAACGCTCCAGTTTCATTTATTATACGGAAGATGCGCTTCGTCAGGCAAAAGATGATATTGTCTGTATTGCAAAACGCGAAGGATTAACAGCGCATGCAAATTCCATTACCGTTCGGTTTGACGAGGAAAGCGGGGAATAAAATGGCGTATCGTTTGAATGACAAAGTAATTAACTTAGAGCCTTATGAACCAATCGCCGGGGATTTTAAGATTCGGCTGGATGCAAATGAATCTTATTTTGGATTATCGGAGGAATTGGAGCAACGGATTGCAGTGGCTTTAAAGCAGGTTGCTTTTAACCGTTATCCGGATCCGTTAGGCAAAGAGCTTTGTGAAGCGTTTGCGGAATTTTATGGGCTGTCTCCGGAGCTTGTAACGGCCGGAAACGGTTCGGATGAGCTGATCAGCATCATTGCAAATACGCTTGCTATGAGAGGCGAAAAATGCTTTACTTTTGCGCAGGATTTTTCCATGTACCGTTTTTATGGAATGCTTGCGGAATGTGAACTGCATACGCTGCCGCTTCGCGATGATTTGACGATTGATGTGGATCACACAATCGAAACGCTCAACCGTGAAAAAGCGGGCATTTTGCTGTTTTCGAACCCTTGTAATCCAACGTCTCGAGGTTTAACGAAAGAGCAGGTTAAAAAACTGGTAAACTCAGTAAATTGCCTTGTCGTTTTAGACGAAGCTTATATGGATTTTTGGAACGAAAGCATGTTGGATGAGGTAGAACATTACGATAACCTTATTATTTTAAAAACCTGTTCTAAGGCAATCGGCATGGCGGCAATCCGTTTGGGATTTGCGGTGTCCAATAAAACCATTACCAACGCACTGCGGGCTGTTAAATCCCCGTACAATGTTAACAGCATTACTCAGATGATTGGTACGATGATCTTGAAAGAAAAGTCGTATTTGTTGGAGTGTACCAGAAAAATTATTGAAGGGAAAGACACTTTATATCGGGAAATTTGCTTGTTAGCGGAAAAATATCCGGTGCTGGAAACTGTCTATCCGAGTGCGACGAATTTTGTGTATGTAAAAACCGAACTTGCCCATACAATTTTTTCCCGTATGCTGGAGCGTTCCATTGCAATACGTTGCTTTAAAGGGCACCTTCGGATTTCGACCGGAAGCCCGGAAGAGAATCAATGCGTAATACAAAATCTGGAAGAGGTTTTGCAGGAGGTTCAACATGAGAAAAGCTGAATTGACCCGTACAACAAGGGAAACTGATGTATTTGTTTCTTTGAACCTTGACGGAAACGGAACCAGTGATATTTCTACCGGAATCGGCTTTTTTGATCACATGCTTACGGCATTGGCAATGCACGGCGGTTTTGACCTGACAGTAAAGGTAAAAGGCGATTTGGAAGTGGATTGTCATCATACAATTGAAGATACTGCGATTGTATTGGGAGATGTTTTTGCCGCCTGTATTGGGGAAAAAAAAGGCATTAACCGTTACGGGAGCGCTTTTGTTCCGATGGATGAATCATTGGGATTTGTGAGTTTGGACATTAGTTCCAGACCATATCTTGTGTTCGATGCATCATTTAAAGCGGACCAAATCGGCAGTTTTGATACCCAGATGATCGGCGAATTTTTCCGTTCTTTCGCGTTCCACGCTCTTATCACGCTTCATGCGCGTGTTATGTACGGCGAAAACGATCATCATAAGGCAGAAGCGCTGTTTAAAGCGTTGGGGCAGGCGTTAAAACAGGCTGTTTCCGCAAATAAAAACGGTGTGCTTCTTTCAACAAAGGGCGTACTGTAAAGGAGTTTTATTCGTGATTGCAATCCTAGATTATGGCGCGGGTAATTTATTCAGCGTTAAAAACGCGTTGAATTACATAGGTGAATCCTGTATAATCACATCAGATGTGAAAGAAATTGAACGAGCAGACGCTCTGATTTTGCCCGGGGTTGGCGCGTTCCCTGATGCAATGAAAAAACTGCACGACTGCGGAATGGTTTCTGCAATCAAACAGGCGGTAGAGAAAAAACCGCTTCTCGGCATCTGCCTTGGAATGCAGGCATTGTTTGAAACGGGAATGGAATTTTCCAAAACGCAGGGCCTTGGTCTGATTCCGGGAACAGTGGATCTGATCCGTTTCCCTCAGGGACAGACAAAAAAATTGCCGCATATCGGCTGGAATCAGCTTGAGATTCGCCAGCCGTCCGAGTTGCTCAAAGGACTGCGTGACGGAGATTGCGTTTACTTCGTTCACAGTTATATGGCGTATACGGATTCTCAGTATATCGCGGCCGAAGGCGAATACGGAGCACAAATAACCGCGTTTGTCCAAAATGGAAACGTTTATGGTGCACAGTTTCATCCGGAAAAAAGCGGAGAAGTTGGCTTGGAAATTTTAAAGAATTTTGGAGGATTGGTCAAATGATCATTTTCCCTGCGATTGATATTTACGACGGTCAGTGTGTAAGATTGTATCAAGGTGACTATGCTACCGCGACCAAAGTAGCGGCAGATCCTCTAGAGACTGCTTTGAAATTCCAAAGAGAAGGCGCGCAATTTTTACATATGGTGGACCTGAACGGCGCAAAGGACGGCAAGCGGATCAATACGAACATTTTTACAGAGATCGCGCAAAAGACCGGCTTGAGTTTGCAGGTAGGCGGCGGGATTCGTGATCTGCAAACCTGTGAGTATTATTTATCGCGCGGAGTGGCAAGAGTGATTTTGGGTTCTGCGGCTGTAAAAAATCCTTCTTTTGTCACTGAAGCGGTAAAGCAGTACGGAGAACGAATTGTTGTTGGCATTGATGCCAAAAATGGCTTTGTTGCCTGCGAAGGCTGGCTGGATACAAGCGACGTGAATTATATAGACTTGGCGAAAAAAATGGAGTCGGTGGGTGTACAAACCATCGTTTATACAGATATTTCAAAAGACGGCACCCTTTCCGGTCCAAATGTGGAACAGCTTTCCGCCATTAATAAAGCAGTGTCCTGTGATATTATAGCGAGTGGTGGAATCAGTTCCTTAGACGATATCAAAAAGCTCAGAGAGTTGGAGCTTTATGGAACAATATGCGGTAAATCACTTTACAGCGGAGCATTTACCGTAACGGAAGCCATTCGGGCTGCACAATAAACATAGGGAGGAAACCGATGCTTGCAAAACGAATTATCCCTTGTTTGGATGTGCGGGATGGGCGCGTTGTAAAAGGGATCAACTTTGAAGGAATCAAAGAAGTTGGCGATCCGGTTGAATGTGCAGAAATGTACAACAAACAGGGTGCAGATGAAATTGTGTTTTTGGATATTACAGCAACCCACGAAAAACGGAAGACGATTGTGGATGTTGTTTCAAAAACAGCGCAAAAGGTGTTTGTGCCATTGACCGTTGGTGGTGGTATTCGAACGGTTGATGACTTCCGTGAGATTCTTCGTGCGGGGGCAGATAAAGTATCGGTCAATTCATCTGCGGTCAATCGTCCGGAACTTCTTGCGGAAGCGGCAGATATATTCGGCAGTCAGTGTGTAGTGATTGCGATTGACGCCCGTCGTGCAGAAGATGGCCGTTTTCATGTAGTCATTAACGGCGGGCGGATTGACACCGGTTTGGATGCGGTCGAATGGGCAAAAAAAGCTTGTCAGTTAGGCGCGGGTGAGATACTACTAACTTCCATGGACACTGATGGAACGAAAAATGGCTTTGATCTGGAGCTACTCAATGCAATTACGGGTGAAGTCAATGTTCCGGTTATTGCTTCAGGCGGATGCGGCAAACTGGAAGATTTTTCAGAAGTATTTACGAAAACCGATGCGGATGCCGCTTTGGCTGCTTCCATTTTTCATTATAAAGAATCTACTGTTTCTGAGGTGAAAAAATATCTGGATCAGTGCGGCATACCGGTGCGGCGTAACTGGTAATGGAGGATTTTAATGGATTTTGAAAAATATTTTCAAAAAGGCGATTTGATTCCCGCTATTGTTGTGGAGGAATCCAACGGTGAAGTGCTGATGCTTGCATACATGAACCGCGAAAGCTTGCAGAAAACGTTTGAAACAGGGTATACCTGGTTTTACAGCCGTTCCAGACAGGAGCTTTGGAATAAGGGCGCTACGAGCGGCCATTTTCAAAAAGTAGTAAGCATTACCGCTGATTGTGATGATGACACGCTTCTGATTAAAGTTCATCAAACCGGCGTTGCTTGCCATACCGGTAATTACAGTTGCTTTTTCAAAGAAATTTATCACACTGAAAAGTAAAGAAAGGAATTTGTTAAGATGGATGTCATTAAAGGTCTTTACGAGGTAATCGAAGGCAGAAAAAATAACCCGGAAGAAGGTTCATATACCTGTTATTTATTTAATCAGGGTTTGGATAAAATCCTGAAAAAATGCGGGGAAGAGTGCTCCGAAATGATTATCGCGTCTAAAAACGATGATCCGGAAGAATTGAAAAATGAAATTTGCGACTTGGTTTATCATGTTTTGGTGTTGATGAATCAAAAGGGAATTTCGGTAGATGACGTCGCTGGAATTCTGGAAACGCGCCGTCAGAAAATCGGCAATCTGAAAAAATTTCATCAGGTTGACCGTAATAGCTAAGGCCAGAAAAGCGATGCTGTGATATTGCACAAAAAGCATCGCTTTTTCGCTATTTTGTTAGCTGATATTGATGTAACATATAGAAATTAAGCGATTATATTAGTATTTGAGACTTATTTTGTCTTTATCTTGAATAGTCCTTATAAATAGAAGAATTTGATAAATAAACAGTTTTGTAACTTCTGGAAAGAAATGTTACACTTGTATACGTTTGGTAGACAGATGTATATTGGCGGTGGACTTTCATGGAGACAAATCAGTATATTCTCGTTGATTCCGAAGTGTTGCCTGAGGTTTTTCATAAAGTTTTGCAGGCAAAAAATTTACTGGCCAAGGGAACGGCGAAATCGTCAAGCGAAGCGTGCAAAATGGTGGATATTTCCCGTGGGGCATTTTATAAATACCGCGACCGGATATTTATTTATGACGAACGGATGAGCAACGAAATCATTACATTTCAGTTGTTGCTGGAGGATGAACCGGGAATACTTTCTCAAGTATTGACCTGTTTATATGCGGTACGCGCAAATGTGTTGACGGTAAACCAGAATATACCCAATGATAAAGTGGCAGTCGTTACGATTTCCATTCGTCCGTCAAGCGATGAAACCAATCGAGTTGAAATGACAGAATCGCTGAAACGGATCAACGGTGTGATCGATGTAAAAATAATTTAAAAAGGGGCGTTGTCCATTATGGCTAAAATTGCGGTACTCGGGCACGGGGTAGTCGGCTCTGGTGTTGCGGAACTGCTTGAAATGAATCATTCATCCATTTCAGATAAAGCCGGCGAGGTCATTGAAATCAAAAAAATTCTCGATTTGCGGGATTTTAATGATCTTCCTTACTCACATAAATTCACCAAGAATTTTGATGATATTTTAAACGATCCGGAAATTTCCGTAGTCGTAGAAGTTATGGGCGGTCTGCGTCCGGCGTATGATTATGTAAAGGCTTCACTGAACGCTAAGAAGTCGGTTGTAACTTCCAACAAAGAGCTTGTTGCGGAAAAAGGGGCTGAGTTGCTGGAAGTTGCGAAAAACAATAATGTGAATTTCTTTTTTGAAGCGAGTGTTGGCGGAGGAATTCCGATTATTCGCCCCATGCATATGTGCCTTGCCGCAAATAAGATTACGGAAATCGCGGGTATTTTAAACGGTACGACCAATTTCATCTTAACAAAAATGATTCGTGAACACATGCAGTTTGACGAAGCGTTGAAGCTTGCTCAGCAACTGGGATATGCAGAGCGCAATCCGGCTGCGGATGTGGAAGGTTTGGATGCGTGTCGCAAAATTTGTATTCTGTCGGCGCTGGCTTTTGGTAAGCATGTGTACCCTCAATTTGTTTATACCGAAGGAATTACGCAAATTACGCTGGACGACGTGGCTTATGCGGAGAGCTTTGACAGCGTTATTAAATTAATCGGCTGTGCTAAATTGTTGGATGACGGGAAATTGTTCGTTATGGTTTCTCCCGCATTTATTAAATGCGGAAGTCAGCTTTCCAGTATTGAGGATGTGTTCAACGGCATTCTTGTACGGGGAGACGCAACCGGTGACGTTGTTTTTTATGGAAAGGGAGCAGGAAAACTGCCGACTGCCAGTGCGGTAGTTGCCGATGTTATTGATGCGGTGAAGGCACCGGGTACGAATGCTTCTCTCCATTGGTCCGACTCGGATGATGCGGATTATGTGGTGGATTACAAGGGCGTTCCTCTTTCTTTCTTTGTACGCTGCCGTTCTGAACAGGCTGGTTTAAAAGAAAAACTTCAATCGAAAATAAACGTTAAAGAGTTCTTAATGCGTGCGGATATGCCGGATGGAGAATGTGCGTTTATCACAGAACCAATTTGTGAGAAAGAATTGAAACAGGTTTTAGACAGTTGTGAGCACGTACAGGTGCTTTCGAAGATCAGGGTGTTTGATTATTGATGATTACGGTTAAAGTTCCAGCAACCAGTGCAAATCTCGGCGCCGGTTTTGATGCTCTTGGCCTTGCGGTAAGCTTATACAATGATTTCTACATTGATGAGTCTGATGATGTCTGTATTCGTTCGTTGGATGATACGGATATCCCAACGGATGAGACGAACTTGGTCTATTCAACGGTTCGTACTCTTTACGAAGAGTGCGGCAAGCAGTTAAAAGGACTTAAGATCGAACAGGTGAATCGAATTCCGATGACAAGAGGGCTGGGAAGCAGTTCATCCTGTATTGTAGCAGGTTTGCTTGCCGGTAATATTCTTTTAGGGAAGCCGCTTGGAGTGGATGATCTGGTGGACCTGGCTGCAAGGCTGGAAGGGCACCCGGATAATACAACGCCTGCGCTTCTGGGCGGTATTGTTACTTCTGTGTTTGATGGCGGTAAAGTGCATTATGTTCGGCAGGAAGTTGACAGTCGTCTGCATTTTGTAGCGATTATTCCTGATTTTGAATTGAAAACATCGGTAGCACGGCAATGCCTTCCGAAGACGATACCGTTTAAAGATGCTGTACACAATCTGTCGCGCGCTGCGCTGTTTTCTTCGTCTTTATTGACCGGTAAATATGAAAATCTTCGTGTTTCAGTGGAAGACGTACTTCATCAACCATATCGTTTACCGCTTATTTCACATGCTGAAAATGTGATGAAAAAGTGTTATGATTATGGGGCATATGCTGTGTATGTCAGCGGCGCTGGTCCAACAATCATGGCTGTTGTAAATGGTCTGGATAAGAGTTTTGTACCGGTTATGAAACGCTATCTGGAATCAGAAGATCTTCATTGGGAGATCAAAGGCCTTACCATAGATAATACGGGAACTCAAATTATGTAAATGTTAAGAGGAGGGTACAAGCCAATGGCGCTAATTGTACAAAAATTTGGAGGTACATCTGTTAGGGATGCTGAGCGTGTCATGAACGTAGCCCACATTGTAACAGATACCTACAAAGCTGGTAATCAGGTTGTGGTTGTTGTTTCTGCACAGGGTGACACGACGGATGATCTGATTGAAAAAGCAAAAGAGATCAACGAAAATCCATCCAAGCGTGAAATGGATATGCTTCTGGCAACAGGGGAACAAATTTCCATTTCTTTGCTGGCCATGGCAATTGAAAAGCTTGGTTATCCGGTTGTTTCACTTACAGGGTGGCAGGCTGGATTTGAAACGACATCTGCTCATTCCTCTGCGAGAATTCGCAGAATTGAAGGTGAAAGGCTGCATAAAGAACTGGATAAAAACAACATTGTAATTGTTGCCGGCTTCCAGGGACTTTCACGCTATGGTGATATCACTACGCTTGGCCGTGGCGGTTCCGATACGAGTGCTGTTGCTCTTGCAGCGGCGTTAAAAGCAGATCTTTGCCAGATCTATACGGATGTAGACGGCGTTTATACAGCTGATCCGCGAATCGTTAAAACAGCGAAGAAACTTGATGAAATTTCATTTGACGAAATGCTTGAGTTGGCCACACTTGGTGCACAGGTTCTTCACAATCGTTCGGTTGAAATGGCCAAAAAGTATAACGTGAATCTTGAAGTATTGTCCAGTCTGGAGAAAAAACCGGGTACAAAGGTTAAGGAGGTCATTCCTGTGGAAAAAATGTTGATTCGAGGCGTTACACGTGACGATAATGTTGCAAGAATTGCTGTAATCGGCCTTCCGGATAAGCCGGGTATTGCGTTTAAAGTATTTTCTCTTATGAGCAAGAATAATATCAATGTTGACATTATTCTTCAGTCGATTGGTCGTGATGGTACAAAAGATATCAGCTTTACCGTTTCTTCTGATCATAAAGATCTTGCCGTAAAGGTATTGGAAGAAAATAAACAGGCACTTGAGGCACAGGCAATTGAGCTGAATGATAATGTTTGTAAACTTTCTATTGTTGGCGCGGGTATGCAGACCAACGCAGGGGTTGCAACGACAATGTTTGAGGCTCTCTTTGAAGCCGGAATCAATATTAACATGATTTCGACCAGTGAAATCAAAATCTCGGTATTGATCGACAAAGAAGAAAGCGAAAAAGCGTTGCGCGTGGTTCACGATGCTTTTCTTGGATAAGATAAGGTAATTGACATGATAAAATGCATTGCGTTTGATTTGGATGGCACATTGGTAAATTCTCTCGCCGATTTGGCGGATGCATCCAATCATGCACTGAGTGAATTAGGTTTTCCGCAGCATGATGTAAATGAATATCGTCATTTTGTTGGAAGCGGTGTAAAAGTACTGTTTGAACGCGCGCTTCCGTCAGAACAGAGAACCGAAAAAAATATTGCGGAAGGATGCCGGATATTTGAAAAGTACTACAACCAGTGCTATTGTAATCAAACAAAGCCGTACGAAATGATTTCGGAAGTCCTTGAGCGTTTACAGGATGAGCACTTTAAACTGGCGGTTATCAGCAACAAGCCGGATTCTTTTGTGCATACCATTGTAGAAACGCTTTTTCCTGAGATTGATTTCGATTATATTTCAGGAGCAACGGATGACGTTCCCAAAAAGCCGGCGCCGGATGCCTTGGTACACTGTATGGAAGCATTGCATATGAAACCGGAGAATTGCTTCTATTGCGGCGATTCTGATGTTGACGTATTGTTTGCACATAATGCGGAAATTCCTATTGCGGGTGCCGCGTGGGGATTCCGCGGAATTGATGAGCTGGAGCATGCCGGGGCAGATTATATTATCAATCATCCAACTGATCTGCTTGCTATTTTAGACATCTTGAATTAAATAACTTTTTGGTGTAAAATAGAAAAGTATGATTGAGATAGGAAGGAAGTAATTTATGTCTGGGCATTCGAAATGGAACAATATTAAGCGTAAAAAAGAAAAAACAGATGCGCAGAAAGCAAAGGTTTTTACTAAAATCGGGCGTGAAATCGCTGTTGCTGTAAAAGAAGGTGGAGCTGATCCGAATTCAAACGGCAAGCTTCGCGATTTGATTTCCAAAGCAAAATCCAACAATGTTCCGAATGATAATATTGACCGTATTATTAAAAAAGCTGCTGGAAGCGGCGATAAAAATGAGTACGAAAGCATTGTTTATGAGGGCTACGGTCCTAACGGCGTAGCGGTTATTGTGGAAGCGTTAACCGATAACCGTAACCGTACCGCTTCTGATGTTCGTCATTATTTTGATAAATTCGGTGGAAATCTTGGTACTTCCGGTTGTGTTTCCTTTATGTTTTCCGAAAAAGGCATTATTCTTATGGATAATACCTTTACTGATGAGGAAAAGCTGATGGAAGATATCATGGAATCAGGCGCTGATGACTATAACATTGATGAAGATGAAGTAGAAATTACGGTTGACCCGGCGAACTTCCGTGAGGTTCGTGATAACCTAGAGCAGATGGGGTATGAATTTGTTTCTGCTGATATTGAAATGGTTCCATCTACCTATGTTACCTTAACTGACCCGGATCATATTCTGAAAATGAACTTGCTTCTGGAGCATCTGGAAGATAACGATGATGTTCAGAACGTGTATCACAACTGGGATATGCCGGAAGAAGAGGAAGAATAATTTTAAGAATTATGTTTTAAAAAAGCAGTCCGTTTTTAACGGACTGCTTTTCTTTTGGCTTAAATAAAATTTACTTATAAATTTAAGAATGAAAAGAAACAAATTCCTGTTACAGCTTGATTATTCCGTGTTCGATCATCAAATCAAGAATCGCAAGATTTGTAGCAGCTTCAATCACAACAGCAGCACGAACGGCGATGCATGGGTCGTGCCTTCCGCGTACTTCGATTGTTGTGTTTTCCAATGTTTTGTAATCGATTGTTTGCTGCGGCTGTGAAATAGAAGATGTGGGTTTGATTGCCGTTCGGAAAATAATAGGCATGCCGGAGGATATTCCTCCTAAAATTCCTCCGTTGTGGTTGCTTTTAGTTTTTACAATATCATCTTCAGTATAGAAGGAATCGTTGTTTTCGCTGCCAAAACGCTGTGTGCTCGCGAAGCCGTCGCCGAATTCGATCCCTTTTACTGCCGGAATTCCAAAAACAATAGACGAAATTACATTTTCAATTCCGTCAAACATAGGGGAGCCGATACCCGCAGGAAGTCCAATGACACAACACTCGATGACACCGCCCACAGAATCCTGTGCAAGACGAGCTTCGTCAATGACACGGCGCATTTCCTGTTCGCAATTTGGATTAATTACCGGAAATGCGCTTGTTTGCAACGATTTCACCAGTTCTAAGGAAATATTTGTTGGACAAAATGTTTGATCTGATGTGTCTCGGATGGACAATATGTGAGAAGCGACATACACTCCGCGGCGTTCCAAAATTTGTTTGCATATACCTCCTGCCAGAACCAAAGGAGCGGTCAGCCGCCCGGAGAAATGTCCGCCGCCGCGAATATCGTTAAAACCATGATAACGCAGATACCCCGTGTAATCCGCGTGTCCGGGCCGAGCAAGGTGCTGCATTTCGCCATAGTCCTTGGAGCGTGTATCGGTATTTTGAATGATTCCGGTGAGCGGCGTGCCGGTTGTTACACCGTTATAATAACCTGAAACCAGTTCGGCCAAGTCAGCTTCCGCGCGAGCCGTCGTGGTGGTATCTCCTTTTTTGGCAATACGGCGACGGGTGAATGCGTGAAGTTCGTCCAGGTCAATCGCTTCACCGGCGGGAAGGTTATCCAAAACCATTCCGATTGCTTTTCCGTGTGATTCGCCGAAAATGGATAGTTTAAGTGTTCTGTTCCACGTCGATGACACGACAGATTCCTCCCAAAGTTTGATAATCCCGGTAAAATCCGGGGTATGATTTTTCAACTGCTTCCGCTTGCAGCAACGTGGTATCGCCTGAGGACACGGTAGAGGCAACGGCTGCGGCCATTGCGATCCTGTGATCGTTCATGCTGGATACTGTTCCGGAACGGAAAGCAGTTCCCTGAATTGTCAGCCCATCCTCTCGTGCGTCGGCTTGTCCGCCGATTGCATGAAGCAGATCAGCAACCGCTTGCAGACGGTCGCTTTCTTTTAATTTCAGCCGCTGTGCGTGATGAATATTTGATGTGCCGTCACAGCGAGCGGCGAGTATGGCCATGATTGGAACCAAATCCGGTATATCCCGCACATCTGCGGAAAAAGGCATGAGTTTTTTTGCGGCAGGGGAAACCGTAACGGATGAAGGTGTTACCAAAACATCAGCGCCGCATTGTTTCAGCAGATCTATGATCATGCGGTCACCCTGTGAGGTATGGTTATAGTCTAACCCATTCACTGTAATCGGACCGGTTCCAATAGCGCCTAAAACCAGAAAAAAGGCAGCTTGTGAAAAATCGCCTTCAACAGTAATATTAGCGGGCGAATAGGTTTGGCTTCCTTTAATATTGATATGATTATCGTTGACATCAATGTGAATCCCAAATTTTTCAAGCATATCCGCGGTCATTTGAACGTATGGACGAGATTCAAATTCTCCGGTCACTATGATTTCGCTGTCACCGGAACAAAGGGGCAGAGCAAACATCAAACCAGTGATAAATTGTGAGCTGATGTTTCCGGGAATGGTAAAAATACCGCTTTTTAACCGCCCGCTTATGGAAAAAGGCATGGTGTTATGGTAGTCAAACGCAATACCTTGTGCGGGCAACGAGTCAAGATATGGTGTGATCGGGCGGCTTGGAAGCCGTCCTTCACCGATGAATTCGGCGTTACACCCAAGCACTGCGGCTACGGGGATCAAAAAGCGAAGGGTTGAACCTGATTCACAGCATGGTAATGTTGGGCTGGAAGAAGGCTGGCTCGCTCCGGTAACAACAACAGCATTTTCTTCACAAATTACTTTAGCTCCCAATGCTTTTAGGCATTCAATCGTTGCATAAATGTCTTTCGAAAAAATTATATTATCAATACGGCTGGTTCCATTGGCCAATCCCGCACAAATGATTGCGCGGTGCGAGGCACTTTTTGAGGGGACAGCCTGTATGGTTCCATGCAAATGAGAAGGCGAAAACAACAAATTCATGCTTTGTAATCTCCCTCAACAAATGAAATGTACTCATCCCGCGATAAACGTTGAATGAAACTTTCACCGATGTCCTTTACAAGTACAATGTGAATATTTTCGGCTCCAGCTTTTTTGTCCATCAGGCTATATTCGATTAGGTGCTCGTTGTCAATTTCCGCTTCAACCGGGAGATGATTCTTTTTTAAGCAATGAATCAGACGTTTGGTTGTTCCACTATGTGTGATGCCGTACTGTTCTGATAATGCCGTAATCTTTGCCATTCCGACGGCTACCGCCATACCGTGTGAATAAGTTGTAAAGTTATAATGCTTTTCAATGGCGTGCCCGAATGTATGGCCGAAGTTTAATAGCATTCGTTCTCCGGTATCAAACTCATCTTTTTCGACAATGAGTGCTTTGATTTCAATACAGCGCCGGATTACATCCTCGAGCCGTTCATTTAATTGCCCAGATTCGATGACTTCAAAAATCCATTTATCACGAATCATTCCATATTTGATCGCCTCTGCCGTACCTTCGGCGAAATGTTCAGCCGAAAGGGTAGAAAGCGTGCTCATATCACACAGAACAATTTTCGGTTGTTTAAATGCGCCGACCAGATTTTTTCCGCCCGGAATATTAATTGCGGTTTTTCCGCCGACCGAAGAATCAATCTGAGCTAAAAAGGTCGTTGGAATTTGAATATAATCAATTCCGCGCATATAAGTAGCAGCACAAAATCCGGTAAGATCACCTACGACCCCGCCGCCAAGTGCAATCAGAGCATCGTTTCGGGTTATTTTATGATCGCATAAAAAGTCGTAAAGCTGTTGCAGCTGCTGCATCGATTTCGACGCTTCTCCATGCGGTATTATACACAGTGCTGATTGATATCCGTGCTGATTCAGTGAATTTAAAACCGTTTGCGCATATAACGGAGCCACATGATCATCGGTGATGACGGCTATTCGTTTTGCGGCGGAAACTTTTTTCGTTTGTTCGCCGACTGAATCTAAAATATGGGTTCCGGTTATAACATCATATACATTTCCGGCGTTGACAGTAATTTTATTCATATTGGCCATCCTGCTATTATTACAGTGTTTTTCCGAAGAATTCAGCTAATTTCTTTACCTTTTGCATGGTTTCATCAAATGCTTCCGGTGTCATGGACTGTGCGCCGTCAGAAAGCGCTTTCCGGGGATTATTATGTACCTCGATCATCAAACCGTCTGCTCCAGCAGCTACTCCGGCCAGTGCCATTGGTTCAACCAAAGTGACAATGCCGGTTGCGTGAGATGGGTCCACAATAACCGGAAGGTGAGAAATGCGTTTGATTAGCGCAACTGCGGAAAGATCCAATGTGTTGCGGGTCATGGTTTCAAAGGTTCTGATTCCGCGTTCGCAAAGGATAATGTTGGAATTTCCTCCCGCGTAAATATATTCAGCACTCATTAAAAATTCTTCAATGGTATTGGCAAGTCCGCGTTTTAAAAGAATGGTTTTTTTCGAGTGACCGAGTTCTTTTAATAATTCAAAGTTTTGCATGTTGCGGGCGCCGACCTGAATTACATCTACGTCGTTAAACAAGTCGAGATGCTGAAGAGACATGATTTCGGTAACAATTGGCAGTCCAGTGGCTTTTTTGGCCTCAAGAAGCAACTCGATTCCGTCTCCGCGCAAGCCTTGGAAAGAATAGGGAGAGGTACGGGGTTTGAACGCGCCTCCTCGAAGGAATTTGGCGCCGGCTGCTTTTACGCGTTTCGCTACTTCAATGATCTGTTCTTCACTTTCGACTGAGCAGGGACCAGCCATAACTTTAAAATAGTTATGGCCGATTTTTTCACCGGCTACATCAATAACGCTGTCATCCGGGTGGAATTTTCGGTTTACATTTTTATAAGGTTCCTGCACACGTTTTACATTTTCTACAATCTCGTTTGCGGCAACATTGTCAATATCAACTGCCGATGTATCACCAATTAAACCTACGATTGTTGTATGCTCGCCGACAACTACGTTGGTTTTTAAACCAAAATCCTGAAACTGCTTTAACAGCTCATCAACCTGTTGTTTGGGGGCGTTTTGTTTTAAAATTACTACCATTTTGATTCCTCCTAAATAAAAAAGCAGGCCATGACTTCCGCGTCATAGCCTGCTTTATTTCTGACTGTTCAATTTACCTACAACTCGGAAGCATATTAAATTTTTTCATAGCAAAAAAGCCGTTGCTAAAGTAAAAGCCACGGAAAAAGAAAAAGAAATATGCTACGAAAAATTTAACGTTTGCCATGAATGAGCCTCCGTTTCAGTTTCTTTTATTTAAACATATAACAATTATGTTGTCAAGTATTTGCAGGAAAAAGATAAAAATCTTTCAAAAACATTTGGCTTTCAAACCAATGGTTCTATTTTTTTGTTTCACAACATACACTGTACCAATCACTAGAAGGATGTGAAACACATGACTGCATTTGATCAGGCGGTATCATCATTGCCGGATGAATTTTCCAAGATTCTTTTAAAATTGGACTTGTCACTGAGAGAGCGGATTACGGAACTGCGAATTCACGTGGGACGCCCTGCGGTATTAATTTTAAATGATGGACAAACTGCTTTTTTTGATGAAACCGGACAAACTTTTCCTTTCTTGAAAGAGAGTTGTTTTCAAGTTTCACGTGACCTTCTGGAACGCTGTATTTTAAACATGTGTGATTATTCACTGCACAGCGTACAGAATGAATTGCTTAGTGGATTTCTTACGTTAAAAGGCGGACATAGGGCGGGTTTTTGTGGAAATATTGCCTGGGAAAAAGAGAAAATTACCCATTTGAGAAGAATCGATCATATCAATCTTCGCATTGCTCGTTGTATAAAAGGCAGCAGTGATCCTGTTTTGAGATATTATCACATTCACGGGGTACAAAACACACTGATTGTTGGGCCGCCTGCATCCGGAAAAACAACGGTTCTGAGAGATTTGTGCCGCGCGCTGTCTTCAGGAGATGTTAATAAAAGCCGTAAGGTTTCACTGATCGATGAAAGAGGGGAGATCGCGGCGTGTTATGAAGGCATTCCACAGTATGATATTGGATGGAATACGGATGTATTTGATGGATATACAAAATTGACTGGAACCCAGGTTGCGCTTCGATGCATGTCGCCGGATATTATCATCTGTGATGAAATTGGAGGAGCGAGCGATTCCGGTGTTTTAAACGATTGTGCGAATGCTGGTGTTTCTGTAATTGCTACGGCCCATGCTTCCGGTGTTGATGAACTGCTAAACCGAACATCTGTGCGCAATATAATACGTTCCGGTGCATTTGATTGTTTGGTATTTTTAAATGGTGCTGACAGACCGGGAACCATACGGGAGGTTGTAAATTGGGATGAAGTTTTTAGGGATCACTCTGGTTTTTCTGGTATCAGCGATGATTGGACTGTATCTTTCGGACAGGCTCAAAAAAAGAACGAAAGAGTTAGAAACATGTCTGATTTTTATCGATAAGTTAAAGACAAGCCTGCGTTATCGCGTGATGTCTACGAATGACTTGATTCGATCGTCTGCCGAGACTGAAACGCTTTCCTGCTTGTCTTGTATTACGACTGCTTCCGATTTACTAAAATCCGGTATGTCGTTTCCGCTAGCGTGGAAAAAAGCGGTCCAGTCATTTTCTAAGGACAGCACGATGATAAAAGAAGATCTTGAAATATTGGCTTCGCTTGCCGAAATCGTTGGGACAAGTGATTTAGAAGGCCAAATAAACGCACTGGAAATGACAGAAAGCCAATTTCGGCATCAGTTAGACCAGGCGCGTCTGGCACATGAAAAAAAGGGGAAACTGTTTCGTTCATTGGGTGCTTTGACGGGCATTGGTCTGGCAATTGTGCTGATCTGATGAGAAACGAAGTAAAACAAAACGGGGGAGTATGAAATGAACGTTGATCTTATTTTTAAAATTGCCGCCATCGGGATTATCGTTGCGGTGCTGAATCAGCTTTTAATTCGTTCTGGCAGAGAAGAACAGGCAATGATGACGACGCTCGCGGGGTTGATTGTTGTTTTATTGATGATTATTAATGAGATTAGCAGTTTGTTTGATACCGTAAAAAATGTATTTGGGCTTTGGTAAGATGGAAATTAGTATTTTTTCAATCATCGGACTTGGTATCGTTTCGGCCATAATCTGCTTATTGCTAAAACAATATCGTCCAGAGTATGCCATTACAGCAAGTCTTGTTTGTGGTATTGTGCTGTTATTATCCGTGATTGCGCAGATGACACCGTTGTTTGATACGGTTCGGGATATTTTGGAGCGCATTGATTACGGAAATGAGTATACAGCTGTAATCATTAAATCTTTGGGCATTTGCTATATTACTCAGCTGGCTTCGGACGCCTGTCAGGATGCGGGAGAAAAGGCGATGTCCGGAAAGATCAATCTGGCCGGGCGAATTGCTGTTTTGATTCTGGCAATGCCGATGTTTACACAGGTTTTGGAAATCGCTTTGGATTTGATCGGATAAAATGCCGGAGGAATTATGAAAACAATAAGATGTTTGGTTGTATTTATTCTAGTCTTTTTGGTCTTAGGAACAATGAGCGTTTTGGCAGTTGATGAGAGCGATACGGACGAGTTGCTTGATGAAATGCAACAAAGCGTGTCAGAAGAATTAAGCGGTACGGTTCCGGAGAGCGCGGAACAGATGTTAGAAGAAAACGGCCTTTCTGAATTTGACACACAAGCTATCACAGACTTTCAGTTTACCGATCTGTTTCAGTCTATTTTTCAATATATTGTCCAAACAATCGGCACACCGTTTCGTTTGTTTATTTTATTGGTCGGAGTTTTTATGCTCATGGCTCTGGTCGACTCGCTTCATACGTCCGAACAGATGGTAACTGTACAGAATTTTGTGGGGCTGACCGCACTGCTTGTAGTTATTTCATCGCCTGTAATTGAATGTGTTCAGCGCGCGGTAAATACAATCGTTGAATGCAGTCAGTTTTTGTTGGGCTTTATTCCTGTTTTTACAGGTGTTGTCGCTGCCGCCGGAAAACCGGTATCTTCTTTGACCTACAGCTCTTTTTTATTTGGTACGGTTCAAGTGATCTCTCAAATTGCCTCCTCTGTTTTAACGCCTTTGTTGTGCATTTACTTAGCACTTTGCATATGCGGTGCATTAAACCCACAACTTCATCTGGATTCAGCTGCCGCATCCGTTAAAAAGGTGGTGATATGGACCATTGGGCTTCTTTTGACGATATTCGTGGCGCTGCTTTCCATACAGTCTTTGGTATCCGGAGCAAGCGATACGATTGCAACCAAAACCACCAAATTCTTTATCGGAAGCTTGATCCCGGTATTTGGAAGCGCACTCAGTGACGTATATTCTTCCATTCAGGGATGTTTGGGGTTTATGAAACAGGTTACTGGTTCGTTTAGTATCATTGTGGTCATCTGCACATTTCTTCCCATTGTCATTGACGTTTTATTCATTATGCTGGCTGTTAATTTGGGTGCCGTTGTCGGTGATGTCATGGGAGTGACAAGAATGTGCAAACTGCTTAGATCGGTTTCCTCTATGCTGTCCCTTTTGCTGGGGTTGATTTTATGTTTTGCCGTGATGGTCATTGTTTCAACAACAATTATCATGGTTTTATCTATGGGGATGTGAGTAAATGAATACCATTCGTGAAATTGGGATATCTGTTTGCGTCACTGCGGTAGCAACCGCAATTTTTTACGGCTTAGTTCCTCATTCCGGAATCGAACGCACCATTCGGTTTGTTTTAAGTGTGTTTTTTATCTGCTGTTTGATTTTACCATTTACAAATGCGGATTTTTCGGATTTTGAAAACATGATGGCATATCAGACTACAGATGACCCGGTTGGAGAAGAGAGCTTTCAAAGTACGGTGAATCGAAACCTGGAAGAACTTTCGAAACAAGCGGTGGAAGAAACCATGAGTTCGCTTTTCAAACAGGAAGGAATTGATTTACAGCAAATCCAGACGATAACGAATGTCAATGAGGAAAACAGCATAGAAATAAATGAAATTATTCTAACGGTTTCCGAGGAGGATTTTGAGGCGGCAAAAAAGCTTTCTGAACGGATGACGGACGGAGAAGAAACCGTAATCACGGTAAACGCTAAAAAAGCGGATTATGAAACAAAGGAGGAATGAACCGGTGATGGAAAAAATTAAGAATTTGTTTTCTAAAAAAGATAAACGTCTGCGCATTTTCTTTGTGTTCGGGCTTCTGGGAATTATTATGATCGGAATTTCACAAATGTGGCCTTCGTCTTCTTCAAATGAAATGGAAGAAACCATCCGCTGCGAAGAGGAAACAGAAGAATATAAACGCAGTTTAGAAGAAAAAATCACAACGCTTCTTTCCTCAGCGGATGGAGTGGGGAAAACACAGGTTATGGTCACTTTAGAAAGTGGGGTGGAATACATATATGAAAAAGAACAGGAATTGTCTTCGTCTTTAGGAGAAGATAGCACAAAAGACAGTGGCTCAAAACTTCAGCAAAGTTCTGACAGCAGGGAAACAGTTATTCTAGTTGAAGACGTGAACGGAAGAAAAACCGCATTGGTCCGAAAAAAACTGGAACCCAAAATTCAGGGAGTTGTCGTAATTTGTGAAGGGGGTGGACGCGCTTCTACGGTTGAAACTGTCTGTAATCTGGTAACCACCGCTTGCGGGATCGGTTATGATCAGGTTTGTGTGATAAAATCAAGCGGGCAAACATAAACATTAGTATATTGATTCTTGTTTAGGAGGAAACGGTATGAAACTCAATATGATTCTTGGAAAAAAGCAAATCGTTTTAGCGTCTTTGATATTAATTCTGGGAGTGGCCGTTTATATTAATTGGAATGTAGCAAACAATGACACATCCCTTGCAACAAGCGGAAGTGTGGATTCTGGTGTCTCAACAAGCGATACAGACGCAGAGAAAAATTACGGGGACGCACAGCTTGTCAGCAATTCTGTGGATGATGCAGACGACTTTTTTGCAAAAGCAAGACTTGAAAAGGAAACCTCAAGAGACGAAGCGGTTGCAACACTCGCCAAAATGTTTGGGGATTCTTCCGCCAGCAGTGAACAGGTGAAAGACGCTACTGAAAAGGCAGTGGCTACCGCACAAATGATTGAAAATGAAAGCAAAATGGAAACGCTGATCAAATCCAAGGGATTTGAAGACTGCGTGGTTTATCTTTCCGATCAGTCGGCTAAGGTCGTAGTAAAAAGCGACGGATTGGATGAAGCGGGAGCGGCACAGATTATGGATATAGTAGTGGGAGAGAGCGATATCCCAAGTGAAAATGTTTCCATTGTTGAAGTAGCTTAAATGTGTTATAATATAACGAAACTGCTTGGCTTGAAATCAAAAAAATAAAAGTGAATAATGATTGACTTTTGACCTGCTTTATGCTAAACTATATCGTGCCGCATATTGCAGGTCAAAGTCGGTTTTCCGCACCTGCTAATAGCGAGTTTTAAGAAAGAGGCAGGTGCCTTTATGTACGCAATTATTGAAACTGGCGGTAAACAGTACCGTGTCAGCGAAGGCGACGTTGTTTTTATTGAAAAACTGAATGTCAACGCAGATGAAACTGTTACCTTTGACAAGGTTTTTGCTGTTTCGAACGATGAGGGAGCATTGAAAGTTGGAGCTCCTACTGTTGATGGTGCTTCTGTTACAGCGAAAGTTCTGAAAAACGGAAAATCCAAAAAGGTTACGGTATTTACCTACAAACCGAAAAAGGATTCCAAACGCAAAAAAGGTCATCGTCAGCCGTATACTCAGGTTCGCATTGAAGCAATCAACGCTTAAATTTCGTTATGATTCATGCAGAGCTGTTTTGTCATAACAGTCAAGTGACGGGGTTTTGTGTGCGTGGGCACGCAGGGTATTCAGAAAGCGGTTCTGATGTAGTCTGTGCGGGGGTTACAACCGCCGTTCAACTAACAGCAAACGGAATCACTGAATGTGCCTGTGTTCCGGCAAATGTGGAAGTAAAAGAAAATGAAGTACGTCTTGAACTTCCGCAGAATTGCAGTGATGTGGTTGCACTTAAAATGCTGGAGGCATTTGAGCTGCAATTGAAGCTGCTTTCATCAGATTATGGAATGTACATTGAATTGGTATATTCGGAGGTGTAAAAATGATTAAATTAGATATTCAGTTTTTTGCTCATAAAAAAGGTGTAGGTTCTACTAAGAACGGACGTGATTCTGAGTCTAAACGTTTGGGCGTAAAACGCGGCGATGGTCAGTTTGTTTTGGCTGGCAATATTTTGGTTCGTCAGCGTGGAACTCATATCCATGCGGGTGAAAATGTTGGCCGTGGTTCGGACGATACACTGTTTGCTCTTGTAGACGGTAAGGTTAAGTTTGAGCGTGTTGGCCGTGACCGTAAAAAGGTCAGCGTTTACAGCGCTCAGTAAGTTTTTTGTAAACGGTTAAGTGGCTCTCGCCTCAAAAAGGCGGGGGCTATTTTTCACTTTTGACAATTTGATGGATTGTTGATTAATTAATGAGTCTTTGTGTACTATTGTGCTAAAATAGAAACAAGTGTATTTTTAGATAGATTGTTTGACTGACGAGAAAGGAGGGCAACTATGTTTGTTGATCGAGCTAAAATAATTATTAAGGCCGGTAACGGCGGAAACGGTGCGGTTTCATTCCATCGCGAAAAATACGTGAATGCCGGGGGACCGGACGGCGGCGACGGAGGAAAAGGCGGAAACGTTGTTTTTCAGGTGGATAACAATCTGTCCAATTTGGTGGATTTTCGGTATAAAAGAAAATATGTTGCGCCGAACGGGGAACCGGGCCGTTCTAAGCTTTGTACAGGAAAAAGTGCGGACGATTTAATTGTTCGTGTGCCGCGGGGAACGGTTGTAAGAGACGCGGAAACCGGGCGAATCATGGCTGATCTTTCAACCGATGAGCCGGTCATTCTGGCGCATGGCGGCAAAGGGGGAAGAGGAAACGCAAGTTTTAAATCTTCGACTCGTCAGATTCCGCGTTTTGCAAAGCCTGGATTTCCGGGAGAGTCTTTTGAAGTGACTTTAGAACTAAAATTATTGGCGGATGTGGGGTTGGTTGGTTTCCCGAACGTTGGAAAATCATCTCTGATTTCGGTAGTCAGTGCAGCTAAACCGCAGATTGCCAATTATCATTTTACAACGCTGTCTCCGGTTCTCGGAGTTGTTAAAATGGACGATGATACTTCGTTTGTTATGGCAGATATTCCCGGTTTGATCGAGGGCGCCAGTGATGGTGTTGGGCTGGGACATGAATTTTTGCGTCACGTGGAACGCTGCCGCCTGATTGTTCATGTGGTGGATGTATCTGGTATTGAGGGAAGAGACCCAAAAGATGATTTTGAAATCATCAACCGTGAATTAGAGTGTTTTAGTGAGGATTTGGCCCATCTTCCGCAGATTGTTGCGGCGAATAAGTGCGATATGGCAACACCTGAACAGATTGCTTCCTTTAAAGCGTTTATAGCTGAAAAAGGTTATCCGTTTTACGAAATTTCTGCAGCTACGACGGCAGGCACTAAGGAATTGATGCGCGCGGTTGCGGCGGAGCTTTCCAAATTGCCGCCTGTGAAGCAGTATGAGCCGGAACCGATTCCGGTTGAATATATGCTTGAACAGCATAACCGTGATTTCCAGATTACAGTGGATGAAGACGGAGTGTATGAAGTGGACGCTCCTTGGCTCATGCCGATTTTATCTACGATTGATATGGACGATTATGAGTCGCTCCATTATTTCCAAAGGGTACTGCGCGGAAGCGGAATCATAGACAAGCTGGAAGAAATGGGGATTCAAGAAGGAGACACGGTTGATATTTACGGTTTCCAATTTGATTTTGTATTCTAACCCACAAATTTAAAAAGAAAAGAGAGCGGATAAATTTACCCGCTCTCTTTTTTTATCGTTTTTTCTCTTTGAGTTTTTTCTGCCGCACATCCTCGCCAATAAAACGAAGGTAGGTGTATTGGGTCAGTAACCGCGAAACTACCCGCTGCGAATAGCGTTCTTCAAGTTCCTGGCTGCTCAGATTCGAACTGATGATCGTTGGGCGGCCGTAATTAATTCTTGAGTTGATGATATTATAAACAGTTGCAACGTTAAATTGTGTATTATATTCTGCGCCCAGATCATCTAAAATCAACAAATCAGCACCAAGAACCGCTTGAAGAGTTTCGTCTTCTTCCATAGTTCTGGAAAAATGCTCCCGCTCAATTTTGCGGAGAATATCCTGTGCCGTACAGTAAAGAACGCGAAAGCCTTTATTTATCACCTCTTTGGCTATGGCCAAAGACAGGTGCGTTTTTCCTAAGCCCGTAGCTCCGAGCATCATAATGCTAGGAGAGGACAAGGAAAAGTTTTCGGAGTATTTTTGACAGTACTGCAAAATTTTTCCCATAGTTTCCCGAGGAATAACCCCGAGAACCGCATCCGGCCGATTAGAAAAATAATACAAATCAAAGGTTGAAAAATCGCTGAGCTGCAGGGGGGACACGTCGTTGAGAGCCTGAATTGAAAGAAATTTTATGATGTCATTTAAACAATTGCAGCGCACCCCATTGACAAAGCCCGTATCCTGACAAGCGGGGCAGCTAAAATGAACCGTAAGAAAATCGGGAGAATAACCATGTTCTTTTAAGAGCTTTTTCAGCATTTCCTGCGCTTGTAAATTTTGTGTTCGAAGCTGCTCGATAAGCTCTTTTGCGTTTTGTGGATGTTCAATGATGATTTTAGATAATTTCACATTGGTGCTCATCAGCTCATTTTGCAGTGCGGAAATTTCAGGTGCTTTCTGTGAGATTTCCTGCATATTTTGATTCCATCGCGAAAACGCTTCCTCCCGGCGGGCAGATAAAATATTGACTGCCTGCGAATAAATTTTATGGTCAACCGCCATGGTTTCACCTCTTTTGAACACAAAAATTTTTATATTTCAGGAATTTCCAGACCGATTCGGTCAAGTGCATCCAAATCATAAGATGCTTTACTTCTTTTACCTTTTTCGGGAGACGGCTTTCTTTCTGAGTAAGCTCCTTCCGGAGTTGTAATTCCGGCCTCATGCCATTGTTTTAAAATCTTATTCATGTACGCAAAACTAATTTTTCCAATATTATCACAGGTTTTTTCAAAAGCGATTTTAATCATGGAAATATCGAACCCATATTCATTAAACCAAATTTCAATGAATTTTTTTTCATTTGCCGTCAGGTTGCGTGATGTAATGCCGCAGCATTCCCGCACAATCCTTTGCTGTTCGTTGAACAGATTTAAACGTGAGAGATGCTCTTCTGCGAGCTCATGTGTAGTAATTCCTAGGTCAGACCATTTTGCCGCTTCTTTTTCAATTTGCCGAATGCTGATTTTATCAATTGAGCGACAGTACTCAAAAATCATTAAAATAACATCGGTTGGAAGGTTCATCCAATCGTGCATCGATAAAATAACGCGTTGTTCCATTGTGGTCAACGGCCTTCCAAATAGGCGTTCCCCTTCTTCAAAAACGAATTTCAGCGGCTGGCTGGAATCAATGCGCTGAGCAATCTCTCCCGCTGAAAGAACAGGAGCGCGATCGCTGATTATTTTAACAACTTTGTTGGATTCATTTTCTGGCTTGATTGAAGTTTGAGGTTGTAAAATAGCTTCATTCATTTGATCAGCAGATATGAGAATACTTTCCTTCCGCCAAAATTCCAACGCTTCGTGCACATCATTTTTAGATAAAGACAGTGCTTTGCAAATTTCTTCTTCCTGAGGCAGCGGATCGGTATTGCAGTAGAACAGATAAAGTATTACCTTTAAATAGTAACCGCATACCGTGGGAAGGTATCGTTCAATCAATATTGAAGGCAGTGCAAAAACACTTTTATAACATTTAAAATTGATTTGGTCTTTCATATTGCCATTCTCCGTTATGTACGTTTGCTAAAAACTCTCTGGAACAAATATTATATCACGTTTTATGGATTAGAACAAATGAAATAATTGCAGGGAAATGTTTTTGTATAAGTACAATGTGTTTCCATATACTAATTACAGAAGAATGGAGGTGAAAAAATGAAAAACAAAAAAACTTCAAGCGAAAAATTCCGTGTTTCTCATAACAACGGTTTTGAAGATATTTCCAGTTATTCCTCTGATAATTCCATCGCGGATCCGATAGGTAAAAACGATACTCACCGCGCCGGAAAAAAAGCGGATAAACGTTCCTCCAAAAGAGGGCATGCGGTTGATCACGATCACTTTGAGGGATAAAATAGTTTTACAAAAGGCGGCCAATATGGCCGCCTTTTTATTTAAACTATGTCTTTTGATGCATTAACGGTGAATGGAAGAAAATCCTTCTCCAAATACTTCTCCTGCTTCTGAAACAATCATAAATGCACGTGGGTCCAGTCTTTTTACAATGTGCTTCAAATTATAGAATTCGACATTTTTGCAGGCGCAAAGTAAAATTTTTTTCGATTGGCCGCTGTATGCGCCGTGAGCATCAACAATTGTACATCCGCGAAAAAGATCACTTACAATGAGTTTCGCGATTTCTTCGCTTTTAGACGAAACGATCAGAACCATTTTCCCGACATTGGTGCCGTAAATCAAAGCGTCAATGGTTTTAGAAGAAACAAACATGGCAATAACCGCATATAAAGCAGATTCAAGGCTTCTAAACGAAACCGCCGCAATCGAAATAACAATCAAATCGGTGATAAAGGAAATTTTGCCCAAACTAATGTGCGGTTTCTTTACCTGAACAGCTTTATTAACAATATCCATTCCGCCGGTAGAGCCGCCTCGCATAAAGACGATCGCAATCCCAAGTCCGATAAACAGACCGCCGAAAATTGCCGCCAGCAATGTATTGCCGCGATAATTTGGCAGAAAAGGATAGATGTAATCATATAAAAGATTGAAAAACACCGTAGAAAGCAAAGTGTTTAACAAAAAACGCTTTCCCAGCTTTGTAAAACCGAAAATTAAAAGGGGAACATTAAAAACAGTAACAATGGTGCCGATTTTTATACCTGTAAAAGCATTGATGACCGTAGCAAGACCGGTAACGCCACCCGGCGCAATCTGATTCGGAACCGTGAAAGCATAGATTCCAAACGCATAGATTGCCGTTCCTAAAAAAATAAACAGCACATCGACTGGGTAGGATGACAGCCACCGATCTTTCAAAACGGACACCTCGCAGCATTAATCTTCTGCTTCTATTGTATCCCAAATCAGGTCAAATAAATACGCGATTCGTTCATGATTGTTACTGAAATATAAAAATCCAAACAGTGCTTCTAATCCGGTTGCTTTATGGTAATCAGCAACATTTGCGTTTTTGGGAACAGAATTGACCTCTGCGTTACGGCCACGTTTATAAATTGTCTGTTCTTCTTCAGTCAATAAGGGAAAAATAGCGTCTGCACCGCGTGCTTGAGCACTTGCGTTGACATAATGAACCGATTTTTTATGAAGAGCTGAAACGGGCTGATTTGCTTTGAGAACCAGCCTTTGGCGTACCAGCAACCCATATACGGCGTCGCCGATAAACGCCATAACCAAAGGGCTTAACTGTTTAGGCTGTTCATATTTTACGTCAAAGCAGCTAATATAAATCACACCTTTACATTAATACATAAAATCTTTTTTGCTGTACTTTGGTATTGTTATATTCTTCTTAGGGATACGCAGCAAAGGAGAATAAACGTATTTTTTGCAGTGATAAAAAGGAGAAACAACACCGTTTTTCATGCAAAGGATCATTTGCCCGTCTTTGGTGCGGGTTCCGTGTTCGCAATATTCACATGCGGGGTCGATATGATCACCAAATAATTTCACTTTGCAGCCTCTTTTCATACATGCTTTTTATTTATTGTACCAGATTTTCTTGCGGTAAACAACAGAATTACGCAAAGTAAAATTAGAAAAAGGCTTACAAACGGGGATTTGGAACCTACTTCATACTGTATGGAATCTCCGGCCGCAAACGTGGCAAGAACGGGTGAAAAACAAGCGAGTAAAAGCTTACAAAAAATAACGCTTAATAGGATGTGAGGAATTCTCCAAAGAAAGAATCGCTTCATTTTGATTCCACTTTCCGTTAACAGAGCAGACAGTTGCAGATGCACACAAAGCCCGCCCCATGCGGTAATGCCGGTAAACAACAAAACGGAGAATTCGGTATTCCCGCTGATGAACATACAACCTTGTGTTACCTCGAATATACCGGTCACGAGTGCGGAGGCATCCTGAGGCGGTATAAATGATGAAAGAATGTGTATCATCGTTTCTTTCACGCCGGACAATTGAATGAGAGTAAGTAAAACAGAAAATGTGATGATAAATGCGCATACCACACACATTGCCCGTACTGCGGAGTTGACGGAATTGACCATTCGAACCGAAAAAGGTTTTTCCGATGATGAATTTGGTGCAACGAGTTTTGGGGGAATTGGTTTTTTGATGCCGCTGATAAAGCCAAGTACCAGGTTGGACAGTAGGTGAGATGCTAAAACCAGAAATCCTACCATTGTGTTGTGAAAAACTGGAACGGATACGGCGGATACAATAAAAGCCGGTCCTGCGTTGACACAGAAACAAAGAAGCCGCTCCGCTTCATCGGTGGAAAGTTTTCCGCATTTACACAGTTCATTGAGTAATTTAGCACCGACCGGATATCCTCCAATAAAACTGAGAAGCAAAACAACTGTTAAATGATCGGATACACGGAAAATGTATCTTGCAATGCCGGAAAAAGGGCGAAGGAGCCAATGAAAAATCTGCGAATCCAGAATCAGGTTGGACAGAATCATCATCCCGAAAAGGGAAGGAAATACGGTATAAAGGCAAAGATCAATCGCATGCGATATCCCGCTTGATATTTCTGCCGAACGGAATAGAAGCGCGCAAATTAACAACATAACAAAAGCCGCTATGCTGATCTGTGCCTTTTTGGGGGTAAACTGACGGGTCATAAAATTCCTCCTTGCAATCCCTTTAAACAATGTATATGTTTGTCTGCCAGCTAATATATTTGTAAAGCTTTAGTTTTAAAATGGAAGTGATGATATGTGGAAACGGGGAAAAAGACAAGCGGGGAAACAGCTGGTATCCGACGCATTGCAGCTGCCGTTTGAATCGTTGAGCAACGGTATTTCTCAAATCGAACTGCTCGGAAACAGCGAAGCGGTCATTGAAGGTTGCCAAGGAATTCTGGAGTATAACGACATTATGATTCGGGTGGCAATTCATAAAATGCAGGTGAAATTTACCGGGACAGACCTTTCCATAAAGTGCTTGAACAGTGAGAACATCATTATTCAAGGCACGATCAGAATGGTAGAATATTTAGATTAGCAGGAGGGTAAAGTGATTATTTTAAAATTATTCCGTCTGGTAAAAGGCTATGTCTTTTTTCATGCTTCCGGAGGCTACTTTGAGCGTTTCTTAAACTTGATATCGAGTCAAAATATCAATTTATGGGGTATGGAAAGTACTCCAGAAGAAGTTCGGGCTTTTGCGTTTGCGGGAGATTACAAAAAGCTGGCTGTTCAGGCAAAAAAATGTGGTGTTCGCATTCGGGTGAAAAAACGGTTCGGACTGCCGTTTTTAGCAAAAAAGTATAAAAAAAGGTTAGGAATGATAATTGGTCTGTTTTTGTTTGCAATCTTGATTCTGTTCATGCAAAACTTTGTATGGACACTTGATGTTGTCGGGAATGAAAAAAACAGCACAGAGCGTGTATTACACGTTCTGGAGGAGCACGGGTTGCGTCCCGGCGCGTTTTTACCGTCATTGAATTTACGAGAAATACAAAATGAGGTTATTTTGGAATTGGATGATATTTCGTGGTTTGCAATCAATAATTACGGAAGCAGAATTGTCGTTGAAATGAAAGAAGCGGAGGAACCTCCTGAAATTTTGGATGAGGAAACACCTTGCAACGTCGTTGCATCAAAGGCAGGCGTGATCAAGTACACCGAAATATATTCCGGACAGCCAGTCGTCGAGGTTGGCAGTGTTGTGGCAAAAGGCGATTTATTAGTCAGCGGTGTTATGGACCATTCTTCCGATTCACTAAGGTTCGTTCATGCCCGTGGTAAAATTTATGCTGAAACTTATTTTGATGAAACGTTTGAAGTAATGAAACAGGAAACGATACGAACGGAAAACGGTAAATATTTTGAACGGAACTATTTGAACTTATTTGGATTGAAATTGCCATTGTTTATTGCACTACCCGTCAATGAAGAATATCAAATCTCTTCACAATATTCACCTTGGAGTGTTTTTGGTGTCGAACTTCCTATGGGAATTGAAAAGTTATGCTATGTTGGATATGAATCTGAAAGTGTAACTTATACAAAGGAAATCGCCGAACAGAGGCTGAATGAGATTTTACAGAGTTATCAAGATACACAACTTGATGGAGTTGAAATAAGACAGGTGACACCTGAGTTGATTGAACTGGAAGATCGGTTTCAGCTTAAAGTAAGTTTTGTTTGTTATGAGGATATCGCGTTGGAAGAGATGATGTTTTCCTCTTGAGAAATTATTTGAAACGGGTATTCATCTTGAAAAATAGTAAAAATTAAACTATAATGAATACGATTAGTATATACAAATTGCATTTAATGCGTTGAATAAAGCGAGGGAAACTTTTGCAAACAGGGCAAGTTGATTTTGAAACAATTGATCAGCAAATAGGTGTATTTGGGTTACAGGACAGCAATATTAAACAAATTGAAAAGACTTTGTCTGTTCAGGTGAGCCTGCGTGATTCAAAAGTTGAAGTGCGTGGCGAAGAAGAAGGAAATATTGATGTTGCCGTTGCAGTTATGAATGCGCTGAAAAGGATCTATAACAGCGGAGAGATCATAAATGACGATGTGGTAGGCAGAACGATTGAGTTGGTTCGAAACGGTGAGATGGAAGACGCGTTTCGTGCGATGACCAACGTTGTGGCAATTACCCATCGCGGGCAGCCGATCAAGTGTAAGACAATTGGACAGAAAAACTATGTAAAAGCATTAAACGATAATACGGTAACCATCTGTATTGGTCCGGCTGGTACAGGAAAAACGTTTTTGGCCGTTGCGGCTGCGGTAACAGAACTGAAAAAAGGCACGATCGATCGTATTGTTATGAGCCGCCCAGCTATTGAGGCAGGTGAGGAACGGCTTGGTTTTTTGCCCGGAGATCTGTCTCAGAAAGTGGACCCTTACCTTCGTCCGTTGTACGATGCGCTGGATGACATTTTAGGGGTGGAGCAGGTAAAAAAATACCAGGAACGCGGTGTAATTGAAATTGCTCCGCTTGCATATATGCGAGGCAGAACATTAAACCGTGCCATGGTTTTGATTGATGAAAGCCAGAACGCCTCACTTCCCACACTCAAGATGGCATTAACCAGACTTGGAGAAGGTTCCAGAATGATTTTAACGGGTGATGTCACCCAGATCGACCTGCCTAAAGTATCAGACTCCGGTTTGGAACGATGTGCCAGTATTTTGAACGGAATTGAATCCATTGCGGTGATTCGTTTATCAAATCGTGATGTTGTGCGTCATAAGCTCGTCCGAGATATTGTAAAAGCGTTCGAACGGGAAGAAAAACGCGAAGAGGAAAAACGCGGAAAAGCTTCGTTTAAAAAGAATTAAAAAAGAAAGCCATTAATGGCTTTCTTTTTTTGCATTTTTTGTACAATTAAGACGTTTTTTTATTTATAAATTCAATAATATTGTAAATATTTATTTAAAAAGCCACCTTTTTTAAAAAAATACTCTGTACAAAAACAGCTTGTTTAGTATATAATAGGTTTGGCTGTTAAAAAGATAACATACAAATTTTTACTGCTGAATGTTGTAGGTTTTGTAAAAGAAAAGGGGCATCAAAATGGAAAAAGTGAAGGTTTCCATCAGCAATAAACAGCGTGAAATAAAAATTCCGTCCGGGATTCGTTTGTTGATTCGTCGCTGCTGTAATGCAGTGCTTCGCGAAGAAAATTTCGAAAATGATGCGGAAATCAGTGTTAGCTTCGTAAACAATGAAGAAATTAAGCGGTTGAATTCGTTTTACCGTAATAAAGATATATCGACCGATGTTTTATCTTTCCCGCTGTGTGAAAACGGAAAATATGACGTTGATCCGGAAACCGGCGCATGCTGCTTGGGAGATATTGTAATTTCAATGGAGACTGCGGTTAAACAGGCAGAAATTTACGGGCATCCCCTTCAAAGAGAAGTTGGATTTTTAACAGTACACTCGATGTTACACCTGTTAGGGTATGACCATGAAATTAATGGGATTGAAGCTTTAAAGATGAGAGAAAAAGAAGAAAAAATCCTTACCAATTTGGGAATCCCGCGTAATGTAAGTTATACAATTGACGATGAAATACGTTAAAGATGAAGTAAAAGGGCTTGCCAGAAGCTTCGTTTATGCGTTTCGCGGAATTCGGTTTTGCATTACGAATGAGCGAAATATGCGTATCCATTTAACAGTTATGGCGCTTGTTGTTTATTTCTCTGCGATTTATAGGTTGGAACGTCAAGAATGGATCGTGTTAATTCTCACTTCGGCTATGGTTCTCGTATGTGAAATGATTAACACAGCGATTGAAGCTCTGGTTAATTTAGAAACCACTTCCTACCACAACATTGCGCGTATCGCAAAAGATGTTGCAGCCGGAGCAGTTTTTCTTACAGCAGTCGCTTCGGTGATCGTTGGAGTGATATTGTTCATTCAGCCCGAAAGATTAATAAAATGTTTGGAGCGGATTTTAGAGTATCCTGTTTTAATTCTTCCATTTCTTTTATTGCTGGTTTTGGGCATTTGGTTTATTATATTTGGTTCAAAATTAAAACGGAAGCATTAATGTTTGTTCATTGAAAAAGGAGCGTATTTTGCAAGAATCATATCATGAATTTATTGCGATCGTAGGGAAACCCAATGTTGGTAAATCATCTTTGATGAATGCTGTCATGGGTGAAAAAATCGCTATTGTTTCGGATAAACCTCAAACAACTCGCACTAGAATCACGGGTGTTTTAACAGAAGATGCGTATCAGTATGTTTTTCTGGATACGCCTGGTTTTCATAAACCGCGCACAAAGCTTTCCGAGCACATGATCGACACGGTGAAAGAATCAATGTCGGATGTCGATGTTATTCTTTTTATGGCGGAGGCACAAGGCGAAGAGGTTACAACAGCCGAAAAACAGCTTCTGGAAAACGTACGTCAGGATGGTGCGCCGGCGATCCTTGTTTTAAACAAGATTGATCTTCTTTCCGATAAAGCAAGCCTGATGAAACGTATTGAGCAATTTTCCGCGTTGTTTCCGTTTTCTGCGGTGGTTCCGGTCAGCGTATCAGAGCACGACGGATTAGATCGTTTGATGGCAGAAGTGCGGAAGTACGCAGTTGAAGGGGTTCATTTTTTTCCTGATGATACACTTACCGATCAGCCGGAAAAAGTAATTGCTGCAGAAATCATACGGGAAAAATTGCTCAACAACCTTCAACAGGAGATACCGCACGGTACAGCTGTTGTGATTGAAAAAATGAGAGAGCGCGAAAATGCTGATATTCTTGATATTGAAGCTGAGATTTTTTGCGAAAAAGACAGCCACAAAGGCATCATCATTGGCAAAGGCGGTTCTATGCTTAAAAAAATTGCATCCGAATCAAGAAAAGAAATTGAAAGTTTTTTGGGCGTGCATGTTAACCTGCAGTGTTGGGTGAAGGTTAGAAATGACTGGAGAAATAATGAACGTTTCATGAAAAACTTCGGTTTGTAAATGCAAAAACTTACCAGCTTAATATGGAAAGATTCCCATTTATAATTTATCTTTCAAAGGCAAAAATTTTAATGAAGACTTTTTGTTTTCAGTGAGGGATTAAATTATGAATGAATTTGAAGCTTGGTGCAAATTTGAACAAACAGGAAAAGTAGAAGATTATTTAAATTACTGTAATGCTGTTGCAGTACACCGCGAGGAGGGCTATCCGGATGGTTACAACCATCAACGGAGTGGTATTAAAAAAGCGGAGCATCGGCGAAAACGATGCAATCGTAACGCTGTTGACAGAAGAACTTGGAATTATTGAAGCAGCTGCACGCGGCGTAAAGCGGCCAAAAAGCAAATTAAACGGCGCGCTTCAGCCGTTTTGTTACAGCGAATTGACACTTTTTCATAATAAAGATCGTTATTCCGTTACAAAAGCCACAGCGATTGAAACATTTTATAATCTCCGCCTGGATGTCACAAAAGTGGCATTGGCGGATTATTTGTGTGAACTGGTTTGTTTTTTAACACCTTCACAAGAACACCTTCTCCCAATCAAACGGCTTTTACTCAACAGCTTTTATCTTTTAAAAGAGGATAAGAAAAGCACTCGTTTTCTGAAAGCAGTGAATGAATTTCGATTGATTTCTATGGCTGGATTTATGCCTGATTTGGTATGCTGCAAAGAATGCCACGCTTATGAAAAAAGCATATTTTATTTTGATTTATCACGAGGCTGCTTGTTGTGTGATGCCTGTAAAAAGGACGCAATCAGTGCATACTTTTGTCAATTAACACCCTCTGTTTTGGCAGCATTAAGGCATATTATTTATTCTTCTGACGACAAGCTATTTAGCTTTACGGTATCAGAAGGTTCTACTCGCCTTTTGTCTGCGATAACGGAAAAATATGTGTTGTATCATACTGAACGAAGCTTTAAATCCTTGGAGATTTATCATTCATTAATGGAGGAAATAAAAGAATGAAAAAGCACTGTAAAGCGCTTGAACTTGACAAAATATTACATAAAGTTTCAGAAAAAGCGGTAATTGACGAAGCGAAAGATCGGATTGAATCACTCGAACCAAGCTATAAATTTGAGGAAGTTTCTCGATTGGTTGAACAAACTTCGGATGCGCTGTCTCTTTCCTTGCGTTTTGGCCTTCCGCGTTTTCAAAATTTAAAAAATCCTGAATCGTTTTTGAAACGATGCTCAGCGGGTGGCGTTTTGTCGAATTTAGATTTGCTTTCCGTAGCAGCTGTTTTGCGTCAGGCGCGGTTATTATTGGAATGGAAAGGGCAAACAGATACTGTTGGCTCTTTGAGACCTTTTTTTGAAGCGTTGGCTCAAAGAAAACAGTTGGAAGAACGCATTTTTGATTCGATTCTTTCTGAGGATGAAATCGATGATTCCGCGAGTGAAGCATTATTCTCCATACGCAGAAAAATTCGCAATCTTCATACAAAAGCGCGGGATCATCTCGACAAAATGATTCGGTCACCATCCTATCAGAAATATTTGCAGGATGCAATTGTCACCATTCGCGACGGGCGTTTTGTTGTTCCGGTAAAAGCGGAATATCGCAATGAAGTACCGGGTCTTGTACACGATACATCTGCTAGCGGTGCCACCATGTTTATTGAACCGGTTTCGGTTGTTGAAGTAAACAACGAAGTCCGTGTCCTTCAAGCGCAGGAAAAAGAAGAGATTGAGCGCATTCTTGCCGAACTTTCTGCTTTGTGCGCAGACGTCGCGGAAGAAATTCAGGCGGATTTTGATTACTCGGTTACTTTAAATGTGATTTTTGCCAAATCAGAATATGCACTGGATATAAAAGCAACAACACCCGTTGTAGCGGATAACGGGCGTATTCTGTTAAAAAAGGCAAGACATCCTTTGATTCCATCGGATAAAGTAGTGCCGATTGATTTGGGATTAGGAGAAGAGTTTGAACAACTCGTTATTACTGGCCCGAACACCGGCGGAAAAACAGTAACCCTAAAAACGATTGGGTTATTAACCATTATGACCATGTGCGGTTTATTGATCCCCGCCGGAGAGGGAAGCCGCATTTCGGTGTTTGACCGTGTTCTCGTAGACATTGGTGATGAGCAGAGCATTGAGCAAAGTCTTTCTACTTTTTCTGCTCATATGAAAAATATTGTATTTATTTTGCGGCATGTTACGGAACATTCATTGGTTTTGTTGGATGAACTCGGCTCCGGTACTGATCCGGTAGAAGGTGCAGCACTGGCAACTGCTATTTTGGAACAATTTCGAGCCATTGGGTGTAAACTTGCCGCTACGACTCATTATGCAGAATTGAAAATGTATGCGTTGCAAACATCCAGGGTAGAAAATGCTTGCTGTGAATTTGATATCCAAACCCTCATGCCTACTTATCGTTTATTGATTGGTGTTCCGGGTCGTTCGAATGCGTTTGCCATTTCCAGACGACTTGGCCTTGCGCCGGATATCATTGAAGAAGCCGGTCAGTTAGTTTCCACCGAAAACAAGCGCTTTGAGGAAGTTGTGGATTCACTGGAAGCCTCTCGCCAACGCTATGAACATGCTGAAACCGAACTTTCCGAAAAAAGTGTAGAAGTCAAGCGTATGCGCGAAGAGTTGGAACGGCAGCGTAAAAATGCTGAAAAACAGGCCGAACAGGAAATTCAGCGCGCGAGAGAAACTGCCAAAAAAATTGTGGATGATGTTCGTGCCGCTTCACAGCAGTTGATGGACGAATTGGATCAGCTCCGGAAGCAGAAGGAACGGGAAGAGTTTTCGATTCGCACCTTTCAAGCAAAATCCGGCTTGAAAGGGCGTATGGATAAACTTTATGATATGGCGAATCCCGTTACCGAGCGTAAAAATACCGATTATGTTCTGCCAAGACCTTTAAAAAAAGGTGACGTCGTGCTGATTTTTGATATTGATAAAAAAGGCACTGTTTTGCAGGAGCCGGACGCTTCCGGAAATGTGTTGGTGCAGGCAGGAATTATAAAAACCCGTGTGCCAATTTCTAACTTGCGTTTGTTAAAGGAAAAAGCCGTACAGTTTCAGGGGAAAACTACCCGAAACGTTCGGTCTAACGCGGAACGCAAGGTGACAACCGAGGTGGATTTACGGGGCGAAACGGTTGAAGAAGCGCTCATGGATTTGGATATGTTTATTGATAATGCGGTTATGAGTGGTATCCACCAAATCAATATCATTCACGGAAAAGGAACCGGAGCGTTGCGGAAAGCGGTTCAGCAGCGGCTAAAAAATCATCCGAGTGTTCGTACCTATCGGTTGGGTGTTTATGGTGAAGGAGAAAGTGGTGTGACCATCGCCGAATTGAAATAATCATTCACGTTTTTTTACCATCCGGCATATATTGCAACGTGGTGGTGAGAAAATGGCGTGGCACAGAAGAAGATTGCGGTTTATCCATCGGCGAAGGATTATTTCTCCGGCCAAAAAGTCATATAAAATATTATGGCTTGGCGTTTTTCTTCTGTTGCTGTGTATTTGGCTGGATTACTCCATTCGCCCTGTTATCACATCCATGGCAGGTTATCAAGTGAAAACGGCAATGACGGGTATAATCAACCAGACTGTTACCGATGTGTTGGAGACAGCAGGAAATTATGAAAGTTATGTAACTCTTTCAACCGACCAAAACGGAGAGATTACGTCGATTGAATCCAATACAGTTTCTATTAATCGTGTGCAAACACAGGTAACACAGCAAATTGTTGATGTTCTTTCAAAAGGTGAAAACCAGTCGGTTTACATTCCGCTTGGAACTCTTTTTGGCAATGGATTGCTTAGCGGACGTGGTCCGAATGTTGAAATTAAAATTATTCCGGCTGGCAGTGTTCGTGTTGTGACAGAAAGCCGGTTTTCATCGGCTGGTATCAATCAAACGCTTCATCAAATTGTGTTAAAAGCAGAAATCGAAGCGAAAGCCATCCTTCCGGGTTATTCTGCTGATGTTGTAATCAATACGGAGTATATTTTGGCCGAAACTATGGTTGTTGGAAAGATACCGGATACATATGCACAAATTTTAGGGCAGAGCGAAACGGCATTGCCGTATCTGATGGAAAGCGAATAAAAAATGTTGTTATCTGAATGATTTAAAAAAACACTCTCTTGCTTTGGTAGTATTTGTTGGGCAAGAGAGTGTTTTTTATTATTATATATTTAATTTTACACAAATATTAATATTTTGCATAAAATTTATTTACAATTTTAATAATTTATGTTATTTTATATATGTAGAAATATCTAAAATAAAATTTTTTGGGGGATGATTCCAATGGATATGATGTTTTTATAGGCTGATTGACATAATGAAAGAGAAGGAGGCATTACGATGTGTGCCTCAAGACTGAAAAAAAGAATATTACCGCTTTTGCTTATTTTCCTACTGGGGATTGTTATGACGGTTCCGGCAGTGGCAGAAGAACCAAACGAAGTGGTAAGTGTACGTGATTATGCAGTTGGAAGCAGTTCCTTCCGTGCTGTCATCTCTTCTTCGATAGGAGAAAACGACAAGGTAGAACGGTCAACTTTTACGGTTTCATCCATGACCGGCCTCTCTACAACGATTGACAAATTTCAATTTGACAATAAAGTACGCGGATTCCTTCTTACCGCGTACTTATACGACGAACCCGTAAGGATGCGGCCTTGGCCTGCCAAGATCGTCGAACAGGAATGGTTGTCGGATACCCGGTGTAAAGTAACCTGGTATTCCTATTCCACCGGAGAGAAGCTTTACACAGAAATATTGGATGTTTCTGAATAAAGACAATATTACATAAATCTTCTTGAAATATTTTATTAAATAAATATTATAATTTTATACAAAATATATTTACAAATATTAAAAAATATATTATTTTATAACTAACAGAAAAAAGATTGGAAGTGATTCCGATGGTTTAAAATAGCTAGTATATAAAATAAATTATAACAAAGTAAAAGGGAGGTATTAGTTATGCGTATATCAAGGTTAAAGAAGATATTAACTTCGGCCATGCTTGTAATAATGATTGGAATGGTTTCGACAGCTGTAGTGTTTGCAGATAGCCGAAGCAATACACGCGATTATGCTGTAGGAAGTGGCTCCTTAAGAGCGACTATCTCCTCTTCAACCGGTAGTTCTAATCAGGTTACAAGCTGCAATTTTACTGCCAGCCCATTAACCGGTGTTTCAGTTACTGCTTCCAAAAGTAATTCAAATAATTACGCATATGGCTATTTTGATTCTTTGTATTTATATGAATCAAAAGTCAATATGTACGCATGGCCGGCTAAAGTTGCTCAACACAGGTGGGTAACAAAAACATCTTGCAAATTAAGCTGGTATTCATATTCAAACGGTTCAACCTTGTATTCAGAATAACGTCAGGTAGTTGCTGAGTATAAACAATATTAATTTGAAATAGTTTATGTCATAATCTAAAGGAGTGAGGCGGATGTTAAGGCTGAAAGGAATACAGATTGCGTTTAAAGAACGTGTGATCGAGGACGGCGCCCTTACGGCGCCGTCCGGAAAACTGACAGCGTTAACTGGTCCGTCCGGCAGCGGAAAAACAACACTGCTGTATTGTGCGGGGTTGATCTCCTCCAATTTGGATTATGAGTACGAGCTCAATGGTAAACGTGCGGATCTCTGGTCGGAACAAGAAAAAGGGGAGATCCGGAAAACAAAGATCGGCTATGTGTTTCAGGAAAACAACCTGAACACAAGGCTGACCGTACGGGAAAACATCCGGCTGTCCGCCGCCCTTGCGGGGGCGGATACCGGAGACGCCCGTATGGAGGAATTGCTAAGACAGGTCGGCCTGGAGGGGCGCGGAAAGGAATGGCCGAACACCCTGTCCGGAGGGGAACAGCAAAGGGCGGCGCTCGCGTGTGCGCTGGCAAAAGAACCAGAGCTGATCCTTGCGGACGAACCGACTTCATCACTGGATGAAGCTAATACCATGGAAATTCTCAGCTTGTTAAAAGCGGCGGCAAAAGCGGGGAAGACAGTTATCATAGCCACACACAGCCCGGTCGTACTGGAACAGTGTGAGGTAGTGTATGAGATTCGGGACAAAAAAGCGGTGCTGATAAAGGGTGTTGCGGAAGAGCCGGAAGAAGCGGAACAAAAGGAAGAGAAGGCACAGAGGAAAACGGGTGGATTTGAGCTGAATTTACGGTATTTGCGCAAGAGTGCAAGAAAGGGTCAGGTGTTGAAATACCTTACTGTGATCGTTTGCGCGGCGTCGATTGCGGTCACAGCATTGAGCGCCGGTTATGTGAGGGATTTCAGCGAACGACAGAAGGAGCATTATCAGGCTGTGTCCGCTCGTGAGTTGGTGGCCGTGAGAAGATTCGATCCCCGCTTTCCATCCACTGGTTATTATAACAGTGACAGTGTTTCTTTAACGGAAGACGAGATCAGTCAGCTACAGTCCATTGAGCATGTGGAAGCATTTGCTCCTGTGGTTGTTTTTAATAATAGTTCGGATTTTACCATGGAAGAAATGCAGATCGACTATGATCAACCGCTTCCGGTTGGAATATTTAATACCTATATTAGCTTTGAGAATGCAACAGGCAAAAGCGGAACAGTTGGCTTTTGTAACGTTTCTGTTGAAGGTTCAGACGGTGAAGCTCTGTATGATCCGGGTGAAAACATTTTGTACGGAAACTATTCGGTAGGGTCTTACTTTTCTTATGAGGGAATGGATTTAAAATGCTCCGCAATCGACGAATCAGTTGCGCCGGATACAGGCCTGTATCTGCCCTTACAGGTAATGGATACCCTTGGACTGACAGAGGAGGATCTGGACGGTCTGGTTCTTACGATAGATGTTGCCATTCCGTCGATACGCATGGTAGATGACAGCGAAGTTACAACGGATCAAGGCGAAACGTTTAACCGGAAACAATCACATGATTGGTGTGTGGTCGCCCAGATCACCTTACCGGTACGTGGAGTGCTTCAGACCGACGCTATTGCTGTTATGTTTGGTGCAATGCTGTTTGCCCCTGCAAACGTTATGTTGGATTACATGGACGAGTATCATATGGATGAGATACCCGATATTTATTACGAAAAGTATCCGGAAGATATTAATTATTATGATACGATTCATGACTGGCGTCCGTGGGCGTATTATTTAAGAGTAGACGATGTTGCGAACATTGATGCAGTAAAAGCGGAAATCGCAAAAATTGCTCCTGACATCGACGTGGTACAGGAGTATCAGGATTACCATGCTGTGACCGAATCGACAGAAAACACCCAAAATGTGGCTTTGTACATTTCACTGGCGGTACTTGTTGTTGTCTTCTGTCTTTCTGCAATTGTCTATGTCAATATCATTGACCGGAGAAAGTACGAATTCGCCATGCTTCGCGCAAACGGAATGACCCGGAAAGAAGTGTGGAAATTGGTCATGACCGAAATGGTGCTGCAGGCTGTGGCGACTTTTGTGGTTTCACTGATTCTAGCATATGGAACATATGCAGTGGCTTCACGGATCGTAGAAGGATTTTTCTTTGGAGCGGACACGCTGTTGTGGCTGCTGCTCATTTCCATTGGTTCGGTGGTTTTACCATCTGTCATTTCGCTTGTGCTGACCAATAAATACGAGCCCGATGTTATCATGAGAAATTAGACAGGTAAGGAAAAAGGCCGCAAAATAAAAGCGGCCTTTTTGTTCCTTTATAAAAAGGAAAGAGGTGAATACTATGATCCGGCTTGATCATATCAACATTTCTTTTGGGGATAAGTCGGTTATTGAAAACGCCGCGCTTGCGCTTCCAAAAGGACAGGTCGTAGCAATCACCGGTCCTTCCGGAAGCGGAAAAACCACTCTTCTTTACATCATCGGCCTGATTGCTTCTCAAACAGGGCATTCTTATGTATTTGACGGGACACAGGTAGATTCGGAAAACGACCGGGAAAAGGCATTCTACCGGCGATATCGAATCGGTTATGTGTTCCAGCAGAACAGTCTGATCGATTCCATGAACGTTCGGGAAAATCTGTTGACTTCACTCTCGATGGTTGAGAAGATACAAGATAAAAGCCGAAGCCGTGTTGATGAACTTCTGGAAACAATCGGGCTTAGGGATAAGGCAGATATGTATCCGCGTCAGCTTTCAGGCGGCGAACGCCAGCGTGCGGCAATCGCTTGTGCACTGATTAAAAACCCGGATCTGATCATTGCGGACGAGCCTACATCCGCCTTGGATAAACACAATGCAGACATGGTTTTTGATCTGCTTTGGAAGATTGCGCATGAGCAACATAAAATGGTGGTCATTGCTACACATGATCCCGATATTTATCATCGTGCAGATGTTCTGTATCAAATAACGGACCGCCGTGTTGTCTTATCCGGCGATTTAAATAATGATTTGGAGATGGAAAAAAGCGAGAGTAAAGAGCATAAGACGAATTATTCATTCGGATTTTACGCACATTATATAAATGCAAAAAGTCGGAAAAACAGATTGCGCAATTGCCTGATTGTTTTATTTTGTGCGCTTGCGGTTTCGTTTGTCTCGCTTTGTTCAGACTTTGGCCAAAATTTCGTTGCAAATCAGGATTATCTGATGAACCGCATTTCAGACCGGGAAATCTTTGTTGTCAACGCGACCAATACAAATGGCGAAAAACAGCGTACAAAGGCAATGTTTGATCCTTGGGATGCTCCGTTTGATGAAGATGCGTATCGGCAGATTGGAAAACTGACCTGGATTCGCAATGTTATCCCGTATTATGAAATACAGGGGCAGGATTTAAACGGCAAGTCCATCAGTTACTATGTTGTACCATATTATGGTGATCAGTTAATGGACCAAAAGTCAATTATACTGGACGAAACGGTATCAGAGGAAGATGGCGTTTATATTTCTTATCTGGTCGCGCAGGAGTTGGAATTGGACGAACTTGATAAAGCTAAACTGACGTTATCGCTGGAAGTACCAACGAAGTTGAAAAACATTGAACAGGGTGGTATATCAATCGATCTGGCTGTTACCCAATCTGACACAATTAATGTTTCTGTTCGTGGAATATTGGCTGGAACTTTTGAAAACAGTTATTCTGAATCAGGAAACATGGTGATTTATGTTCCTTATCAGCGGCTCTCAGCACTTTTGAAAGAAAATGAGACCGAAACATTTGAAGAAAATGAATCTGCGTGGGCACCAAGTGCTTGTTGGGCGGTTGTTGGCAGATACGATGAGGTGGAATCTGCCAAAATGGCAATCCGCGAGCTGGATTCAAACTGGTTGGTGTATAATCGTTATCAGGATTTTGAAACTATGACAACAAGTATTCAGGAGACTCGCACTGCGATGACAATCGTTTCAATCGCGATTGTTATAATCGTTTTCTTTATGGTAACGGTGGTTCGAATCCATGAAACTCAGCAGAGAAAATATGAAATTTGCATTTTGAAAGCGAATGGAGCGACACGAGTTGCTGTGTACCGGCTAATCGTAATAGAATCGGTCTGGGAAGCAGTTAAAATCTTTGTGATCTCTCTTTTGTTTACTGTACTTTTAATGATTCTGACAAATGATATTTTGTTTCATCAGCAATTGATTTTAATGAACTGGAAGCTTTTTTTCATGCTGTTTATTGTTTCTGTATTATCAGTAACTATTCCCGCGGTCATCACCGTTTTGTTTACTAACAAGTATGAGCCTGACAAATTGATGAGAAATTAAATTTCATTTTAAAGACGAAGACGGAAAGCAGAATACACTGCTTTCCGTCTTTTTTTGTTCTATTGAAGAATATCGTATATCCGTTAATATTTAACGCGATTTACAGATTATGCTCTTTGATATAAGCGCGGTAATCCTTTAGGTTTTGTGCCAGAAGAGCAGGGGTGTTTAAACTATATGGGCAATGACGAACACAATGATTGCAGTGGATGCAGTTAGCAATTCGTTCCATTTTTTCCTGCCACTCAGGTGTGGTGAAATTCTGGCTGGGAGCGCGGCGTAACATCCACATCATACGCGCGCTTAAAGAAATTTGAATTCCGGCGGGACAGGGTTCACAATAAGCGCAGCCGCGGCAGAAGTTGCCCGACAACTCCTTTTTATCTTTTTCAATTAAATCGGCGATTTCACCGTCCATCGCAGGAGGGTTGTCCTGATAGGAAATAAATTCATCCAGCTCCGATTCTCTTTGAATTCCCCAAATCGGAACAACGTTATCAAATTGATTTATAAATGCGTAAGCGGCGGCACTATTTGTGATAATTCCGCCAGACATGCCTTTCATTGCGATAAAGCCGACATTGTGCTTTTTGCAAAGTTTTACAAGATCAATATCTTTTTCGCTGGCGAGATAACTGAACGGAAACTGCAAGGTATCGTAAAGACCGGATTCAACCGCTTCAATTGCAACCGGCAAACGATGATTGGTAATGCCGATGAAACGAATTTTACCCTGTTTTTTTGCTTCCAGCATCGCTTCATACAATCCTGTGCCGTCTCCGGGTTTCGGGCAGAACGGAGGATTGTGAAACTGATATACATCGATGTGGTCAGTCTTTAATCGAGAAAGACTTTTCTCAAGGTCCTTCCAAAAATCTTCCGCATTTTTTGAAGGAGTTTTGGTGGCGATATAAATATGATCACGTACATCCGAAAGAGCATAGCCTATTTTTTCTTCGCTGTCGGAATAACCTACGGCCGTATCAAAAAAGTTTACTCCGTTATGGTAAGCTTTTTTTAAAATAACAGCTGCTTCTTCTTTCGTAATACGCTGGATTGGCAAGGCACCGAAACTGTTTTTATTGACGATTAATCCTGTTTTTCCAAGTGTGACGTTTGGCATGATTTTCTCCTCCTGTTACAACTGTTTCTTACAAAATATTATAACATAAACTGATAAGATAAAAAAGGAATAGCAGGAAAAAGAATGTAGAAGGTGTAAACATCCGGTTATTATGTGTAGTAAAACAGAAAATGCCGGGGAAAATCCCCGGCATTTTCCTGTTCACTTGAGTGAAGGGAATATGGAACTGTCCATTAGTCGCAGCATCCACAGCTATTGCCGCAGCCGCTGTTACCACAGGCATTACCGCCACAACCGCAGCAGCAAAGAATCAGGATAAGAATAATAATCCAGCTACCATTTCCTCCACAACAACCACCATTAAACATAATCAAGTGACCTCCTTTTTTGTTTTACATCACATACTATGTTGCATCGGTCAAAAGCGCTACTCAAAAAATATAAAAACAAAATGAAATCGATAGAAAAACTTTGAATTCGTTAGAAAATAAAAGATATTTTAAAATAACAAGGAAATATGAATTAGTCAAAATTATTTTTGACCTTTATTGACTTTGACTTTATTTGACTTTAAGAATATAATTACTGTCAGAAGGTCAAGAAAGGTCAAACGGTGAGAAGATGAATATATCAGATATTATTACACAGGCAATATTGGATACTTTAAACCAATCTGGTGGAAGTGTGCAACTCAAACGCAATGAACTGGCCAATCAGATTGGTTGTGTACCGAGTCAGATTAATTATGTAATCACCTCCCGTTTTACACCGGAACACGGTTACATTGTAGAAAGCAAGCGCGGCGGCGGTGGTTATATTCGAATCATAAAGATCAACCCTAAGCCAAATAACATGGTTATGCATGTGGTAAATTCAATTGGAAATGAAATTGACGAAAATTCAGCGAGAATGATTTTGCAAAATCTGTTTCATAATAAATGGATTGAAGAAAAGGATGAAAAAATCATATCGTCTGCCGTTACCAACCATATTTTAAGGAAATTACCTCATACAGCTGGCAACCAGGTGCGGGCAGAACTTTTAAAATCCATGTTACTGGCATTGATTCAGTAGAATAGGAGGAATTGTGATGATTTGCAGCAATTGCGGAAAAAATAATGCAACAACAACTGTTAAGCAAACAATAAACGGCCAAACAAGCATTATGTATCTTTGCTCTGATTGTGCATCCAAATTGCACACAGGGTGGATATCCAATCCGTTTTTTAATACATCCAGCTTGTTTTCAGGTCTCTTTAATCAACAAGAATTTACTAAACGGCAACAGGAAGCATGCTGTCCTCATTGCGGAGCAACCTTAAGACAGATTCTTTCTACGGGTCATTTGGGATGCAGTGGATGTGTGCAAACCTTTAAGCAGGATCTGTTGCCAATCATCCGGAAAATCCATGGCAACGCAGCACATACCGGTAAAGTACCACAATCGGCTCCTGTGGAATTGAAAAATAAGCGTCAGATTGAGATGTTGGAGCAGAAATTATCTTCGGCAGTTCAATCACAACAGTTTGAAGAAGCAGCCACATTGCGCGATCAGATTAAGCAGCTGAAAGGGGAGGCGGATTAAAATGAAAAAATGGTATGATGCTTCCGGCAATGATGGTGATATTGTAATCAGTTCCCGCATTCGTTTGGCGCGTAATCTTTCGAAATATCCTTTTTTGGATAGAATGGACGATAGCCAAAAACAGGAACTGAATCACGAAGTGGAAAATAAGCTGAAAGAGTTAAATTTAGGAGACAATCAACTTGAATTAATCTGGCCGGATCAGATAACCCCAAATCAAAAATCAGCGTTAGTGGAACAGCATCTTGTCAGTCCTGATTTTGTAAAACAGGGAAATAACCTTTTAGCTCTTTCTGCTGACCGTTCCATCAGCATTATGGTGAATGAAGAAGATCATTTGAGAATTCAGGTCATGGTTCCTGGATTCAATTTGGAAGAGGCATATCGTCTTGCAAATCAATGCGATGATTTTTTAAACGAGTCGTTTGAATATGCGTTTGACGAAGACCTTGGTTATTTAACAACCTGCATGACCAACCTCGGAACCGGCCTTCGGGCATCTGTTATGCTGCATCTTCCAGCTTTGGAATCAGCAGGTGCATTAAACAGCATTATCAATACTGTTTCCAAACTTGGACTGACCGTGCGTGGTACTTATGGGGAAGGAAGCAATGCTTATGGCTCTCTCTATCAGATTTCAAATCAAATTACACTCGGCATTTCAGAAGAACAGGCAATTGATAATTTGAAGAGCGTAGTGAACCAGATTCTTCATAGTGAACGCGAAGCACGCCAAACAATGTTAAAAAACAATCGTGTGGAAGTAGAAGACGCAGTTTATCGCAGTTATGGATTGCTCAAATATGCTCGTTTGATGAGTGCGGAGGAATTTTACCGGTTGATTTCTGATGTTCGTTTGGGCGTTTCATTGGGAATCATCACGGATCTTTCACAAGAAACAATCAATCACCTGCTTTCCTGTGGTGGGGATGCGGTGTTAAAGTGTAAACCAAATACCGAAAAAATACCGGTCAACGAGTTGCGAACTCATTTATTGCATGAAGCGATAAAATGACCGGATGGAAAGGATGAGTTTTTATGTATGCATTCAATGGATTTACTGAGAAAGCCAACAAGGTTTTAAATGACGCCATGCAGATCGCGTCAGAACTTGGCCATACTTATATTGGCAGTGAGCATATTTTATGTGCACTTTGCGGAGAAGAAACCGGTGTGGCTGGTACTCTGTTAAATAAACATAATATTACAAAACAGGATGTTTATCACAAACTTGAAACGGTGATTGGCAAGGGGATTCCAACCCGGATGTCTCCGGCTGATTTTACCCCTCGAAGCAAACGCATTCTGGAAATGTCAATTTACGAAGCGCGTAATTTAAAACACACCTACGTTGGTACCGAGCATTTACTGATGGCAATTTTGCGGGAGTCTGACAGTTATGCAGTGGCATTTCTGCAGGAATTTGGTGTAAACATCAGAGACCTTTACAGCGAATGTATCAATGAAGTTGGTGAAGCAGGAGTATCCGGGCCGCAGGAGAACAGCTACGGCAGCTCCCATAGCGCAAATGCCAAAGGCGGCGATACCCCGCAGTTAAATAAATTCGGCCGTGATTTAACCCAGCTTGCAAAGGATAACCAAATCGATCCGGTGGTTGGGCGTCAGGAAGAGATTAAACGTGTCATTCAAATTCTCTCAAGACGAACCAAAAACAATCCCTGCCTGATCGGTGAACCTGGCGTTGGTAAAACAGCAATCGCTGAAGGTTTGGCACAGAAGATCGTCAACGGTGAGGTGCCGGAAACACTGAAAAACAAACGGGTGTTTTCTTTGGATATTACTTCTATGTTGGCGGGCGCAAAATACCGCGGCGATTTCGAAGAGCGGATCAAAGGTGCATTGGATGAAGTCACCAAAGCCGGCAACATCATTCTGTTTATTGATGAAATTCACACGATTATCGGTGCCGGCGCTGCGGAGGGCGCAGTAGACGCAGCCAATATTTTAAAACCGCAGCTTGCGCGTGGTGAATTACAGCTCATAGGCGCGACTACAATTGATGAATACCGTAAATACATCGAAAAGGATTCTGCTCTGGAGCGTCGTTTCCAGCCGGTCATGGTGGATGAGCCTTCGGAAGAGGATGCTGTTACCATTCTGTTTGGTCTGCGTGATAAATATGAAGCCCATCATAAAGTGAAAATTTCTGATGAAGCGATCAAAGCGGCAGTAAAATTGTCTGCGCGTTATATCAACGACCGGTACCTGCCGGATAAAGCAATCGACCTGATCGATGAGGCTGCATCCAAAGTTCGTTTGCAGGCATTCACGGCTCCGCCGGATATGCAGCAGCTGGAAAACGAATTAAAACGCCTTGGCGAGGAAAAAGCTGCAGCGATTAATTCGCAAGATTTTGAATCTGCTGCCAAAATTCGTGACAAAGAAAAAGAGATTACCAATCAGCTTGAAGAACAAAAGCAACATTGGCAGGAAGATAATAAGCATAACTCCGGTGTAGTAACCGAGGAAGATATTGCGGATATTGTTTCCAGCTGGACTGGCATACCGGTCAAACAGCTGAATGAACAAGAAGGTGAACGGCTGCTTAACCTTGAAAAGGTTCTTCATGAACGTGTTATTGGGCAGGATGAAGCGGTAAGTTCAGTAGCGAAAGCAATTCGCCGCGGCAGGATCGGATTAAAAGACCCGAAACGTCCAATTGGTTCTTTCTTGTTCCTTGGTCCGACTGGTGTTGGTAAAACAGAGCTCTGTAAAGCACTGGCCGAAGCACTGTTTGGCGATGAAAACGCAATGATTCGTCTCGATATGTCTGAGTACATGGAGAAACACTCTGTTTCTAGAATGGTTGGTTCGCCTCCGGGGTATGTTGGTTATGACGATGGTGGTCAGCTGACTGAAAAAATTCGTCGGAAACCATATTCGGTTATCTTGTTTGATGAGGTCGAGAAAGCACATCCTGATGTGTTCAATATGTTGCTTCAGATTCTGGAAGACGGCATTTTGACCGACAGTCAGGGAAGAAGAGTAAGCTTTAAAAACAGTGTAATCATCATGACATCCAATATTGGCGCACGGCTTATCAGTGAGCGAAAAAACCTTGGTTTTGTTTCCGAAGAAGCCGTGGTAAAAGATGATAAAGACATCAAAGCGGATGTTATGGGCGAATTGAAGCAGCACTTTAAACCTGAATTCTTAAACCGAATTGATGATATCATTGTTTTCCATAAGCTGACGTCGGATGACATTAAAAAGATTGCCGGCAACATGCTGAATGGTTTGAAAAAACGTGTTGAAGGGCTGGAAATCAGCATTGATTTCTCGGATTCCTGTATTGAGCATATTGCTGAGGTTGGATATGATCCGATTTACGGCGCGCGCCCGCTTCGTCGTGCCATCACCTCGCAGATTGAAGATAAACTTTCGGAGGAATTTCTGGAAGGGAAGTTCAAAGCAGGGGATAAAGTAACCGTTTCGTTTGAAAACAATGAGTTTGTTTTTTCAAACAACAAAGAAGAAAAAACAGAAGAATCTTCTGAAGAAAAAGCGGATGAATAAAGTTTTTTCTTCTTAACCAAAAAGGCTGATGTTTTTGACATCAGCCTTTTTACTATATCATAAACTATAAAAGAAGAGAAAAATATTTTGTGCAATTGTTTATTGATTATTTTTACTTTTATCCGTTGTGTTTATGTTGGCAAGCGGATTATTTTCGGCAGCATGTTTCATCTGCTTGCTGGAAACGTGGGTGTAAATTTCGGTGGTTCCTAAATTTGCATGTCCCAGAATGTCTTTTAACACTCGAATATCAATCTCACCATACTGATACATCAGCGTCGCAGCTGTGTGTCGCAGTTTATGAGTCGAATAACCCATATGACCCAGACCCGATTTTTGGAGAAATGTTTCTACGATTTGCTGCACACGGCGCCGGCTGATGCGTGTTCCGCGGCTGGAAAGAAACAATGCGCGTGGTTCTTTTGCGCTATCTTTCCGCACTTTTAAATAAGCGCTGATTGCATTTTGACAGGATTCATTTAAATAAACAACACGTTCTTTGTTTCCTTTTCCAAGCAATCTTAACGTATCGTCACGAATATCAGAGCAGTTGATTCCAACCAATTCAGATAAACGCATGCCACAGTTTAAAAACAGCACCAGTATGCAATAATCACGTTCTTCAAATGAGCCATCGACACTATTTAGAAGTTCCAGGCTTTGTTCAAGTGTCAAATATTTCGGAAGAGATTTTCTTGTGGATGGAACTTCAAGATTTAAAGTGGGGTTTTCTTCAAGCAACTTTAAATTGTTGGTTAGATATTTAAAAAAACCGCGGATTGCAGAAATTTTTCTTGCACGTGCAGTAGCGCTGTTTGAACGTTCACTGGTGATGTAATGTAAAAATTCATAAATATCTGCCAAAGTGATGGATCGAATAAAATCCAGATCAATGTGGGAAATAGATATTTTAGAAAACTGTTCCTGATCGGATAACGCAATATGATCTTTAGAACGGAATGCCCATAAAAAGCGGAAGAATGTTTGAAGATCGTGAAAATATTCTTCCACTGTTTTTGGCGAACGGCCTTTAATGGTTTCTAGATAAAATAAATAATCCCGCAATTGCGGAAAAGCGTCTTCATATAACTGTTTCATGGGCATAACTTCCTCTTCTTTATTACACAAAATTTTTATTTTGCGCAATTATGTGTTTGCTTATATGATAATTCCCTTTTTGTACTTTGTCAAGTCGAATTTATATCATTGTTTTAATACCTTATTTTGCTTGATTCATTCAATAAATAGAGTATAATAAATGTTAGTGTACCCTGTCAATTTAGTTTATCTTCACAAAACAAATCGCAACATCAGAAAGGAATCAAAGCAATGGAACAACGTATTTTGGGAAAGACTGGATTATCAGTTACACAACTGAGCTTTGGCACTATGGAATTGCGTTATTTGGATGAAGCCAGCGCAAATCGTATTTTGAACACAGCTTTAGATTGCGGGATTAATTACATCGACACTTCTCCGGAATACCCTATGGCGGAATATTTCATTGGAAAATCGCTGGAGCATCGTCGTGATGAATATGTTCTTGCTACCAAATGCTGTGATAATATGTCCGGCGTGGGTCCTACTTACGTTTTTAATGCAGAAACCATTCGCAGCAATTTGGAAGAAAGTCTTCGCTTGATGAAAACAGATCATGTGGATATTTTACAGCTGCATGGCGTTATTCCGGAGTTTTTAAAAGGCGGTCGTTATGATGAAGCGATGGATGCTCTTCGCGAAGCCAAAAAGTCTGGCAAAGCGTTACATATTGGCTTGACCATTCGCAATGGCGGTCCAAGTGAATATGGATACCCTGCTGGATTTGGCTACAATTCGCTTCCCCGCTTCGCGCAGTGGGATGAAATTGAAATGGCACAGCTTGTTTATGGCGGATTGACCCGTTTAAGCGAAAATGTAATTCAAATGGTACATGAACGTTACGGAACAGGTATTGTGACCAGAGGCGCTGTAAAAGCGTATGATCCAATTTATCAGGCGAAATATGAGGCTTCTCGTATCAGCGAATTGTTCGATGAAGGTGAAGACCGAAACAGCTTTCTGATTCGGTTCGCGCTTTCTCATCCTTCCATATCTTCTGTCGTCATCGGCACCAGAAATGTAGAACATTTAATCGAGGATGTAAAAATCGGAGAAAAAGGAAAATTGTCTCAAGAAGTTTACGAAGAGGCAAAACGCCGCTTGAATTTTGCGGGCATTATCCCCGGCCCGGTCGATATGAAACTTGATTGGTAACAAAACAAAAAAGCCGCCATAAAGGCGGCTTTTTTCAATTTACTCGGCAAGGTAATTTTGAATCAGTTCTTTGATAATGTTCGGATTACCCTTCCCTTTTGTCGCTTTCATGCACTGACCGACCAGATATCCAAACGCATTGGTCTTACCGTTCTTATAGTCCTGAATCGATTTCTCATTCGCGGCAAGAACCTCTTTTACCGTTTCTTCCAATGCTGAGGAATCCGAAATTTGAGCCAGGCCCTTTTCAGAAATCACATCAGGAACCTTTTTGTCCTGCTCAAGGATAACATCCAGCACTGTTTTACCTGCGGAATTTGAAATAACACCTTTTTCAACGTTCTCAATCAGGTCAGCAAGATTTTGAGATGTAAGAGCGGTTTCTTCAAGCGGCTTATTGCTTTCATTCAAATATTTGGAAATATCGCCCAAAATCCAGTTAGCAATATTTTTCGGCTGGCATTGTTTCAATGCAGCGGTCGCTTCAAATAATTTTGATTTTTCAACGTTATCGACGAGTAAAGCGGCGTCTGCTTTGGGAAGCCCCATATCTTTTAAATACCGTGCAAACTTCACGTTCGGCAGTTCCGGAATCTCTTCTTTGAGTTTGTCAACATATTCCTGTTCCAACACAATGGTGAGAAGATCCGGCTCCGGGAAGTACCGATAATCGTGCGCATCTTCCTTGCTGCGCAGAAGGAAATTCTGGCCCTTAGCATCATCCCAGCGTCTTGTTTCCTGTTCAACAACACCGCCGTTTTCAATCAGTTCGATCTGCCGCTTCGCTTCGTATTCAATGGCACGAACAACAGCGCTGAACGAGTTTACGTTTTTCATTTCACAGCGGGTTCCGAACTCACTGCTACCTTTGGGGCGTACCGATACGTTTACATCTGCACGGATGGAGCCTTCCTGCATTTTACAGTCGGAAATATCCAAATACTGCAAAATTTGACGGATGGTGTCCAGATATGCTTTTGCCTCTTCGGAACTGCGGATATCCGGCTCAGAAACGATTTCGATAAGCGGAACGCCGCAACGGTTAAAATCAACCAGAGAACCGTCAAAGCTATCATCATGGATCAATTTTCCGGCATCTTCTTCAATATGGATGCGGGTAACGCCAATTCGCTTGGTTTCATCCCCTACCATAACATCCAGATAACCGTTTTCACAAAGAGGAATATCAAACTGAGAAATCTGGTACGCCTTTGGAAGATCCGGATAAAAATAGTTTTTACGGTCCTGCTTGCAAACACGGTTGATTTTGCAATTTAACGCATGTCCCATTTTGACTGCGTATTCAACCACTTTTTCATTCAAGGTCGGTAATGTACCGGGCATACCAGAACAAATTGGGCAGCACTGACTGTTGACTTCTAATCCGAACTTGTTTTTGCAACTGCAAAATATTTTAGACTGGGTAGAAAGTTCTGCGTGAACTTCCAAACCAACGATCATCTCATATTCCATGCTCATTCACCTCTTATTTCAGTGGCATTTCATAAGAAAAGCCACTTTCCATTTCATACAGTTCCGACATATTAAACAGAGCCTGTTCCGAAAATTTCGGTCCAATCAATTGTAAACCGATCGGCAGACCTTTGTCATCCTTTCCGCACGGGATGCTGATTGCAGGAAGGCCTGCAATGTTGACGGTAACTGTACAAACGTCACTCATATACATTTTAAGAGGATCTCCAATGTTTTCACCGATCTTGAACGCGGTAACCGGTGAAGTCGGGGTAAGAATCAGATCACAGCCTTCAAACGCTTGGTTAAATTCAGCCACAACCTGTTTCTGGAACAGTTTTGCGCGTTTATAATAAGCATCATAGTAACCGGAACTAAGCACGAAGGTACCCAACATAATGCGGCGTTTTACTTCGTCCCCAAAGCCTTCGCTTCTGGTTTTTTCGTACATATCGGTTAAACCGGTATAATTCTCAGTGCGATAACCGTATTTTACGCCGTCAAAACGAGCAAGATTGGAAGATGCTTCAGCTGACGCAATGATGTAATACGCGGAAAGAGCATATTCTGTGCTGGGCAAGGAAATTTCTTTAAACCGTACACCGCAGCCTTCCAAAGTTTTGATTGCTTCGCGCACCTTTTCCTCTACCTGCGGATCAATGCCATTAAAATACTCTTTTGGGAGACCAATGACCATATCTTTGGCGACCGCAGTATTGATTTCTTTAAGAAAATCAGGATACTCACGATAGGCAGTTGTTGCGTCATAATGATCGCGCCCGCAGATGGCGCCGTAAAGCATGGCCAAATCCTTAGTAGAGCGCCCGATGGGTCCAATCTGGTCAAGTGACGAAGCAAAGGCAACCAATCCAAAACGGGATACACTTCCGTAAGTCGGTTTTAAACCGAAAACACCGCAAAGAGAAGCTGGCTGACGAATGGAACCGCCTGTATCAGAACCAAGAGCCGCAATGCATTCACCGGCAGCAACAGCACTGGCACTTCCGCCGGAAGATCCGCCGGGAACCCTGGTAAGGTCATGCGGGTTTTTGGTTGTTTTAAAATATGATGTTTCTGTGGAAGAACCCATAGCGAATTCGTCCATATTTAATTTGCCAGGGATTACGATACCGTCTTTTTGCAACCGCTCCATAACAGTTGCGTTGTATGGCGGTACAAAATTTTCAAGCATTCTGGACGAACAGGTTGTGCGAACATTTTTCGTACAGATATTATCTTTAATCCCGATTGGGATACCGGCAAGCGGAGAAAGTTCTTTGCCCTCTGCTCTTTTCTGATCGATTTCAGCTGCACGATCCATTGCTTCTTCACGAGTCAACGTAACATAAGCATTTGTTAAGTCTTCGACTGCGTCAATTCGCTGAAACACATCAGCCGTCAGCTCGCGGCTGCTTATTTCCTTTTTGGAAAGCATTTCTGAAAGCTCATAAGCGGTTTTATCATACAATGACATGGTTCATTCTCCCCTATTCTACTACCTTTGGCACAACCACACATCCTGCCTGTACCTGCGGAGCATTTTTAAGAATATCTTCTCTGCGGTATTCATGATGGACTTCATCCGGGCGGAGCTTCATTGGATGATCAGGATCAATCAAAGCCGCACCTGTGTCCGGCATTTCAGGGAGCTTTTCCACCATTTGAATAATTGACTGCATTTCCTGCTCGAACTTTTTTACTTCGTTCTCTTCAATTTTCAGCCTGGAGAGTTTGGCAATGTGTCGAATATCAATCTCCATGTTTTTTGCCTCCTTTGATTTTTATATAAGGCGCTGAAGGCACCACAATAATCCAATATATTATATCATATTTTTCCTGTTTCGAGCAAGATATATGTACTATTTGTTTGACAGATTAATCTTCATTATTCTCATCAGAATAAATCGTGATTGAGGAAATCACAGGCTGTTCATCTTCCGGGATCGTGCCATTGTCATCGGTGGGTTCAGCAGCTTCACAAATAGCATCCACTACATTCATTCCGCTTGTAACATAGCCAAATACCGCATAGCTCCCATCCAAGTAGGTTGAATCCTGCTGAACAATAAAAAATTGTGAACTTGCGCTGTTGTAGTCATCGGAGCGTGCCATTGAAATCGCGCCACGTGTGTGTGAAAGATTATTATCATATCCATTTTCCGTAAATTCTCCAGTAATTGTTGTGTCACTGCCTCCTGTTCCGTCACCGTTTGGGTCACCTCCCTGCATCATAAAACCTTCAATGATTCTATGGAAGGTTAACCCATCATAAAATCCGGTTTCAGCAAGAGAAATAAAATTAGCTACTGTTTCCGGTGCTGCATCCTCATCCAGTTCAACCGTAATGGTACCGTAATCCTCAATTTTGATATCTGCATAATACGTTTTTTCGTTTTCAGCAGCAACAGAAGAACTTGAAGATTCGGTATTGGTTGATGTATCCGCTACCTGCGAGCCAGCATTATTGTTGTAAACCGCAAATATAATCAATGAGCTGAGTCCAAGCAACAAAAAAACAGAAACAATAACTGCCAGAAGCTTAATCTGCTTTTTCCTCTTTTCCCTTCGTAAAGGCTGACATATTTGATGAATATTCGTCAATATCATATCGTCAGTCATTTGTGATACACACAGATCGCTTTTAGAGTTGTTTATTAAATATTGATGGAACTTATCTATTGTTATAGGCTCAATGGGTTTCAGTTTTGTTGCAGAAGCAATGATTCGGTCAATATTTACACTTTCCGCCTCTAGTGCGAACTGGATGGTATCAGCACTTGTAGTATTAAGCAGTGCGGCAATTCCCTCATTGCTATATCCGCAAACTGTATGAAGAATGTAAATAAATCGGCATAATGTTGGAAGGTTATATAAAATCGCATCGCAGGCATTTTCCTTTAAAACCATTTTCTCAGCATTATATGTTGTTTTTATAAAATTTTTATTTGCAGGAATACGAAATGCCTTGGGATTCTTTTTGGATACATGAATTTTGCAAAAACGAATGGCTTTTTTCATTAAAACGTCTGTAAAATCTTGTGTTGTATGAATTTGTGCAAGATCAAAATTCGACCATACGCTTTTAAACACCTGCGCTGTGATGTGATCAGCAGTGTTTTTCTCCAAAACAAGAAGATAACACAAGCGCACAATATTGTTTTTATTTAAGTTATAAAGCGTAAGCATTGCCTCATAATCGCCCTTTTGAGCTTTTTCAATAATTGTATCCATGTTATATATCTCCTTTTAAAATGTTTTTTCGACAGTTAAAATTAAACTCCCATTTCATATAAAAACGGCAGAATGATTCATCATTCTGCCGTTAAAAGTGCCGGACTTATTCTATAACGTCATCGGCATCATAATCAAGAATAATCACTTCTTGTAATCCGCCTTCGTCGGTTGTGATTGCAACAATATCACCTACGGCAATATCGTCAATTGTAGTGCTGTATAATGATTCTGCCGAGACGTATTGAAAAACAGCGTCTGAATCAAGCGATACAGTTTCTGAATCACCGGTATCGCTCAATGTAACAGAATCCAATTCTGTGTAGTCTGTAATTTCTGTATCAGCTTCATATAAGTCGATGGTCAGATAAGTATCACCAACATATGTCACGGCGCCAACAACATCACTCGTTTCAGCATCGCTTTCGTCAGAATCGCTGTATGTGGTGTCGGAATCCGTTGAACTGGAGTTACTTGTCGTTTCACCATCGTCTTCTGTTGTATTTTCCGAACAACCAGACAAAAGGCCAAGACAAAGGATCATCATCAACAGAACCGATAATAATCCAAAACGTTTTTTCATAATATTCCCTACTTTCTTTTAGATCATTACAATCGCTTGCCGATTGCATGTTTAGTATAAATCCATATACTAAAGGCGCGCTAAATATTGAGGTGAATAAAATATGAAACTTTATAATCGATATTTTGGATTGTGCTTTCGTTTACTTTTTTCGAGATAATAATTTTTTAAAAATATTTGAATGGTTACCGTTTGGGGCATCATGCTTTGTTTTTGTTGAATTTTTTGGAGACGAACCAGCAACTTTAGAAGGAATTTTAAGTTTCTGGTCCAAATTGATTTGTAATAATTCCGGAATTACTATTTCGTCAAAACCGCTTCCTGTCGGATTACGAAATTCAGTAAACAGTTGTACGTTTGTCGCCCACTGTTTTGACTAATTTAACTTTCTGCTCATAGATATTGCAATTTATTTAACAAATCTATGATATAGTAAATTTTATAATTTTTCTTTTGTTGCATAATTTTTTAAATCGGAAATTCATACTACAATGACGAATTTAGGGAGACTTAATCGTAATGCGATTGTTAATTGCGGAAGATGATCTTAAGCTGTTAAAATCACTCAAACACATTTTTGAGAAAAACAAATATGCTGTAGACACGGTTTCAAACGGCATAGATGCACTCACCTATGCAGAAACAGAAGAGTATGATGGCATTGTTTTAGACATTATGATGCCTGGTTTGGATGGGATAGAGGTACTGAAACGAATTCGTCGGGAAGGCATTACTACACCGGTATTGTTTCTAACCGCCAGAACGGAGATATACCAGCGCGTAGAAGGATTGGATGTTGGAGCAGACGATTATCTTTCAAAACCGTTTTCCACTTTAGAATTACTCGCGCGTGTACGTGCTATGCTGCGCCGAAAAGAGAACTATACGCCGGATATTTTAAATGTGGGTTCTCTTGCTTTAAATCGTTCCACCTATGAATTAGCTTATGCCGGAGCATCCCGCACGTTGAGCGGAAGAGAATTTCAAATTATGGAAATGTTTATGCAGCGCCCAAACTTTATTGTAACAGCAGATGAATTGATTTCTCATATATGGGGTTGGGTTAGTGAAGTAGATATCAGTGTTGTTTGGGTACACATATCCAATATTCGTAAAAAACTATCCGCGATAAATGCACCCATAACCATCCGATTCGTTCGAAGCGCGGGATACATTCTGGAGGAAATCAGATGATATACAAGCTGAGAAAAAAGTTCATCAAAATCTGCATGCTTTCGTTTATGAGCGTGTTTTTGGTTTTATTTATGTTAATATATTTTATAACCTGCATACAAACCAACCGTTCCCTAGATACACTCGCCGATATTGTTTCAGAAAATGAAGGCAAGTTTCCGGAATTTGAAGAGCTGAAAATTGAAGAAAATCAATTATTTCCTCCCAAAGAAATTAATCAGGAATCCCCTTTTACCACGCGCTATTTTACAGTACGATTCGATTCATCCGAACAGCCAGTCTTTGTGGATGTCCGCTCGATTGCCAGTGTAACTCGCGAAGAAGCAATTGATTACGCTAACAGCGCATTGCATAGCAACTGGGAACGTGGCTGGGTTGGAAGTTTTCGATATAAAGTTTATAACACCTCTGATGAAACAGCTGTGGTTTTTATTAGTGGTGCGGATGTCAAGGAAATCAATTAAAACTTTTTATTTGCAGCTTCTTCAGTTTTTATCGGCGGCAGTTTGATTGTTCTTCTTTTGGTAATTATTTTATCCAAACGAGCGGTAAAACCTGTTGCAGAAAGCTATGAAAAACAGAAACGCTTTATTACAGATGCGAATCACGAATTAAAAACACCATTAACGTTAATTCGCACCAATCTAGACATTATGGAATCGGAAAATGGTCCTTGTGAATGGTTGGATGATATTCAGGAAGAAACAGAACTTATGACAGAGCTTGTCAATCAGCTGGTCACGCTGGCGCGAATGGACGAAGAAGACAATAAATTGGAAAAAAATCCATTTTCCTTAAGCAACGCATTCACCGAAACTGTATCTGCGTTTTCTCCTGTTGCACAAAAAGAAACGTAAAATTAAATGTTACTGCCCCACCCCAAGTTATTTATATTGGAAACGAGGCGGCAATTAGACAACTTTTTTCGATTTTGATGGATAACGCAATGAAATACTGTGATCCTAATGGAGCAATAAATGTAACGCTTTGCGGAGGTAAACACCCCATTTTAAACATAGAAAACAGTTATAAATCAGTTTCTAATCTTGAGTTAAATCATTTATTTGATCGGTTTTATCGCGCGGATAAAGCGAGAACATATGGCAGCGGATTTGGAATAGGACTTTCCATCGCAAAAGCCATTGTAGAAAAACATCATGGTTCAATCACCAAACAGAATATTGACAATAAAACGATCCGATTCCATGTAAAATTGTAAAAGAGCCGGACTTCAGTC